>Ga0172379_10010836_pt1 | contig 10962 bp, 7 predicted proteins | sample GrowelOW334metaG_FD_119756 | JGI IMG/M metagenome (GOLD analysis project Ga0172379, IMG submission 119756) | Groundwater microbial communities from an aquifer near a municipal landfill in Southern Ontario, Canada - Groundwater well OW334 metaG | ecosystem: Environmental > Aquatic > Deep... | reverse complement strand
TTTCCCTGACGCCGATCATCGTTGAGGCGTGTATGGCGCAGATGGAGCGTCAGGTGGAATGCGAGAAGAAGTGTGAGAAGGGGGAGAAAAAAAAGTAGATATGGGAGAAAGATTTGAACGACTGTTTTCTTCAAAAGAATCGCGTGAAAAGCGAGAAGTTTGGCGGCGCTTGGTAAATATCCAATTGGATTACGCCACGCGTCTTTATCAAAAACAAAAAGACGCCGGAGAACCAGCTTCTTTTACGGGTATTATCTCTTCGTCTACGGCGCTTATTTCTTCTCTTACAGAAACGTACCATCTCCGTTCGGGTGCGGCGCATGGAGAACAGGCGTTGTATCAATCACGACTGATGAACGTTTTTCATGAGGCGTTTACGCATCGCGATGAAGAAGGTGTGTGGAAAAAGAATCTTACGAAATTTCTTGAGAAAGAAATGACCGACCAAGAAGAAGCAAACGGAGCCATTGGGCGAGAACGGAAAGAGGCGGGCTCGTTTCGCGTTCAACCAAAACGCGCGCGGCTGGGAGCAGATCGGAGAGGGCGCAAAAACGTGACCGAACGTTTTGGCTTGGGAGAATATGACGACTATGTCGAACTGCACATTCCGCGGGATCGACAGACAGAACAGAAGGGCGTGCGCACATCGTTTGAGACGCTCGCGGTTCAAATTGTGGATCAATATCCTTGGGTACGAGCCGTGACAGCGCGGTCATGGATTCTTGGACGAAAGGGATTAGCAGATCAATTAGGTTTTTCGAAAGTCGATGAGGAAACTGCGCTAAAGGAAAAGGGGACATGGTGGCAGCTGCTCAAGCAAGATGGGCAGATTGATGAAAAAAGGTTGAAGCATCTCGAAGAAACGGACGAACTTCCGTATCACGTGGTGACTGGCGTGATCCCAGTCGAGGAATTTCTAAAACAATATCTTCCAGAAGATCGGCGAGGGAAAGTCACGCTTAAACGTCGAGATGCGCGAGGAGTAGAGCGCTTTTTAGCGATTGAACAACTACGACAAAAAGTACGATCTCACTTTTTAGAATGGACATGGGAGCAATTGGAGAGAGTGTTGCGAAATGAGGAGGTGATGAAAGATTTTTTGAAAACCAAAGGCGGACAGGAACTTCTCGATCAGTTGCGCGAGGCGCACAAGCAACAGACGTCGTTTAAAGATCTTGGAGGCCGTCCCTCATCTGGAGAGGACGTGGGGAAGGCGTTTGAACAGTTTGTTCAAGAAGAGACATACACGTCAGAGACGGTCGAAATCCCTCCAAAAAGAGAGGTGCTGACAAAATAATTTGCGTGTGATAAAACATGCCCGTGCCCGGGTGGCGAAATTGGTATCCGCAACTGACTTAAGATCAGTCGTCGAAAGACATGAGGGTTCGAGTCCCTCCCCGGGCATGACAAAGGACCTCCGATTGTCGGGGGTCTTTTGTTTTTTTGACGGCTTCTCATTTTTCCTGTTTCATGTGGGCGTATGTTAGACGCCCAGAAGCTCCTCATCTTCTTCGATTTCGATGGCGTGATCGTGCAGACGTTTGATGTGTCGTATGACATGATTTCTCATGAATATGAGGGCATGAGCCGTGAGGAATATCGAAGTTATTTTGAGGGGAATTATTATGCAGAAGAGGAGAAGAGGTTAGGCAAGCACAGGGTGCTTAATCCGATTTCGAGGAAGACCTGGTTTGAGAAGTGGTGCGTGCGTATTCTGGAAAAGCCAATCATTTCGGGAATAGACACGGTCATAAAAGAACTGGCAGGTTCGTTTGATTTGGAGATCGTATCTGGAAGCGCAGAGTTTTGTATTGAGGCGTACCTTAAACAGGTTGGCTTGCGCGAATATTTTTCGGAAATTCTCGGACCAGAAGTCGCGAAGAGTAAAGTAGAAAAGTTTACCCTCGCTTGCCAAAAATATGGATGCAAACCAAGCGAAACGCTTCTCGTCACAGACACGCTTGGCGATTTGCGTGAGGCAGAAGAAGTGGGCGTCCCGTCGATTGCCGTGACGTGGGGCTACCATTCCGTCGAAACATTGAGAAAGGGTACATCTCTCGCGATCGTCGAAACGCCGGAGGAATTATTAGAAAAAATTTATGGGCACTTTCGCACGAAAATGCCCGAATAAAAAATGATAATCGCAAACTAGGATTTAAGGTTGGACTCCCTCTGGATAGGGGAATCCATACGCTTCGAAAGATTGTTTTACGTGTTCCCTCAGTCTTTTCACTTCTTCGCGGGCATGTTTTTGGTTTCCTGGTATCACAAAGGTATAAACATACTCCTGAAGAGGACTGAGGATATGCACTGATTCAGAGTTGGCAAGGAGATCGTATTCTTCATCTGTGGCGTGGAGATATCTTTTATAGAGGTGCCGCGTTTCAGGACGCGCAAACGCTCTCTTTTCGGTATTCTCGTGAAGGGCGACCGCTTCACGAATGGAGAGATCTCCCGCCTGGATGAATGGTGATAGTTCCTCCTGGAGCCTTGTTAATTCTATTCGGTCTTGTTCGGACCATCTTTTGTCAGGTTGAATGTCCTGTTCGCTTCCGATGCCACGGCTCTTCAAAGCACCGAGATCTTCAAAATGAAGAAGAGCTTGTTTTGGATATCCCAAAATAAACCCCAGGAGAGCGTCAGAGACGAGTGTATAATCTGGATTTCTTTTCATCGCTTGAACCAAATGATCTTTTATTGTCTTTTTTGGATCCCATCTAACATGTCTGGCTAACTCTGGTTCTAAGGCGATTCTTTGTCGTAAGTGAGCTGGACGTACGAATAAATTTCCTTCACGTTTCGCGTCTATCCCTTCTTTATTAAAAATCTTTAGAATTGCTGCCGCTTCTTCCTCGGTTGCTTCTCCTAAAACAATTCCGGGTTTAGCTTCAACGATAAATCCCATCAAGATTGCGCGAGTTTCGGGTTGTGTGAAGGCAAAAACGGATTCAATCGCTTTCATGATCCGAGTGAGCTTTTCGAATTTTTCTTTTTCTGGACTAGGAAAGAGGCGTTCTTTGAAATTGAACATAGCTTAGATCAAGAAAACCTCACCTGGTACTTCGGTCGTAGGTCGATCCAGTAGAGGGGCTCGTGTTTTTGGATGAGCTTTTTCTTGATGAGTTGGGTTTCGATGAGTAAGACCGCTTGTTCGAGCTTTGTTTGTGTTTTTTTGAGATCAGTTTCTTTCAATAAATCGCGCACGAGCGCCATAAACGGTTCGTTTGTCTTTATGCGGGAGAGGTAACGGAAGAGATGTTTGTCGGAAAGGGGATATTGCTTTTCGAGCAATAAAAGCGCGGTCATGAGAAGGCGGAGCGTATCGAGTTTGATGCGCGCTACGGCATATGGATCTGCGCGCGTCACAGCCGCGGGAAGACGATCGTGGAGTTCGAATACGGCTTCTGCAAAGAGCCAGTGCATTTTTTCGCGATAAACTTCTGGCGGATATTTTTTGATCGCTTTTTGAAGCCGCGAAAAGCGTCCGCTCGGATCTGAGACGATAAGCCCAGCGGCGAAATTGCGGAGTAGAATATCTTTTTGCCAATTCGTAAGTGTTTCGATACTTTCGAACGTATCCCCGTAGAGGAGTTGGATTTGCCGATCGTGTTCTTGTCGGGCAGTTTTGAATGCCTTTATTTTTTCTCGATGAGTCTTCGCGAGTTTCTCCGGAAGGATGAGAGAGACGTCGATGTCACTCGCATCGTCATACAAGCCATAGGCCACGGATCCGCTAATCACGAGAGCGCTTTCAAGAATGAGTTTTGGAAATGCTTCGGTCAGTTCTTCACCGATTGTTTGGCGGACGAATACAACGATTTCTTTTTGCGTACGTTGAGTAAGATTGGTGAGCATAGAAGAGGTTAATAACCGTATCGTAACACAAAAGAGGATTTTTTCGTTCTATTCTCTATTGAACACGCATCCTGTTCAATCCGTGTTATTCCTTGGTTCTTGTGTTATTGTATTGTCATTATCCTCTTTCTTTGACGTTTTATGGATACGCTTCTCGCTCAAGAAAAACCTCCTGATCCGAGCCAAGCTGAGCTTGGCACAGAGAAGGTCGCTATCAATGCTAATCGAGCTCAGCTCGATGAAGCCCTTCTTATGCAAGCAAAAGCAGGTCCTGACGGCATTGCCGCGGTTTATGACGCGTATGCGGATAAGCTGTATGGATTTTGTTTAAAACGCTGTGGGCATCGGGAGACGGCCGAGGATCTGGTGTCTAAGGTGTTTATCAAGTTCGTGGAGCATGTAGATCGCATTAGTTGGCAAGGTGTCTCTCTTGGTGCGTGGCTTTTTCGCGTGGCGTCGAACCAGATGATCGATCATTGGCGAAGCGCGAGTGTGCGCATGGATGAATCGCTTGATGATGATACCGACGAAACGCCGTCGACGATTGGGGCGCCGGATGACATTACGCATCTGGTTTTGGAAAAAGAGAAGTTGCTCCTTGTGATGAAAGAACTTTCTCCGCGAGATCAGGGGGTGCTGGATCTGAAATTTTTTGGAGAATTGGAAGCGAATGAAATCGCTTCGATCATCAATGTGAGCCCGAATCACGCAGCCGTCCTCGTGTATCGGGCGCTTCAACGTTTACGCGTTAAATATATCCAGATTTATGGAAAACAATAATCTTTCTCCATTGCCAAAGCCGCTTGAAGAAGTGGCTGGCACGCTTTCGAGCGCCTCGCACGAGCCAGAAGAAATGCGTGGCGACGTGAAAGCGGCGCAACGCACGATGTTGCTTGAAAAAGCGCGTGCGTCTTTTGCAAAGCCAGAAAAAGCGCCGACAGAGCACGGGTCTTTCCGTTCTTGGTTTTCGTTTAGTGCGTTCACATTTGTCGCGGCCGCCGCGGTGTTTGTGCTTATGTTTACGGTTGCGCGCCAACCACAAGGCGTTATTTCGTTAGCGCGCATTGATCAAATCAATCGCTTGTTGATTCCGGCGGCAAACGCGAGCCAGGCATTTACCGTGACGTCCGAGGATTCGTCGTTTGTCTTACGATCACGTCTTCCTCTTTCGCTTGATCAGGTGAAGCAAACCGTGAAAATTGATCCACCGGTCGACATGGATATCGTGGCGATTGATGCGAAGACGTTTCGTTTGACGCCACACGTCGTTCTTGCATCAGACCAGGTGTATCGCGTGGCTTTGCCCGCGGTTGTCAAAAACGCGGATGGAACAGAAGTTGCGCATGATTTTTCGTGGGCACTTGCGCCAAAGGATTTGGTGCGCGTGGTTTCGACCATTCCCGCAGACAGCGCTTCGGGCGTGCCGGTTGATACGGGAATTGAATTTACGTTGAATCACGAAGGGGTACAAAATACGGCCAATGCGATTGAGATGACGCCTGCGGTTGATGGTCATGTGGAAGTGCATGGACGTTCGATTGTGTTTGTGCCTTCAAAGCCGCTCGCCGTTGGTACGCGTTACGAGGCGCGCTTAAAACAAGGATTAAAGCTTGCGGATAGCGATCTCTCGTTACAACAAGACAAACGCGTGCGATTTGAAACGCAGGCTACGACGAGCCAAGCGATTTCGCCAGTATTTTCGTTGAATACGGAGTTCTTGGAAGTTTTGCCTGGCGAAGATGTTCAACTGCCGGTGTATCAAAGTGATCCGTCGATGAGTGGTACGGATCTGGACGTGACGGGATTTGCGCTTTCGATTGATCAAGCGAAGCAATTGCTTACTGATCGTCTTTCTGTTCCGGTATGGGCTTCGGTTGAACGTTCGTCATTCGCCGCATACGAGCGCGTCGCCACGAATCAGGCGTGGCATATGACCACAAAACTTGGTACACCAGGACAAGGTGGCGCAGGCGTTTTGACATTGCCAAAACAAACGCAATCAGGATTTTTTGTCGTGAAAGTGCAGAGCGGTACGCAAATTGCGTGGCTCTTTTTGCAAGTGACGCCAGTTGCCACATATACCGTCGCGGACAAAGACACGTTGCTCATGTGGGCGGTGAATGGTGTGACAAAAAAACCATTACCACAACTCGCGATTTCGCTTGATGGGACGAATGCGATAACCGATGATCATGGGATCGCGCGCCTTTCTTCTCCCGCGTTCCTCTCTGCAACGACGAGCGCTCAAGGGGATGCGCCGCGATTCGCCATTGCTACGGTAAATGCAGGTTCATTACAGGCTCTCGCAGTGATTCAGTCGTCATTCCGTCCATTTTTTGACAATGCCGCTCCTTCGGCACTCGCGACCACGTGGGGCTATCTTTATGCCGATCGGCCGCTCTATCATCCGACGGATGATGTGGAATTTTTTGGCCTTGTGCAAGATCGTGGCACGCACGTGGCACCGACTGGCCAAACCGTGGTGCGTATTACGTCACCCGGATGGTATTTTGACATGTGGAGCGGTCGCGCAAAGGTTTACGCAGAAACGCCTGTCACACTCGACGTCGCAGGGCGATTTGAAGGAAAGCTTCATTGGGACAGCTTATTGCCCGGATATTACACGCTTGAACTTTTGCGCGATGGAAAAGTTGTCACGAACCGCTCGATTGAAGTGCGCGAGTTTGTGAAACCGGCGTATGGCATTCAAGTGCAGACAACCGTTGGGCATGTGTATGGCGGCGAAGAAGTAAAAGGCACTATCGTGGCGCGATTTTATGATGGAACGCCTGTGCCTCGCGCAACGCTTTCGCTTCATGCGCAACAACGTGACGTGCTCGATGAGACGCAAGATATCACACTTGACGAAAGTGGCGTTGCATCTTTTACGCTTAAAACTGCGCCGGTTGTTTGTGGCACTCAATTAAGCGATGAATGTCGTGCCGAAGAGGTTTTGAACATTGATGTGCGTCCAAAAGTGGGTGAAGAAGGGGAGATCGTTGGCACAGCCGGCGTGCGCATTTTTGGATCAGAGCTTGATATTCGCATGGATGTGCAAACAACGAGCGGAACTGCGCGTTTGGCCGTTCAAACGTATCACCGTAATACCAACGTAACGCTAGAGGATCAGACAACGGTTGGGGTGGCTTGGCCTGGCCGTACATTGAAGGGTGCGTATGTGGGACATCAATTCGTTGCCGTGCAAGACGGGACCTATTACGATTTTATCGAGAAAAAAGTGAAGCCCGCCGTGCATTTTGATCGTAAAGATGATGCCCCGATTTTCTTCGATGTGACGACAGACGCTTCTGGTCGTGGATCGTTCGCGTTCCGCATGGATCCAACGCGTGACTATTATGATGTCGCGGTTCAAGGTCAGGATTTGGTCTATCGTTACGCGCGCATGACGCTTTCTGTCGGTCCTGGGTGGTATGAACGCGGCATGGGATACAATCGGAATGATGCCGCGCAGTTGCCGAGCCTCGTGTTTCCAAATAAACAATCTTCTCAAGAATTAAGCGTGGGAGAAACAGCGCGTGTGACGTATCAGCATGGCACCACGCCGCTCGCGACAGATAAAACGCCAGGCGTGCTCTTCGTGGTTGCTTCGCGCGGCATGAAGGATGCGGTTCTCTCATCTGGTCCAACGTATGATCTGGCGTGGAAAGAAGAGCTTATACCAAACGCGGAAATTCGCGCGGTAACGTGGCTTGATAATCGGTTCGAAGATGTGCGTGCCACGGCATTTGCCAAACGCGATGACTCGGCGCTTGTGATTGAGGCAAAAATAAGTCAGGCCTCGTATGCGCCTGGAGGAACAGTGTTGATTCACGTGACGGCGAAAGATAAAATAAGCGGACAACCGGTAAAAGACGTGCGTCTTGCGTATAGCGCGATTGATAGAGCACTTTTGAGCCTTTCTGATCCAGGCACAGAAGACGCGCAGTCCTCGCTCTATCAATCTGTTTCAGATGGCATCTTGGTGCAAAGTCCATCGCATAGTGATGTTTTTAATATGATGGGCGGAGGAGGGGCGGAAATGGGAGGCTATCCGATGGCTATGCTTGATAAGTCCGCGTCTGTGCGACGTATCTTCAAAGACACCGCCGCGTTTGGCATTGTCTCATTGAACGAACTTGGCGAAGGAGACGTCATATTCACCGCGCCAGACAATCTCACGTCGTGGAAAGTTACGCTCGTCGGTTTGAGCGCGGATTTGCATGTGGGCGTTGGTTCGGTTGAAGCCGCGGTGACAAAGCCAGTGTTTGTCGAGGCAGTTTTGCCGCCTCGCCTTCTCACGAACGACAAACCAGTGCTAAAGGTGCGTGCATTTGGAACAGGGGTTCCTGCTGGCGCTCTCGTCGACTTTTCGGTCAACGCGCCAACGCTTGGATTAAACAATGTGCATGTCACAGGAACGTCTGGAGTTGCGACGTATATTGGGATTAGCCGGTTAACACCAGGCACGCACGAGCTCACGATTGGCCTTACGATGAACGGACAACAGGATGCCATCGCACACACCGTTGACGTCGTAGATTCGCGTTTCTTAAAAGATGAATTCGTGTCTCTTCCGGCAACGCCTGGCGCGACGCTTCCAGAGCTTGGCGCACCCGAGGCAGACGTTTTGATTATGGGCACAGGTCGCGCAGCATTCGTCCCTCGTGTCTACGGATTGCTTTGGGGTGATTCGGCGCGGCTTGATGCGCGCGTGGCCACAAAAGTGGCGCTTGGAATAATAAAAGATCGTTATCACAACGAAACGTCGGATCAAGTTGATCCATCACTCGATGGATATCAGGATCTTGAAGGCGGGTTGAAGCTTTTGCCATACGCGTCAACGGATGTGGTATTAAGTTCTGAAGTCGCGGCAACCGCGCCAGATATGGTAGATACGCAAATGCTTTCCACGTTTTTCCAAAACGTGCTCACAAGTTCGAGCACACGCGAAGAACAGATTGAGGCGCTCGCTGGACTCGCGTCACTTGGAAAGCCGGTACTTCTTGATCTAAAAGCCATCGCAAAACAAACAGACCTTTCGTTGCAAGAAAAGTTGTTGCTTGTGCGCGGGTTTGTGGGAGCTGGAGATAAGGATAATGCGCAAACGCTGTTTGATGAGGTGCTTGCAAAAGCTGTGCGCCAAGATGCGGTGATGTATCTTCCAGTCTCGCAAAAGCCAGCAGATATTTATGCGGCAACGGCTGAAGCGGCCGCGCTCTCGGCAGAGCTTGGTCGAAGCGAGGCGAATTTATTTGCACAATACGTTGATTCAAACTGGGCGGTTGATGCGTTCCCTGTGCTCGCGAAAGCGCGTTATCTTAAGAGTCGCATCGCGGCACTGCCGATTGCAGATGGAAGTGTGTCATGGACTGTGAATGGAGGCGCGGAAGAGACGTTGAATCTCAAAGAAGAGTCTGTGAAGGTGATCACGCTGACGCGCGACGAAGCAAAAACCTTCCGTGTGACAAAAGTGAGTGGTCCAGCGGTTCTCGAATTCGTACGCCGTACGCCAGGTCGTCCAGTTTCTGTGCCAGGCATTTCTCTCTCGCGCACATATCAAGCGCCGCATGCGTTGACCGAGCTTCAAGAAGGCGATCTCGTCAAAATAACGCTTACGCCAACGTGGTTTTCAACGATTCAAGATGGCTGTTACCTGGTGCGCGATCATTTGCCAGGCGGATGGCAAGCGGTTGGGAAAGTTGGCGTGTATCAAACAACTGATTTGAGTTATCCCTATCAAGTTTTGAATGGAGAAGTTTCCTTCATCGGTTGCAAGCCAGATCCGGCTTCTAGCCAGCCGCCTGTCACCTTCTCCTACCTCGCACGCGTAGTCTCGCGCGGCACATACAACGCCGAAGCACCGCTTATGCAGCACATGGAATATTCGAGCGTTGCAGTGCTTGGGACTGATGCGATGGTGATTGTGAAATGAAAATTTTGAACCTTCTCCCCCTTACGAAGGGGGAGACAAAGAGGGGGTCTCCCCGGTTGGTTTTCTTCGCCATAAGGCTAGCTATTTTGGCTAGCCTTTTGGTGTGGTGGATGGCGTCCACGCGGCCGTCGGAAACCCTCCCTCAATCCCTCCCTTATCAGGGCGGGAGGTCAGGAGTATTTTTAGAACCCCACCCTGACAAGGGATTTGTTTCCATGGGATGGAAACATCCAGGGGTGGGTTTCCCCGGATTGGACAGGCCTCCGATCCCCGTCGACGCCTTCCTCGACAAACCTCTCTTCCTCGCCGCGTGGAATCAACCTTTCTTCATCGATTCACTTCCTCATTGGCGCGCGGCGCTGGTGAATCATCACGTTCTCGCTTCGGAAACCATAGCGCATCTCTTCAAGACGCTTGCGCAAGGCGAACCGAATGTGGAAACAATTATTATTCTCTCGCCAGACCATTATGCGGCCGGTGCTTCAACAATTTCGGTGGGAGAAACGGCGTATAAAATGAATGGGGATCTTGTCGCGATCGATGAACCTTCTATTACGCGCTTAAAAAATGAAGCGCCATTTGTGCAAACAAGTGCATCTCTCTTCCTTCGCGAACATGGCGTTGGGGCATTGATCCCTTTTTTGCATCGCGCATGGCCACAAGCGATGGTGGTGCCTATCGCGATACGTCCAGATGTGAGCGAGAGTGAAGCAAAGCTCGTCAGCGCGTGGCTTCGCGACGAGATCGGTCGTGGCGCGCGCGCGATTGTTTCGTCAGACATGTCGCACTACTTATCAAAAACGCAGGCAGATCAAAAAGATAAAGAAACGGAAGAAGCACTTCAGGTTCACAACAAAATATTCTTTTGGAAATCCTCATTTGATCATTTGGATAACGGCAAGGGCATTTGGATGCTTCTTTCATCCATCGGTTCATCGACTTGGCACATGCTTGAGCACAAAAACTCTGCCAATTTTGGCGCGTCACCAGGAGTGACGACGAGCTATTTGACGGGGTATTGGGAATAGGAGGGGAGGATTGACAATAAAATATGTCATAAGGAAGTTGTAATGTCCCTTTTGCGGGAAGTTAGAATGTCCCATTCTGATCGACTGTCAGGAACTCCGGATTCCTGTACAACGGTCGGATATGACAGACCAGCTTCTTGCTATGTC
>Ga0172379_10010835_pt1 | contig 10963 bp, 9 predicted proteins | sample GrowelOW334metaG_FD_119756 | JGI IMG/M metagenome (GOLD analysis project Ga0172379, IMG submission 119756) | Groundwater microbial communities from an aquifer near a municipal landfill in Southern Ontario, Canada - Groundwater well OW334 metaG | ecosystem: Environmental > Aquatic > Deep... | reverse complement strand
GCCCGTTGACCCGCACCGACAAATAACTTTCGGCGCTGCCCACCCTGAGCAGGCTCCGCCTGAGCGCGAAGGCCGCCGGAAGCTCGAAGCGAAGCCGATACAAGCCGGTCGGGTTCCGCTTGGGCGAAGAAGGCGGCACATTGCCGAAGGGCATGATGACATTCGTATAATGCGGCTTGTCGTAGCCTTGCAGACTCCAGGAGCCGGGCACCGAGATCTCGTCCCAGGCGGAATCGTCGAAGGTCGTCTCGTCCCAAGCGCGAGGCGGCGCCTCGGGCGATTCGGCCAAAGCGAATCGCCAGGCTCCGTCGAGGGATAGTACCCAGGGCGTGGCTTGAGGCAAGTCATGGGGACGCAGCGCCCTCCCCCTCGGCCCCTCGAGGGCATCCGCGAGAGCGGCTTCCGCGCTGGGAAAGGGAAAAAGGGGGCTTCGCATCGGCAAGCGATTGCGAGCGCAGAGCTCGGGCGATTCCCAGGCCTTTCCGGAAGCGAATGGGTCGGGCATTCGGCATCTCCTCATCATCGTTTCGACCCTTGGAACATAGCGGGCGGCCGCAAAGTAGTCAACGAGAGCTTTGCCGCCTTGACCTTTGGTAAAAAAGTGCTATCATTTTGAATGAGCATTCATTCATTATTGGAGGCAAGGGCATGCGTATATTGATTACCGGGGCATTCGGGAATGTCGGAAGAAGCACGATCCGCGCCGTCGAGACTCGCGGAGATCAGGTTGTCATCTACGAGGCTGACACAACCCGAAACCGTCGCCTCGCTAAAAAACTCGCGGCGGGGCATCCCTGCCATTTCGGGGATATACGCGATCGAAGCCGTCTCGAGCAAGCCTTACGCGGCGTGGACGCCGTCTGCCACCTCGCGGCCATCATCCCGCCTGCCGCCGACCTAAAGCCGGAACTGGCCCACGCAATCAACGTCGGGGGCACGCAAGCCCTCATCGAGGCCGTCCGCGCGATGGCGAGCAAGGAAAACAGGCCGCCCGCGCGAATCGTCTACGCCTCGAGCATAGCGGCCTACGGCGACCGGCTTCGCACTCCCTGGATAAAGACCAGCGATCCCCTCGAGCCCAGCGAAGGCGACGAATACGGAAAAAGCAAGCTAGAGGCCGAGGGCTTCCTCCGGGCGAGCGGCCTACCCTTCGTCGTGCTCCGCTTGACCTATATCGTGTGGCGGAAAAAGCTTGCTCGGGACCCGCTCATGTTCCACATGCCCCTCGAGACGGGCATCGAGATATGCCATACCGAGGACACGGGCAGGGCATTCGCCGCCGCGGCCGTCCTGCCGGAAGCCCTCGGAAAAACCTTGAACATAGGCGGCGGCGAGAGTTGCCGCACAACCTATCGCGGCTATCTCGACCGCATGCTCCGGATATTCGGGCTCGGCGGCATCGGCTTCATGCCTGAAAAGGCCTTCGCCGCCTCGGGCTTCCATTGCGGCTGGTACGCGGACTCGGACGAGGCGGAAAAGCTGCTCGGCTTCAGGAAAAAAGGCCTCGAGGATTATTACGCCGAGGTCGTCGAGGAAGCGCGCTGGACGAGAATCGGCGCGAGCCTCTTCCGCTCCATCGCGAGAAGCCGACTCTTGGCGACGAGCCCCTTCATTACGCGAGCGAAGCGGGGCTTCCAGGAGGTGGCTCGAGCTTGAGAGAGAAGGCGTTCTCCACGAGGAAACGGATGAAGCGGACGACGTCCTCGCTCGCGATGGGGAGGCCGGCGGCACGGGCGATACGCACCGTATCCAGGCTGCCGAGAAAGAAAATACCGATGGCGGTCATCGCGCTGCGATCGTCGAATTCCATCGCGATGCCGCGTGAGGCGGCCAGCTCGGCGACGAGTTCGGCTATCAACGAGGCTAGTTTCGCCAGCTTTTCCTGGAAGCGCCCGCCCATGCCTTCACCCGTCCTGCCGGCCTCGAAAAGAAGAATCGATATGAAATCCACGTCCCCAAGCAGTGAGGGAAGGAAAATATCGACGATCAAGCGGAGCTTGGCGTCGGGTCCCTCGACTTCCGCGAAACCCGAGGTGAGGCCGCCGAAAAACTCGTCCCAGCCTTCCTCGACTATGGTCTTGAGGACCTCTTCCTTGTTTTCAAAATACGTATAGATGGAGCCGACCGGCAGGCCGACCGCGCCCGCCATATCCGCCACGCTCGTGCCCAGAAAGCCGCGCTCCGCGAAAAGCCGTTTGGCCGCGAGCAGTATCGCGCGACGCTTGCCTTCATCCCTCTCGCGGGCCACGGGTTTAGACTTCCTCGAAAAGGCCCAATGCCTTGTTTTTCCGCACCTTGTCCCAGGAGAAAACCCTGCCGCTCATCGCGATATAGACGCCATGGGGAAGAAGCTGGACGGCCGAGAACGCGGTCCCGAAATTGAACAGGGCGTCGGAGCCTTGGACCTTATAGGGGACCATGGCGCCGGTGATGACGATGGTCTTGTCCAGCGACTTGGGTCCGATGAGGCGCGCGGTATCGGTCATGGTATCGGTGCCATGGGTTATGATAATGCGCTCCTCGGAGGCGCGCTCGCAGGATTCGAGCACGCTGCGACGGTTCACGTCCTGCATGTGGAGGCTGTCGATCATCTGGTTGAGTTCCACCTCGACGGGCACCGATACCCTGGTGAGCATGAGAATCTCGGGCAGATGGCTGTCCTTGAAGGTCAGCTCTCCACGAATCTCGTCGTAATGCTTATCGAAGGTGCCGCCGGTCACGATCACGCGAATGGGTTTCAAGTCCATGCCTTAGTATGCGCACGCGAAGGCTATTGGACAAGCGGCCTTGCGCGGCGTCGCCCTCTTGACGCGTCTACGGGTAGCGTGAAAAATGACGCTCCACCTCGTCGAAGCCTCGATGAAAGCTCGAAAAAGGAATGAATATACCGAATGAAGCACCGGTTCCGTCGTAGATCCAGGGGATTCCTCGCCATTTTCGCGCTTATCGTGCCGCTTATCTTGTCGCTAAGCACCTGTTCCCTGAGCCCCTCTTCCTCCTTCCACCCCGACATCAACCTTGAAATGATCCGAATCGCCGGCCTTCCGGACGAAAAAATCCCCCAATTCATGGGCAACGTCGCGCGCGAGGATATCGTCGCCGATTATTATCGCGACCCCGAGACGCGCGCGTCGGTCTTGGCCTTTTTCGGCACTCTGACAAAATCACAGACAATCGCGGCCGCCATTCTCGACAATGCGGAACGCCTAGCGGTATCGCCGACCCTCGCCTTCGCGCTCGCCTACGAAGAAAGCAAGTTCGCGATCGAAGCGGTGAACAACAACGGCGACAGCGTCGATCGGGGGCTTTTCCAGCTCAATTCCCGATCCTTTCCCCGATTATCGAAGGCGCAATTCTTCGATCCCGCCACGAACGCGCGCAACGGTATCGCCCACCTGGACTTCTGCCTCGACAAGGGAGGAAACGAGGTCGCGGCGCTCGCGATGTACAATGCCGGCCACAACCGCGTCGCCAAGGACGGCACGCCTCAAAAAACGCTCAATTATGTCTTCAGGATTCAGAAATATCAGGAAAATATAAAAAGCCTTTTCGTCGCGAAGGTCGCGGCGAAGGAAAAGACGCGAGCGGCGCGCTTGGGCTTCGGCAAATAGCCGCGCAAAAAGCAGCGGCAAATAGCCGAAAGACGGAATCGCGGCGGCCCAGGGTTGAGGCGGGCCGACTTGGGCTAGTGTCCCGCCGCCCCAGCCGGGCCACGAGAAACCGCGTTTGCGGGCCGCCACTCCCGAGAGGGTGTCTCTGCCGGCGAAATTTTTAGGAACGGCCTTGGCCGGACGAAAAGGCCGACAGCGCGCTCAGCGCCGGAAATTCCAGGCGCTCGTCGAGTATTTCTCCCGCGCGAAGGCCGCCCCTTCGGCCAGTTCCTCGGGGCTCGACGAACCGGGTTCGAGCTCGATGCCGTATGCCCGCCCCCACGCGGCGGAAAAGCCCGCCTCGAGGGCCTTCGCGGCTTCCGCATAACCTAGATCGCGCCCGAGAAGGGACCGAAGTCCGGTAACGCGGGCCTTCGCGTCCTCGATCATTTTATCCTTCAGCTTTTCCTTCGGCACCTTGAGCAGCGAAAACATCGTCTCGACATCGACATCCAGAAGGACGGTCCCGTGTTGGAGCAGGCAACCCTGCTTTCGCGTCTGCGCGTTGCCCGAAACCTTTTTCCCGCCGCCGGGATTTCCCCCGCGGCTCTCGCCGCGGGCGGAATCATAGGCGACGATGTCGTTGATCGGAGCGAAGGCCGCGTCCACGCCCAAGCCGCGAAGTCCTTCCACGAGACCCGCGCAAATTCGGCGATAGGACTCGAGAATATCCGCGGGCGCGAGGGGATGCCCCTCGGGAACGACTATGGAATAGGTGATTTCGGCGTCATGGAAAACCGCTCCGCCGCCGGTCACGCGGCGTACCGTGTCGATACCCGCTCCATAGCAGGCTTCGACATCGATCTCCTCGGTCATGCCCTGAAAATAGCCGACGCTAACCGCGCGGGGTTCCCACCGATAGAAACGCAACGTCGGCGGCGACCGCCCGGCGGAAACCGCCGACAGGACGGCCTCGTCGAGACCCATGTTCAAGGCCGCGGGCATCGCCCCCGAATCAAGTAGCCTGAGCCGCATCGATTGCCTTCCTTATCGCTTCGCATATATCGCGCGGGGTCGCGCCGAAAAGAGAGAGGCCGCGCCGAGAGAATTTCTCGAGGGCCATTTCGGGAGCCTCGACGACGGGAATACCCGAAAGAGCCTGTTCGGCCGCCTCGAAAAGCTCCTCGGGATGGGCGAAAAAATCGCCGCGAACGAGGACCCGCCGCAGGATACCGACTTCCACTTCGACCTCCACCCTGAGCAGTTTTCCGCCAGGGATCTTTTCGACGCACCGCCCTTTCACGCGCGCCCCAAAGCGGCAGCACCACCCAGAGCGTTAGCGGCGCTACCGGGCGCGTTAGCGGAGTTTCCTGCGGCGAAGCCTTCGCGGGCATGGTACGATGTGCGCGCGAGCGGCGCGGCGACGACCGAGACGAAACCCTTGGCTCGCGCGGCGTCGGCGTAGGCTCGGAAGCGCTCGGGCCTCAGGTATTCGACCGGCTCTATCTGGGCGCTTCCCGGACGCAGGTATTGCCCCATGACGAGGCTCGTCGTGCCCGCGGCCCTGAGTCGGTCCATCGTGTCGAGGACCTCGGCTTCGGTCTCGCCCAAGCCCAGGAGAATGCTCGATTTCACCACGGGGGAGGCGCCGCGCGCGCGCGCCCACGAGGCGGCCAGCTCGAGCGTCGCGAGGCTCCGGGCGAAGGAGGCGCGCGCGTCGCGGATACGCTCCAGGCGCGGCACGGTCTCGACGTTGTGCGCGAACACGTCCGGCCCCGACTCGAGCACGACCTCGAGCTCCCCGGGACCGTAATCGGGCGCGAGGACTTCGACGCGCAGGCCGGGGCAGGCATCGCGCATCGCGCGCACGCAGGCCGCGAAATGCGCCGCGCCGCGATCGGGCAGGTCGTCGCGGTCCACGCTCGTGATCACGGCGTACTTAAGCGCGAGCTCGGCCACCGCGGCGGCCAGTTCCGCGGGCTCCTCCGCCCGAATCGGTTCGCCGCTTTTGCCCGTATCCACGGCGCAGAACCTGCAATTGCGCGTGCAGACCCCCCCGAGGATCATGAAGGTCGCCGTGGAGGCTCCCCAACACTCGGCCTTGTTCGGGCAACGCGCCGAATCGCAGACCGTGTTGAGGCCTCGGCGCTTGACGAGCTCGCTCATCCGCTTCCAACCCTCGCCGGATGGCAGTGGAACCTTGAGCCATTCGGGTTTTCGGGAGGGAAGCGGGCTCATCGCGGAGCCGCCTTCCCATCGGGCTTCGGGGCGCCGGAAGAGCGTCCCGCGGACACGGATGCGGATACAGGCTCGGAAGCCCGAGCGGCCGGCCGCTCAGGCACGCGGAGGCTATCGGCGAAAAGGCGGGCGGCCTCGACCAGGCCGGAGGCATCCTCGCGGCCCAGCACGGCGATGCGGAAAATCGCGGCCTCGAAAAGCGCGTAGACCAAGTCGCCCGCGGCCTTGACGGGCACATCGCGGAACTCGCCCTGCCGCATCCCCTCGATAATCATCCCGGAAAGAATGTGTCGCATGCGGATAGTGCGCCGGCGCACGCGCTCGTCCGGATTGCCCCCCGAGGTACGCAGGTGGCCAAGGTAATCCAGTATCACGCAAAGGAGCTTCTTGTTCGTCGCGCATTGCTCAATGCCCATCGCGGCCACGGAGGAAAGCTTTTCCGACCACGAGAGCGAGGGGTCGGCCCCGATCAACTTGATCGCCTCTTCGAGCCTTTCGGTAAAAAGCTTTATACTAAAAGAAAATATCTCTCGCTTGTTCTTGAAGTAGAGGTAGAGTATAGTCCTCGTTATGCCACAGCGCTCGGCGATTTTCTGAAAAGTCGTATCCTCGTAGCCCTCTTCGACAAATACATCGAGGGCTTTTTCGAGAATCTCCCGCTTGCGCTTATCGTGCTCGACCGTGATTGACACTTTTACCTCCTCCGTCGAGGTGTTAGTATAGACGAGGGCCTCGACTTAGTGAAGATCCACGGACATGATGGCAAGTATCGGTAAAGCTTGATCGGAGGAAGCATGAGCGAAAAGCAATTTACTTATTTCCTTCCAGCGGAACGTCTCGATACCTCCGCGGTGCTGGAAATGGCTCAGGCTTTCGAAAAAACGGAAGGACCTTTTTTCTTGGATCGGTATCCCATTTTTACCGCCGTACTTAATCAGTTTAGGCAAATAGTCTACGTAAATTGCGCCGCTTTGGAGCTTCTCGGGGCCAATTCTACGGCGCAGACGATAGGCAAGAGACCAGGAGAAGCCATCGGCTGCGTTCACTCGGCCGAAACCGAGGGCGGGTGCGGCACCTCTCGAGCCTGCGCCTTCTGCGGCGCCGCCCATGGCATTTCGAAAGGCATCGCCGGCTTTCAGACCGCCGAAGAATGCAACATCCTGCGGTCGCGCGACGGGATGGCGACCAAGGCGACTTTCGAAGAGGCTTCGGGCGAGTTCAAGGCCTTCACCGATGCCCTCGATCTGCTAATCACGACAAAGCCTCTGCCCATCGGCGGTATGGATTTGATACTCTTTTTCGCCAACGACATCTCGGCGCAAAAAAGAAGGGAAGCCTTGGAAAGGGTTTTCTACCACGATATCGCGAACACCGCCAGTGGAATCCGGGGCATCCTCGACATGATTCAATTCTCGCCCGAGGCACCCAACCCGGAATACGTTCGCCACCTCAAGGCCGCGGCCGATCGCCTCCTCGAGGAAATCGTCTCGCAACGCTCCTTGAAGGAAGCCGAAGAGGGCACCCTCGCCGTCCAGTCGGAAAAAACGCGAGCGCTGGACCTGCTCGCGGAGGCGGCCGCCTCCTTCGATTACTATCGCGAAGGCCGCGGTATTGAGCTGGCGATAGAGGATTCGGACGCGCCTTCGGTCGCTACCGATCCCATCCTGCTCAGAAGAGTCCTCGTGAATATGATAAAAAACGCCTTAGAGGCCTCGACGCGAGGCGACCGGGTCAGCCTGCGCCTTCGGGTCGAGGGAGAGCGCGCGATCTTCGCCGTCCGGAACCCCGCCGTAATGAGCTTCGAAACACGCACACGAATATTCCATCGCTTCTACAGCACGAAGGGCAAGGGACGCGGCGTGGGAACCTACAGCATGCGCCTCCTCGGGGAAGGCTATCTCGGAGGCACGATACGATTCGATTCCGTCGAGGGGGAGGGCACGACCTTCGAGTTCTCGCTGCCCTTGACCAAAGCCCTCGACTGAGGCCCTCGCCAGAAGCTCGCGCCTACCGAGGCCTTACGACCAATGCCTCGAGACTGAGCGAAGCGACGAGGCGCGGCGCGCAAGCCTCGCCGCCGCGCGCCTTGTGGACCCTTCATGCCTAGGCTACGATAGAAACGCGGGAAAAGTCCCGGGGAGGTTCGAATGGGCGAGCGAAATGGCATTTTCATCGCGCGACTGTGCCGTATCGAGGGAGCTCGAAATCCGTCGATGGGCTTCGTACCGGAGACGGGCGATCGACTCATGGAATTCCACGTCTCCCGCAAGGCGAGGGACGAATTCGGCTTCGATTCCTCGCTGTTCGGCGCGACCGGAAACGTGATAATCCCGGATTTCCACGCCGCCCGCCTGCTCGCCCGAAGGATCAACGAAAAGACCGAGGCCTCTATCGTGCCGGAGCGCTCGGTGCGGGCGGGACGGCTCAATGCCATGGCCCTCATCGACGAGATACTCCACGACGTGGCCCGCCTGTTCCGCGAGCGTGTCATGCCCGATGCCTTTTCCACGGCCCTCACGGCCCTCGAGGCGGAACTCGGGCGCGCGGAACTCGACGCGCTTCTGCTAGCCTTCGTCGAGGATTTCCCCCCGCTGGAGGTATATAAAGGTGGGATGCTCGCCGAAGCTTGGCTCGCGGCCAAGGCCCGGCCCGGAAACGGCAGCCCCTCCGGCGGCGCCTCGGCGCCCTCGAATCGCGAGCTCGCGATAGAAGAGCTTCTTCTTCTCAAGCTGGCGAACGCGAATCCGGCCTTCGGTCCCTTCAGGTTCCTCTTCGACGACGGCGGACCGGAAGGTCGCGACGATCCCTCCGCCTCGCCCACGGGCCTGGCCGCCCTTCCCGCTTATTCGCGCGCGATGGCCGCCATCGAAAAGCGCTTCGCCGACCTCGGCGCCGCAGGGGCGGTTTTCGGCCCCGACGCGGAGGACCTGGTGACGATGATGCGCGCTCCCGTACGCGCCGCGCCCTATTCCCTGCCCGGCCAGCTCGATTTCATGCGCACGCGCTGGGGCCTCGTCCTCTCCGACAAGCTGCGAAGACTCCTGGGAGGCCTCGACCTCATTCGCGAGGAGGAAAAACCCTTCTTCCCCGGTCCCGGCCCAACGCGCGCCCTAGCCTACGCCGGAATGGAAAAGGAGTACGAGCGCTTCAGCCAGGATCGGGATTGGATGCCCAACGTCGTCATGATGGCCAAATCCACCCTCGTCTGGCTCCATCAGCTCTCCGTCGCCTACGCGCGGGAAGTTAGGCGACTCGACCAGATCCCCGACGAGGAGCTCGACATCTTGGCCTCGAGGGGCTTCAACGCCCTCTGGCTCATCGGCCTGTGGGAGCGAAGCGCCGCGAGCGAGCGCATCAAGCGCACCTGCGGCAATCCCGAGGCCGCCGCCTCGGCCTATTCGCTCTTCGACTACGAAATCGCCGCGGAGCTCGGCGGCTGGGCCGCCCTGGAGGCGCTGCGCGCGCGATGCGCAATGCGCGGAATCAAGCTGGCCGCGGACATGGTCCCCAATCACGTGGGCCTCGATTCGGCCTGGGTCCGCGAAAAGCCGGAGCTCTTCGTGCAGACCGACAGGCCGCCCTTCCCCGGCTACAGCTTCGAAGGCCAAGACCTTTCGGGAGACGGCTCCGTGGAAATCAAGATCGAGGACCACTACTATGACCGGACCGACGCCGCGGTGGTCTTCAGGCGCGTCGACCGACGCTCGGGCGAAACCCGCTACATCTACCACGGCAACGACGGCACGGGGCTTCCCTGGAGCGACACGGCCCAGATCGATTTCCTGCGCGCGGACGCGCGCGAGGCGGTGAAGGAGCGCATCCTCCATGTGGCGCGCAACTTCCCGATAATTCGCTTCGACGCGGCGATGATTCTCGCGAAACGCAGTTTCAGGCGGCTCTGGTACCCCGAGCCCGGCAAGGGCGGCGACATACCCTCGCGGGCCGAGCGCGCGCTTTCCGCGGCCGAATTCGACGCCGCCTTCCCCGAGGAATTCTGGCGGGAGGTCGTGGATCTCTGCGCCAAGGAGGCTCCCGACACCCTCCTCCTCGCCGAGGCCTTCTGGATGATGGAAGGCTATTTCGTGAGGACGCTGGGCATGCACCGCGTCTACAATTCCGCCTTCATGAACATGCTTAAGCGCGAGGAGAACGCGAAATACCGCGAGACGATCCGGAACACCCAGGAGTTCGACAAGGACATCCTCAAGCGCTTCGTCAATTTCATGAACAATCCCGACGAGGACACGGCCGTGGCCCAGTTCGGCTCGGGCGATAAGTATTTCGGCGTCTGCACGATGATGGCGACGATGCCCGGCCTGCCGATGTTCGGGCACGGCCAGCTCGAGGGCTTCTCCGAGAAGTACGGCATGGAATACCGTCGCGCCTATCGCGACGAAGCGCCCGACGCGGCCCTCGTGGCACGCCACGAGCGGGAGATATTCCCCCTCCTCAAGCGAAGGCGGCTCTTCTCGGGCGTCGAGCGCTTCCTCCTCTACGACCTGGTCGGTTCCGACGGCTCGGTTAACGAGAACGTGTTCGTCTGGTCGAACGGCTCGGGCGACGAGCGCGCGATGGTCGCCTACAACAACGCCTTCGGCCGCGCCGAGGGAAGGGTCGGCCTCTCCGCGCCCTTCGCGGAAAAGCTCGAGGGCGGTGAAAAACGCCTAACGCGCGAGCGGCTGTCCGCGGCCCTCGGTCTCCGCGACGAGGACGGGCGCTTCCTCGTCATGCGCGAGCAGCGATCGGGCCTCTGGTTCATACGCCGCTCGTCCGAGATAGCCGGTCCGGGCCTCCACATAATACTGAACGGCTACGAATCGCAGGTTTTCTTCGACATCAACGAGGTCGCCGACGACGAGCGCGGCCTCTATAGGGCCATCCACGACGAGCTGCGCGGGCGAGGCGTCCCGGACCTCTCCGACGCCATCCAGGATCTCGTCCTGAAGGAACTGTACTCCCTCCTAGCCTCCCTCGTCGGAGGGGGCCTGTTCTCCCGCGTCCGCTCGCTCGCGTTAGGTGGCATCGCGAGCGCGAACTCCGCCGCCGACGCGGGAGCGGCGAGCGTCAAGGCCGTCCTTTCCGCGGGGACTTCCGCAAGCGGCGGCCCCAGGGACCCGAACGGCGCGTCCACCCTT
>Ga0172379_10010833_pt1 | contig 10964 bp, 15 predicted proteins | sample GrowelOW334metaG_FD_119756 | JGI IMG/M metagenome (GOLD analysis project Ga0172379, IMG submission 119756) | Groundwater microbial communities from an aquifer near a municipal landfill in Southern Ontario, Canada - Groundwater well OW334 metaG | ecosystem: Environmental > Aquatic > Deep... | reverse complement strand
AGGAGCATAGACTATAGATACGCATAGTTTTATATACGCAGGCAATATTTCAATAATAACCGCGAAAAACCCACAAAAAATGGCATCACGCACACAATTCAAAGAACTGGCAAACAGGGATTTTGAGAATATGCGCAAATATGTGCGATTAAGGGTTAGCGATGATATTGATGAACTTCTTTTTATGCAGACTATTGAAGGGCATGCCCACGAAGGCGACGGGGCTTTCAGGCACAAAAAGCGTTTTCCTGAAGTGGCTGTTGAAGATGTTGTCCATGCATTAGGCTATGACACTGATGATATAAAGCAGGAAAGGCAGGATCTTATCGATGAAATGAAAGATTTCACAACCAAGGTTATGCACGGCGAAAATGTAACAAAATATACAAACACAGACGGACTGCCTTTATTTGGAGTGCAATTTCTTGAAGAGATGGAAATACAGGACCCTGCTGCTGTCCTGATTGGAATTTATCTTGGCAGCAAGATGGACAGATATTCAGGATGGAGACAGGAAACAGAAAAAAAATATAACCTGAAAATAGGCGGCGGTGAATGCATAGGCGTAAACAGGAAACTTGCCCGCCAAAGGGGAATAACACTTGAATCAATTGCAAAAATTCCGCATAGCGATGATGAAATTAAAGAAATGATTAAAAGCGGGTTGCTCTGCTCTGATGTGGAATCTTCTCCCAGCATAGTAAGTTCATATGTAAGAAAAGCAAAAGGCAAAGGAACAAGCGATGACCTGGCTGTATTGCTTGCAGGAAGATTGTTCGGCTTTGACGCGGCAGTCGGGCTTTACCTTACTGATGCAATAGACACATGGGACAAGTATGTTCCGTTCATATTCAAAAGCGGGCAGGACGAGCAGCTTGGCGAAAAAATAGAGAAGTCAGAGGAAAAAATAAAACAAAAAATCAAAGGATTCAAGCTTCCAAGCGATGATGAAGTGCACAAATTCATTTCAGTCATTGCAGAGGTAAATTACAAAAACATGATAAGCTCTTCACAGAGATATTTCCTGCAGGTTGACCCAAAATCAAAAATGAGCGCAATAGAAAGCCATCTGGAATATGTAAAAGGCAATCAGGTTCCGGAAGTTCATATAGGATATTTTAGCAACAAGCTGACAAACCACGAAATGTATGCGCAATTTGAGAGCAAATACCAGCAAGTTTACAAGCCTTGATTCTAGAGCGCAAGAACAGCCTTATATCCATTCGGAATTTCTGCAACAAGGCATCCTTCCTCGTCTGTTTCAACTGAGTATAGATATTGTTCACCGTTATCATATTTTGCGTTAAGATTCTCATCATAGAAATACTTCTTCTGTAAAAACATAAAGCTCTTGCACGCAGGATTATCAGAATATACATTCTTTGTATCAATTAATTTGAGCTTTGCCTCATCATAATCAGCGATACTATGATTCACGAAGAATATTGTCTTGCCGTTAAAAAGAAAGTTTGACGTTTCCCCTGTTTCAGTGTCAGTGATATTAAGATAAGCCTTATAAGCAAGCAGATTGCTCTGGTTTCCTGCCACTGCAAAGCCGGTAAGGTTAACACCGCCTTTAAACGCAGTAACTCCGATAGCCCCTATAAGAATTATATTAAGGGTAATCATCAGAAGGTTTTGCGTGTTTTTCTTCATAACATTAAGATTATGCCTGTGTTTTTATTCTTTTGCCATCAGAAAATTATTTAAACAAGCCAAACAGCCTTAATTGCATGGGAGACAACATATTATCCGCGGCAGCAATGGAAAAGCTTCTTAAAAAAGCAGGAGCTGCAAGAGTGGGCGAAGATGCCAAGGCAGAGCTTGCCAGGGTTCTTGAAGAGCATGCAATAAAAGTAGGGCAGAATGCATTAAGGTTTACCCAGCATGCAAAAAGAAAAACAGTCACGTCTGCTGACATACGCGAAGCAGCTAGGCAATAAAATCTGTTTCTTTCCTTGTTTCTTTTCCGTCAATTGTCAATATTCTTATTATCTTGCCTTTTCGTTTTGCCTCAATCCTGGCTTTTGCAGGGTCATTTCTTAATTCAGGAGAAATGACAATTTCTGTAATGTTCAGTATGTGCTTTATTTCCATCTTTGAGAATTCCTGCTTGACATCCCATGCAAACTCGTCAATTAAAGCCAAAGGCAGTGTTGCGCTGCAAAAATTCGGCTTTATGGCTCCGCCGGGCTTTGGCAGGCTTTTCCCTGACTTAAGGCTGAAATCATTTGATTTTATGTTAAGCAAAAGAAAATAAGACGAGAATTTTTCATACATCCTCCTGAACATATCAGGTGATAAGTCAGCGGAAAGCTCTGCAGTATAAAGCTTGCCTCTCTTGGAATAAGCAGAAGGCTCGCAAATTTGGCTTATGTCTGCCTTAAAGTCATAAGGCGCAATTATCTTGCCTGAAACATTTGCAGTTTCTTTTAAATTTTCAGAGATTATGCCTGCAAAGTCATTTGCAAAATCAAAGCTTGATTTTATCTTGATATTGTTTTTGCCTTTTGTTATTTCAAACAAAAGCCGCTCATATTCGCCCTTGCCGTATCTGACAAATTTGCCATGCGCGCTTGCGTCTGTTTTGCCTATAAATATATTTTTCAGGAAATTCATTTTTAACCCCCTTAAAGCCTATTGATGATTGACTCTGCCAGGCTTATTAATGTTTCTACATTCTCTTCTTTTATTTCAGAAGCCCTGTAAACAGCTTCCCTGTACTCGGTAAGATAGGATAATATGTCTGATTTCAGACCGCCTGAAACACCGTAAGTGTCAAGCTTTTTTTCAGCCATGTCAATATTTGCGCCGGACACCTTGAAAGATTTTGTAATAAATGAATTCATAACCAAAAGCGCTTCCTTATACAGCTTTGAGGGGCTTTCCTTGCCTATTCTTCTCTTAATATTCTTTATCTTTGAAGCTGCTTCTCCCTTAAACTGTGAAGCCCTTGAAACAGGCGCTGCTGCTTTCTTTGGGGCAAACATTGCAGACTTTAATGGTCCTGTAATTGCATAATGCAGGTAAAATACAAGCACGAGTATTGTTCCAACACCTAATATCAAAAGGGAGAGGAACAGCATATCAGAAGGCTGCTCATACGGAGCAAGAGTTATATTGCCTTCCTTTGCATGAAAATCAAAGCTTACTTTTGGCACAATGCTGCTTTTGTCTGAGGAAAAGTTAATTGTAACTTCCTTGTTTAAGTCTATTGACAATGCATCTTCGTAAAGCTGTGAGGAGATTATAACCGGCTCTTTGCTCAGGCTCCCGACAGCAGTCTCATACTGCTCCTGTGTAAACGCATCTGAGATAAGGGCTATTTTATCCTTTGAAGTTATTTCTGACAGATTTCTCACTCTCGGCACATAGATACTTGGCTTTTCTGTTTCAGTAAGATATTCAGGCGAGATTGCAAATACAACCTCCTCAATTCCTCTCCAAGTCGGGTCTTTTGGAGAAAGTGTGGCCATTCCATTTGAATCTATAACAACATTGACATGCTCTGTCTTGCTTGCGACAAAATTGGCTTTTCCGCCAAAATACTCTGGAAGATTTAAGACTACTTTATCGTCTCCGGACACAGAGTGAAACTCAATAGACATCCTGTTTTCAACTGTCTCAGGTCCGCTTGCCTGCAAAGGCTGGCCTTCAACAGGCTCCTCAGCAATTGCCTGCATTGCGAATAAAGCAATGACTATCAGCAATAACACTACTTTTCTCATATGTTCTTTAAAGCCATTTTGTTTTATATATTTATCTATAGCCATTTGCCACTTGCCATGCGCCCAAAGGGCTTATAAATAAGGCAGCCATAATCACATAAATGATTAGCGTAAGCACAGTCACAGGATATCTCTATTGCCCGCGAAAGGTTTACATGAATTATGTTCTCAGGATATTCGGGCAGGGCAGGAAGGAAACAGTGTCAGGCAGGATAAAGCATGCCGTGATTGAATATGTGAACAACAATGAAAAAGAAATAGTCGAAGCCATAGACAATCCGCTTCTTGAAAACATAGAAATCCATTACAGGGCAAATTATTACAAGGCCCTGGATTCAATTCTTGAGAAAAGCAGGGCAGAATTGGACAGGTTAAGGGCTAAGAAAGAGGAAGCAGCCGCAGAGATATGGCCTGTTTTGCTAAAAGAAGCTAAACTTCGCGCTAAGAATGTTGCTTTATTTATGCAGGCCCATCCTGTCATGGGAAGGGAACTTTGGGACAAATTAACTCCAAAATATGTATCAGAGGTTCCTGTTGCATCATATGCAATCGGGCTTAACGGCAAGATTGACAGGGTTGAGATGCATTCCGAGAACTGCCTTATTCCATTGGAAATGAAAACAGGAAAGCCGCCAAAAGACGGAATCTGGGACAATCACAGGATTCAATTGGCTGCTTATATCATGCTTTTAAAAGAGAAATACTCTCACGTGAATGAGGGCTATATTGAATATCTTGATGCAGGCGACAGGAGAAAAATCACATTGAACCCTTTTATTGAGGATGAAGTGAAATCTTTGATTATCAAGGTAAAGGATTTGCTTAATTCAACAACACCTCCCGAGAAAGAAAAGAACAATGCAAAGTGCGTTAAATGTGAGCTTAAAGAGCAGTGCAATGCATTGAATCCCTAGCGCTCTATTTCGCCAATATAAACATTCTTTACATTCTTGATTCTTTTAATTCTTTTTACAACATCCTGCAGATGCTGCAAGCCCTTTGATTCAATTGTAAAGCTGCACTCAACCTCGTCATTATGAATCGGCTTTGCTCCTGCTGATTTTATCTGTGTCTGGATTGATACTAAGGAGTTTAGTATTTCTGCAAAAAGCCCTGTCCTGTTTTCAGCTTCCACCTTTACTTCAACAATTGCCCCGCTTATGTCAATCCAAGAGGCTCTTTTCTTTGATTTCTTGGATTTTGCATATTTTTTCAGGTTGTGGCAGCCTGACTTATGCACCATTGTTCTTCCTGTTTTTGTTACAATTGCCTCAATAGGGTCTCCAGGAAGAGGATGGCAGCATTTTGCAATCTTGAGATGAGGCATGCATACGCCTTCAATGCTTATTATGCATTCTTCAAGCTCTTTTTTCTCTTCCACAATATGCGTGGGGGCTTTTATTGGTATGGTGCCCAATTCCCTAAATCTCTGCTTTATCTTTGACTTTGCTTTTGAAGTAACGACAAACTTAAGCCAGTCCCTTGACGGCTTCTGAACATTTGAAGTGAGTATTTCAACCCTGTCGCCGTTGTTCAGCTGGGTCCTTAATGGGACAAACTTGCCGTTTACTTTTGCGCCAATGCAATGGTCTCCCACATTTGAATGAACGCCGTAGGCAAAATCAATTATGCATGAGCCTTTTGGCAGTGAGATTACATCGCCTTTCGGGGTAAAGGCATGTATTTCATCCTCAAAGAAGTCAACGTGAAGCATTTCCATGAATTCCTTTGAATCCCTCATTTCTTTCTGCCACTGAAGTATTTGCTTGAGCCAGTCCAGCTTGCTGTCAAATTGGTTGTCTCCCTTGACTCCCTTGTATTTCCAGTGAGCTGCAATGCCTCCCTCGGCAATCTTGTCCATTTCCTCTGTCCTTACCTGGATTTCAACAGGCCTGCCCTCAATCATCACGGCAGTGTGCAAGGACTGGTACATGTTTGACTTTGGCATTGCAATATAATCATCGAATTCCTCTGGAATCGGCTTCCACATGCTGTGGACAATTCCTATTATTTCATAGCATTCCTTGACTGTCTTTGTTATTACCCTTAATGCAATCTGGTCATAGATGTCCTCAAAGCAGCATCCCTTCTTTTTCATCTTCTTGTAAATGCTGTAAAGATGCTTTGGCCTTCCGAATATCCTTACCGGCTTTACATTATTTTTCTCAAGGCTTTCCTTTAGCGCAATCTCTATCTGTTCTATGTCATTCTCTCTTTGCCTCATGCTCCTGTTCAGGCGCTCTTTTATGTCCCTGCAAACCATTGGCTCAAGCTGCTCAAAAGCCAAATCTTCCAATTCTGATTTTATGCTGTGCAGCCCGAGCTTGTATGCAATAGGGGCATAGATTTCCATTGCCTCTGTTGCAATGCGCTTTCTTCTTTCTTCCCTCAGTGAGGAGATTGTGCGCATGTTATGCAGCCTGTCTGCTAATTTTATGAAAATAATCCTTATGTCCCTTGCGCTTGACATTATGACTTTTCTGAGATTCTCTGCGCTCCTGATTTCCTTGTCAGGAATGTCCATTTTTGAAATTTTCGTGACGCCGTCAACAAGGTTCGCAACCTCTTCCCCAAACTGCTTTTTTATTTCAGACATTGGGGTTTCAGTGTCTTCAACCACGTCGTGCAATAGGGCGGCTGCTATTGACTGCTCGTCAAGGTTCATCTCAGCAAGAATATATGCAACATTTAATGGATGAATTATGTAAGGCTCTCCGGAGTCCCTTACCTGCTCCCCGTGCTTTTGCTTTGCAAACTCAAAAGCTTTTTTTATCAGGGCTTCATCTGCCTTGGGATTATTTTTCTTTACAACATTGAGTATTGCTGATATCTGCATAGGCTAGAATAGGGAATAATGGATTTATATAGGTTGCCTGTATTGGCACAAGGTTTATATCTATCATTATATTGTTTCAAAGGCATGAGATATTCGCGGCAGACAATCCTCAAGGAGATAGGCGAAGAGAACCAGAAGAAATTATTGGCTTCAAAAGTTGTTATTGTGGGCTTGGGAGCTACAGGAAGCTCGTCAGCTGAGATGCTTGCTCGTGCCGGTGTCGGGCATCTAATTCTTATTGACAGGGATGTTGTTGAGCTTTCTAATTTGCAACGGCAGTCACTATTCTCCGAGGCTGATTTGGAAAAGCCAAAGGCGGTTGCCGCGCGGGATGTATTGCATTCAATTAACAATGAGATAAAAGTTGATGCATATCCGATTGACCTTTCTGATGAAAATTCCAATATTCTTGAGGCTGACTTGGTATTGGACTGCACTGACAACTTGTTTACAAGGTTCCTTATTAATGATTATTGCAAGAAGAACAAAAAGCCGTGGATTTACGCAGCTGTTGTAGGCACAAAAGGGATGACAATGAATTTCCTGCCTGCTCACAAGGTTTGCTTTAACTGCATATTCAAGATGGTTGAAGGATTGGACACGTGTTCCACTGTTGGAATACTCAATACTGCTCCGTCTGCAATAAGCGCTTTTCAGGTTACAGAGGCTTTGAAGATTCTTACAGGGCAAAAGGCTTCAAAGGACTTGATTCACATGGATTTGTGGAAGCAGACGTTTGAGAAGATAAAAGTGGCTGCTGACAAGAAGTGCTTAGTATGTAAGGGGCATTATGAATATCTTGAAGGCAAGAAACAGGAGATTGTCAAGTTCTGCGGCTCAGGCACTTACCAGATAAAGGGAAAATTTGATTATGAGGAGTTAAAAAGAAAGCTGAGCAAGGTTGGCAAGATTCAGGACGCAGGAGTCTGCTTTAGGTTCAGCGCAATGACAATATTTCCTGACAGGGTTATAGTAAAAGCTGAAACAGAAGAACAAGCCAAAGTCATGTATTCGCAGGTTGTGGGAAATTAATTATCAGTAGGCCTCTTGTAATCCCAATTTCTTGCATAGTTTAATTTGCCTATGTATTTTTGCGCTGCATCGAGTATAAACACTTTTCCGCTTGAATTTGTGTACCTGCACCAGACATGGCCCCTATGATACACAGTATTCCTGTCAATGCTGGCACTGCCTTTTATGTAGCCTTCTTTCTTGAATAATTCCAGTGATATGCCGCAAGCCAAGGCCATGTGCCTGCAATCCCCTATTTTCAAAGCCAAAAAAGAGCCAAGCGTGATTTTCCCGTCCTGCCCAACATCTAACATCTTAAGCAGCCCTTCAATTTCAGGTTCATTGGGCACCATTGATTTAATCACAGTGTCATAAACAGCATTAAGTATTCTTCCCTTGAAACCCGGAACATCAACTCTTGCCATTTTCTTTATTTTTTCATAAAGTTCCAGGATTTGAATATCCTTTCCAGAATCAACAACAATCGCTTCCCTTTCCCCTTTTCCGAGATAAACACCGCCGTCTATCGGAGAATCCCTGTGTATTATTCTTCTTCCCCTGTATAATTCTCCTTCAAGAACTGCTTCCAGCCTTTTTGATGCAAACTCAGTTCTGTCCCAGTCTGCCATTTTCTCACTCCACCCACCGTTCGAAATGGCACTTCGCTATTGCTCGTGTCATCTTAGAAACCTCTCTGCTCTTTGTACGGCCTTGTTGGGTCTATCTCTCTAACATAAGACGGCGGGATTACTACAGGCGTTCCTGTTTCGTCATACTGCAATATATAATGTAAATCTGCCTTGCTTCCCCTTCCTCTAATATCAGTGTCTGATTTCCCGTCGCCATTTCTGTCCACTTCTGCAATGTTTTCCAAAGGCACTGCATTTGGGTCAGGATTATGATTGGCATTGTCCAGCGCAGCGTATGTAAGGCCCCCGAGCGTGAACATGGCACAGGCTCCCAGGAATAGTCTTCCGTATTTCCTGTCTTGTTCCATGCTGATTGGTAATCGATTCATTTTGATTCTCCTGCCTCAAGCAACCTGAATTTCTCTTCAAGAGGATCTTCCATCTTTGTCTCAAACTCAGGTAGTTCCCTTGCCTGCATTGCCTTTGCTATAAGGGCTTTTCTTTTTTCAGCTTCATCGTGCACCTGTTTTGCAAACTCGGATAGCCTCTGCGGCAATAAAGAATATTCCTCAAAGATACAGGTTGCACTTTTATTGCCATTCATGAATTTCGTTTCCAAGCGTGAAAAGAAAGTAGCCGGTTTTCTAAACCAAAAACCCCTAGCTATATCTATCGTGCTATTTTTAGTATTTATGTAGACTATAATGTTAGAAATGTGTATCAATACTTCTCTAGGGTATGCAGATATATTGCCATAACAATTTTTACAACTGTCGGACATACTATCATAGTACTTGGTCGTATAAGAATAAGTTTGCCCTTCAGACGGCACAGTTCTTGCAAGCGTACAAGCCATATCATATATGACATTTGTCAGGCTCATGGCAGCGTCAACAAAAGGCGCTGATTTTAATTGCTCCGTGGTTTCAGCTGTTTTCACAGCATTTTCCGCAAACTGCTTTACTATGCCAACAAGCCCTTCATCTTTTACTATTTCTTCTGCCATTTTACTCCTCATCTCCATTAAACTGAGTCGACACTCCGCCAACAGATGCCACAATGCCTCTCTCTTTCAACTGGTTGAGAAAGAATTCCACATTGTTTGCAAGCTGCTCAGGATTTGTCTTGTCAGTGATGTTAACATCAATGCTGATTCTGCTTGGCTTGAATTGCTTTGTTTCCATCTTAATCACTTCCATACATCCAGCTTTCGTATCCTATTTGGCAGGCATAATCCTTCATAATTCGTTCTATCTGAAATAGCGCATTGTCATCCAGATTTCTGAGCGGAACAGTAAAAATCATCTTGCAATCAGTACTTATGTTAAGAGTGCCTCCGCCAACTAAAATTCCTTCAAGCAAGCCCTCTGTATTCTTTGTTACAGCATCTTCTGCTGCTATCCCTGCGTGTAGTCTATATGCCCCATCATGCCCTTGTATAAGGACAAAAGGAAAATCCCCTGAAAGAGGCATATCTTGTGTTTGTGGTTCTATTTGTTTTTCCATTTTACTTCTCCTTCTTCTTGCCGCTTTTCCCGCTTGTAGCAATGCTGTATACACCAACACCAACAGGCACTAATACTGCGCCGTATGCAAATATTGAAAGCCTGTCTGCATTGTCAATTGTTCTTGATATAACAGCGCCTACAGGATTGCCGTTTGGCGGAGCATTATCATTCAGGCTGTACATCTCTCCAAAAGACCATCCTCCCCATGCATAGTCAGCAAACACAAGCCCCGCTGTTGCTACGAGTGTAGTCAATAGCTTTCCCATTTTAGCCTCTTCCGTGTCTTGGAGCTACATCATCAACAACTTCGTCAAGAGTCTCAGACCCAAAAATAGTTGTCGGAAGCCTTTCTGCGCATGAACGTGCTCTCTCTTCAAGTGTTCTGCTTGAATCAAAGCACGCGCCTGTGTCGGAACTTCCAGAACCCTGTGGAGGGCATGGAGGACATGTTGAACTTCCCGCTGTTTGAGCAGGCGTGCTTCCTGAAGTTCCCGGATTAATTACCCAAGAACCTCCAAGAGGATGCTGTCTCGCGTCTCTTGCTCCAACTATATTTCTTGCATTTTCTCTTGCATTTGGGTCATTGAAAGAATTGTACCTTGAAAGCTCAGGCGCTTGTCTTGGAACAACGATTATGTACTGCACTCCGCTTGGAGCAGCGTACACATTGTTCTTCAAAGAAATGTTTCTTGCAGGCTTTGCGTGCACATATCTGTTATGGTCGCAGTTGTCACGGCAAGTGTTTGATATTGGCCTTATTACGACCGGCTCGTCTTTTCCGCAGCCTGCTGATGCATATAATGCCAAAGCAGTTGCAATTGCTGCTATACTTGTTTTGTAGTTCATTTTAATTACCCCCTCCTGTGTTTTGAGTGTCAGGCAACACTTATTTATTGTTACTCTTTAGTTGTAGTAACTAATATATAAAGGTTTCGGCTCCCGTCGCCCATAAAATGCTCTTATCAGGCTAATAGGCATTAAAAACAAGGTTTAATAGCACTAAAAAACAGCAAGAAGGCGGCTTAAAAAGACTGTTTTGTAAATGATTTCCAGGCTATAATTCAGCTTTCTCTTTTAGCTTTTGTATAATCCACTTAAATTCAAGCTCATTCTGTTCAAGATAATTGCTGCTTACATTAAATCCCCTGTATGCAATATCATGCCTTACTCTTCTTAGCTCGTCAATCTTATTTGTTTCATAATCAAAATCAGCCGTATGCTCAGCAAGATAAGAAATAAGGCATACATGATT
>Ga0172379_10010832_pt1 | contig 10965 bp, 11 predicted proteins | sample GrowelOW334metaG_FD_119756 | JGI IMG/M metagenome (GOLD analysis project Ga0172379, IMG submission 119756) | Groundwater microbial communities from an aquifer near a municipal landfill in Southern Ontario, Canada - Groundwater well OW334 metaG | ecosystem: Environmental > Aquatic > Deep... | reverse complement strand
TCCCTCTTCGGGCGCAATTTCAAATATAATTAGCTTAACCCCTTTGCGCTTAAACGGATGTTTGCTGTCTTTTTTAGCTTAATATTATGACAATTAAAAACGAGAATGAAAAAACGGGTTTGATGGCCGATCTTCTGAAACAGGCTTCAAAACGCCCCAAAAGCGGCGAGATCATCAAGGGCCAAGTTCTGGAAGTGGGCAAAAATACGGTTTTTATCGACCTCGGAAACGCGGGCACCGGCGTTCTGCTCGGCCGAGAAGTCAAAGAAAATCGGGAACTCATCAAAAGCCTAAAACCGGGCGATGAAATTTCGGCTATGGTACTGGAAGAAGAAAATGAGAACGGTTTGATCGAACTTTCTTTGCAGGCCGCCCACCGGGAACAAGTCTGGGACACTCTGAAAGAATTGATGATCAAAAAAGAAATAACCAAAGCCAAGATCACGGCCGCCAACCGCGGCGGTTTGATGGCGGAAATAAAAAATGTGGTCGGTTTTTTGCCGGTTTCCCAATTGAACTTCGAACACTATCCGCGGGTGGAAGACGGCGACAAAACCAAAATTTTGCAAGCATTGAATAAATTCGTAAACAAGGAATTGGACGTGCGCGTCATTGACGCGGACCAAAGCCAGCAAAAATTGATCGTTTCGGAAAAAGCAATCGATGAAGAAAAAATCAAAGAAGCTCTGCGCAGTTATCAGATCGGCGATTTGATCGAAGGCACGATCTCCGGCGTGGTGGACTTTGGCGCGTTCGTGCGCTTCAATTTGCCGGGCAAAGAAAAAGAAAGCGCGGAAAATCAGGAAATGGTGGAAGGCCTTATCCATATTTCCGAGATTGATTGGCAATTGATCGAAAATCCCCGCCAAGTTCTGAAAGTCGGCCAAAAAGTCACTGCCAAGATAATTGGCATTGACGGCGACAAACTTTCTCTTTCTTTAAAGGCTCTGAAAAAAGATCCTTGGCTGGAAATTGACCAAAAATACAAAAAAGACCAGACCGTGGAGGGCGAAATTACTCGTCTCAATCCTTTCGGCGCGTTCGTGCAATTGGACAAAGACATTCACGGCTTGGTTCACGTTTCGGATTTTACAACCCCCGAAGAGATGCAAAAAGAATTGAATATCGGCCAAAAATACCAATTCAAGATCTTGTCCATCGAAGCCCAGAACCACAAAATGGCTTTATCGTTGATGCGATAATCACTAGCTACGAAATACAAAAAAAATACGAATATACGAAAAATTGTTTTAGATATTTAAAAATTTCGTATATTCGTAAAAATTCGTATTTCGTAGCAAAAAGATATGAAGAGTCTCGCTAAAAACATCTTTATCGTGCTGGCCGTGTTTTTTATCGTCTCGGCGGTTTTTTCTTTGTTCTCCAATTCCCAAAACAGCAAAAAACCGGCAATAATCTCCTTGAACGAACTGGCCGGAGAGATCAATGCCGAGAAAGTTTCCCAAATTTCGGTCAACGGTCAAAATCTGGAAATCATTTTCAAAGATGAAGTTAAAAAAACTTCCGCCAAAGAAACGGAAACCAGCTTGACCGATTCTTTGAAAAACTACGGCGTTGAGGCGCAAAAATTGCAGACGGTAAAATTGGAAATCAAACAAAACAGCGGTTGGAAATATTGGCTCGGCGAAGCAGCCATTTCTTTTATCCTGCCTTTGATTTTCATCGGCTTTTTTTTCTGGCTCATTATGCGCCAGGCGCAAAAAGGCGCCGGCCAGAATTTCGGCTTTACGCGCTCTCTGGCCAAAATGATCATGCCTCAGGATCAGAAAGAAAAAACTTCTTTCAAAGATGTGGCCGGACTAAAAGAAACCAAACAAGAACTTGAAGAAGTGGTGGAATTTTTGCGCCATCCCAAAAAATTCATCGATATCGGCGCCAAAATCCCCAAGGGCGTTCTGCTCATCGGCCCGCCGGGCTGCGGCAAAACCTTGCTCGCCCGCGCGGTTTCCGGCGAAGCCAATGTCCCCTTTTTCCATATTTCGGGCTCCGAATTCGTGGAACTATTCGTCGGAGTCGGCAGCGCCAGAGTGCGCGATCTTTTTCAAACCGCCAAAAAAAGCAGCCCTTGTATCATTTTCATTGATGAACTGGATGCCATCGGCCGGCACCGCGGCGCGGGGCTGGGCGGCGGACACGACGAACGGGAACAAACTTTAAATCAAATTTTGGTGGAGATGGACGGCTTTGAACCGAACAACGGCGTGGTTTTGCTCGCCGCCACCAACCGGCCTGATATTTTGGATCCGGCTCTTCTGCGGCCGGGACGATTCGACCGGCGCGTCACTTTGGATTTGCCCGACATCAACGACCGCGAAGACATTTTAAAAATCCATACCAAAAATAAACCGCTGGCTTCGACCGTCGATCTGCGCCAAATCGCCGAACGCACGCCGGGATTTTCCGGCGCGGACTTGGCCAATTTGGCCAACGAAGCCGCAATCTCAACGGCGCGGGCAAACAAAAAAGAAGTCGGCTTTTTAGAACTTGTTTCTTCGATCGAGAAAGTTTTGCTCGGACCGGAACGCAAAAGCCATCTTTTGAGCGGCGAAGAAAAAAAGATCGCGGCCTGGCACGAAGCCGGACACGCGCTCGTGGCCGCTTCCCTGCCCCACATGGATCCAATAAGAAAAATTTCCATTATCAGCCGAGGCCAAGCCGCCGGCTACACTTTGAAATTGCCGACGGAAGACAAACATTTGCATTCCAAAACCGAATTTACCGAGGAACTGGCGGTGCTGCTGGCCGGCTTTGAAGCCGAAAAAATGATCTTTGGCGAAATCACAACCGGCGCTTCCAATGATCTGGAAAAAGCCACCGACCTGGCTCATCGCTTGGTCACGCGCTACGGGATGTCCGAAAAACTCGGACCGAGGACCTTCGGCGAAACCGAAGATTTGATATTCCTTGGCAAAGAAATTACCACCGAAAAAAATTATTCCGAAAAAACCTCGGCGGAAATCGACAAAGAAGTTTCAACTTTCATTTCCCAGGCTTCCCAGACCGCTCAAAAAATTCTGTCCCAGAAAAGCGCCCTTCTTCAAAAAATAACCGAAGAACTTCTCAAAAAAGAAACTTTGGAAAAAGAAGAATTCGAAGCGCTGATTGCAAAAAAATAGTGAGGGGCGCGTAGCCCCTCACCTATAAAGCCTTGCGTTATGTTCTATGTCTATGTAATAAAAAGCAGAAAAGACGACAGTCTGTATATCGGATATAGCGATGATTTAAAAAGAAGGATGAAAGAACATAACGCCGGATTGAATTTTTCAACAAGAAATAAAGTTCCTTGGGAATTAATTTACTATGAAGCCTATAAATCAAAATCAGATGCTAAATACCGAGAATCAAATTTGAAAAGATTTGCTAAGGGTTATGGACAATTAAAAAACAGAATAAAGAGTAGTTTAAATCAGGCTTTATAGGTGAGGGGCGCGTAGCTCAACGGTAGAGCTGTCGTCTTATACACGACCGGTTCTAGGTTCGAATCCTAGCGCGCCCACTATAAATTATTTAATTATTAAAATACTTATATGAAAAACAATAAATTGATGCTTTTTGGATTCGTTCATTCTTTTTTGGCTTCGGCCTATGTCGCCCTTGTTTCCTGGTTTCTCTTCAACGGAGAGAAGTTTTTCGGCCAACAAGAAGATAATTTTTTGATGCCGGCGGCGCTTCTAATGCTTTTTGTGCTTTCAGCCGCCATCACGGCGCTTTTGGTTTTCGGCCGGCCGGTTTATCTCTTTCTTAGCGGCGCGAAAAAAGATTCCGTCAAGCTTCTTTTCTGGACCATCGGCTGGTTAATAGTTTTTACCTTGATAATCTTTTTAATATTATTGATAATTTAAAACAAAACGGGGCAATTAGCCCCTCACTTGAAAAGGATGCTATTTCTTTTTCAAGTGCTGGTCAAAATCAATTAAAAAGGTTTGAATTTATATACGCGTTCAAAGAAGAAAATTAAGAATATAATCCTCTTCAAGTGAGGGGCAATTAGCTCAGTGGTAGAGCGTTCCCTTGACATGGGAAAGGTTGCAGGTCCGATTCCTGCATTGCCCACCCCGTTAGAAAATTTTTAATCCTTGTTCTTTTTTTAAATTTACACTCATTTCTTACCTTTATTTTCCGTTTAAAAATTGTCAATAAATTTTTAAACGGGGCCCACCAAAAAATGACTCTTCAAGACAAAAAATTTCAACGTCAAAAAGAAGATTTTGTCTGCGAAAAATGCGGGTTTGCCACGGCCGGAACCGGCTACACAAACCATTGCCCCAAATGCCTTTGGAGCAAACACGTCGATATAAATCCGGGCGACCGCGCCAACGCTTGCCTGGGACTCATGGAACCCATCGGCGCGGAAATCAAAAAAGGAGAAAATATTATTTTGCATCGCTGCCAGCGATGCGGTTTTGAGAAAAAAAATAAAGCCTCGAAAGAAGATGATTTTGAAGCTATTCTTAAACTTCAAAACCGCCGCGCCGAATTTTAATATATAAGCTATTGACAAATTGATATTTCCTGCACTAATATCGATATAGTTCTTTTTAATATTGATTCTCCGCAAATGCTGTTTCTTCCCAATTTAAGAGGAGGTTTGTGATGTTAAGCGAATTAGACGTCAACACTCTGGTCGATTTGATTCTCGCCAGAGCAAAAATGGACAAAACCGAGCCCGACTCCGCCAATCTGCGAAACGGCTGGCGCACGGATGCTCTCTTAACAGATGTTGACCTGTTAGTAACAGGTCAACACAACGACCCGGCCGCCTATGCCTCTATCGCCAAACAGATACTCGGCCAAATTTACCACCTGCCGGATATATCGCCGGGGATACCGGAATTGATACAACTGGCGATTTTACGGGGTGAACGGCTCTTGCCTATTACCCCCCAACGCGAACAAGCTATTCTGAAATTGGCCCATGAGATAGACCAAGCCATCACGGCTCTGCCCGAAGGCCCGAAGAAAATGCGTTGCCGGTCGCTCATGGATTATCACATGGGGATTTTTTGCGATGCCATCGGGCGTTTCGATTTGGCCGTCGTTTCCCATGAAAAATCGGCCAAAAAAGCAAAAGAATTCGGCGATTTGCCCGGCGCGTCAATCTCTATTTTCGTCGCCGCGCTTTACCGTCTCAAACAGGCCCTGCTCGAAAACCAGCCTGACGAGGAACTGGAAGCGCTTTTTTCCGATCTGGAAGAAAAATTCGGACAGATGGAAGAAGCGCTGCGCGGTTCAGCGCTCTATGTGCAGTGGGCACAAGGCAATGGTCCAATGCATATGATTATGGCTCACGTCTGGCTTGGTAAAGGATACTCTCCTTTCTGGGGTGACTGGGTAACGACCGCCATTAAGGCCGCTGACAAACTCGGAGAAGCCTGGAAAGCCGGCGCGGAATTAGTTGAGGCAGCTAACAATTTTGACTACGACGGAATAACCAAAACCGAGAAGTCCTTGACAATCATCGCCGAGAATGAAAAATTCGGAGATGAAGTCAGAGCAACCGCCTTTCTTTTGCTAACTCGTCTGGCCGCGTTTTGGAAAGATGTGGATCGGGCGCAACATCTCGTGGAATCAATGCCCAAAACCGGCGCCGCTTCGCACGTCAAAGCGGTTGCCGAACGGCTGCTCAAACAGTAGTTCTTTCAGTATGAGACGGACACAAAATCAAAGTGTCCGTCTTTTTATTTTATTTTGAATATGCTATTATCAAACAAACTTATGGATCAACTTCCCCCGCCGGCCGAAGGCTCGATTATCTACGAAGATGAAAATCTATACGCTTGTTTGGCAAGCTTCCCCATAACCGAAGGGCATTCCATTGTGGCCTGGAAAAAAGAAGTCGCGGACCTGAAACTCCTTCCCGACCGAGACTATGATTATTTAATGGATACGGTTTTTGCCGTCCGAAACGCCCTGCTTAAAACTCTGGGAGTGAAAAAGGTTTATTTGGTCTATATGGACGAAACCAAACATGTTCATTGGCATTTGATCCCCCGCTATAACAAAGAAGGCTTCGATGTCTTTTTCCATAAACCGGAAGAAACTTTTGATTTCTCTTTGGCGGAGAAAATAAAAAAGAATTTGGTGTTTAAATAAAGAATGGCTCTAGTTTTAAATTTTTATTAGACGCCTGGAATTTCGCCAATTGGCGAATCTTGGCGTTTTTTTGTTTTTCTGATAAGCTTTGGATGTTATGGAAAACTCATTTTTCTCCTCAAAAACCGAACGGCTGGATAAATTTCTGGCTGAAAAATTTCCCTCCTTTTCCCGCGCTTTTTTGAAAGAACAAATCAAGCTCGGGCGGATTTTGGTCAATGAAAAAAATATCAAAAAGCCGTTTTTTATTTTGAGAGAAGGCGACCGGATTAGTTTCTCTCCGGAATTCGAATTTTCCAAAAGAACTGAACTCCAACCTAATCCCGCTGTTAAATTCGGCGTCATCTATGAAAATGAAAATGTTATTGTGATTGATAAACCCGCTGAGCTCTCCGTCCATCCGCGCCAGAAAAAAGACGGCTCTCCCTTAGAAAGCGAGATTGATTCCACTTTGGTCAGCGGACTTTTGGCGCGTTGTCCGGAAATCAAAAATGTCGGCGACGCTCCCCTTTTGCGGCCGGGCATTGTGCACCGTCTGGACAAAGACACCTCGGGCGTTCTGATTGTTGCCAAAAACCAAAAAAGTTTTGATTGGCTAAAAGAACAATTCAAACAACGCCAAGTTCAAAAAAAATATCTGGCGCTGACGCTGGGCGAACCCGAAAATGAAAACGGAGAAATTACGCAGAATTTGGCCCGCTCCAAAAACGATCCGACCAAGCAAAAGATTGCCAAAGACGGAAAAATCGCCATTACCGAATACCGAATTTTAGAACGCTTTAAAGATTATTCTCTTCTTGAAGTCCGTCCCAAAACCGGCCGTTTGCATCAAATCCGCGTCCATCTGGCCTGGCTGGGAAATCCAGTGGCCGGAGACAAAAAATACGGGCCGACCCAGCTGGCCCAAAGCCACGCTCAGCGTGGCGGGTCCAAGAAACGGCTCGCGCCGCCGGGCCTGAACCGCCAATTCCTTCACGCCGAAGAGCTTAAAATTATACTGCCCGACGGCCCAGAAAAGACCTTTCAAAGCCCCCTGCCAAAAGACCTAAAACGGGTTTTGGAAAATTTGCGTGAGGCTTGAAAAAATATCGGGAATATGCTAACATTTTTATATAATTTTAAAAGGAGGGATTTTTATTATCATGAAAATCATTCAGGAACAGCTCAAAAAAGATTTGCCGGAAATCAAGGTTGGCCAAACCGTCCGGGTTTATCAAAAAATCAAAGAAGGCGGGAAAGCGAGAATTCAACCTTTTGAAGGCCTCGTCATCGCCCAAAAGCACGGCCGCGGCGTGAACGGCACTTTTTCAGTGCGCAAGATCGCTTCGGGCGTGGGTGTGGAACGAACTTATCCTTTGCATTCTCCGAATATCGACAAAATTACTATTTTGAAAACCGCCAAAGTCCGACGGGCCAAACTCTATTATATGCGCCGGCGTTTCGGTAAAAAAGCCAAGATGCAAAGCGAAGAATTCAAACCGGTCGCAGACAAAAAAGAAAACAAAGAAGAATAAAACCGCCAAAACCAAGCTCGGCTTGGCCAAAACGCGCGGGTGGTGAAACCCGGTAAACACGCCAGCTTGAGGTGCTGGTGCCGCAAGGCTTGGAGGTTCAAATCCTCTCCCGCGCACCAAAGCCTTGGGCGCTTAGCTCAGTGGTAGAGCGACTCGTTTACACCGAGTAGGCCTGAGGTTCAATCCCTCAAGCGCCCACTTAAGAATTATTTCTTTCTTTTTTAAGAAGAGTTAGAGGGTTAAAAATATTTTATAGATAATTGCATTATCCGCCGAGGTAGCCAAGGTGGTCACGGCGCCTCTCTGAAAAAGAGGAAATCTCGGTTCAACTCCGAGCCTCGGCACTTCGCTTGAAAATATAAGCTTACGAAAGCCACGCGGGCCTGCCCGCCGAAGCTTTAAGCGTAGGCGGGTGTCGTATAGCGGCTATTATGCGACCTTGCCAAGGTCGAGATGGCGGTTCGATTCCGCTCACCCGCTCCCCTAAAACAAAAAACCCTGAGAGGGTTTTTTGTTTTAGGGGAGCTTAGAATTTTTTATTCCTTATCCGCAAACACCACCAGCCGCCGAGAATAACTTTTGGCGGTTTTGTTCCAAACCCCTTCACAAGTAATGAGATTAAGATGCGCTTGGCTATCATTTGAACCAAAGATGCCCGAAGTATTCGCGTTCGAATCATAATTTCGACTTTCGCGCGCCACGAAAACGGTGACTATTCCTTTTTCGTCTTCAACATATAATCTATCTCCTTCGCGCAATTTGGATAAAGAATTAAAAACCGCCGGCGCGCCATTTGCCCGATCAAAATGCCCGGCCATAACCGCACTGCCAATTTCTCCGGGCCGCGGCCCGAACTTAAACCACGCGACGTTGTCCGAGTTTTTCGGTATGTCCATGGATCCATCGAAAGCCAAACCAACATATTCAACGGTCGCGTCAACGTTAATTGACGGAATTTTAAGACGCATCGGCTGGCCGGCCGGCGAGGCAGAAGATTCAATTAAAGGAATGTTTATCTTTTCAGAAAGTAAAGCCAAACTGTTTTGAATCGGACTTTCGGGAATAAAATAAAAAATCAGGAATAGAAAGATTATCAATCCTACGAAAATAGCCACTAATAGTGTTGACCTTGATAAATTTTTTAACTGCATAAATTTTTCTAAAAAATACCCTGCCAAGGCAGGGTATTTTCGTAGCTTTTGGCAGACAGGATTCTTATTTCCCCCTGATAATCCGTATCAGAATCATAATAATGGCAATGGCAAGAAGAATATGTATAAACCATCCTATTACAGGGAAAGCGATGAATCCGATAAGCCATAGGATTAAAAGTAAAATACCGATATTTAAGAGCATATGATTTAATGTTAATTTTTTATTTATTCTGTTTAATACCAAAATCAAATCTTGCGTTTTTTTAGAAAGACAACGGCTAAGATTAAAAATGATATCAAAATGCCGGCCAGAATGACAATACCCCATGGATTCATGAAAGGAGAAAATCCGGTGTTGGGCAGTCCGGGGGCGGTGGCCGCCACGACTGTGACAATTGCAAGATCTCTCGCGATCAGACCATTGGCTTCGCCGGTCGCCGTGGCAGTATTGGTCATGGTTTTAACAAGATTCATTCGGCAAGTATAAGTCCATGTTTCAGCGGGATCAAGTTTGGCATCGCCGTTCGTATCGCCGGAAATATAATTTATAGGACTGCATTTATCATCAGAGACGCGAACGTTGCTTAACGCGACTGTTCCTGGATTAGTGATTTTTTTGGTATAGGTAACCATTCCCCCGCCAGTACGCAATGTCAGAGGATCAGGAACTTTGGTTATATGAATCAGAGGCGGCGCAGTGGAAGCGCCGACAACGACCGTCGCGTTGGCGATATCAGTCGCGGTTATACCGTTAGCCCATCCGGTCGCGACGACGGTATTGGTATGCGTTTCCGAAAGCGTCGTAGAACAGTTGTATATCCATGTTTCATTCAAATCAAGTTTGGCATCGCCGTTCGTGTCGCCGGAAACAAGATTGATGGGACTGCAAGTATCGCCGACCATTGTTATATCGGTTACCGGGACCGTCCCGATATTGCGCAGCGTGTAAGTGTATGCCACGAAACCCGGACCAGCCGGCAGAGCTAATGGGCTCGGCACTTTCACCACGTCAATAAGGGGCGGTACGGGCGGGACGACCACGGGCGCGCCGATATTATCGTCATTGGTAATAATGCAGAATTTGTTTTCGCCCGGATTAATGCTCACACGGCCGTTTTCAGGACAATCGCCGGAGAATGTTTGAGTGTAGTTGGGGTCGGTAGTTTCGGTCACGGTGTACGCATCAGCCGGCGCTGGAAAATTGTTGGTCACACCGGAGACAACCGAAGCGCCATTAACAAACAACGGAAAGTCAGCAATAGTCTTAATTCCGCCATTATCATTAATTACTCTTTTAACAACATTAATTGTTCCCCATCGTGAAGTGCTTGATACGGGAGAAGGAACGGGGGTGGCCGCGACCGCGTCACAAGCGGTAATTTGGTTGGTATCCAATGTCACTTTTTTAGTACTTGACCAGGCTTGACCTTGCAAGGTTGCCCCGGTGGCGAGAGAGATAAGCCCCGTGTCCGAGATAATAGTTCCTACTATTTCCGCCGTGGTACCGATAGTTATGGCCGCGGGAATTTGCCAAAACACATTACAAGCAGTAGCTCCATTAGTTAAAACCACTTTCGCGCCGTTTGAAATTGTGTAAGCGGAATCGCTGCCGAAGATATAGACGCCTGCGCCATTAAGAGTAATGGTACCGCTCATCGGCTGTGTCGCGTCTATGGCATAAACACCTGGCGTAACTGTTTTGGGTCCAGCCAAATTAATGACTTCGCCAGGATACTGGCCTGATAGAGAAAGATACGCTGCTGTGGTATCGGTCTGAACCTGGGCGGGTGTCGGAGCGATTATCGTTCCGTCCACTTGTGAAGCAATAAGACCAGTAATGTTAAGCATCGAATCAGCGCCAACATCTCCCCAAATATGAGTTCCCGCGCCAGTATTTTCAACCCCAGCTTTGCCAAAAACAGCAAAAGGAGCAGCTGTTCCAAGGTCCGGCGCCGTGCCCACCGGTGCCGCGAATACGACGATTGGTTTGGCAAAACCAATTACAAGAGAAATGACCAATATAATTACCGTCGTTATTACTATTGAATTCTTATCTATATTTTTCATATATTTTTGCACTGCGCTCGAGATTAAATTATCCGCTTCTTTCGAGCTATATATAATGAAAATAGGAAAATAAAAATCCCAATTGGAAGAATGATATTCCATGGAGTACCGCTCTT
>Ga0172379_10010831_pt1 | contig 10965 bp, 10 predicted proteins | sample GrowelOW334metaG_FD_119756 | JGI IMG/M metagenome (GOLD analysis project Ga0172379, IMG submission 119756) | Groundwater microbial communities from an aquifer near a municipal landfill in Southern Ontario, Canada - Groundwater well OW334 metaG | ecosystem: Environmental > Aquatic > Deep... | reverse complement strand
GCAGTACGGGCATGTGGGATGAAACATGCCCATTATCCACAGGTATTTTCATCTTGAATGCAATTCCGAGCTGGCCCGCTTGGTCAAAGTGCGTGTTTCACCCACAGGAAATGCAACAGTGCGAAGGTGAATGACGGTTGACTTTGGTCGCGAGACGAGGTATCATCCGGCCTGCCTTCGGCAGTATCAATGCCCCCGTAGCTCAACGGATAGAGTGCGGGCGTTCTAAGCCTTGAGATGTAGGTTCGATTCCTACCGGGGGCACCAGAAAAATCCGACGCATGGTGGCCATGGTGAAACGGTTATCACAGCGGGTTGTGGTCCCGCTATTGAGGGTTCGATTCCCTCTGGCCACCCCACGCGGAACGCTCCTCTAACGGGGAGCGTTTTGCGATGGCGGAAAACGGCATTTTCAAGGCGAATTCGGGCTTTCCGTCCTTGAGCGTCGAGTTCGATAGTAGAAAATGGAGGAATTCCTGTTTTTCCTCGGGGTTCGCGGCTTTGTAGAGAAAATCAGCCTTTTCCGCGAGTTCTAAAATCTTCACGCCGAAATCGTAATAATCGACGTCCGCTCGATTGTGTTGGGCGATGCTCCGTTCGAGTGTCTCGAGCCGCGCGGTATACTCTTTGGCCTTCTGGTCGTAGAAGGCGTCGGTCACTTTGCCGTCAAGTCGGTCCTCGTAAAGGCGGTCGAGACGGTTCTTGAGGGTCGACTGTTCTCGGACCATCGTCTCGAACTCCGTGTCGTGTGAGGCTCGTTTCACCTCGAGCGATTGTTTGAGGCCAGCCAGGACGAACTGGAGGCCGTTTTCGGACAGCTTGAGGGTCTGGAACAGGTGCTCGAGCTCCACGCCGATAGTTTCCTCCTTGACCGGCCGTTGAGAACAATGCCGCTCGTATTTGGTGCAACGGTAGTAGACGTACCTGCCCTTCTTCAGCTCGGCTGTGACGCTTCGGCCGCACTCCCCGCAAGTGAGCAGTCCTTTGAAAGCGAAGGGGATACAGTCGTGCTTCTTTGCTTTGTTGATATTCTTGCCTGCCAGGACTTCCTGCGCCTTTTGCCAGGTGTCGAAGTCGATGATGGCCGGATGCTTGCCTTTGTGGACCTTCTTGCCCCAGGCGAAGTTGCCGATGTAGAAGGGCTGGTGCAAGAGTTTAGACACGGTCGTCTTGTTGAGCCTGCGGCCCGCCGGGAGGTTTTGTGTGAGGCCCATGCCCTCGAGCTTTTCGATGAGCGCTAGGAGCGAGTATTCGCCTGTGGCGTACAGCCGGAACATTTCGCGCATGAGCGGCGCGTTTGCCTCGTCCACGGCGATGACGTTGTGCGTCGTGAGCGGGTCGCGGACGTTCTTGTAGCCCAAGAGCGCCTTCGAGGGATATTCGCCTTGCTCGACCTTTTCGACCATGCCCTTCTTGGTCTCCTCGCTCAAGTTGTCGATGAAGCGTTTGGCCGAAAGCACGTTGATGCCATGCATGAATTTTTCAAAGGAGTTCGAGTCCTTGCTGATGCTCGTTCCTTCCTTCACGTGGTGCACGGTCACGTCGTGCGTTTTCATGAGCTCGTCCACTTCAACAAAATCCTTGAAGTTGCGTTGAAGCCGGTCCGTCTTTTCCACGAGGATGTTTTTGATTCCGTGTTCGCGGACATAGCCAAGCATAGCGTCGAATGCCCGCCGCCCTGCCTGTTTGGCCGTCTCCGCCTCCTCGAACTCCTGGACGACGTCGAAGCCGTTGCGTCTAGCGAAGTCCCAGAGCAACCGTTTCTGTGCGTCGGGGGAGTAGCCCTGCTCGGCCTGCTCCTTGCTCGAAACGCGGACGTAAGTGACGGCTTTCTTGTCCATTTTTTTGAGGAGACGGTGTCCGAGCAAAAAATCGGTATTATTCACCGATTTAATTATCGCCGTAGAAGTACCGTGAGTACTCTTCCTTGAGTTCAGGATGCTCTTTTAGCAGCTGCTCCTCGAGCTGGGATTTTAAGCTGGTAATGCCGTTGTCGATATTGTGAATTGCAGAATGAAATTTTGTCTTCGGCATCGTTCCTTTCATTTTAGTGACGATTTCAGAGAAACACTCTCGGAGCTGCTTAGTTTTGTCTCCAAGACCCTTCCATTCCTCAAGCGAGAGCTTACATTTGGCCATATGAATTGGGTTAGATTCAGGACAGATACACTACCGTTTCACATCGACGGGTCCCTGCCCGGCTTGCTCCTTGCTCGACGCGGACGTAGGTGACGGCCTTTTTAGCATCACTAGAGCCTCGTCCGTAGCCGTACTTCCTCCTCCCCGGCAGGTATCAGCTCGAAGTCAAAACGGTCGTTCAGCTTCACTGTCGTCGTCTTTACGCTAGACCGTTGGACCTCGCCTTTCATGGCGTTCATGCGGTCGAACATGGCCGACTTGTATTGGGTGTCCGGGTTGCCCATGAGTTGTTCGCCCTTGCTTTCGACGACGTAGACGAATTCGAGTTTTCCGTCGTCGGCCTTGCGGGCAATGACGAAGTCGGGACGGATTTTGTTTCGTTGCCAGCCTTGGACCGAGTACCAACCTTTTGCCGCCTTGTTGCGAGCCCACCACAGGACGTTCGTACTGTGGTCGATGATGTCCGCGACTTTCTTTTCGAGATTATTGAGTGAGCCTTGCTCGACGTCTTCGTACAGGTTGCGTCGATACGACGAGGGAAGAGTGTTCGCGACGACGTCCTTTCTCGGCATTTCAAAGCCGACACGTTCGTCATCCGTGACTACAAACTCCAACTTGTCGGAGGTGACGAGTTTCTCGAACAGCGACTGTTCTTGTTTCCGCTTGTACGCGACGAGGTGACGCTCTAACTCCCGCGCGATGTAACCGGCGTCTTGGTCGAGCGCGTCGGCCGAGACCAGTTTACCGAGCTCCTTGGCGACGCGGGCGGCGATGCTTTGCGCAACGAAAGCGTTATCGATGGTCTCGGAGAGCCGCCGCGTGAGGTAGAGGGCGTCGAAGCGCAAGGATACCGCCGTCTCGACACGCCGTTCGGTGTCCTGGCCCTCGAGGTCCACAATCCTCTCGAAGGTGGCGTCGCCCTGTTTACCGATGGTCGGCACGAGTTCGCGAATCCAATCGTCGAGCTCCGCCCCGACGTCCCAGACGATATGCGGTTTGATGTCTATGTCGTAGGAGAATTTGCGGTAGCGGCGTACCCCTTCCTTGATGAGCCAGACGGGGAGGAAGAGCGATTCGGGATAGTCGTCGCGGACGTCCTTTTTTATCGAGACGACTTTTGGCGCGTTCAGGACATTGCCAGCGTGGTCGCGAACCTCGAGGCCAGAGGTCACGTCTCCGAGGCCCTCGTCCTCGAATCCCTTTTTGACGCTATTGACGACTTCCTCGGTCTGGCCGGATGTGAAGAAGACGTAGCTCTCATCGAGTTCGGGCACGCCTGTCTTTCTCGCGTACGGTTGCCGCAGGATGCGCCCGACGAGCTGGGTCATGGAGCCGTTGTTTCGTGCATTCGGGATGACTCCGAGGATGTAGGCGAAAGAGCAGTCCCAGCCCTCCTTAAGCGCCTCCTTCGTGATGATGTAGCGGACCTCGCTTTGCTCCGTGAGCAGTTTCTGTTCCTTGATTTCGTCGAGCGAGCTGGATTTCACCGCTATCTGGTGCTTCGGGACTCCGGCGTCGATGAGCAATTCTCGAACGTCCTCGCTGTGTACGAATCCCTGCCCGCGCTGGTCCTTGCCTGTACGTTCGACCTGGATAAGCGCGATGGGTCGGATGTAGGTGCCTTTATTCTGTCGCAGTTTTTCCGCCTTCTTTTCGAGTTCCTCGCGTTTGGCTTTGATGGCCCCGACCATCGTGCGCCAGTCACCACTATGCGACGGCGGGATGAGGTGCATCGGGAGCTTTATCATGTCCGCTTCCTTGAGGTCCTTGCCGCTTACAGTCGAAACGATGTTCATTCCGGTCTTCGGCGTCGCCGAAAGGCCGATGATGACCGAGGGATTGATGCCATCGAGCGTGTTCCTGGCGTTATCCGTGAACATCGTGTGCATTTCGTCCACGATGACGAGCGGGGAAAGTGTGCGGATGACGTTTCCGAGGCTCGTCTTCACCTGCGTCCGCTCGAAAAGCGTGTCGTCCGTGCGGTCGAGGTTCGGTATGAGGCCGAGGATTTCCCTGTGGAGGTCGAAACGGTTTTCAGGCGGGAAAAAGTCGGTGTAGCCGCCGCTGTCCTCGAATATCTTGTTCGTGTCCCTGGCCGCGGATTGAATCATCAGCATCAGGATGACGAGGTTCTCTTCGACGTCCTGTCGTCGGAGCGCTTGCCCTTTCTCGACGATAAGCGTGCGGTTGCCGCTCGCCTGGTCGAGGAGCTGGCGGTAGACGTGGCTCTTGTTCTGGAGGTTCTCGATGGTCTGGCGGTAGATTTGGTCGCGATGCGTTATCCAGACGACGAGGCCGGTCTTCCTTTTCGCGAAGATGTTTTGATATGCCCGGACGGTCTCGATAGCGATGAGCGTCTTGCCGCCACCGGTCGGCATTTTGATGCAGACGCGAGGATACGCCTTGCCTGCTCCGGTTTTCGTCCGGTCGGGGAAACGCGAATACTTGGGCCCGGTGAGGGCGAGGTCGATGTAGCTCGGGAGCGCTTGCTGGAGGTCGGGGCTCCCTGCGAACTTCTGGCGTGCGCCGTCGAGGTCGTTGAAGAATGCTTCGATGTCTTTGACGACGCCTACTTGGTATTCCTTCAACATACCTAGGCTTCCCGCTCGAAGAGGTTGTATGGGATGCTCACGAACTTGATGCCGTATTGCTCGAGCGCCTCGTCGTCGAGATAGCAGGCGGGCGCGTAGACGATTTTCTTGCCGCTGTCCTTCTCCTGCGTCTTTTGTGCCCAGTCGAGCGTGATGGCGAGCTTCTTGAGCGCCTCCATGTCCTGCTTGTACACGAGGTAGATTGAGGCACCGTCGCTCTTGCCTACGAAGTAGGTGCTCTCCTTGATTTTGTTTTCGTCGGGATGATTCTGCCCTGTGGCGAGGTAGTAGACGTACTTGGCGAATTCTTTGTAGCCGGGGAGCTTGCCCGAAAGCAGCGTCTCGGCGTCGATGGCGGGGCCAAGAGTGCTGTAAGTGAAGCCGGCGTCGAACTCGAAATTTTTTACAGCTCTACGAACACGCTCGGCAGTGACGGTGTTCGCATAGCTTTCCATTTCGACGAGAATGAATTTACGATTGCCGCCATCTTCCTTATTTAGTTTGAGGACGGCGTGTGCTGTGGTGCCTGAGCCAGCGAAACCGTCTAGGATTATTGAGTCGTTGTCTGTAGTAATCTGCAGAAAACGCTTGATAAGTTTGGTTGGTTTTGGATTATCGAATGGAACCCTTCCCTGGCCAAAAAGTTCTTGAAGTTCTTTATTGGCTTGGTCGTTATGTCCAACCTCCTCGAACGTCCACCACGTTACTGGCACAACGCCCTGCTGAACTTCGTTGAGATAACGCTTTAGCTGAGGAGCTCCTTCTCCATCTCTACCGAAGAATATTCGTCCCTCGGACATCCATCTGGCGATTGTCTCCTTGTTGGCACGCCAGCTGTTTCCTTTTTTTGGAAGAAACTCTGCGCCGGTTTTCGGGTTCTTGATAGGGAATACACCACTCTCCGAAAATGTTTTCACTAACAGGTTATCGGAACGCCAAGGGCCTCGTCCGTCCCCGTCATCATTTTTATATGCTGCATCTTGTTTTTCTGTGCGTGGTAGTAGTTTGCGGTCGAAAGACGAGGACTTCTGGTACACGAATATATAATCGTGCATGGCCGGTATCCCTTTTGCGTCATTTGAAGCGGCGTATTTCTTTTGCCAAACGATACATGCGACGAAGTTATCTTCTCCGAATGTTTCGTCCATCAAGACTTTTAGGTGGGCGGCTTCGTTGTCGTCTATGCTCACGAAAATGGCGCCATCATCCGAGAGTATTTCACGTAGGAGTTTGAGTCTTGGCGTCATCATGCAGAGCCACTTGTCGTGCCGCGTGAGGTCATCTTTGCCGACAGCCTTGCCGAGCCAGTCCCGCATCGTCGGACTGCTCACGTTGTCGTTGTAGACCCAACCCTCGTTTCCAGTGTTGTAGGGCGGGTCGATGTAGATGCACTTCACCTTGCCTTGGTATTGCGGGAGCAGGGCCTTGAGCGCGAGGAGGTTGTCGCCTTCGATGATTAGGTTCTCGTCTTGATTCTCCCCCTTGAGCGACTTCTTCTCATCCTTCTCTAGCGTGTGATACGGCACGGAGAGGTGGTGATTCCAAACCGCCGACTTGCCTTTGAACTGGAGTGTTGCCATAGGATGATTTTGCCGTTGCCTTATTTACTTCAACTCACCCCGTAAAAATTTTTTCTGGGCGTCGTTCAGATGGGAAAGTCTCCCGCCAGGTTCCAGGTCTTTGAGTATTTGTTCGTGCTCTGCGAGAACGTTCTTGCCAAGGTTGTCTGCTAACGCTTGAGCGAACTCGTTAGATTCTTTGATTTCTTCGGGTGTATACGTGACTTTATTCTTTTTTGCGTTGTTTTTCATAGCATTGTTTGTTTTCACTTGGTTCAAGAATCGGTCGAACTCGACCTTGGCGATGCGATACTCTTTTCCCGTCTTGAAGGCCTGGAGCCTTCCCGCCTTGATATAGCGGTAGATGGTCATGCGGTTCACGCGGAGCTTCTCCGCGAGCTCGTCGACAAGGTAGAACTCGTGGTCATTAGCGTTTTTCATAGCTTTGCTTCCGCCGTTTTGACGTACTTTGAGAATACTTTTTTGAAGAGGACTGTGTGCTTGAGAAGCCAGTCGAAATACCGCTCGCGGCTAGCGGCGTCCTCAATGTCGAAGTCGCCGGTGATGACAATTCGTGCCGCCTTGGCGTTCTCTAGTCGTTGCCAGTCGGGTTTGAGACCCAGCTCGTCCTCAATCGCACTCTTGTTTTGTAGTAGTGCGTCAAAAAGTTCCTTATTGTCTGGAATATAGAGCTGGCAGGTCATGCGCTTTTTCTGGATAGTAGTCGTCATAGCAACGTGCGCCTGGCTGCTTCCAATGCTCACATCCATATACGCCTGTGGGCGAGGCGTCTGATACCGGATGCTTTTGTAGTGCTCCTCGCCATAGCTCCGAAGGCCGGACCAAAACTCCAGGTGACGTAGATTTCCCTTGCTCGGCTCGCCGCTCGCGGAGCTCTTGATAGTCTTTGCCCATTCGTTCGGGCGACAAACGACGTCGAATTTCGGCGCGGGTTTAGACCCAGCGATTGCCCAGAGCTCCAGCTTGACCGCAAAAAAATTGACGTCGTCGCCCGTGTGTTCGTTAAGCCAGTCTATAGCTTGCCGGTGCTCCTCCCGCACTTCCTTGAAAATCCAGATGATGTAGCCCGCATCATGCCCCGATGCGTAGGTGATGAGCTTGCCGAGGTGGTCGTGGTTCGTCGTTTCGAGTTGGTTTTCGATGATGGCCTTTGTGCCCGTCCCTGTCTCCTCGGCCAAGATGTCCACGTTGAAATCACCAACGTCTGCCTCGGTCCGCAGGGCGACAAGGTCGAGACCAAGTTCCTCGCTCAAGGCCTGCAGATTGGCTTCCTCGGCCAGCCAGCGCGTGAACTCCGGCTCGGTCGGCCACGCCTTTCGCAATTCCACTTTTTCGATTTTTCCGAGGTCTGTGTGCATAGAATGGTTAGTTTACAATAGTTTACACCTTTCAATATGTTCGTCTAGCGAGTTCGTTTGTGTACAAGTTCATGCTCGTTTGGTGATATACTTGACTTATCGGAGATTTCAGGTACAAAACAACTCCCCGAGCCTCTACAAAAGCAATGGGGAGCTGTATGGAAGTCCGCTTTAGGCGGACTTTCTGCGTCTCACGATTGTCTCCACGACGGTAGTCCGTCTGTGGGTCCTCGTGAACGGAATGGTCACGAACCGGCCGGTGCCAGCATCGCGCCCTTCCTTGAACCGAACAACATTGCCTTTCGACATATGTTTCTGGTTCCGCACCTTCGTTTTCGGTGCCGGTGCCGCTGGAGCTTATGTGCCCCTCGTGGTTGATATGGTGAAACCCTTGAGGGATAAACAAACTCTCAACAAACAAACCCGCACCAAGAGCTGACGCAGGCGCGGTCATCTTGCGATGAATGCGCTTGTGGCGCGTTGGTCCTATTGAACCTGCGCCAGCTCTCGACACGGGTTTCGTGTCGATGACCGCCTTGAGGGGGACCAACCCTTTTTGTTGATGGAACTGGCGCATACCTTACTCCTCCCGTTGCGAGCTCGCAAGAGAATCGTCAATCCCAAACATGGCGTCGAGTTTCTTGGGGAGCACTGGCCGGAAAGCGAGGAGTTTGCGGTGCAGGTACGAGACAGGGTTCACGACGTCCTTCTTGGCCTCCAGGCTCCCCAGGACGGCCTCCACGGCCCGTTTGTAGCGTCCCACGGTGGCGGGGGACGCTTGGCGCTTCAGTCCTTCGACCGTGGCTTTGAGGCCACGGTCTCGGACTCGGTGGGTGAGATAGTAAAGCACGGCTTGGTCGCGGAAGTCCGAGGCATGTTCCTCGATGACCCGTACTAGCTCTGTGTCCTTGAGTCCGCTCAAACGCACGAGCGGGTTGAAGCCTTTGATGTAGACGTTCTCGAAGGCCCGCAGGATGCAGGCTTTGGCGATGTCTGTCCGGGCCACGTCTCGCAAGCTGTAGTCCTTTTGCTTGGTGCCGGAGAATTGTCGCAGAACACTGTCCACGGTCTGTTTTTTCTGTAGCGAAAGCTCGATGCGGAGTGCGCCTTTCGTCCACTTGCCTGCTTTGTACTGCCGAGCGATTTCCTGCTCGAGTTTTGTCTTGCCGTTCGTCACGATTTCGTCGAACTTGTCATAGAGGACGAGGCCCTGGGAGGTGTTCCAGAACTTGATGTAGAATCCGTCCTTGCCGTCGTGGTAGTCGCGGCGGTTGAAGTCCGAGGACTGCTTCAAATCATAGGGTAGGAGGGCACGAAGGAAGCGGTCGGTCGTGCCAAAACTGGGGCTGATTTGGATGACTTTCGAGTAGTCCACGCGAGTGACGGTCGCGTTCAGGATTGCCTCGGGCGTCACTCCGACCTTGATTTCGGCCAGGTTGTCCGAGAGTATTTTAGCGGCAATGGGGAGGAACCGTTCGTCGAGGTCAAAGATACTCGAGCCGAAGACGAGCTTGGGGAGTGAGACTTGGACGACGAGTTTCCTATCCACGACCGCCATGCCGCGCGAGGTGTTTTTGGAGCGTTCAAGGATTTGCACTTGCGGAAAATAGCGCCCTTTCGTCTTGCAATGTTGCGGGTATCCCGTGTAGCGAGTTCTATATAGGCCGAACACGCCGAACTCTCCCTTGAGTACCTTGAATTGCTCCTTGGTGAAGAACTCGTCCGAGTATGTGACGAAGTCGGTGGTGCGGATGGTGACGCTATCTATCATAACGGTTGCTTTTTGAGTCGCTCGTCGATGCGGAGCAGGACGCCGAAAGCCCCAAGCAGGTTTTTGGCCGCTTCGGGTATATCCTCGGGGGCGAGCCCGAGTTCGTCTTGAAAGTAGCGCTTGGTCAGTTGGTCGAGATTGTTATCGTCACGTTCGCTTGCGGGTTTGGATTCCGATTCTGCTACTCGCCGCTCTTCCATAAACGAAAAAGCTCCCAAGTTTGCGGGATAATCGGGTGGCGATTACCGTGCAAACTTGAGGGCTTTTATACCTCTAGGGCGGAGTAGCTACGTCCGCGATGCCCACCACGCAGGTGGATGTGTCGAAATTTCAACGCTCCAATTTTATGATTTCGGAGTCTTTTCGTCAAGATGCTGGTCGCCCCTAGAATTGTTCGTGTGCACCTCGACCTTCCTGATTTTGAAATTTGGTTTGATGTTCTCAATTTCCTTGTCGATTGCGTGGATGCGTTCGCCTACTTCATCCGTAGACAGATTGAGTTTTTGCGCGAGAATATCCACCATATTCCCGCTTTTTCCGACCTCTTCTGTTAGGAGTGTCAGGACTTGAATATCGGGTCCGGATAGCTTTTTGAGCACCTTTTTCCTTATGTCATTGCTGAGAGCGAAGTAAGGATTCGTTTCGTAAATCGAGCAGTTTAGACTTACCTTTTCCCTATTTGTTTCTAGGTAGATTTCCTCTATCGATTCCATGATTTCCGATGACGTGGTTGTACGTTGCCCGCATTTTGAGCAGTTCAAATCGATGAATGTGAAGCCGATTTCGTAATCTTGCCCATTATTCCCCAAGATTTTCACTCGATTGCCGTCAATCCATTTCCAAAGCCTCACTCCGCAAGAGGGGCAGGTTTTCCAGTTCGGTCCCGGTGGTAGTTTCGGCTTCATGTGCTGTCTCGAGACGTGAGTTACCGTCTGACCTCCGCTTTTTGGCTACGGTTAGACGGTAACTCACTTATCAAACACGAGCGGGTATATCTTGTAATCCTCCGCTTTTTGGCTACGGTTAGACGGTAACTCACTTATCAAACACGAGCGGGTATATCTTGTAATACTATAAGACAATTGCACTGTAAACAATTTTAGGACATAAAAGTTCTATAAACGGGGCGTAATTTTCAGGAATTTGTATGATATATCTTGTATAGTATAGTATAGTAGATAATAACTTGACATTTATAGCATGGTATATTAGATTATAGGATATGAATCAAAAAGCAATAGAATTTGTCCAAAATCAGCTCTTGAGGGGGGAAAGTCGCCTCAAGCCTTACGTTCAGTCTTGTGAAGGGCGGAATTATCCAAGACGGTACGCATTTTTTAGGGTCGAAAGTCTTCTAAAACGATTTTTGACAAATCAAAGTGACGAGAGGTGGGTTGTGATGCCGGGAATTAGTGGCGTTGGAAAAACAACGATACTTGCTCAGCTATTTAGAGAATATCGTGGAAAATTCGAGGCAAATCATATCCTGTCAGTCTCGTTAGATGACGCTGTTCTCTCAGGTGTTT
>Ga0172379_10010830_pt1 | contig 10965 bp, 10 predicted proteins | sample GrowelOW334metaG_FD_119756 | JGI IMG/M metagenome (GOLD analysis project Ga0172379, IMG submission 119756) | Groundwater microbial communities from an aquifer near a municipal landfill in Southern Ontario, Canada - Groundwater well OW334 metaG | ecosystem: Environmental > Aquatic > Deep... | reverse complement strand
CCCTGGGCCATGCCGGTGATCAGAACCGGCTTGAGGTTGGCGCGTGCCGCATAGACGGCGGCGGTATAACCGGCCGGGCCGGAACCGAGAATCAGCAGGCGGGCATGGCGGGAAGTCATGGGGAATTTCCTGGCAAGGGTTGATATCGGCCAATTATACTTGGCGCGAGGCTCAGGATAATTCGCGATGTTCCGTTATTCAGACAGGTAATATCATGATCCCACCGTTGGTTTGAATCCGGAGAATTGCATGTCGTCGCTATCGCCTGTATCGATCACTGCCCTGCGTTCCTTGCCGATGTTCGAATCGCTCGGCAACGAACGCCTCGCCAAGATTGCCGGTTTCGCCTCGTTGCGCCAGGTGCCCCGGCATACGGCGGTGCTTCAGGCCGGGGATCACACCGACAACATCTACCTGATTCTGACCGGGGAGTTGAAAGTGCAGATCAGCGATCAGGAGGGACGAGAAGTCATCCTGTCGATGCTCGGCACGGGGGAGATGTTCGGCGAGATGGGGGTGATCGACGATCATCCGCGTTCGGCGACGGTGATTTCCGCCGAACCCTGCGACCTGGTGGTGATTCCCAAGGACGACTTCAAAGCCTGCCTGGAGGAGAATTTCGAGGTCTCGCTCTACATCATCCGCAACCTGGTCAAGCGCCTGCGCAATGCCGATCGCAAGATCGAAAGCCTGGCGCTGATCGATGTTTACGGCCGGGTGGCCAGGTTGCTGCTGGAAATGGCGGAAACCGAAAACGGCCGAAAAGTGGTCAGGCGGCACATTACGCGCCAGGATATTGCCAAGACCATCGGTGCATCGCGCGAGATGGTCAGCCGGGTGATGCGTGATCTTCAGACGCAGGGGTTGATCGAGGAAGTCGACGGCTGCATCTGGCTGCGCGAGGAGATTGCCGGTACTTGAAGCGTCGCGGGGCGGAGCTCGGGCCGATCCGGGGATAGCCAGCGTTTTCCCGCGTTCTTCCGGCTTTCCTGGCGTCTCTGGCCAGTATAATCACCCCCCATGATTGCCCGTATTTTCCCGTTGAATCCTTGGCGCCGGCCGGGAACAGCCGCGCCGGAGTTGAACACTTGGCCGATAACAGCCTAGATCAAGCGTTGCCGGAAAGAATCGTCGCCCTGTTGCAGGAGGCGCGCTGGCTGGCGCTGGGGGTGGCGGCGCTGTATCTGGGGCTGATCCTCGGCGGATTCGACCAGGCCGATCCAGGTTGGTCGCACGCCGCGCCGGTGGAGCGCATCATCAACCCCGGCGGCCGTTTCGGCGCCTGGCTGGCGGACCTGCTGTTATATCTTTTTGGCATATCCGCGTGGTGGTGGGTGTTGTTCCTGGTGTTTGCCGTCCTTTGGGGCTACCGGCGCCTCGATGGCTTCGGCCTGATGCCCGACGACCGCCGGCCTTTCCTGATCGCGGTATGCGGTTTTGTGCTGCTGCTGATTGGCAGTTGCGGTCTGGAGACGCTGCGTTTCCATAGCCTGAAGATTGCGTTGCCGCTGGCCCCCGGCGGCATGCTGGGCTACGAAATCGGCAGGTTTACTGCCAGGGAACTGGGCTATAGCGGTGCCACCCTGATACTGCTGGCCGCGCTTGCCGCCGGTATCAGCCTGTTTTCCGGATTGTCCTGGCTGCGTTTTGCCGAGATTTTCGGCGGCCTGCTCGAATCGTTGTGGTTCGGTGCATACGGTTTGTGGCAGACTTGGCAGGATCGGCGCATCGGTCGATCAGTGGCGCAGCAACGCGAGGCGGTGGTCGAGGTGGAGCGTAGAAAGCACGAGGACAACCCGCCCCCGCCGATCAGGATCGAGCCAGTCGCGCTGGAGATTCCCAAGGCGCCCAAGGTGGAAGCACGCATCGAAAAGGAGCGCCAGGCGCCGCTGTTCTTCGATGCACCCGGCGGGGCGCTGCCGCCGCTGCACCTGCTGGATGAGCCGGCCCACAGCGCCGACGACCTGCCGGCGCCGGACACGCTGGAGTTCACGTCCCGGCTGATCGAACGCAAGCTGGCCGATTTTGGCGTCGAGGTGAAAGTGCTCGCGGCCTACCCCGGGCCGGTGGTGACGCGCTATGAAATCGAGCCGGCGGTCGGCGTCAAAGGCAGCCAGATCCTCGGTCTGGCCAAGGACTTGTCGCGCGCCCTGTCGCTGGTCAGCATCCGCGTGGTCGAGACGGTGCCGGGCAAGTCCTGCATGGCGCTGGAATTGCCCAACCCGAAGCGGCAGACGGTGCGCCTCACTGAAATTATCGGCTCCAAGGCCTACCATGGTCTCCACACCCCGCTGGCAATTGCTCTCGGCAAGGACATCTCCGGCCAGCCGATCGTCGTCGACCTGGCGAAAATGCCGCATTTGCTGGTGGCGGGAACCACCGGGTCGGGCAAGTCCGTGGGCATCAATGCGATGATCCTGTCGCTGGTTTACAAGTCCGAACCCAAGGACGTGCGCCTGATCCTGGTCGACCCCAAGATGCTGGAACTCTCCGTGTATGAAGGCATTCCGCATCTGCTGGCGCCGGTGGTGACCGACATGAGCAAGGCCGCCAATGCCTTGCACTGGTGCGTCGGCGAGATGGAGCGGCGCTACAAGCTGATGTCGGCGCTGGGGGTGCGCAATCTCTCCGGTTTCAACGCCAAGATACACGAGGCGCAGAAGATCGGCAGCCATGTCCCCAATCCCTTCTCGATTACCCCCGAGTCGCCCGAAGCGCTGACCGCGCTGCCCTACATCGTGGTGTTCATCGACGAGCTGGCCGATCTGATGATGGTGGTCGGCAAGAAGGTCGAGGAGCTGATTGCCCGCTTGGCCCAGAAGGCGCGTGCCTCGGGTATCCACCTGATCCTGGCGACGCAGCGGCCGAGCGTGGATGTCATCACCGGCCTGATCAAGGCCAACATCCCGACGCGCATATCCTTCCAGGTATCGTCGAAAATCGACTCACGCACCATCCTCGACCAGATGGGTGCCGAGGCGCTGCTCGGCCAAGGCGACATGCTCTATCTGGCGCCGGGTACCGGACTGCCGATGCGGGTGCATGGCGCTTTCGTTGCGGACAGCGAAGTGCATCGCGTGGTCGAGCATCTGAAGAAGGTCGCCGTGCCGGAGTATGTCGAAGGCATGCTCGACGCGCCCTCCGCCGAAGGCGGCGTTGGCGGCGAGGGCGATGCCGCGGAGGCGAGCGCCGAGAACGACCCGATGTACGACCAGGCGGTCGAAGTCGTGCTGAAGACCCGCCGCCCGTCGATCTCGCTGGTGCAGCGCCATCTGCGCATCGGCTACAACCGCGCTGCGCGCCTGATCGAGCAGATGGAACGGGCCGGCCTGGTGTCGACCATGAATGGAGCCGGCGGCCGCGAGGTGTTGGTGCCGGACCGCAGCGAATGAAGATGCCTAAGAACCTGTTCGCCGTGCTGTGTTTCCTCTATCTGGAATTCTGCGCCACGGCTTTTGCGTCAGGCCCCGATCAGTTCAAAGCCTTCGTCGAGACGACCCGAAGCGCCCGCGGCAGTTTCAGCCAGTCGGTGGTGAGCAAATCGGGGCGCAAGGCGCAAGTTTCCGAGGGTACCTTCGCTTTTTTTCGTCCCGGCAAATTCCGCTGGACCTATGAGAAACCCTATGACCAATTGATCGTCGGTGACGGCGAGCGGCTGTGGATCTACGACAAGGATCTAAACCAGGTTTCGGTCAAGAAACTGGGTCAGGCTCTCGGCTCCAGCCCCGCCGCCCTGCTGGCCGGCGATGCTGCGCTGGAAAAGCATTTCGTCATCGTCGATGCCGGCAGCAGCGAGGGAATGGAACTGATTGAAGCGACACCCAGGGCGCAGGACGGCAGCTTTGAACGGGTGCGCCTCGGCTTCAGGGACAACCTGCCGCGGCTCATGGAGGTCAGCGACAACTTCGGCCAGGTCACCACGCTGCGCTTCGAACGCTTCGAGCGCAATGCGGTGTTGGCGCCGGGATTGTTCCGCTTCGTTGCGCCCAAGGGCGCGGATATCGTCGGCGACTGACGAGAGAATTCGGCACGACAATTTGAAGTGTCGAAGTTAGTACCGATCTAGAACGCGCCGCTCCCAAGGCGCAGAAACAGCGCATAGCGCCGCTCATCGATAGCCCCCGTTGCGACCGCCGCCTTGATGGCGCAACCCGGTTCCGATCGATGGCTGCAATCGCGAAAGCGGCAATTGGCGAGATGCGGCCGGAACTCGATGAAGCCTTGCTCGATGGCGCCACGCGTCAGGTGGGAAAGGCCGAACTCCTGTAGTCCGGGACTGTCGATCAGCGCGCCGCCGGGGGCGGGGGCATCAAGATGGTAGAGGCGGGCATGGGTGGTGGTGTGCTTGCCAGAATCGAGAGCCTCCGAAACTTCCCGGGTGGCGGCCGCGGCGCCCGGGACCAGCGCGTTGATAAGCGTCGACTTGCCCATGCCGGATTGCCCCACCAGCACCGACAATTCGCCGGCCAGATAGGCGCACAACGGCTGGGCGTTGTGGCGCGCCGACAGTTCGATCACCGCGTAACCGAGATGCGCCAGCGGCGCCAGTCTCAGGCGTGCGGCCGGCAGGTGTTCGGCGAGATCGGTCTTGTTGAGGACGATGAGGCTGCGCAATCCCTCGGTTTCGGCGGCGACCAGGGCCCGCGTCAGCAGTTCGTCGCTGAATGAGGGTTCGGTGGCGACCACCAGCACCAGTTGGGTGGCGTTGGCGACGATGAGTTTCTGGCGGTAAGCATCGGAGCGATACAGTAGCGAACTGCGCGGCAGATGGTGGACGATCTGCGCTTGGTCGGAAGAGGAACGCTCGAGCGCAACCCGATCGCCACAGGCGTAGGGACTCTTCTTGCCGCGCGGGAACCCGGTGATGCGCATGCCGTCGGGCAATTCGATTTCATAGTGGCGGCCGAAAGCCGCGACTATGGTGCCTTCGAGCAGGCTGCTCAAAGGTCGAAGAGCGCGTCGATCTTGGCGGCGCAGATGAAGTCGTTTTCGCTCAAACCGTTGATGGCGTGGGTGGTGTAGCTGACGGTGCACCGATTGTAGCCGACCAGCAGATCCGGGTGATGGCCCTCGCGTTGCGAGATCCATGCGCTGGCATTCACGAAACCCATGGTTTCGGAGTAGTCCTTGAAGCCATAGGTTTTTGAAATGACGTTGCCGGTGCGAGACCAACCGTTCAGGGACGCCGTCAGCCCATCGGCTTCGGCGTCCGAGAGCGGCGCCACGCCGCCTTCGCAGGGTTTGCATTTGCCTTTGGCGAGATCACAGAAATCGTTCATCTTCTTCTCCCAACTCTAGTTTCGAACAAGAAAAGCCTGCATCGCGCTGTCTCTCAGCGATTCTTCAGATTGGCGATACGCAAGCTGGCCGGCGGATGCGAATCGTAAAACAACGAATGTAGCGGATCGGGTGTCAAGGTCGCGGCGTTTTCGCGGTAAAGCTTGACCAGGGCGCTGATCAGGTCCGCCGCGTGGGTTTGCCGCGCGGCATAAAGATCGGCTTGATACTCGTGCCAGCGGGAAATACGCGACATCAGCGGCGCCAGGGGGAAGGTGAAGAGCGGCAGCACCAGGGTGAACAGAATCAAGGCCATGGCCGTACCCTGGGTTGCCTCGGCCGGCATGACCTGCAGGGAATGGTCTGGCACCATGGCGACGCCGAGGCCGGCGTAGAACCAGGGTTGTCCGATCAACAGGCCGAGCAGCCAGAGAAATGCCAGGCTGAGGAGGGCCAGCAGGGCGATGCGCTGCCAGACATGGCGATGCTTGTAATGACCGAGTTCGTGGGCCAGCACCGCCTCGATCTCCGGCGGGGTCAGGCTTTCCAGCAGCGTGTCGAAGAAGACGATGCGCTTGGCCGCGCCGAAACCCGTGAAATAGGCATTGCCGTGCGCCGAACGCTTCGAGCCATCCATGACGAACAGGCCGCTGGAGCGGAAGCCGCAGCGTTCCAGCAGGGCTTCGACGCGTGCCTTGAGCTCGGCGTTGTCGAGCGGCACGAACTTGTTGAAGATCGGCGCGATCAGCGTCGGGTAGAGCAGCAGCACCAGCAGGTTGAAAACCAGCCAGAACATCCAGACATACAGCCACCAGTAAGCTCCCATCGCCGTCATCAGCCACAGGACGGCCAGCAACAACGGCGCGCCGATCGCTACGGCGAGCAGTCCCTGCTTGACGATATCGGCCAGAAACAGCCGCCAGCTCATCTGATTGAAGCCGAAACGCGCTTCCAGGACGAAAGTGCGATACAGGCCGAAAGGCAGATCGACGACGAAGCCGATCACCGCTACGCAGGCGAACAGCGCCAGGCTGCTCAGATAGGCGTGATCGGGGAGGAAGCGGGCGCAGGAATCGGCGGCGATCTGTAGCACGCCGCCCAGGGTGAAGGCCAGCAGCAAGACGCTGCTGACCGCCAGCTCGACCAGGCTCACCCTGATCTTGGCCTGCGTGTAATCGGCCGCCTTCTGATGGGAGGGTAGCGCAATGCGCTCGGCAAACTCCGCCGGTACCGTATTGCGGTGCGCCGCGACATGGCGCAGGTGGCGCAGCGCCAGCCAGATACGCAGGGCCGCGCTGGTGGCCAGCGCGGCGAGGAAGATCAGGGAAAAGAGTTGTGGCGTCATGACTTTAAGGGAATCCCTTGACGGGATGCGGGGTCGTTACCGGTAAATATGACAGAATACGCGCTGTAAAAAGTTTCGGCGGAAGTGTATGGCACAAAATCAGAATGCGCTCATCTGGCTCGATATGGAAATGACGGGACTCAGTCCCGATTCCGATCGTATCATCGAGATCGCCATGGTGGTGACCGACTCCCAGCTGAATACGGTCGCGGAGAGTCCGGCGTGGGTCGTGCACCAGAGCGACGCCGTGCTCGATGGCATGGATGAGTGGAACAAGAACACCCATGGCCGCTCCGGCCTGATCGCCAAGGTCAAAGCCTCGACGCTGGACGTGGCGGATGTCGAGGCGGAGTGCCTGGCGTTCACTAAATTGCACGTGCCGGAACGCGCCTCCCCGATGTGCGGCAATTCAATCTGCCAGGATCGCCGTTTCATGGCGCGCTACATGCCTAAGTTGGAAGCGTATTTCCATTACCGCAATCTCGATGTCAGCACCCTCAAGGAACTTTGCAAGCGCTGGAAGCCGGAACTGGCCAAGCGTGTCGTGAAGAGCGGCAAGCACACTGCGCTGGCGGACATCTATGAGTCGATCGAGGAAATGAAATTTTACCGCGATAATTTCCTCAAGCTATAAGCGTTCCGACTCCGATTCGCGTCGATACAGGCGCAACCGCTCGCTGCGGTCTCCCGGGCGGTGGCCTTGCCAGATCTTGCGCCAGCCTGACGGTGTTGTTTCGGCATGTTCGGAAGTTTGCTCCAGCAACAAGGGGCAAGTCTTTCCCACTTTCGTATTGTGACGCACGGTTACGATCCCGGCAAAATATTGCAGCGAGATACGCTGGGCGCCGCCAAGATTTCGCCCGGCGACGCACTGGTGCCCGCCTTTGGTTTCAGGGTAAGGGTATTTGCCTCCGGGGTATCCGGCATTTCCGGAGAGCGCCTGCTTGAGCGAGAGGGCGACGCCGCGATAGCTTATGCGGTGGTCGATCCCCGGCATCCACAAGGCGGCGATCAGCACCCACATCAGGATCATGCCTGCCGCCCAGTGGGTGGTGGCGCGCCACGGCGAGCGCGGGCTGGCGAAAATCAGCCAAAGCCAGGCCAGGCACACCAGGCCTGCCGTGACGTAAATCAGTGGCGAGTTGCGGGTGACGAATCCTGGCGCCAGTTCGGCGAGGTGACGGGCAAGCCGGACTGGTACGCCAGCGGTCAAGGCGAGGCCGTATATCCAGATCACCACGGCGACGAGGGTGAAGGTCATCATGCCGAACCAGTCGAAAGCATTGGTGGCACCGCGCCGCAGGCCGCTTGCGCCGTTTGCCGCCAACAGGACCAGCGGCACCAACAGCGGCAAGGCCAGCAACGGTCGCGGTCCGTAAACCATCAACAGGGATCCCAGGGCGATCACGGCACCCGCCAGCGGTAGCGTGATCGCCGGCTGTCTCAGCTTCTTGCGGTTCAGCCACAGCGTCCACAGCGCCAACGGCAACGCTGGCCAGGCGAACCAGGCTAGCAATTCGACGTGATTCGGGATCGCTTTGAGCCAGCCGTTCTGAAAGCGCACCCCGGTAATCGTCTGTGACCACCAGGCGTCGAATAGGTCTGGCGACTCCCTGAACAACAGCGACGGCCAAACGGCGCAAAGCGGCAGGGCGACCATCACGGCGATGGCGATGCCGCCCAGGCTGGTGGTGCTGCGCCAATGTCGGTTGAGGGGGAGCAGCAGCAACAGTGGTAGCAGGGTGATCAGCGCCATCAGGCCGCTGGCGAGAAAACCCAAACCCAAGCCGAACCCCGCCGTCAGGCCGCCAGCGATCGGACGCAATGGCAACAGCGCGAAGCCGGCATAGGCGGCGGCACTGGCGGCGAGCAGCGCGGTCATTGGCTGAGTGTCGTGCATGGGAATCAGCAGGCCGAGACAGCCGATGGCAATCAGTGCTGCGACACCGCCGCTCGCGCGTCTTGCCGCCACAGCTTTGTCACCGCTGCCGGATGACGCCCGTTCATGCAGGATGCGGCTGGCAAACGCCAGCAAATACAGAAATAGTCCGCCGAATATTCCCGAAGCCAGGCGAGCTGCGTCGTGCAACGGCAGAATCCCGCCGAACACCTGCGCACAGAAGGCGGCGACCCAGTAATACAGCGGTGGCGTTTCGAGGTAGAGCTCGCCGGCAAGTCGGGGCACCAACCAGTCGTGGCTAGTGAGAAACCCGTAGACGATCCCGAAGTGGATGGCATCGTCGTTCTTCCATGGATCGTGGCCAATCAACCCAGTCAACAGGTACAAAGCGCAAAAACCTGCCAGCGCCCAGCCGCGCAGAGGCAACGGCAATGGAAAGCGCGGGAGCTTGACCACCCTTAGGGGACCGCGGGAATAAGGCATCGGCAATGAAAAAAGGCAGCCGAAGCTGCCTTTGACTGTCTGTGACCGGGGTCAGGCCGAGCGTTGAACAGTGCCATATTTTTGGCGGAAGCGCTCGACGCGACCGGCGGTATCGACGATCTTCTGCTTGCCGGTGTAGAAGGGATGGCACTCGGCGCAAACTTCAATATGCAGCGGCTTGCCACTGGTCGAGCGGGTCTTGAAGTTGTTGCCGCAACTACAGGTGACTTCGATCTCGACGTAGTTCGGATGTACGGATGCTTTCATGATCGGTTCCTTGGACTCTGGCCCGAAGCGTAACCCCGGCGGGCCGAAAAATGGGTAATTATCCTTGAATTCCATCCGGATTGCAATCGCGCGATTGTGTTAACCGCGCCGCATGGCGTCGAAAAATTCGGCGTTGTTCTTGGTTGCCTTGATCTTGTCGAGCAGGAATTCCATCGCCTCCATGTCGTCCATGTTGTAGAGCAACTTGCGCAGCACCCACATCTTTTGCAAGACATCCGGTTTCAGCAACAGTTCCTCGCGGCGCGTACCCGAGCGGTTGACGTTGATTGCGGGATAGACGCGCTTTTCCGCCATGCGGCGATCCAGGTGGATTTCCATGTTGCCGGTACCCTTGAACTCCTCGTAGATCACGTCGTCCATGCGCGAGCCGGTGTCGATCAGCGCGGTGGCGATGATGGTCAGGGACCCGCCTTCTTCGACATTTCGTGCGGCGCCGAAAAAGCGCTTGGGCCGCTGTAGGGCGTTGGCGTCCACGCCGCCAGTGAGCACCTTGCCCGAAGCCGGCACCACAGTGTTGTAGGCGCGCGCCAGGCGGGTAATGGAGTCGAGCAGGATCACCACGTCCTTCTTGTGTTCGACCAGGCGCTTGGCCTTCTCGATCACCATCTCGGCGACCTGGACGTGCCGCGTCGCCGGCTCGTCGAAAGTCGAGGCGACCACCTCGCCCTTGACCGAGCGCTGCATCTCGGTCACTTCTTCAGGGCGTTCGTCGATCAGCAGCACAATGAGCACCACGTCGGGATGATTGACCGAAATGGCGTGGGCGATGTGCTGCATCATCACTGTCTTGCCGCTCTTCGGACTGGCGACGAGGAGGCCACGTTGGCCCTTGCCGATCGGCGCGATGATGTCGATCACGCGTGAAGTGGTGTTCTCCTCGCCGCGCATGTCGCGCTCCAGCTGCATATGGATGTTGGGATGCAGCGGCGTGAGGTTCTCGAAGAGTATCTTGTGCTTGGAGGCTTCCGGCGATTCACCATTGACCTTATCCACCTTGACCAGGGCAAAGTAGCGTTCGCCGTCCTTTGGTGTACGGATTTCCCCTTCGACGGTATCCCCGGTATGCAGGTTGAAGCGGCGTATCTGGGAGGGGGAGACGTAGATGTCGTCGGTACTTGCCAGGTACGAGGTGTCGGGCGTGCGCAGGAAACCGAAGCCGTCCGGCAGCACTTCAAGGGCACCGTCGCCGAAGATATTTTCGCCCTTCTTGGCGCGATTCTTGAGTAAGGCGAAGATGAGTTCCTGCTTGCGCAGGCGATTGGCGCCGTCGATCTCGTTGGCGATGGCCATTTCGAGTAGTTGACTGACGTGGAGGACTTTGAGCTCCGATAGATGCATAAATATGACCTGCTAGGCTTGAAGCGGGGAGGGTGGATGAACCAGAGGTGATCCGGGAAATTTCAGGAAAATTCAGGAATACAGAAATGGGCGGATTTCGGCCCGGTCAGCGCTTGATTTGTTGGTGTTTAAGCTGGCGCCGCCACGTTGGAGCGGCACTGTAACGGGATCAGAGGTTGCTGTCAATAAATGCGGTAAGTTGAGATTTCGACAATGCGCCGACCTTGGTGGCTTCGATGTTGCCTCCTTTGAACAGCATCAACGTCGGAATACCCCGGATGCCGAATTCACCGGGCGTCTTTTGGTTGTCGTCGATGTTGAGCTTGGCGACCTT
>Ga0172379_10010829_pt1 | contig 10966 bp, 8 predicted proteins | sample GrowelOW334metaG_FD_119756 | JGI IMG/M metagenome (GOLD analysis project Ga0172379, IMG submission 119756) | Groundwater microbial communities from an aquifer near a municipal landfill in Southern Ontario, Canada - Groundwater well OW334 metaG | ecosystem: Environmental > Aquatic > Deep... | reverse complement strand
TCCCGTTGTTCGATGGTAATGGCACCTTCCGGGCAATGGCCTATGCAAGCCCCCAGCCCATCGCACATCAATTCACTTACGAGCCGAACCTTGCCATCAATGATCTGCAATGCCCCTTCATGACAATTTGGCACGCAATCACCACATCCTGTACATTTTTCCTCATCAATTTTAATTATATCCCTTTTCATTATCCAATTTTTAATTTTCCATAGTCTATAACCTATCAACAAAAGTTACTTTCCAAATCAAAAGTAATACATACTTTAGGCTTAATCTGTAACATTTGTTACATTTACAATTGAATTTACAGCCATGTATCCAATTTTATTGAACTCTCCGCTTTTCAGGGGATTAACTTTAGAGGAACTTACCCATCTTTTTAGTCAGGTAAAACACCAGATCCGCCATTTTAGGACCGGAGAACTCTTGGCCCAGGCAGGAGATTCTGTCGACAAAGCCATTCTGTTGATGGAGGGTCGACTGCAAGGTGAAATGGTCGATTTTGCAGGAAATTCGCTTAAAATAGAGGAGTTGGATCCTCCACAAATGGTTGCTGCGGCCTTTCTATATGGACCAAAGAGCAAATTTCCGGTTTTTTTGAATGCCAAAACTGATGGTAAAATCATGATTATTCTCAAGAAGGAATTTACTGATATGCTTTCACTTGAATCTCGGGTAATGGTAAATTATATCAATATAGTATCAGGTAAAGCGCAATTTTTGAGTGGTAAGATCACCTTTCTATCCCTTAAAACAATCAAAGAGAAGATCGCCTACTATATTTTGCAAATGATGAAAAATGGCGGAAATATTTATGTTGCCATTGACCAGACTCAGACCAATCTGGCAGATCTTTTCGGTGTTACACGTCCTTCCTTGTCCAGAACAATTCAGGAGATGGAAAAACAGGATATTATTATCTGGTCCAGAGATCGCATTGTGATAAAGGATCTCAAAAAGTTAAATACAATTCTTGGCAGGTAACTATGGTGACATCCAATTTTGATATTTTTATTCAAAAGATGAACAATCTTGGACAAAAGGGAATTCCATTTTTGTTTATCATTGATTATGAAATGAATAATCCGATTATTTATACTTTCGAGGATGCAGCGAAGAAAGGAATATATTTTTCGGTGAATGGACTTCGCAATCAAGATATTGCTGCTATGGGAAAACAGCGGCTGGATTTTCGTAAAAAAAACATTGATTTTCCATTCTACCTCACTGCCTTTCAAAAAGTTCTGAATCAGATCCATTTGGGCAATACATTCTTATTAAACTTGACATTTCCAACAGAAATTGAGACCAATTGGAATCTTGAGCGGATATTTGAGGAAAGCAATGCACCTTATCGGCTGTTGTTCCAAGATCAGTTTGTCGTTTTTTCGCCTGAGTGTTTTGTTAGGATATCGAATGGCGAAATTTCCTCCTATCCCATGAAAGGTACAATTGATGCCGCGATCGAGTGTGCGGATGACATTATCATGGCAGATGAAAAGGAGAAAGCAGAACATGCCACTATTGTTGACCTGATTCGCAATGACCTATCAATGGTTGCCAACAATGTTCAAGTGAAAAGATACAGGTATTTGGATGAGATTGTTACCCATGACAAGAGGTTGCTACAGGTCAGTTCTGAAATTTCAGGGACACTACCAACAGATTATCAATCAAATATAGGATCTATTGTCTGCAAGTTATTACCGGCAGGATCCATTTGCGGGGCACCCAAAGAATCAACATTGAAAATAATCAGGGAGGTTGAAGGGTACCAAAGGGGTTACTACACAGGTGTTTTCGGAATATTTGACGGGAATAATCTGGACTCGGCTGTAATGATTCGATTTATAGAGAAGATAAATGGCAAATTGTTTTACAAAAGCGGAGGAGGAATTACGATGCACAGTGATCCTTTAAAGGAGTACAATGAATTAATAGACAAAATATATGTTGCAGCTCATTGAGACAATCTGTTATGAAAACGTGACTTTTCAGAGGATTCCTCTTCATGAGGACCGGATGAACCGTGCCAGACGACATTTTCTTGGGGTATGCGCTCCTATTTTTCTGACACACTCCCTTGAAATTCCTGAAAACTTGAAAAACGATAAGGTTCGCTGCCGGGTTACTTATACTGATGTCATCGAAAATATTGAATATGAGACATATATATTCAAGAAAATCGAAGGTCTTAAATTGGTTGAAGGGAATGCGATTGACTATTCCTTTAAATACAAAAACAGGGATTCGCTGAATCGCTTGTTGGAGGAACGCGGTACAAAGGATGAGATACTGATTGTCAGGAACGGTTTAATCACCGATACCAGTTTTACAAACATTATTTTTCTGCAGAATGGATATTGGTATACGCCGGCAATGCCATTGCTCCATGGAACAAGAAAAGCTGAGTATTTGTTTGACCGGAAGATCTTTCCACGCAACATCAGACCGGAGGAGTTAAAATACTATGAAGAAGCCAGGTTAATCAATGCTATGCGCTCAATGGAAGAGGCAGAGCCAATCCCGGTAGATAAAATAGGTTGGTAAAAAAGGGAGGAGCCGGAAAATTTTCCGGCTCCTTTCCAATAATTTAGTGACGAGTTCCTTAGAAAGCAATCCCGATGCTGATTCCACTCCTAAGCCAGGGATAGGGTATTGAACTACCATTAACATCAACCTGGTCGGAGCCATTCCTGGTGACTTTGATTTTTTTCGCGAGAAAGGGAGGCAATTTATCTACATTCTCCCTTACATTGCTTTCAACTTTATCAATCATGACCACATTTGCCGATTTTACTGTCGCTGTCACAGTTGCCAGACCGGCTTCAATTCCCAGGAAGTAGAAATCGACGCACACTATTTTGGCAATCAAAAACTGAACCCCCGACTGCAATCCAAAATTCAATGTATTACCATGAATATCGTATTTTTCATCGTATTGCGTGGTAACAGGAGGAAATCCCTCAGTGGTAGTTCGGTGGTTATCAGCATTGGCTGCGAATTTCTGGTATTTCAGGTAAGGAGAAAAGTAAAACCCAAATGGTCTTGCTTTGTGACCAGCATAATGACGGTAGGCAGCGCGAACTGACATCGTGCTGAAAGCATCATTTGTGATCTTATTGTCAGCACTATTAATTCCAAATTTGTCGGCAAAAGGCTTTGGTGAAGCAATCCCAAGCCCAAATGTAAAGGAACTCTTCGGACTGAACTTTCTTTCGTACTCAAATGAAAGACTGTTTAAGGCCAGATTTACGGGTAAGAATTTTAATACATTCTTTGGTCCGTGTGCAACTGTATCCGAATCGGTTGACACATCCTGACCAAATGCATATACAGAGCAAAATGCAAAGATCAAAAAAAACATCTTGGTTTTCATGGGTTGGGGCTTTAGTTTTATGAATTTAAAAATAGTAAAATTAAAACAATATCCAAGTTTTCAGGTCAGCAATATAGTATATAATGCCTGGTGAAATGAGAATTAACATTACCTTTTAGTAAAAATAAATATATTATTGTAAATCACATGTTTACAATGATATATGTGGCCTCTCTGATACAAAGCCCGAACCACTTAATGGAGGATTTGAAGCTTCTGGGAAATCTTCTTGCCACATGGATTGGGATTGAAATTTGTGTTATATTGAATTCTATTTTGCTCCGGAGATTTCGGCCATCAGCCATAGAGTATATGATACCATTGGTGTCCAGTACTCTGATATTTGCCAATCGCCATTCCCTATCCAAGGCTGATCGGCTTTATCACCCCCCAGACCATTCAATACGCCACCAGGTATGACGGGCGTTAATGGTAGAAACGTACTGCCTCCAAAATGTTTCGGTTGGTTGTGACCAACTGATTCGATGGTCGAACTATTAAACGGATTGACACCGATGATCCAGTCAAGCTGTTTTTGTGCCAGAGCTTTCAAGTTCGGGTCGTTTAATATTTTGGCTGCTTTGGTTAGACCAATACCTGCCGAAGCAATATTGGCATTGATTCCTACCCACCAACTGAGTTCGGGTTGCATAAAATACCTGTACCAATAATCTCCTGCTTTTCTGTCACCTCCTGGATTTTGTTTGGAATAAAGACCAAACGGGATAATCCCGAAACTGTTTTTTTGCGACAAAAATAATAGATACTTATTGGCGTAAAGTGTTACCATATTTTTCCAGGAAGGCACATTGTTGTGCATCGGAAAGGTTTGAATTAAATCACACAATGAAATAAATTCGATACAACCTTTAGAAATATTTTTATAAGGTTCCCGATCCGATGATGAAATATAAAAGAACCCATTAACAATGCCCTCCGTGTTATTGACTTGCAATTCTTTTAGCAGGGAAGCCTGTTCTATTGCAAAATTCTTATAAACTTCCTGTTTGGTAGTTTTGTACAACTCAATTGACGCTTGTAATGAAGCGCCAATTACACCTGTGTTTCTTTCTTTGATCGTTTTAGTACTCCATTCAAAACATTTTTTAGCCGCCTGAAGACACTTTTGCGAGTATTTTAAGCTTTTTGCTTTGGTAATCCGGGCCATTAGCGCTTCTGATGTGATGAAATTATACTGAGACATCAAATCTGCCGGTTCTGTCTGAATTACCCGATCATCATTTGATCCAAATATCAACAGGCTATTTGTAGATTTTCCGGCTGATGGATTTACAAACCCCAGGGTCCCACCTTCTTTCCCGGTTTCATTGTCCGTCCAACGATTACTGTCCGAGTGTTTTTTAACGTCACCTCCCACAAAACTCATTACATAACCTTGCGGTTCCTGCATTTTTAAGAAATATTGGTTTCCCCACATCAGTTCATCCAAAATTGCTTCCCGGTTATTGTTTTTCTCACCCTGTAATTCATAGGTTTTTGCGAGACCGATCATCCCAAAAATTGTAGCGCTGACCCATTTCCTTAAATCACTTGCATCGTGCCATCCACCGGAAACATCGTGGTGTTTCCCGTTATCCATTCTAACCCCATCATCCAGATGGCAAGGAGACAAATATCCTGTTGTACTTGATCCGCAGCGTTGAAGTGAAAAATATCCAACAATTAAATTTATAGGTCTCTCATATGCTGTTTTGGAAATTATAAACGGATAAGATCTCAGAGTATCAGATTTTATATAATAGCTTCCCTCTCTTTTGACAGAGCTGAAATCACCAACTGAATAGTCTCCAAAATCACCCGGATTTGGTTTAATTGTTCCTGTAAATACAACCTCCTGTGTTACTGTATTTATTACTTCAAATTTCTCGTTTCTTATACCTTTGGTAACGAAAGTCTTTCCTGCTTGTGTTACATAACCAATCTGATTGATCAACAGATCAACATTTAAATCCCTTGATAACCTTTGTGCCTTTAAATCAAAAATCACCACTGCCATCAATACTAAAAAGAAGAAAAAAAACACCCGGAGGGAGAAAGGATTTAAACTACCAAGTAACTTCATAAGTATAAGATTTAGGTTATATAATTGCTTTATCATATCAGTTTAGAATTTGTACTTCAATTAAATTTTATTGTTTAACGCATTTGGATGTATCTCACAATCGCTTACGGAATTACTCTTCTTTGATGGATTGCACTTAATCACCATTATTCAAAACAACATGAGAAATGTATTGATGGAAAGTATGAAGACCTATGCTACAATGCAACACGGGTCTTCTTACTTCCCTCAGTCAATTTTGCAATTAGAGTTGGTCTAACGCAATTTTTGCATTAAGGTAATCCGGCGATATGGCTAATGCAACCTTAAATCCTTCACGTGCTTTGATTTTATCCCCAAGTCCCAGATACCCTAACCCGGAAAGGTAATGCGGGAAAGCTCTTTCATCAAGTGAAGGAAGCTTTTTTGCACTGATAAACTGATAATCCATATCTCCAGAGTCTTTGGCAATCATGTTTTTATCTTTGTCTGAGAATTCACTAAATGTCTTTCTCACATCAGCTTTTGGATCAAGCTTCAGTTGAGCCATTGCAGCGAAATAACGCTGAGTTTGCCGGCCCCCAATCCCGCGCATTGCCTTTGGTAGATTTTTCACTGTATCTGAATCAGCAACTTCTTTCCACGATTGCATGGCATTTTCCTTTTGATTAAGAGCATCAAAAGCACAGCCCATCCAGTATTTAATCTGATTAGCCCGTGAATTAGACCTTTCAGCCCGTAAATTTTCCGGAGGGGCCAGGGCAGTTTGGAAATCGGCCAAAGCTTCCAGATATTTCTTTTTGCCAAAATAGTTCAATCCGCGGATTAAATGTGCATCGGCCCATGCCTGCCCTGTATTGAAAGCGCCGCCGCCTTCCCAGATGCTGAAAACGCGATTTTTCATCAACGAAATAGCATCGTCTGTTTTTCCCATAAATATTTTAAGATTGATCATATCACCCAGCGCTTCATCTTTTTTGATCACTACTTTTTGGTTTTTCTCCAGCAAAGCAAGACGTTTTTCTACGGGTGTTCCTGTAGATTTATACATCAGATCGAGTTCGGCAAAATGTGTAGGATAAGGATCCGGTAAATTGATAGCCTTTTCAAGGCATGCAATTGCTTTGGCTTTCGATTCATCCTTCTTCTGGTGAGAATAAGCAATGCCCTGGTTTCTCCAGGTAATAGGGGCTTTGGGGTCTAAAACTGAAGATTTTTCCCAAAGAGAAATTGCTTCTTCCGGTTGCCAGTCGTACAGCAGGTTCCCAAGGTAATACGGAGCCCGGGCATCGCTTGGGTTTGCCTGAATAGCGCTACGGAGTACCGGTATAATTTCCTGCTGGAATGGAAAAACGTAATCCAATGGTTGCAGGGAAGCCAATTTTCTGTAATCACTTGCTTTTTGTGCATTGTTCATTTTTTCTGCAAAATATGCCAGGTAGTAATAAATCAGCGGCGATACGGTTGATTTATCTTTTGTTTCGTTAATAAATTGCGACAATACGGTTGTGCCATCATCCCAAAGGCCACAGTTTAAATATCCGGCTGCAATTTCTTCCGCATTAATCCGGTGATCTTTTAATGTAGTGAATAACACAGTAGCTGCAACTGTTCCTTTTGAGATTAACCAGTTCTCGGCCATAAGCTGTGCGTCCAGATGATCGCATTTATCCTTTGCAAAAACGATAACATCTCCTGCCTCCTTAATTCGGTTTAGGTGCCTGAGCAAAGCTGACTTTAACACATAAGCCCGTATATTGAAAGCATTGGCGTCAAGCGACTGGTTCACCAGGTCGAAAGCAACCGGATAATTGCCCTGGGTTGAAGCAATCTCGGCCAATGAATAATAAGCTGGAGCTTTCCATTCTTGTTTCCATGTTGCTTTATAAAATGCGGTATATGCTTCGTCAAGACGTCCCTGTGCTTTTAATGCCACTCCCAGGTAGTAAATGGGTTCAACATCTTTGGAAGTTGTATATTGGGCGGTAAGCCGTTCAATAGCCTTATTAAAATATTTTTCAGCAAGCGTGTATTTCGCATTCCTCAAACACAATCGGCCCATTCCTAAATTTGCAGCAACATTTCCCGAATCGCGGCGAAGTGCTTCTTCCCAGTAAGAATCTGCATCCAGAGATGGATTGTGGAACTGATCAATACGCTGGCCTGCCAGGAAAAGTTCCTCATCATTTTGAATTTGTGCCGGTTCATTGGGTTCGGTATAACTTACCGGTTTTGGCATGGGTTGAAGGACGATAGGAGAATAAGCTACCAATTCGCGCCCTCCGGCAGAAATCGATGCCCTGAGTTGGTGTTCATCCTGACCTGCAGGTACTGCAACTTGTTTTAAATATGGTTTACCCGGGTTGATTGAGATGTGTTCTTCGGACAGTACTTTATCTCCAGCTTTCAGGGTTACTATAGCATTGGAGAATGCTTTTGTAGTATAAAAGCCATAGACCACTTTTCCATCTTTAATATCAAGATTTACGGCAGCATCCAGGTTGGCATTTTTTACCCCATCAATTCCACGGAATGGGGAAAGCGACATCACGAACGAACGCTCTTCATTGGGCTGTAGCCACGAATAGTCGGGTTGATTGTCGGAATAAGCACCCACCATGATTTCTAAATAAGGGCCGTCATCATCAGTAAGAATTTTGTCCCACATGTTCCCAACTCCCCAGGTAAAGAATTTTTTCCCTGTTACAATGTGATGATTGGCAATATTCAGTATACCGGCATTTTTACCATGGTCGTACCCTGCAACAAAATCATCTTCGTTATTTACGGCAAACCACGAGTTCGGACTTTTATTGTTTTTGTACCAACTCACATCCACTCCATTGACTAAAGGCCAACGGTTAAAATCCCGTTTACTATGGCCTGTTGACCATTGCGTATGCGGAGGGAAAATAACCTGGTAATCCTTATTTATTGAGACGGCTATGTTGGCAAAACAAAGCATGGTGTTTTCTACTGGTGTGCGGTTGCTTATCCGAACATTACATTCGACAATTGAGCTGCCAGAACGCAGTGTATAACCCACTGACCATCGCATGCGGTGACGGATTTCAAGTTCACCCACCCAAACAGTTTTGCTGCCGTCTGTTCCATTTTCAATGCTATATTGTACCGGCGAAAAAGTACTGGCGCGGTGATGATGAGGAACGTTCCATTCCACACCCCCTGAAATCCAGGCTCCTGTTAACCCGATAAGGGCAGGTTTAATCACATGCTGCCTGTAAATGAAATCGTAGTTATTGGTTTTATCTATTGCCGAAAAGATTCTGCCTCCCAGTTCCGGTAGTATCCCAATTTTTATGTATTCATTTTCCAGGTAGATAAGGTGATAAGTTTTATCTCCTTTTTTATTTGTCAGATTATCAAAAAGGGGATAGGGATAAATTCGTTGTTCTGCTCCCTGGGTTCCCCGTCCGAAGAAAAACATAGGGTTAGGTTCCGGCGGTCCTGAGAGATAGGTTGGAATATTTTCATCGATCTCAATAACCGTAACCGGCGCTTGCCCCAAAGCATTTACGGTGAAAAACAAAAGCAAAAAGCTAATGAGCAATAAAGAAGCAATGTGTTTAGGTTGTATTAATTTCAATGATACCAGACTAAAAAATGCAAGTAGGCATTCATGGTATTGTGACTTATGTTTCATAAAATTATTTTAATGATATTTGTAAATATAGTTGTCTTTTAATCAATAATAGTCTTATCTTTTATTTTGAAAATAAAGAGGTTAAATAAAACGAATAGTTATATTTTCCGGCTTTAAACTGAATAACTCCGGGTGAAACCCGTGACAAAATTACAGCATAGTCTTTAACCCGGAGGGGTTCGAGACAGGATAATCACCCCAGAGTTTCACAAATATTTCAGGATTTTGGCTAAGAGCAGCATCATTGGTTCTGATATCGTAAGTTGTCAGTACTGTTATTGCCACAATTTTTTCTCCTGAAAGATTCGATCCATCCAGTTCGGATCATGAGTTAATGGTAATTTTGCTTTAGTTTTTCTGTATCAAGCACGCCAATTCGATTTCCCTTGGTTTCAATCATTTTATTTCTCCGCAAGTCAGATAAAATCCGGATGACTGATTCCTTGCAAGCACCAATCTTATTCGCAAAGTCTTTGCGATTTAATGAAATATCTAATAAACTATTTTCAGTTACTTTATAATTATCTTTTAAATGCAATAATAAATCCACAACTCTCCCTTCAATTTTCTTTTGGGTAATATCGGTTATAAACTCCTGCGCCACTTTGAGTTCTTTGCACCCTAGCTGAAGAATTGAAAGCCGGAATGCAAAATTATTCTCTAATATGTAAGATAATGTTTCAAGAGGAATAAATATTAATTTAACATCGTTCATAACACTTATTGCATGATTTGAATTGTGGAAGTTTAGTACTGATTCATACCCTAAAACATCTCCTTTTTTTAAAAATTGAAAAATCTGTTCTTTGCCTCTAAAACCGATTTTATAAGTTTTCACAAAACCATCAATGATAACGTAAAGACCTTTTATCCTACATCCTTCATTAAATACAATACTTCCTTTTTCCAGATAAGTTATTATCGAGGTTAGGCTAATCCGATTCAACTCTTCACCGGTCAAACACTTAAACACTCCAAAGACCTTTATATCTGTGCTGGTTATGCTTGTGATACGATCTTTCATAAAATACCATACAGTTGATTTATTCTAGAAATATACGAATCCATCAAATTTTTAATTGTTTTGTAGTATCAATCTTTTTCGACTCTTTCACACCAGTTGTACCGCCACCTTTAAGAGTAAGCTCTAGTGGAGAGTTTGTTTTCCATGCACCGTTAGTAAAGTCAGGTACATCTACCGAATTGGAACGTTTGGCAACCGATTTTTCGCTAAGTGGAAGGATACAACTCAATATAGCTGCACCGTAAACATCCTGATCAAGCGGAAGTCCGTTACGCAAACAATCGATCAAACGCCAGTCCATCATAAAGTCCATTCCGCCGTGGCCGCCCACTTTTTTGGCCATTTCGCCTATTCGTTTAACAATTTCAGGTGTATATTTTTCCTCCAGTTCTCTCATTTGTTCTGGTTTAAACCATTCGTGGCTGGTAGAAACCCTGGGATCAGGATATTTGCATGCCATTGCTTTTGTACCACTTACCAGATGAATACGCGAGTAAACCCTCGGACTGGTCACATCGTGCTGAACCATAATAGTTCGACCTTTATGCGTGCGTATAGTCGTTGTGTTCATATTTCCCCTGTAGTGATTGCTGGTAAATTCATTATAAAAACTATCTTTGGCAGCCAGTTCTTTTGCTTTTGCCTGATAGGAACTTGATTTTCTTGGAAGTCTTAAAATGTCAGGTGTATGTTGTGCTGCATTGGTGATTATTTAATTTAAGCCAGCCAACTATCCAGATTTTCAGCCACAAAAGCATCGTCGTTTAATTCGGGATATGTACGGTAAACCCGGTCTATTTCTTCCTTTTGCCCTGGCGAAAGGGTTTCATTTTC
>Ga0172379_10010828_pt1 | contig 10967 bp, 12 predicted proteins | sample GrowelOW334metaG_FD_119756 | JGI IMG/M metagenome (GOLD analysis project Ga0172379, IMG submission 119756) | Groundwater microbial communities from an aquifer near a municipal landfill in Southern Ontario, Canada - Groundwater well OW334 metaG | ecosystem: Environmental > Aquatic > Deep... | reverse complement strand
ATATTATTAGATAAATCTTAATACTAAGAATACAATATCTTATTTGGATAAAAAATGGAAAACAAAAGCCTGGTTGGCTGCCACGTCTCGATTGCAGGCGGACTGCAGAATTCCTTATATCGCGGAAAAGAACTAGGAGCTAATGCAATACAAATATTTACTGCTAATCAAAGACAATGGAAATCAAAAAATCTATCCGAAGAAGCTATTGAAAAATTTAAGCAAGCAAGAAAAGAAACTCAAATCAAAGTAATACTTAGTCATAGCAGTTATTTGATAAATTTAGGCTCATCAAACAAATTGATATTAGACCAGTCGATAAAAGCTTTCGAAGAAGAAATTACAAGATGTCATCTGCTTGACATAGATTTTTTAGTTTTTCATCCTGGAGCTTATGTTGATTCGGATGAAGAGAAATGCTTAAATACTGTTATATCATCTCTTTTAGCTTTATCAGCTCTAATAAAAAAAGGCAAAACTCTTCTGCTCCTTGAGACTACAGCTGGACAAGGAACAAATATTGGATATAAATTCGAACATTTAGGATGCATCATTGAAGCAGTTGCTGATCAGATTCCCATAGGAGTATGCCTTGACACTTGCCATATTTTTGCTGCCGGATACGACATAGAAGATAATAGTGGCTGGGAAAAAACATTTCAGGATTTCTCAAAAAATATCGGCATGAAAAATTTAAAAGCTTTTCATTTAAATGATTCAAAAGAAGATTTTGGATCAAAAAAAGATAGACATGCTAATTTGGGAGAAGGTAAAATCGGACTGAATTCATTTAAATGTTTAATGGAAGACAATAGGTTTTATAATATTCCAAAAATCTTAGAGACTCCAGATGAGAATCTTTGGAAAAAAGAAATTAATTTATTAAAAGAATTTGCAAGGTAAGTTATGAGAATAAAAATTAAGCACATTTTAAAATCTTCTCCATCAATTGTTAATCAGAAAATAAAAGTTTATGGATGGGTTAAAACCATAAGAGATCAAAAGAATTTTGCATTTATCGAATTAAATGATGGTTCCTCTCTAGCAAACTTACAGGGCGTAATAACTAATGAAAATTCCGATTTTAGAAAAATCTACGAACTTACAATAGGATCTTCTATATGTTTGGAAGGAACAGTGGTCGAAAGCCTTGGTAAGAATCAGAAATACGAATTGAAAATTGATAAAGTTACTATCATTTCTATTGCAAAAGAAGATTACCCTCTTCAGAAAAAAAGACACAGTTTTGAGTTTTTAAGATCTATTGCACATTTAAGATGCAGAACTAATACAACAGGAGCTATAGCCAGAGTACGAAACTCTCTTATGTACAACTCTCATAAATTTTTTCAGGAAAGGGATTTTTTATGCATCCAGACCCCTATTATAACCGCTTCAGATACTGAGGGAGCAGGCGAATTATTCAGAGTGACAACTTTAGATGATTTGCGAAAAGACCCAAAAGAAGATTTTTTCAAAAAAGCCGCTTATCTTACCGTTTCAGGTCAATTAAATGCCGAAGCCTTTGCCTGTGGCATGTCGGATGTTTATGTCTTTTCTCCTGCATTTCGAGCTGAAAACTCTCATACATCAAGACATTTGGCCGAATTCTGGATGTTAGAGCCGGAATTTGCTTTTGGAGACCTTCAGGACGATATCAAGCTAGCCTCTGATTATATCAAGTACATGGCTAAAGCAGCTTTAGAAGAAAATGAAGATGATATCGGTTTCTTCGATCAATTTGTTGAAAAAGATCTGATTAAAAGATTAAGACAGGTAGTTGACACGCCTTTTGAAATAGTCACATATACTGATGCAATAAAAATTTTGGAAAAATCTAAAAAATCTTTTGAATATGATGTTAAATGGGGATCTGACTTACAATCAGAACATGAAAGATATTTAAGTGAAGAATACTTCAAAAAACCTGTTGTCGTTATCAATTATCCAAAAGAGCTAAAAGCATTTTATATGAAGGACAATGAAGACGGCAAAACCGTTGCAGCAATGGACGTCTTAGTTCCCAAAATAGGTGAGATCATCGGTGGATCCCAAAGAGAGGATTCATATGATATGCTGTTACAGAAAATAAAGGACAAGAACCTTAATGTTGATACATATAGCTGGTATTTGGATTTAAGAAAATACGGCTCTGTACCTCATGCGGGATTCGGTGTCGGATTCGAAAGATTAATCCAGTTCATAACTGGAATAGAGAACATAAGAGACGTTATTCCATTTTATAGAGCCGCCGGCAGCTGTGATTTTTAATTGATTAAGAATTTTAGTTTGTGGTAATTGAAAAGTATATCAGGAGAAAAAATGTCACAGAGCCCATCAGGTATACCGCCAGCAGGACATGGTCCAAAACCGGAAGGTTATGTTCCGCCGGCAAATGAAACCAAAATTCCTCCTCAAGAAAGTGAAGGACTTTCATATTTAAATTTTACCTTTACAGATGAAAAATCTTATTTAGAGTTTAAGGGTAAATTTTTAGCCAATATGGTTAATGAGATGGTCCGACAAATCAAAAGTGAATCAGAAAGAATGGTTGCTGCCTTAAAAAAATTAAGGGAAGACAATCAATAATCAATCTTGAAAGTCATAATTTTATTATGTTATAATTAAAAGAAATTAATTTAAAATTATGACTTTAGATCAAAATAATTTTTTAATTACCCTGGAAGACGAACTTGTCCGAATCGACAAACTGCTGGCAAAGAAATTTGAATCTAAATCAAGAACTTATTTTCAATTTCTTCTGGAAAACGGCTCCATTCTCGTTAATGGTCAAAGAGTAAAAAAAAGATTTACTCCGGCTGTCGGCGATGAAATTGAAATATTTTTTCAGGCCCTTGAAGACAGCTCCATTAATCCTGAGAACATTCCTTTAGACATCTTGTATGAAGATGAACATATTTTAGCTATCAACAAGCCTAAGAACATGGTTGTTCATCCCGCAATTGGTAATTGGTCTAACACTTTTGTTAATGCTCTATTGTATCACTGCAAAGATCTGGTTTGTATTGGTGATGATATAAGACCTGGGATAGTGCATCGATTGGACAAGGATACGACGGGAGTGCTCCTTGCAGCTAAAACGCAAAGGGCCCATCAAATATTAATTGATCAGTTTAAATTAAGGCAAATTCAGAAAAAATATCTGGCCCTCACTGTAAATAAACCTCAAAATCAAGTAATAAATGCACCTATCGGAAGAAACCCTATTAATAGAAAAGAAATGGCAGTTATAGAAAACGGAAAGGAAGCCGTTACTGAAATAAAGGTGTTGGCTTTCAACGATAAGTATTCATTAATTTTGGCTCTTCCCAAAACAGGAAGAACCCATCAGATAAGAGTCCATTTAAAACACATAAATTGCCCAATCATAGGGGATCCGATATATGGGTCGAAATCGATAAATAATACTTTGGATATACAGACACCCCAGCTTCATGCATATATTTTAGAGTTTTCTCATCCCATCACCAAAGAACCAATGAAAATCACCGCCCCGCTTAGCGATGAACTAAAAAAAAATTTGAATTTGATAGAATAATTTTCATTTATTTTTTTAAATCTCTTTATTTTTTTATCTTTATGTTTTACAATACCTTTTCAAAGAAACGTTAATTATTCTTTGTAACTTAACAGAAGGACGCACAGCTATGAAAGAATTTGTAGAATACATAGTGAAAAATTTAGTTGATAATCCAAATAAAGTACGTATCAATGAGATCGGTGGAACTCACACCTTGATTATTGAGTTATCCGTCGAAAAATCTGATATTGGAAAAATCATCGGAAAAAAAGGCAAGACCATCAATGCTATCAGAACATTACTGATGTCTGTAGCTTCAAGAAATGGTATCAGAGTTAACCTTGAGATCATCGAAGAAGGCAAAAGCAGCAGCAGCAGCAATATCGAACAATAATACAAATTACTATCATTATTAAAATGATAAAAGGAGCTTTTTAGCTCCTTTTTTTTTGTTTTAGAGTTTTTTCGTTTAATTTTCTTATATAGTATTTATAGGAATTAGAATGAAAAAATTAATATTTATTTTTTCTTACTTTTTTCAACTTTGGTTAAATGATGTGAAACTTTTTTCTTTTCTATCGATGAAGAATTAAAATCATTAAGTGTGCATTGAAGCCTTTTTTCTTCAGTTTTCATTCTGTTAAGTTTTCTAATCACTGAAATACTTTTATTATTTTCAGCTCCTAAATCGCTTATTATTTTTCTCTCATTTAAAGCTTTTGCTAAAGTTGATTTGCTTCTATGTTCCCCTTCTTGCTTGATTCTTGCTATCGGATCGGGTGTATCTGGTCTAACTTCTGAAGGATCTTCAAAAAGTTTTTTTTTCAATGAATCAATTATTATTATTTCTTCTTCTATTTTTTTTTTAGATTCTTGCTTATAGGGATCAAAAGGTGAATTTTGGGCAAAGATGGAAGATTGATTTTTTATTGGTGTAGACATAGTTTTTTACTCCTTGTATTAAAAATTTAAGTTGCGAAATTATTAAAAAACATAAAATTATTTTCAAGATAAAAGCATTTTTTTTAACGATCAAAAGCTGAAAAAAATTTAGGCTATAATAATATGTTTAAAAAGATAAAAAATAAGTAAATTTATTTTAGAAATCAAAATGTAGACCCAAATTGAGTCCCTGCAAAATCAAATCATTGTTTTGGGAACCAGAAGCATCAGAAAATATTTGGCAGTGATTAAGCCAATCCTCAATCTCATAACCAAGTTTTAGACCGAAATCAAATCGATCGCAATCAAAACTGCAATCCCATCCAAGTCCTAGAAAACCATGCAGCACTAATGCTCCAAAATTACGATCTGATGTTTTGACATAAATAACTGTAGATAAATTATCGACATATTTATCCCGAATAGACCAATGTCCCCAAAGAAACCCTGCCTCAAAACGCCCGATCAAACTAAAAGTATTTCTTTGGATATTTCCAAAACACCATTTTCCAATTATCCCCCCTTTAGGTCCTACTCCTTTAAAACTTTGCTTTAAATTTTCTGAAGCAGAAAATAAAAAAAAATCGAGAAAATTAGGAATTGTCCAATAAGAATCTATGGACTGAATAATCCATCCGCCCCTTAATCCTATTCCTGGGCGTATAAGCAGATTTTTGCCAGCTTTCAAGTTGCGGCCCAGGTCCCAATCAAACATGTTATAATGAAGGTTTAAGCTGGCTCTGCCGGTAGAAAATGGCTCCAGAAGAGAAAGTCTAGCTGCTAGAAAAGCAGGCGTAACTGATCCGCTTACCTGATCTGTTGCTTTAGATTGAAAATAAGTATAGCTTGCTTGAATATCCCAAAGATCGCGCCCCTTATTGCATCCAAGACCAATACAAAATCCCGGAGACCAATCAAAAGAGAATGTTTTATAGGAAGTTTGGATGGAATTATGATTCGATGTTAGTGTAAATGCCCAGTCTAATGTTTCGCTGGTATGCCAATAAAGGGCCTCAGCAAAAAAATCGATAGTTTTCTTCCTGTCATCAAGTCGAGTAGAATTATTTGGCAACACATAATCTGCATAAATGCTTCTCATCATTGTCATGAAAATAACAAAAGCTATTCCCATCGCAGCTTTGAAATTATCACAAAGATTTCTCATTTGGTTCGGTCTCCTTAAAAATCGAATTGACAATTGACTGTTACTCCCTGCAATGACAAGTCGGCATGCAGACGTTGAAGCTGGAAGGTTGCTAATCTAAGTTGATTCAGCCAAAGTTGCATTTCATATCCGAGTTTTGCAGAAAAATGCGGCTTACCTGTAAAATTGACATTCCACTCGATTCCCATAAATCCCCGAAACATCAAGGCTCCAAGGGTCGAATTTTTCATGTTCACAGAAGATGTTTTGAAAGCAGTATTTTTATATACATCGCTACAAACCCATGTACCCCACATTGTTGCTATAGAAAAATCTCCAAAGAAATTAAAAAAAATCGATGCGAAATTTTTGGGCATCCACTTAGTATTAATCCCTATTAACGGTCCTATTCCCCAAAAATTATTTTTCAAAAATTCGCTTCCGGAATTGTTCGTAAGAACTTTGTTAATAGAAAGATTGTAGTACTGAGCGTGGATAGATTGGTTAATACATCCGAATTTTATACCCAAGAAAGGTCGAAAAAGCAACATTTTGCTAATCCAAAAATTTTGTCCTAATTCCCAATCTAAAATGTTAAGAAGGAGGCTCCATTTAGCGCTCATGCTTTGAGGTGTGTCACCGCTTAAAAAGGCAGCAAAGAATTCAGGACTTATCGAAGCATTGTGCTTAAATGGAATCTCATGCTTAGCATCTGTATGAAACCAAGTCCAATATAGAGCCATGTCCCACTGATTATTCTGCAAGCCGTATCCGGCCCCTATCCGAAAACCATAATCCCATTTAAAATTAAAGCCCAGCGCTTCCCAAGTACTGGTATTATTTCCAATTGAGATAACATCAGCCCAGATAGAAGCAACTTCTTCTGAAGGCAGCCAAGCAAGAAAATCTACAGAAACACTCAAGTTTTTAGAAGATTCTTGACTGCATTTGTAAATATCCGGCAGTCTTTTTAGACTGCTTTCCTCAGAATGCAGTTTTACAAACACAGAAATCAGCAATATTATGATGAGATTTATTCTTACATTAGAAATCCAAGTAGCACTCAAGGGTACCTCCCTGCAATGTCAGCTCATTCACTAATCTTCCACCTGTAAAGGAATAAAATTGCAGCTGATCAAGCCAAAATTGCATTTCATATCCCAATTTTATTGAGAATCGATATCGATTTTTATCGAAGTTAGCGTCCCAGCCAATTCCAGTAAACGTCTGCATCATTGAAGATCCGCCACTGATATTCTGAAGATCAACAAATACTTCTTGCCGGCGATCATTTTGAAAGATATCGGCAAATGACCAATGACCCCACATAATAGCTCCGGAAAAATCACCAAAAAAATAAAATTGGCTACGAACATTTGAAAGATTCCATTTAGTATTGATTCCTGCTCTGGGGCCTATGCCCCAATAGTTATTTTTAATATCCTCTGTGCCTACTCTAAAAAATTCAGCATCAGGAACATCTGGATTTTGCCATTTTGACTTAATTATTTGATCTATCCGGCCGCCTTTTATTCCTAGAAATGGATGAAGAATAAGTAGTTTGTTAATCCAAAATTTCCGACCTAACTCCCAATCAATCATATTGAAATGTATCGACCAGTCAATGCTAGCTTTTTGATAAGCGGGTCCAGAAAGACCTTTTCCACTCGCATTATTGACATAAAAATTACCTAAAAACGTTGAATGAACAGTTCCTAATCCACTTGATATAGAATCTTCTCCTTGCGTATGAAATCGTGTATAGTAAGCCTGTGAATCCCAATGATTGTGTTTCTTTCCATAACCGCCGCCAACTCTAAAACCTGGAGTCCATCCAAAATGAACCTGTTGTATATTATTCGAAATTCCTAAGCTATCGGAAGCAATAACTTCTGCCCAGCAATCCGAACCAGCTTCTTTAGCGGTCCATACGATAAGATTGGCAAAAACATCGAAATTTTTAAAGATTGAAGATTGATTAACAGATGTATTATTTAATCTGTTATTGCTTTCTAGTATATTTGCAGTTAAAGAAAAAGGACTAAAAGATAAAAAAAAATAGACAATTGTAATAAATATGTTCAGAAAGTGTTTTAAAGAAAATGCCTTAACAAAATTGCCCATCATAAAAAACAATCGATTTCTCTCTTAATTCAAAATAAATTTTTATCAAGTTTGTAAAATAAAAATTTACCATTTTGAATTAATGAAATCCAATCAAAAGTTCTAAATACATGCATTGCTTAAAAATGAATTAAAAATGAGTAGAATTTTAACAGCCGACTAAATGATTCTTTGCAATCAATTCAATCTTTTTGAGGATCTGAATTTCAAAAAGAATTTTTTTACCAATCATGAATAACTTAATTTTCAAGGTATTTATGCAAGTAAACCACCGAAATATCATATTGCTTTTTGAATTATTATCTATCAAAGACTTGAAATGTCGGACTGAGCAGGACTCGAACCTGCAACCGCCCGCTTAGAAGGCGGGTGCTCTATCCGATTGAGCTATCAGTCCAATATAACTTTATAATAAAAATTTTTCAGCCTATTTTGCAAGTTTGTTTTAAAGTTTTTGCACCTTAGACTGATTTTTGATAAAATAATATCAAAAAGCACAATTTATGTTTATGAAAATTTTAACTGGTCTAGTCGGGATTACCGGAAGAATGGGCCAAGAGATAAAAAAAGCTTCGGAAAACAGTCATTTTGAGATTATTGGAGGGATATCTTCATCAAGCAAAGAGAACTTTGATAATCTCTTCAAAAATTCTCAGATAGTTATAGACTTTTCATCTAAAGATGTCCTGCAGGACCTTCTTCTTTATGCTCTGAAATACAAAACACCCTTAGTTATCGGAACAACCGGATACTCAACAGAAGATCTGCAAAGAATAGAAGAGGCTTCAAAAAAAATACCTATCTTTTACAGCTCGAATTTCAGCATAGGAGTCGCATTATTAAGATCTTTTTGCAAAAAAGCATCAGAATTTTTTTGTGATAGTTATGTGGATATAATTGAAAAACATCATATTCACAAAAAAGACAAACCGTCCGGCACTGCATTGAGTATAGAAAAGGATTTAAAAAAAAATCTAAAAAAAGAAATTGGCATCCATTGTATCAGAGCAGCTAATATTGTTGGCGAGCATACGGTTTCTTTCAGAAAAGATGATGAACTTTTTGAAATTAAACATTCAGCGCTTTCCAGATCAATCCTTGCTAAGGGCGCTCTTGATGCCGCTGAATTTATCTATAATAAAAAATCCGGTTTATATAGTATGCAGGACCTGCTAGGAGATTTTTATGCAAAAAGTTAAAATAAAAGATTTTTTAATATCAGAGGAAAAATTAACTTTTATCTGCGGACCTTGTGTTATGGAATCTGAGGAACACACTCTTTATACTGCCAATGCTCTAAAAGAAATATTTAAGGAATTTGATTTTAATTTTATCTATAAGGCAAGTTTTGACAAGGCTAATCGATCATCCATCAATTCCTTTAGAGGCCCGGGAATTGAAAAAGGGTTAAATATTTTAAAAAAGGTTAAAAACAAACTAGACATTCCAATTACAACAGATATACATCTGCCTGAGCATGCGGCCATGACAAAAGATATATTAGACATTATTCAGATCCCTGCATTTTTATGCAGACAGACAGATCTTCTTGTTGAAGCCGGAAAAACAAAATTACCCGTGAATGTAAAAAAAGGACAATTCATGTCCCCATGGGAAATGAAGAACGTGATTGATAAAATATTATCTACCGGAAACAAAAACATTATATTAACTGATAGAGGAACCAGTTTCGGCTATAACAATCTGGTAACAGATTTTAGAGCTATTCCTATTATGAGGGGTTTCGGGTTCCCGGTTTGTTTTGATGCCTCTCACAGCATTCAGCTTCCCGGAGGCAATCAGAGCACTTCTGGAGGCCAAAAGGAATTTATCCCCTATCTTGCTAAAGCTGCTGTTGTTGTTGGCGCTGAAATGATTTTTATAGAATGCCATCCGAATCCAAAAGAAGCCAAAAGCGATAGCGCAACTGTAATGGATTTTGAATCGTTAAAAGTATTATTAAAAGATATCGAAAAAATTCATGGAGCAATAAAAAAAGAGCCAATTTTATGTTAAAAAGAGCTTTTATCGTCTCCATTATTTTTTTAGGTATATCCATTTCTCTTTTTTTAACTAATTTATTTATAATCACAAAAAAAGATCTTAGTGAATTTGAGTCCATGACTCAAAAAAATGGAGACTTTAAATCTCAAACAGCTCATCAAATTAGAAAAGATGTAAAAAAGGACTTATATATAATAGATAATAGTTCCAGAAATCATTATATCGTCTCTTCAAATGAATCTGAAATTTTTCTGAACAAAAAAAATCAAAAATATGAGCTTATTGAAAATTTAAATAATATTAAATTTTTATGTTATGAAAACGTAGAAGATCAAAATTCCGGGCAGATCAAAGACATTTCAGCCCAAAGCGGGATTTATTATTTCCCTGCACATAAATTAAACTTAAAAAATATCGATTTATCATTTTACAATATAACAAATTCAATAGACTCTTATGTTTCAAGGAATCCTTTTTTTACAGGTATGGCAAAAGAATTGTTTTTTTCCGTGAATAAAAAAAAACCTGTTATTGAAGTTAAATCTTTTGAAGGCTCTTTTAATCCACATAAGGGTCTTTAAATGAAAAAAATACTATTATTTTTTATCCCTCTATTGTTGTTTGCACAAGGACCTGATGAAAATTATAAAATTTCAGCAAACAGCTTCATTCTTGATAAAAACAATCTCTCTTTTCAGGAAGGTTTTTATTTAGAGCACAGCTTTGGAAAAATTTATGCGAATAGCGCTGATTTTTCGAACTTTAAAAAAGAAAAAACTTTTGACTTCAAGCTCAAAAATGGCGTCAAGCTGATAACTAATACTGAAGGTATACTTTTGAGCGATAATGCGGATTTCGATAGTTCTTCACAAAAAATTAAGTTTTATTCAAAAGAATATGTTTCTTATACAGATAAAATAAAAGGCAAAGATCTCTATATTAAATCAAGCGAAGTGATATGTCATTTAGACACAAAAAAATGTCTTAAGAACATTAAATTACAAGATCTGTATTCAATTACATTTTACAAAGATGTTGCAATAACGCTTGAGAACAAATTAAAAATTTTCTCAGAAAAAGCAATTTTAAAAAAAACAGAAAACAATTCCAGCATATATTTGTTTCCGCATAAAAATGAGTTTTGCATATTTACTTATGAAGATAATGCTGCAGTTGCCACCTCTGCAAAACTAGATCTAAAAACACTCGATT
>Ga0172379_10010827_pt1 | contig 10968 bp, 25 predicted proteins | sample GrowelOW334metaG_FD_119756 | JGI IMG/M metagenome (GOLD analysis project Ga0172379, IMG submission 119756) | Groundwater microbial communities from an aquifer near a municipal landfill in Southern Ontario, Canada - Groundwater well OW334 metaG | ecosystem: Environmental > Aquatic > Deep... | reverse complement strand
TAAATGAAGTTAATTCTCAATCACTGCAAGCTTCTCTTAGAAACTTAGAAGTAGCTTATCAGAGATTCTTCCAGAAGAAATCTATGTTTCCTACATTTCATAAAAAGCATGACAGACAATCATTTAGAGCACCTCAATTTATCAAAATTGAAAATAATAAAATATTTGTGCCTAAGTTCAAAGAAGGAATGGAAATAAACCTGCATAGAAAATATGCAGGAGATATTTGTTATGCTACTTTTTCTAAATCTAAGACAGGAAAGTATTACGTTTCAATAACTTGTGACAATATTCCTAATGTTAATCTTAGAAAAATAGATAAAAATATTGGAATTGATTTAGGAATAAAATCTTTAGTAATAACTTCTGATGGAGAAACGTATGAAAATAAAAACTACTACAGAAATGCTGAACCTAAACTTAAGTATCTTAACAGGCAATTAAGCAAAAAGAAAAAAGGAGGGAAAAATAGAGAGAAAGCAAGACTAAACATTGCTAAAGTCTATGAGAAACTTTCTAATCAGAAAATAGATTACCTTCACAAAATATCTTCAAAACTTATCAACGAAAACCAAGTAATTTGTATTGAAGATTTAAATGTTTCTGGAATGTTAAAGAATCATAAGTTAGCAAAATCAATTCAAGACTGTAGCTGGTACGAGTTTACTAGACAACTTAAATACAAAGCCAGTTGGACTGGAAGACAGGTTGTAGAAGTAGGAAGGTTTTTTCCATCTTCCAAAACTTGTAGTTGCTGTGGGTTTATAAAAGAAAACCTACTTCTCTCAGAAAGAGAATGGACTTGTCCAAAATGTAATACAGTTTTGAATCGAGATGTCAACGCAGCTAAAAACATTTTAGCACAAGGTATAAATTTACAGTCTGGTTTAGGAACTAAATCGGACTCAAAACAAAAACGTGATGAGGCGTTAGTAAAAGTATTTCCGAAAGGAAAGAGGATAACTAAGTCTGGGACTCACGAAGCCTCTGGCTTTAGCCAGAGGTGATTCACCTTTCGATACTACCTCAGCCACACCATCAGTAATTTCGATCACTATAGTAGGAGGGGTTTTCTTCTTCATTTGATTTCCTTTATCTTCCTGATTCGGAAATCCTGCTTGTTCTGGATCATGTAAGCCTGAGCAAGAATCTTGGCTTCCTTTTTGGAATAGCCTTCCACTACAATCGGGTATTCTTCCTTTTTCTTGTTCCTGAAATACACATTGAAAGTTTTGGTTCCCATCTTCATTCTCCTTGTTTTATTTTTAATAAAATGTCTCATCCATAATAAACCCATCATCTATCCAAGAGCTAAATACCCATAAGGAATAACCCTTCTCAGGTAAGAATACTGAATATACATAATCCGGTGAATATTCTCTTCTATCATCTATTTGATATACGTTTCCCCTCATTTCAACAATAGTATTTAGCTTAATACCCATAGTATCATTAATATAAGGGATATCCCCTTTTAGTCTTACTTTATCCCCTATTTTATATTTCTTCATGTTATAGAAACTCTTCACTCATGAAATTGTCTTTTAACTTAAAGTATTTTAAAGAAGATCTCCAAACATGATCCCCTATTTTATTTCCAGATAAGGTGTATAACCTATAGCTACAATAATCAAAATCTCCTATATTTTTTCGTATTAATATTTCTTTTCCCACAAAAGAACGTACTTCTTCAGCCCAATTATCCCCCCTATCATCAACTAATATAACTATGTGAGGCTTCATATCTGATATTATTATATCCAAGGTTCTATCTATCATAAAAATTCTTCATCCATGAAGTTTTCTTTTAGTTCATAATATTTGAGCTGGGTAATCCAGTGATGATCACCAATCCTATCCCCAGATAAGGCGTATAACCAATAACAATCATTATTCCCTATCTCTTTTTGAATTAATATTTCTTTTCCAACAAATGGTTTTATATCCACTGCCCACCCACTGCTAATTGAGCTATCATCAATTATCTTCACTCTATGTGGTTTCATATCTGATAAAATAATTTCTAAATCTGGATTACTCATAGGTATTCCTCACTCATCTCCTCCTCTTTCCACCATTCGATATAAGCCTCATGAAAACAATAATCACTGATACCTTCAATTTTGTTATGACTATTACCAAATAAGTGATACCTATCAGTCATTGGCTCAGCCAACTTAAATAAGAAATATTTATTAACATAAGGGGAGATATCTATTCCCCAAAGTATATCCTCCCCCTTTCTTGCTTTACAAAGGTTTACTTTATAATAAGGAAGTAGTTTACCCTTTCGATAAGTGATCACAAGTACTCCTCACTCATGTAGTTTTTATTTTTTCTATATATATGGAGATAGTTTTGGTCAAAATGGTCAAAATACTCATCATCTAAATCACTACCTTGTAACCCCAAAACTATTACACATATATTCGTTTTGCTATAAAACACCACATCATCTCGCTTTAAGAGTAAATGTCTACCCACTTCCTCATATTCAGATCTATTAAAGGAAACAGGGGTATGCCAGTTAAATCTATCATCTAAATCACTTCCCGGCATACCCCTTCTCCTTAGTTGTAACTAAACTACGGGATATGTATGGGATGACAGGTAACTTGTATCCGTCAGAGCAACATACACGTCCTTTTCAATCTGAACATTCTTCGTATACTCCAGTTTACCAAAGTATACATTCACCGCTTTGATAAACTGCCATATGGCATGATTTGCTGCCATACCCGATGTAGCCCCGATTGAAGGAGTAACTGTGCAAGCCCGTGTTTGCTCTGAAGAAACTTCCTCATCTTTGTACATCATTTCCTTTTCATAGGAATCAGTTTGTCCTTTGGAAATAGGATTTACCGTCACCACTTGATAGGAGGATACACCCATTCGAGCATCAATGAAAAAGGGGATCAAACCATTCCCTTTTATGCTACTATTGTATATTTCCTCCCGAGCCTTCATGCTATCCACAAGCAGGAAGGTAATACCCTGAAGAACAGTACTGGTTTCCACTTTTTCATTATGCTGAATGGGCTCACATCCAGTCATATGATTTATGAAATCCCCCAGAGCCTGGACCTTGAGTTTCCCCACATCCAAGTGGGAAAACCCCTGATTGGCAATATTTTCAGAAGACACAGTATCAAAGTCATAAAGATGAATTTCTTTGACACCGAGTTTTGCCACTTCAAGGGCTACTTTACTTCCCAGAGCCCCACATCCAATAATATTCACCCGCTGAACATGATTGGGATTAAGAACAATATGATGCTTTACTGTGTTTACAAGATTGTCTGCCATGGTTATACTCCTTTTATTTTAACTTCACTCACGGAACATACGGGACGAACTCAAGTGCCCTTGAATCTCTGGGATATTTCTGGAATATCTCAATGACTTTTTCATCCGTGGGGGGCTGATGCGATGAGGCAAAGTTTTCCCTGAACCACTTCAAAGCACAGGAATCATTATCATCAGACATGTAATTCATAAGTATTTTATCCCCAAGAATTATCGGATACCGATACACCCCACGACCTGCACCGTCATCCTCATTTATTGAGGAAAGAAACGAAAGCAGAGTGTATCCCATGCCCACAACATCGAATCTCATTTGAGCTTCGATAAGGGATTCCTGCACATTCCCATAACAGGCATGCCCCTCTACATTCACATGCGGGGCCTGACAGTTATCCCCCCAATATCCTTTCCGAGTCCAGGAAAGATTCTTTATGACGATACTATGCTCTTCATTGAGCAAATTTACCTTCACAAGGAAACATCCCAGCCCATGGAGCAATCCAGTTTTCACACTGCGATAAGTGAGAAACTTGGTTGCAATATTGAGTTCCATATTGGACATGGTTGTTCTTTCCAATATGGTCTGGCTGATACAGTTAAGCTGCTTAAGATTGGGAATAACCCCAATTCTTGCACTCGCAATACTTTTATGGCGGGTAAGATTTGTGATATCTTTATTCAAACCTTCCTTAAGATTTGTAACCCCGTCATTTATTCTTTGCATTGCTTCCCAAGAACGGGTATACTTAAGGCTCAGATCCATGAGTTCCTGCTTTTTGGTTCTGATTTCAGTTTCAGCCTCAGTAATATCTTTTTTCACCTGCTCTTCTTTTGCCCGAACAATCTTGCTGATGACCAGCTCCAAGGTCTTATCAAGAGGAGCATCAGCAGTATCATTTTGCCGGATAATCCTAATACCTTCAAGGAGCAATGCTTTAACAAGATCTTCCGGAATCCCTATCCCTCTTATGGTATTGAGGATTGGATAGTAGCAACAAATAGCCGGAGTCTTTTCAGGAATGAGAAATACACACCCCAGATCAACTCCGTTATGTCTGATGGGCTCAAAAATCCCATTTGTGGGTTTTGATTCAATCTTATTGAACTTTGAGGAGAATTCTATTTTTCTCCCCATAGTGAGCTCTGCCGGTTTTTCTTTGGATATAGAACCAATTCCGTTATAGACAAAAAATTGAATTATCTTTTTGCCATATACAGAAAAGGGGCTTGCATTTGATATATTCGCAGGACCCCCATAGTTATCATTGTTGATGATAGCCATGATATCATTGATCCCCTCTCTTTTCAGGTTTTCTTCTATAACCTGCTGGAGTTTTACCAGAGCGGGATAATCTCCCTTTTCGGGATAATCAATGAATGCACTTGCAGTTTTACGACTGAAAAGAGCATGCAATCCATTTCCCGTAATAACAGCGGGGGGAGCATCTCCCATGGGGGAAAATACTTCAGTACGAAAATCTTCACTACTCTCAAAGTATGCAAACTCCGAGAGGGAGTATTCTTCCTCATCATCATCGTCATCCCCCGTAGAGACTATGATTTTTGTTTCAATAGTTCTCATCTGAAACAAATCTTTGTTTATGATGGGGAATTGACCAAGGAAACAATATTCCATTTCTTCAAGGTCATCATAATCATCATAGTCCTCGATTGAGATTTTGAATACCCCACCATTTTCATAGGCTCTGAGCTTCATACATTGTTCTTTTGTGCCCAGAATCATTTTACGAACACGAATGGAGGATACTCCATTATTTGCCCAGTCGCTCGAAACTTCTTCGATAGTTTTCACTTTAAACATAGTTCTTCTCCTTTTTATTTTATTTTCCCAGGGTAAATACTACCCGGGGAAAAAGTTATCCTTTACCCACTGATCATATTCAGCATCCGTCATATCTTTTACTCCCTTACCATCATACGGTTTTTTGGTAAGATTATTAGCTCCGAAAGCAGCGTTATACCCCTCTTCGGAGTCCCAACGCCGGACAGGATTATGATAGACGTAGACATATTTTTCTACATTACTTTCTATCTGCTCTTTTGCCCAAGCATCAATTTCGGGATCCACAGAATTGTCAAGGGTATAAGGAGCATTGACATACTTCATCTTTGCCCTCATATCCAGGAGAGTTACATGGATCGCTTTATGCTTGTTGAGAATAATCATTATGAAATAAGGATTACCCTCAACATAATCCAAGGTAAACTCCTTCATCTGATTTGTATCAGTTCCGGAGGGAGATACTCCCATATTAACATGGGAATGTCCCCAAAGCCGCATTTTATTATTTATTTCTATGGCTTTGTCCACCCCATAGGTTTCACGCAGATACTTAAAGAGATTGCTCATGCTTTCCTCTTTAATCCCCACAGTAACCCCTGTCACTTTTTGCTCAGGAACAAAAATGGTATCTTCTACTGTGAGAAGTTTCCCATCCTCACTCACATCGACGGTGGCAAACCATGCGATTTCATACTCGCAGTTATCCACAAGTGCCATCATCTTTTCATACGCTTTTTGAGTAATATGAATCCCCGGGATAAATGAGGAATCAATTGCCTCTACAGACATGCTCTCCGCCATTTCAGGCCTCCTATACTTTTGGAATATTTTAGTTGCAACAGGTTTCTTTTTGTTTTTCTTTTTCTTACTCTTGCCCATTGGAGGATTTTCCTTTTAGAGATAAGAATAGGAAAAGGGCTCCTTTATCACACACAAGATAAAGGAGCCCCACATCCTACGCTTGGTTACGCGCCAGCCGAGATCTTCTTCAGAAGGCTGATAACGTCTCCGTCTTCAACCTCCTGACCGAGATCTACAGTGTTGGAATTGAGTTCCACCTTGTAGTTCGCAAGCTGCGCTTCGTATCCGCCGAGACGGATAACTTCGCGTACCGTTGCTCCGTCCTCGACGAGCACTTCCTTCACCGATCCCGGAACCGTACCGATTTTGACGACGTTTGCCATAAGAATCCTCCTTTTGGCTTTTCTATTATAAATTGAATAAGTAGTGGTTGTTATCTAGTAACAACTCCACTTATTCTATTATAACCAATGGTTATAAAAACTCTTCCGAAAATGAACTGAATCTTTTATCCTTAAGTCTAAAAGCTTTTCCCCAGTGTTTTCTTTCCTTTACAAATAAACCTGCCCACCCATTTACCTCTATACCTTGAGCAATGAAGGTTATTTTATTTGTATTTTCTAGAGATATGAGTATATCCCCTTTTTCTAGCCTGTCTTCATCAGATAACTCAAAATAGAGATCATAAATATCACCCATTAAAGAAACTCCTCACTCATTTCTTCTGTTCCTTTATATCTATAAACTTTATAGAAAAAAGTAAGAGAATACCCTGCCATTCCATCAATTCTCATAACCTCCCCACTCTCATATACAGCAATATCATCTTTTTTAACAATTCCTGAGTTATCTGTGAGAAGGATATACCCTCTTAAGTTAAACCCTTTGTGTGGGTTTCTTTTAAATGTTGGTACCTCTTTTGGTTTCATTTCCCATCCTCAGTTATATCATAAGGAATTTCAGTATCTTCCTCTACATCAGAGAGGTCTTCTCCAGTGAAAAATTCTTCATCAGAGAATCTCGCCATCTCAATTTTTTCACCAAACTTAGCTATGGCTTTGTCCACAGCTTCTCCATCACTCTCGGCTATGACCCGAGTACATTTTTCAAATGTTACAAGATAAGCTTTTTTCATAAGAAATCCTTATTTCCACTTCTCAATAGGAATTATAAAAACTGGACATTTGCTCTCTTCAATGTAAAATTGAAGATTCCACTTGTATTCATTAGGCCAGGTTCCGGAGTATATAACATAATTAAAAATGAGGAGACAATCACTATTAAGGTATAACGTAATTAGGTTATGGTACCAGCATATCTTATAGGAATTTTCATTTACCGAAAAAGAAAACCACCTACTAAATAGCTCATTATTTGAGGAATAACGTTTAAGGTTGTCTACTCCCTTGGAGCATAATACTTCTTCTAATTTTTCTATTGTCATAGTACTCATAAGAACTCCTCATCCATCCCAATATGAATGCACTTATGATCTTTTTTAAACTCAGAAGGACAAGAACAGGGGAAATTTTCAATGCATAAATGCATTTTTCTTTTTTTATCCACTAAACCCTCATACCCTACAACCACCCAAGGTTCATGCGGTTCTCCATGATTACATTGATCATTACAATCTTTTGCTTTATTACAAATATGAGTCACAAAAATTCCTCATTCATGTTAGGATCCTCTTTTCTTTCTATCCAAGAAGTATATATCCAATATTTAGTCCCATATATATAAACATGTATTTTATCTTTATAATAGACAGATGCTACTTCAAACGTACTGCCCCTTATTCTCATAGTAGTCTTATCGGATAAACAGTTGTTAGGGATAGGTAGATTTTCTTTAAGAGTAACCTTATCTCCTACTTTATATATTTCCATAAAATCTACAGATATTCCTCATCAAAAATACAATCATCGTAAATTGTTACGTTACTTGGGGTCATTGACCAATCGTGATTTGATATTCTTTTATTTTTAGAATCACATATTTCATAAAAATAAGAGTCTTTATTTTTACTTATATGAATAATTTCACCAACAAAAGGTAATAATTCTTCTACCCAGTTAACCCCTTCTTTAAGTTTTGCCCCGTATATGACTCCAGGTTTTATATTTTTTAACTCAATTACGCTACTCATAGAAATTCCTCATTAGATAGAACATCAAACAAAACATCCTCTTCAACAACAGCACATTCTACCCCTGTGTTAGGATGCACCCATGTTATTCTTTTCCCATTAATAAAAACCTTATATCTCCCATCAGATATTTTTTCAAACTGAAGAATTTCTTCTTGTACCTGTCGTAGCTCACCTACCCAAGAGAATGAGGGTTTTAGTTTTCCACTAATCATAGGAATTCCTCACTCATTTCATCCTCCCACTCAATTGCAACTTCAGGATAATTAAACCCTGTTATTTGAGCATTAGTATTTATATCATACATATGATACCTATCCTTCTCATTTGTAGGACTAAACTTATACCTTTTGTTATTAACAAAAGGAAGTACTGCTACACTCCAAGGAATAATAGTCCCCTTTTTAACACCCCCAATAAAGCTTACTCTACTATCTTTTTTATAAGTAGTAGCAAGTTTACCTATTTTATACTTAGTAAATACTGCCATTGACTTTTACCCTTAAATCAAAATAAAAAAGATAGAATCCCCTCCGCCCCGACCGGCTAAGTATTTACATTAAATAAATACCTGGTTCCAATTCCGCAGGGATTCCATTGGCTATTTATAAATCGCTTGCCAATATGAGCTTGTCGATCTACTCCTACTTTTCGGTAGTGTCCCATTCGATCACGGGAGCCCATTTTTTTTAATTGTTAATACGCGATACTCGAGTCTTTATTAGGAGGGCAGTTACCTAATAACCACATCCCAGTATCGTAAGGTTTAGTTTACTTAAGGATCTTAACATCTAACCTCTCCAGGAAAGTGAGTATCCTTTCCCTTCTCTGAAATTAGATAACCCTTTTTCAACTAAGTGTGCTCCCCTTTTATTACTCTTCAGTAACCCCGCACATGAGGAATTACCTAGCAGGACGCCTGTGTGTTTTACATTTTTACATTTGTAGTAGATACTCATTGTTTTTCCTTAAAGAATCAATGTTCAAGAAGAGACACTAGTAATAATCTAATATCTCCCCCTGAAAGCTGATTCAGGCGTGGTACTTTTTAACCGCTTTCTTGTAAGCCTTTGCAATTCGCTCAAGGCTTTTATTGGCAATCTGCTCTCCGCGATTGAGACCGCCGAAACGTACCGCACGGCAAATCAGATTACCAGCACGGCGCTTTTCTGCGATAACCGGAAGGTCCACGGACATTTTGGATTTCCGATTTTCCTTCACTTCCCGGAGATTTTCAACCGCGACATCGAGAGCGAGCTGCAGAGCATCCTGTTCTTTTTTCTTCATAAAGAACTCCTTATATAGTTTTTTTATGATTAAGCAACCCATATACCATGAGGAATGCTTTATCATTATTTGTGAGATACTTCTTATTAAAGTAGGTTCCTCCTACAGTAATAGTATTTTCTTTTACATATTTTATAGATTCCTTGATTTTTCTTTCTCTATAAGAAGGATCTGTTCTACACTTATTTCTTGTATAGACAGCATTTTCTTTTGAACGACAATAGCCACAACAATGTCGTGTAGAACTTGTAAGGAAATCTTCAAATCTTCTTACTCTTTTACATTTTGGGCAGATAATCCCCCCAGTTATCGGGAGAGATAGTATAAATCTTACTTTACTCCCCGTCCAATAATAGATCTTATTTTTATAAGATACTGTGTATATTGTATAAGAGGGGGATGTATACTTTTTAGGTAAATATTCCCCTATTATTTTTACCCCCTTTAACCCCTTGCCTTTAAGGAGTTTTAAGGTTCTTAAGAGTTTCTCATTAGGTTTTCTCATTTTATTTACTCTTATTAGTATTTATTTCCGTTCGAACATACTCACAATCACACCCACACTCAGGACAAATGGGAGTCCCACTACATTCGTAAAAAGTGGGAGGAATTATTATTTCTTCCCGATCATAGCAGGAACAAGTGTCCTTCCAGATATGACGAACATTTTTATCAGATATTTCTTCCCAGATAGGTTTAATCATAAAAACTCCTCATCCATGAATGATATTTCTTCCCAAATAGCTCCGCTCAGGAAATAAAAGCTCCAGATCTTTCTACCGGGATGATTCGGGACCTTATTAAAGGCTTCGTGATAAAACTTGAAATAATCTTCTTTACTTACATCCATCTCTTGGAGAGCCCCAGAATCTTGATCAGATGGAGTAAGAATAAGTTCTTTTAGATATTCCTCGTATGCGGTGTACCCATCCCCGGAGGCAAGCTTTATTAGTTTATATTGTTTTTTCATTATTCGTCTAAATCAATTATTATTAGCAATAAAGCTCACAATCTCCATTCGGGTTAGCGTCTTCAGTAAGTGAATAATTATCTTCTTTCCCCCCATAACAGGGGGTTGTATGTTCTGGGTGCTTACAATATGACATATAGTCGTAATCCGGTAGATAGTAATACTTGCATTTTCTGCAGTGTACTTTTTTCTTGTTTTCCATAATTATTCCTCCCAGTATCCCTTAGCACGCAGATTCATGAATATACTAGCAAAAGTAATCACTATAAAACTGCAAATAATTCCTATCATTTGCCATATTCCTTTAATACCCAAAACATTAAAATTGGCAAGAAAGAGGGTAAGAAGCATAATCCCTGTAAGGGGAAGAATTATCTTAAATCTTATTGTGTTCATTAGTGCTTTCATTTATTTCCTTTTCTTTAGATTAAATCAAATTTAACCGAGACTGGGTTCGAACCAGTAATGTACGGTCAGTCGTGCTTGCTGTACCAAAGGTTTCTGCCATGAGCACGGGCGTAAGTACTTACTACTTATTCACCATTCGTATGGGCTTATCCTCTTCGGTGTATGCCTTTTCCACCACTCGGTTGTTTTTTTAGTTTTTATTTATCAAAGTGTAAACAAAAACACATTGCCATAATCTTTAAT
>Ga0172379_10010826_pt1 | contig 10968 bp, 11 predicted proteins | sample GrowelOW334metaG_FD_119756 | JGI IMG/M metagenome (GOLD analysis project Ga0172379, IMG submission 119756) | Groundwater microbial communities from an aquifer near a municipal landfill in Southern Ontario, Canada - Groundwater well OW334 metaG | ecosystem: Environmental > Aquatic > Deep... | reverse complement strand
TATGATCGGGCTTCTCGATGGCGCACAAGCGGTTAATGCAACCGCAAATATTGCCAAACAGGCCAACCGGGTAAAATAGGCTCTTGTTTCTTTATGTAAAAAAGGCATTCGTGGATTATAGCATACTATAAGTCTATTTTCAATCTATAAAAAATAAAAACATAGGTAATTATGTAGATAATATATCAAAGGTTATGATTCCCTTTGTGCTTGTTCGTGTTATAATTTCAAAGGCGGGAGAGGTGGCAGAGTGCCCGCTCGGCGAAGCGAGCGGGTCCGCGCGTAAACAAAGTGAACCGTGCGGAGCCGAAGATAATAATGAAATATGTATTATACATATGTTCTTTTAAGTAAAAAAGACAATAAGCATTATATCGGGTATACTTGTGATCTTAAAAAACGTTTAAAAGAACATTTATTAGGTAAAGTTGAATCAACAAAAAGTCGACGTCCCTTGGAATTAGTTTATTATGAAGCTTATAAGGAAAAAGATTTAGCAATGAGACAAGAGCTTCTTTATAAGACCGGTCAAGGTAGAAGGATTTTAAATAAACGATTAAAATTAAGTTAGGAGAGGTGGCAGAGTGGCCGAATGCGTACGCTTGGAAAGCGTATAAGGCTGAAAGGTCTTCGGGGGTTCGAATCCCCCCCTCTCCGCACTAACTTTTTTAATTTTGATATACTAAACCGAAATGGCAAAAATATTTGCTCCAACATTGAAGAGATCATGGCTAGAAGCAGAAATTATCCCATCTGATAAAAAAATTGTTACGACTCGTAATGTTAAATCCTTTCAAATAAAACTTGCAACACAATGTGGAATGCACGTTTTTTGTGGCCCAATGATTATTGCGCCAGATTCGACAAATAAATTAATTTCTTATTATTCAAATAAAAAATTTAAGCCAAGAGATTGGAATGCGTATATGTGGTGGACTCAACCAGATGCAAAAAATGTTCTTTCGATATTAGATCATTCTCATACGTCTTTTTATTATTACCCAGAACATAATCTTATTGATATTTCTATAGCTACTTGCAAAGAATATGATTTAGACAAAACTTTAGGATTCATATATTCATTTTGGAAACCGAATATAAACGGAATAAAATATGCTTACGTCTCTCCAGAACAGTCTAAATATTCTTGGAAAACTTATAAACTATAAAGACTAAGTTGCTCCAGACCCGAGTGCTCCGTGGATATCAAAAAGTGCGATGTAATATAATTACATATGCACAACTATTGCACTTTATATATTGTCCGCCATGGAGAAACGGACTGGAATATAAAAAAAATAATTCAGGGACATGTAGATATACCTTTGAATAAAAAAGGAGAAGCCCAGGCAAAAGAACTAGCCAAGAAACTACGTAATGTTAAATTCGATGCAGTTTTTTCTTCAGACTTAATTCGGGCTAAAAGGACAGCGGAAATTATTATGCTAGAAAAAAAATTGGTGGTGCAAACAACAAAAGCATTGAAAGAAAGATATTTTGGGAAGTATCAAGGAAGGTCATTTGCCGTTAGTAATGAAATGACGAAATTAATTAATAATCTAAAAATGGTTACAGGTCCCGGAGCAAAAGAAGTTGAAAGCGACGAAAATATAATTCTTCGACTGACAACTTTTTTGAGAGAAATAGCAGTTGCTTATTCCAATAAAACCGTCTTGATAGTATCCCATGGCGGACCAATGAGAACTTTATTGATTCATCTCGGTTTTGCCAATTATGATAATTTTACCGAAGGACAAATTAATAATTTGGCCTACATTAAATTAAAAAGTGATGGAACAGATTTTTTTATTGAAGAAACTGAAGGAATTAAAACAATGAGCTAATCCATTTATCAAAATCTTCTTTTTTTACCAAACCCAACTCTACCGCTGATTTTTTTAAGGTTATATTTTTTTTGAAAGCGTTTCGTGCGATTTTTGCGGCCTTATCATAACCGATATACGGGTTTAATGCTGTAACTAAAGACAAAGATTTATCAAGATTATTTTTGATAACGGAAATATTGGCTTTAATTCCAATCGCGCAGTTGTCATTAAATGATTTGCAACTATCAGCCAATAATTGAGCCGACTCTAAAAAATTATAAATAATAAGAGGTTTAGATGTGTTTAATTGAAAGTTTCCATTCATATTCCCAAGAGTTATCGTTACATCATTTCCTATTATTTGGGAGCAGACCATAATAAGCATTTCGCATTGAGTCGGATTAACTTTTCCCGGCATGATGGATGAACCAGGTTCATTATCGGGCAGTAGTAATTCTCCAATTCCACATTTTGGACCTGAAGCGTAAAGACGAATATCACTGGCAATTTTTATCAGAATTGTTGCCAAAGTTTTTAGTATTCCCGATATTTCGACAATTACGTCGTGGGAAGATAGCAGGGCGAATTTATTTGGGACAACTATAAAAGAATAACCTGTCAGTTTTGATACGTTTTGAACAGCGAGTTTATCAAAAGTTTTTGGAGCATTCAATCCTGTTCCAACCGCAGTTCCACCCAATGGTAATTCCAATAAATCCTTAGAAATATATTTTAAATTGTTTAGTACTTTCTTTAACTGAAAAGCATATCCAGAAAATTCCTGTCCTAAACTTAATGGCACCGCATCCGTCAAATGGGTCCTTCCGATCTTAATTAAATTTTTGAATTCTTGCGATTTTTTATCAAAAGTATTTGTTAATATTTCAATATTTGGAATGGTTTTTTCTATTAAAGTTTTATATGCAGCAATATGCATGGCGGAAGGAAAAACATCATTTGAAGATTGTGACCGGTTGACATCGTCGTTAGGGTGCAAGGTTATTTTTTGGTTTAATACTTTTGCTCTATTTGTTACGACTTCATTAATATTCATATTGGTTTGAGTACCGGAACCGGACTGCCAAACAAATAAAGGAAAGTGTTCATCTAATTTATCATTTAATATTTCATCACAAACTTTACAAATTAGTTCGCATTTATCAGAAGATAAAATTCCAAATTGATTATTAGATAAAGCTGCCGCTTTTTTGACAATCGCCAATGCTCTGATAATTTCTATAGGCATTTTTTGCTTGCCGATTTTAAAATTATTTAAAGCCCGTTGAGTTTGGGCACCCCAATACTTATTTTCTGGTACTTGAACATTACCCAATGAATCTTTTTCAATTTTTACTTTTGATTTAATTTTCATATTGATTAGTATATCATTCAATATATTTATGGACACAGTATATAAAAAGTCGATGGAATATCATAAAAAATTCGGAGGTAAAATAACTACTAAAGCGTTAGTCAATGTAAGTAATAAAAATGATTTGTCTCTTGCGTACACTCCCGGAGTTGCTGAATCCTGTAGAGCTATTGTAAAAAATATTGCAGAAGCATACAACTTAACATGGAAAGGCAGGACGGTTGCTGTTATTTCAGATGGGTCCGCAGTATTGGGACTGGGAAATATAGGGGCTGACGCAGCGATTCCTGTTATGGAAGGAAAAGCACTATTAATAAAAAAATTTGCCGGTATTGATGCAGTCCCTATCGTAATTAACACGCAAAATTCTGATGAAATTATTCGTTTTGTTCAACAAATCGCACCAAATTTTGCCGGTATTAATCTTGAAGATATTTCCGCTCCCCGCTGTTTTCAAATAGAAGAATCTCTTCAAAATATTGGTATCCCCGTCTTTCACGACGATCAACATGGTACGGCAATCGCTGTGACCGCCGCTCTTCATAACGCCGCGAAAGTAGTCAAGAAACCTTATAGATCATTAAAAGTTATAATTGTTGGTGCCGGTGCCGCGGGAATTTCCATAAGCCGCATGTTGCTTGGTTTAGATTGTTTTGGAAAAAAATGTCTCCGGAATTTAAATATCGAGTCAGTTCAAGATGTAATTTTAGTAGATAGAAAAGGAGCGCTATATTCAGGTCGTGATGACCAAAATATTTATAAACAGGTAGTTGCCGCCATGTCTAATAAATCAAAAAAGAAAGGAAGCCTGACCCAAGTTGTAAAAGGTGCCGATGCCATCATTGGAGTATCCGGACCAAATACCATTACAGAAGCGATGATAAGAGACATGTCCGTTAAGCCGATTGTTTTTGCAATGGCAAACCCAACTCCGGAAATATTGCCCGACGCCGCAAAGCGGGCCGGAGCTTATGTTGTTGCCACTGGGAGAAGCGACTTTCCTAATCAAATAAACAATGTATTAGTGTTTCCCGGAGTATTTAAAGCAGTGGTACAAAAACGACTAAAAATTATCACATCTGAGATGAAAATAGCCACCTCACGGACTCTTGAAAAGATGGTTAAAAATCCTTCGGCCAATAATATTATTCCCGATGTCTTTACACCGAATTTAGCAGACAAAGTTGCCCGGGCAATTTTGAGGTTGACGTCTGGAAAGAAGGGGTTATAATGTAATATATAACTTATGGAAGAAGCAGTTTTTCCTTATTCAAATCCGGTTCAACAACCAAAAAGCAAGAAACCAATGACGGCACTTGTTATTAGTCTTATTGTTTTGGTAGCGCTTATTGGAGGTTTTATTCTAATGAAACAACCAAAAAAAGTTGAAGAAAAAAAAGATATAGTTGTTGAAGAAAAAGGACCGTCTCCCACGGAAAAACCAAAGATAGAAAAATCTACGGTAAAAATTCAGGTAGTCAATGGGACGGGTACTCCGGGACAAGCAGGGGTTGTTGTAAAAGCTCTTGAATCAGCAGGATATAGTGCTGATAATATTAAAACCGGTAACGCTGAAAAATTTGACAATGCAACCACTTCTATTACTGCACGAGATAATTTTGAGGAAATCGTTAATGATATTAAATCAGCGCTTGGTTCGACATTTGACAAAATTACGGTTGTCTCACCAAATTTAAGTGCAGATAGTGAGTTTGATATAATCGTGGTAACTGGAGGTAAGGCTTTTGTAGAAGCAACCCCAACAGCATCAGTAACTATTACAGAAACACCAACTTTAAGTCCAACAGCCACTCCTACTTTGACCCCCACTCCGACCCCATAAGAACCTAATAAACAAAAAGACTTATTATTTTTGACACTTTTCTTTTTTAAGTTTTTTTATTTTTCTTAATGAAAGAATTGTAGCAGTTAGTATTGCGGGAAAATAATGGCCTAGTTCCGGATTAGCCCTTAAGACCCGTTTTAACGTTATAGTCGTCTCTCCTCTTGGGTCGTACATATCAAAAAGTATTTCTCCTTTCTCTTTCAAAGTCATAGATAATGGTGGTGGTTTTTTTTTGGCGTTTTCAATGACTTGACTAGGATCAACCATAGCCGCTAATTTTTCAGCTTCTTTCCAAGATATGGCGATATTACGATCACATCCATATAACGTTGCCCGATCTCCATGATAAGAATTCGTAATTAATAAGTGTGTTTTAAAACCGTATCTACGGTCAATTTTATCAAGTTCGATCATTCCTGACGCAGTGTTGATGGAAGTGTTATCAACAATAATATTATCTTCGGGAATTTCCATAGTATGTCTTGAAATTATCCTTACATAAGTTTGTAGATATTTTGTAGTCATTTTTGGATCGGCTCCTTTCGGTAATTTACCATCGTGCAATATGATAATTTTAGATTCACCATTAACATATGCGACAGCTCCTGCTAGCAATCTTGTTTTTTGAGCTTTGTTTGGAAGGAGATCATATGCGCCATTTCCCCCTGGAATAACAATAGCGTCATAAGGAGTAGTTGGATTTGATGGTAATACATTTTGAGCGCAATCAATCTTTTCCCCGGTGATAAAATGTGCTGCAACCCGCGCAGTTGTTTCAAAATTTACCATTGGAGGAACAAAAGTCGCCAGTCCGAGAAACCCAAGTATTAAACCAGTACTTAATATTATTTTGTAAAATCTTTTCTGTTCTTTAATCAGCCATTGAGATTTCATATGCTCATTTCTACTCATGGGTGATATATTACCTATAAACTGATCGAATATCAATATTTTGGACTTTTAGCAAGCCTTTTATATGTACTTTTTAACTAATTGTATTTTCCTCGGTTTTATTCTTGCACTTTGAAACGAAATGTAGGATAATATTTTCTATATGACCACTGTGGAGACAACTTCGACTTCCTGGTTCTCCCGATTAGGGAATTCTTTTAAAAACATTTTTATTGGACTTTTGCTAATAATTGGAGCTGTCGTTTTACTGTTTTGGAATGAAGGACGGGCAGTAAAAACTGAAAAAATTCTCAAAGAAGGTGCTTCGATAGTCGTTTCTGTTTCTCTGGATAAAAAAGATTCTAAAAATGAAGGTAAACTTATTCATTTCTCAGGGATGACAAAATCCCCCACTATGCTAGTAGATGGAGAATTTGGAATCAGTGCGAACGCCCTCAAGATGCAAAGGGTCGTTGAAGTTTATCAATGGAAAGAAGTAACAAAAAGTAAAACGACTCAAAAACTGGGTGGAGGTACAGAAACAACGACCACTTATACTTATTCTAAAGTTTGGTCAGATGAGATTATTCCTTCATTAAATTTTAAAGAAGCGGAAATCCATCAAAATCCTTCAAGCAAAATCGCTGCAAGTAAGGAATGGATAGCTCAGGGAGTTACTGTCGGAGAATACACAATCTCAGATAAACTTTTATCTGCACTTTCCGGATATCAGCCATTGACTATTTCTCAGGAAATGTTTAGCGTCAAAAATACATCAGAATCAGCTCAATTAGTGGAAAATATGATCTATTATAAAACAAATAATGTTACCACTCCCGAACTAGGCAACACCCGCATCAGTTACAAAATTATTTCACCTCAAGACATCAGTGTTATTTACAAACAATCAGGAGAAGATCTTGTTCCTTATCAAACAAAGAATGGCTCAATCAGTATGATTCAGCTGGGAAAATTGACAGCTGAAGAAATGTTTAAAAACGCGCAGGATTCAAACAAAGGAATGACCTGGATCTTAAGATTTGTTGGAGCATTACTATTATTTATCGGTTTTAATATGATTTTAGGTGTTCTTCCTGTCGTCGGAAGCGTGATTCCATTCATCGGTAACATTATCGGGGCAGGAGTTGGTCTTGTGTCGGGTCTCTTAACTCTTATTATAGCCAGCATTACAATAGCAATTGCCTGGATAACTTATCGACCGTTTATTGCTGTTATTTTGTTCGTGATTGCAGTGGCAGGTTTCGTAATGCTACGAAATAACTCAAAAAAATTGGTAAAATAGGCTTTCTGGAAACAATTATAAAGTTCTCTCAAGTCTCCTTTGACTTCGGGTGGGACAAAACAATTATTGACGAGGTTAGTTTTTCTGTGCGTAAAGGCATGAAGGTAGCTTTAATGGGTCAAAATGGAGCCGGTAAAAGCACTCTCTTTAAATTAATTACGGGAAAAATAAAACCAATCTCCGGAACGATTTCTGTTGATAAAAGACTAATCATTGCCACTGCTCACCAGGTTATTACCCCATCAGATATGGCGCTAACGGTCGAAGAATATTTTCAAACACATTTAAAAGATGTAGAACCACACGAATTAAAAAGAAAACTGAATACTGTTTTGTCAGTTGTGAATTTAAAAGCACCCATCGACAAAATTATTAAATCTTTTTCCGGTGGACAACAAGCCCGCTTGTTGCTTGCATCAGCCCTTATTCAAGATCCTGATTTATTATTGCTTGATGAACCTACGAACAATCTTGATGCGATGGGGATTTTTCATCTAACCCAATTTCTTATGAATTATAAAAAGAGCGTCATAGTTATTTCTCACGACGCCGAGTTTTTAAATTCTTTTACCGAAGGAGTTTTATATCTTGATAACTTTACAAAAAAAATCGAGCAGTATGCGGGTGATTATAATGACGTTGTTGAACAAATCGCTCTAAGAATTGAACGGGAACGAATGCAAAATGCCCAAATGGAACGTGGAATCCAGGAAAATAAAGACCGCTCAAATTTTTTTGCCCATAAGGGTGGCAAGATGCGCTTGGTTGCCAAAAAAATGCGTGAGAAAGCAGAAAAAATGGAAAGTGAAAAAGTAGCCGTCCGACGTGAGGATAAAACAATTCGTCAATTTATTATTCCCACTCAAGAGGGTTTAGTCAATGAAGAACTAAAAATATCATCTTTCACAATCATGCAAGATCACCAAGAGGTAACAAAACCGGCAAGAATTTTTTTAGTTAAAAACAAACACTTATTGATATCCGGTCCAAACGGAATTGGAAAAAGTACTCTAATAGAATCTTTAGCCAACCGAACTGCAAAAGGAGTCTCCTACACATCAGGAATCCGCATTGGCTATTATCGCCAAGACTTCTCTACTCTAGATTTTAATGACACTGTTTACGAATCTTTTATAAAAGTTCTTAAAGAAATTGATGGGGTGATAAATGAACAGCATATCCGCACGGTCGCTTCCGGATTTTTAATTACCCAAGAATACATTCATTCTAAAATCGGCTCACTTTCTGAGGGGCAAAAAGGATTAGTCTCATTTGCCCGATTGGTATTGCAGAAACCCGGTTTATTAATTCTTGACGAACCGACTAACCATATCAACTTCCGTCATCTTCCCCGGATTGCAGAAGCATTAAGTAATTATCAGGGAATGATGATTCTCGTTTCCCACGTCCCAGAGTTTATTTCTCAAGTAAGAATAGATGAAGTATTAGATTTGGAGAAGTAAATTATTTAAGTCCGCCCCACTCTACTAATGTAAATCCATTACGAATAAATTTAGAAAATTGTTGTGGTCTTGGATCAATTAACGGCTTAGAATCAATTGCTTTAAAATCTAAGAATACTCTTAAAACAGAATTGGGTATAGGATTTACGTTCATTGGAATAAAGTTATTCATTTGATTTTTTGTTATAAAACTAACCCTATAATAAGGTGTGTTTTTTTCTGTCATTTTTGGTACCCAGTATGAAGTCATGTCATTTGATTCTTTTGTGGAAAGACCGATCTCTTTTAATTTTTCATCCATAAACTTTTGCAAATTATTTTTTTCGACAATCCATCCCCCTTCAACTTTAGGATATGAATTTAATTCACTTTTTCCCGACCAATAAATATATGGATAGCTATTTTTTTTACAAGCATTAACAGAGTATTCCGACCCAAATTTTAGACTATCAATTTTTGAGCAGTCAGTGTATTGTGGTTGAAGATCCGTAAGAGTTCCATCAGGTTGTGCTTGGACAAACCAGCCATTATTATAAAGAGGAATTTGTGTGTTTAATGAGACAGGAGTTATAAAAGAAAGATGAATATCAGTCGGTTTTTCCGGATATAGATAGACAACTGGTTTGCCGCAGCCTCCCATCAGTTTTATGTCAAACTCACCCATCGCTCCCCACCTACCCCAAGAATCTTTGAAAAATAACAGTGGATGTTTGGCCACATATTCTTCAAAAGTAGGTTTTGATTTGCCATCGTTAACTGATTTGTATGTTTCTTCATCAATGTCTGTTTTAGTTTGATAGGCTAATTCGTATAGCGGATGGCTATTATTTTTAAGGAAATAAATCGGATAAGCAGATGATGTAATTACAGGTTCTAATTCTTCATCCTTTAATGAATCAATAATAAAAGTACTTTGAGATCCTCCGCAAGCGCCTGGAAAAGCCGATTCATAGGTGTTGTAAAAACCGGATAAGGGTTTGGTAATCTTCATTCCCGGAAAAGGTAAGTATTGTGGAGATGTCGGATATTCTTTTAATTTTTTTTCATTAAATAATTCAACTTGTTTTTTGTAGGCAATCAAAACCGTTTCATTTGAAGAAAGTTGACTCAAATATGTTTCAATATCTTTTTGTGTAGATAGAATATATGAGAATGTAAGACCTGTTGAATCTTGAGCATGGACCAAAGTGCTTGAATGTAAATATTTTTTTCTTATGTCCAACGATTTTTTTTCTTTGTCACTGTATCCTTCTCCAGTTCCCCAATCAGTTCCTCCTGCAAAAAGTGAAAGTTGTTTTTCAGGTGAAGTAAGAGATTGAGATTTTTCAAATTCGGTTATAGGAGTTTCAAAATAAATATCGTTTCCGTTTTTATCTTTACCGGACGTTTTTTTAAATTCAGTTAGGACACTATTTTCTTTTATAAGTCCATAAGGTTTTTCTAAATTTATTGTTTTTGGATGATCAGAATCAAGTGTTACGGTTTTCGAAATCTTTGTTTTATCAATATACATATATGGGTTATCCCAATCAGATTCAGGATAATTTGTGGTTTTGTTGTCTGGATCGTCGAGGAAATAAGTTTTATAATCTTTAGTAGCTAAGATAAATTGAAGACTTGGCCCAGGTCCTTCAGAAGGTCGAATGGCGAGAATACGAGTATAGTCTTTAAATTCTCCGCGAATAAATTTACCTGCTTCATAATAAACAATTGATTCGGGCACACCATTTTGTTTATCAACATCGGTTATTTTAAAAAGCCCAAGATCATCAGAAATTTTTTTCACGCTGCCGGAAAAAAGATAGCCTTGATTTTCTTTGGGTGATGGTGGTTGCGAAATATTTGTTTGCTGAATTTTTGATGGAATAACCAGAAGTGGTTTTGAAGACGATCTTGTTCCTAAATAATATGCACCTCCGCCAATAGCTACTAAAACAACTACAAATAAAAGAACTAGTAACCAACTAAATCCTTTCTGAACCATAATGAAGTAATAATACTAAACACATTTACTAGAATGCAACATCTTTTCTGCGGTTGCTTAATTGATATATTCTGTTATATACCCTACGAGTATAACCATTCGTACGCTCATTTTTAGCATTGTCAGTTGTATAAATGAGCTACGACTGGTATACTTATTTCCAGATAGTAAGTTCTGCTTTAGAATTTTTTATTTTCAAGTTCTTCTTCATTATTTTTAGAAGAGCTTCGCGCTCTTACATCTATTTATAATTTTTCTTATTTTTTATGTATAACAGACATTT
>Ga0172379_10010825_pt1 | contig 10969 bp, 9 predicted proteins | sample GrowelOW334metaG_FD_119756 | JGI IMG/M metagenome (GOLD analysis project Ga0172379, IMG submission 119756) | Groundwater microbial communities from an aquifer near a municipal landfill in Southern Ontario, Canada - Groundwater well OW334 metaG | ecosystem: Environmental > Aquatic > Deep... | reverse complement strand
TCGGAGAGCGCCGCGAAGATGCCGCCGCTGTGGAACCACCGCACGCCCGCGCCGAAGATTTCATTCCAGTTGAAGTCGCCGGGCTTGAGCTGGCCGGCCGCCTCGTTGCAGCGGTTGTAGAACACCACCGGGGCGCGCACGCCCTGGCCGCGGTCGGAATAGACCGTCGCCATGTTGGGGCCGCGCACGCCGTCGTGCTTGAAGCGCTTGTAGAACGGTTTCACGCCCATCGCGCGCACGCGCTCGGCGATGAGGTCGCCGATGGGATAGTCCACCATCGCGCTCGCCACGCCGGTGTTCAGGCGGAAGCAGTCGGAGAGATTCGCCGACACGTTGAATTCGCCGCCGCTCACATGGATGTCGCAGTGCGACGCCTTGCGGAACGGGATGATGCCGGGGTCGAGGCGGTGGACGAGTGCGCCGAGGGACAGGAAGTCCAGTGCGCCGTCTTTCTTGATGTTCAAACCAGTGCTCATGTTCGTATTGGGACCGGCGCAACCCGCCGCAGCAGAGCCGCGGGCGGCAGCCAATCAAGGGCGGAAGTGTTGGCAAAACCACCCGTGCTTGGCAACTGGCTTCGCGGGCGTGCGGCGGCTGGATGATGCCGCGAAGTAACTTGCCAAATTCGCCCGTCGGCAATCTACTCCGGCCAGTGAAACACCTCTGGGCAATCGTGACGTGCGTGCTGCTGGCCACGTGGCTGCCCTGCACCATGCATTGCCAGGCGGAGGCGCTTGGCTGGTTCGGCTCCGGTTCCGCCTGTTGCGAACAGAGCCATGCGGATGACTCTTCCGCGCCAGATTGCATGGATTGCGCCGCTTGCAGTTCCGTTGAGTCCGGCGGCTATTCGCTGCCGCAGAATGTTTCCTTCGTCCACGTCCTGCTGGCCGTGGCTGTCCCCTTCATGCCTGACTCGGCCGCACCCGAGCGCGAGCCGGCCGCACTTGCGCCTCCTGCGCCCGACAGTTCGCCGCAATTGCTCCGCCAGAGCTGGAGCTTCCATTACCGCACCGCGCCCGCTCCCCGCGCGCCTTCCTTCCCCGCCTAGGCAAGCCCTCGCGGTTTGCTCCTTTCCCGGCTCCGTCGTGTCCTGACCCGACGGGGTATGTCCCTGTTTCCATTGCCGCACTGAAAAACCATGAAATCCATTTGCCTTGTCCCTTTGTCCGTCCTGCTGGTGTTCAACTCGAACGCCGCCGAGCCCAAGCCCGGCGGCCCCGTTTCAACGCCCGCCACCGCCACGTTGACCCTCGACGCCCTCGTTTCCGAAGTCCTCGAGAACAACCCTGAACTCGCCTTCTACCGTGCGGAGATTGCCGCCGCGAAGGGCGAGCAGCGCAGCGCCAAGGCCATCCCCAACCCTGAACTCGCCACGTCCATCGGAGCCAAGCGCGCCAGGGACGCCGCCGGGAATGTGATTGGCGAAGGCGCGGCGTGGTCCGTCGCGCTGCAACAGCCCTTCGAGTGGCCGGGCCGGCTTTCGCTCCGCAAGGCCATCGCCAGCCGTCAGGTCGCGCTGGCGGAGCTTGGCCTGGAGAACTTCCGTAACTCTCTCGCCTCCCGCACCCGCACGCTCTCCTTCGGCGTGTTCGTCGCGCAGCAGCAGGCCGACGCCGCGTTGGAAGTCTCGCACCGTCTGCAAACCCTTGCCGAAGTCGTCGTGCAGCGTGATCCCGCTGGTGTCACGCCCAAGCTGGAGCAACGCATCATTGAGGCGAACGCGATCGTCGCACAGAAGCGCGCCACCGATGCCGTCGTCGCCGCGCGCGGGGTGCTCATTGAACTCAACCAGCTTCGCGGCCGGCCGCTCGCCAATCCGCTCCGCATCAGCGACACCCCGCTCAAGTTCGCCCCGCCGCCCGATCCTGAAATGCTGCTCGCCGCCGCCCGCACGAACAACTTCGAGCTGAGGCAGCGTGTCGCCGAACTGGAACAGCAGGGATTCCGCGTGGACCTCGCGAAGAACGAGCGCTATCCCGCCGTCACCGTCGGCCCGTTCATTTCGGGCGAGAAGGCCGGGGACAGCCAGCGGATCGTGGGCGTGGGCGTCTCCTTCCCGCTCCCGTTGTGGAACCGGAACACCGGCAACATCGAGGTGGCGCAGGCCCGCCGCGAGCAGGCGCAGACCGCGCTGAACGTGGCGCAGCGCGACGTAGAGCGCAAAGTCAGCGAGCATTACCTCACTTACGCTGCGCGCATCTACGAACTGACCCGCACGCGCCCCGACGCCGCGCAGGACTTTCGCGAGACCGCCGACCTCGCCGACCGGCATTACCGGCTCGGGGCCGTGCCGCTCGCCACTTACATCGAAATGCAGAAGCAATACCTCGAAGCCCTCGAAGCCCTGCTCACGACCAGGCAGGGTGCCCTCGAAGCCGGCGAGCAATTGCATCTGCTCACCGGCCGCGCCCTCAACTCGCTGACTGAAATCAAGACCGCCAGGGATTGAACATGAAGACCATCTCCCTGTTTTCACTGCTGGCAGCTTCCATCGGTCTCGCCGGCTGCCTCGACAACGAAGCGAAGCCGGCTCACGCCGAAGCGGACCACAAGGACGACGGCGGCATCACCTTGAAGCCGAAGGAAGGATTGTCCGTCCCGGAGGATGTGGCCCGGCACATCGGCTTGAAGCTGGCCGATGTGACCGAGCGCAAGATCGATGCCCGGCTTGCCTTCACCGCGCAGGTGTATGGCGGGGCGGGGCCGCAAGCCCGCCGCCTCACTCTCGCGAGCGCGTGGGTGGATCCGACCCTTGCCAGGGCCATCCCGGCTGGCGCGAACATCGTCGCCACCACCTCCGGCACCAACGCTCTCACAGGCGTTGTCACCCGCGTTGTGCCCGCTCCCAGCACCAACGGTCCCGCAGAAATTCTTTTGGAACTCCACGCCGGACAGGGCGAACTCACCGTGGGCGACTTTGTGCGCGTGACCGTCACCACTGCCGGCAAGGAGGACGTGACCGTGGTGCTTCGCAGCGCCCTGCTCCGCAATTCCGGGGGCCACTTCGTTTATGTCGTCAACGGCTCACGCCTCCTCCGCTCCGCCGTGAAGGTGGGCGGTGAGCAGGATGGCTTCGTTGAAATTCAGGACGGCCTGCTGACCGGGGACAGAATCGCCGTGGCGGGCGTGCCGATGCTGTGGGCCGCCGAATTGCACCGAGTCAACGGCGGCGACGCCTGCACCGGAGGACACTGATTCATTTTGAACTGCTGGATCGCGCGCCCGGTCCCTACCATCTGACCTTATGACATCCTTCCAAGACTACCTCACGCAAGGCCACGCCTGGCTGTTCATTCCCACCGCCGTCGTGCTTGGCGCGTTGCATGGGTTGGAGCCGGGGCACAGCAAGACGGTGATGGCCGCCTTCATCATTTCCATCCGGGGCACGGTCCGGCAGGCCGCGTTGCTCGGCATCTCCGCGACCATTTCGCACACAGCCATCATCTGGGTGCTGGCGTTCATCGGGTTGCGCTACGCGGGCCGCTTCAACGTCGAGGAGACCGAACCCTATTTCGCACTCGCCACCGGCATCATGGTCATGGCGATGGCCGGCTGGATGTTCTGGCGCATTCGCCGTGAGCAACGCTCGCTGCCACGCGAGGCCGGCCGGCCGCACGACGTCCCCGCCCACGGACCGCACGGCGGCACCTTGCTGGCGCGGGAAGGCGGCGATGTGGAAATCGCCGTGTTCGAGGATGGCGTGCCGCCGCACTTCGAGCTGCATTTTCGCGACGGCACGGGAACGTCCGTGGCGCCACCGGCGTCGGAGTCCGTCACGCTCACCACCCTGCGGCCCGACGGTGCCCGGCAGACGTTCGCCTTCGTGACCTGCGGCAATTTCATCGCATCCACGACGGACATCCCGGAGCCGCACGAGTTTGCCGTGGAACTTCGTCTGCCTCACGCGGGCGGAATGCAGACCCTCAATGCCCGGTTCACCGAGGAACATCATCACGGCCACGATCACAGCCATGCCCATGCCCACAGCCACGGTCCGGGCCATGACCATTCGCACGGGGACGACGACGCCCATGCGCGCGAGCACGCCGCCGAGCTGGAACGGCGCTTCGCCAACCGCCGCGTGACGACGTGGCAGATCGTCCTGTTTGGCCTGACGGGCGGCCTGCTGCCATGCCCCTCTGCCTTCGCGGTCCTGCTGGTCTGCATGCAAATGAAGGAGTTCACCCTCGGCTTCGCCATCGTCCTGGCGTTCAGCCTCGGTCTGGCACTCACGCTGGTCACGGTGGGCACGCTGGCCGCCCTGTCCGTCAAGCACGCAACCCAGCGGCTGGCCTGGCTTGGTCCGCTCACCCGCAGGCTGCCCTATGCGAGCTGCTGCGTGCTCGGCGCCATCGGCCTGCTGGTGGCCCTGCAAGGTGCCCGCCATCTCCTGCACTAACGAAGTGGAACACGGAGCCATGAAAAGCACTGAGATGGAATTCTGGGACAGCCGCTACCGCGCCGGCCGGATGCCGTGGGACATGGGCGGCATCCCGGCGGCGCTGGCGGCCTATTTGCAGAAGGCATCCCCGCAACGCGTGCTGATTCCCGGCTGTGGTTCGGGCTACGAGGTTCGGGCGTTCCATCAATGCGGCTGGGACGTGCTGGCGGCGGACTACTCGCCAGCCGCCATCGCCCGTGCGCGGAAAATGTTGGGCGCACTCGCAAGCCGGGTCGTGCTCGCTGATTTCTTTTCACATGACTTCGGCGGGCAACCGTTCGATGTGATTTACGAGCGGACGTTTTTGTGTTCACTACCGCCGGAGGTCTGGCCTCAATACGTGCGGCGGATGGCGGGGTTACTGGCCGACGATGGCAAGCTGGTCGGAGTTTTCCTTTATGGACACGAAGACGAGCCGCCGCCCTACCCGCTGCCACAAGGACAGTCGCAGGCTTTGTTCGGCCAGTATTTCACCCTCGTCGAGGATGAACCGGTGAATGATTCGCTGCCGCTGTTCGCAGGCCACGAACGCTGGCAAGTCTGGCAACAGAATCTTGCCCCACAAACCGTGAAATCCCCATGCTGAACCGTCTCCTCGAAGCCTCCCTGCGCCAGCGGCCCTTTGTCCTGCTCGCCACCGCCGTCCTCGCAGCCGCAGGCATCTGGTCCGCCCTGCGATTGCCGCTGGATGCCGTGCCGGACATCACGAATCCCCAGGTGCAAATCAACACCGCCGTCGCCGCGCTCGCGCCGGAGGAGATTGAGAAGCAGGTCACCTTCCCGCTGGAGAACCAGATGAGCGGCATCCCCGGCATGGTCGGGCTGCGCTCGCTCTCCAAGTCCGGCATCTCGCAGGTCACCATGATTTTCGAGGACGGCACCGATTTGTTTCGCGCCCGCCAGCTTGTGAGCGAGCGGTTGCAGGAGGTGACGCAGGACCTGCCGCCCGGCCTCACGCCCAGGCTCGCCCCCATCGGCACCGGCCTTGGGGAAATCTTCTACTACGGCGTGGACTACCGCGCCAACGCGACCAACAAGCCCGCCTCGCGCCGTGAGCAGCTGATGGCGCTCAAGCTCATTCAGGACTATCAAATCAAGCCGCTTCTGCGCCAGACACCGGGCATCGCCGAGGTCAACACCAGCGGCGGCTACGAGAAGGTGTTTGTCATCCAGCCCGACCCCGCGCGGCTCCTGAGCGTCGGCATGACGCTCACGGAACTCGCCGACAAGGTTGCGGAGAACACCCGCAATGCCGGCGGCGGGCTTGTGGAACTCGGCGGCGAGCAGATCACCATCCGTGCCAGCAGCCGCATCACCCGAAGCGACCAGCTGGCCGAACTCCCCCTGAAGTTTGGCGCGGGCGTCCAGCCCATCCTTGTGCGCGACGTGGCGACCATCGGCATCGGCACCAGCTATCGCACCGGCGCGAGCACGGAGAACGGCGAGGAGTCGCTCCTCGGCGCCGCCATCATGTCGGCGGGCGAGAACTCCCGGCTCGTCTCCGTCGCCGTCGGCGCAAAGCTCAGGGAAATCCAGCGGAAACTTCCGTCCGACGTTGAGATTCACACGCTCTACGACCGCAGCGAGCTGGTGAACCGGACCATTCACACCGTCGAGAAGAACCTCGCCGAAGGCGCGCTGCTGGTGGTCGTCGTGCTCTTCCTGCTGCTTGGAAACATCCGGGGTGCGCTCATTGTCGCCGCCGCCATCCCGCTCGCCATGCTCTTTGCCATGATGGGCATGGTCGAGTTTCACATCCCCGGCAACCTGATGAGCCTGGGCGCGATTGACTTCGGCCTCATCATTGATGGCGCGGTCGTGATGGTGGAGAACATCCTCCGCCGGCTCGGTGAAAAGCAGCACCAGCTCGGCCGCGTGCTGACGCCGCACGAACGGCTGGAGAAGGTCCTGTCATCAGCGAAGGAAGTCGCCAGCCCGATGTTCTTCGGCGTGTTGATAATCACCGCGGTCTATGTCCCGGTTCTCGCGCTGCAAGGCATCGAGGGGAAGATGTTCAAGCCGATGGCGCTCGTCGTCATGCTCGCGCTCGGGGGTGCGCTGGTGCTGGCCGTCACGCTCATGCCGGTGCTGTGCTCGTTCTTCCTTGGCGGGAAAATCCACGAGGAGGACGACTGGCTCCTCCGCCAGGCCAAGCGTCTCTACACCCCGCTGCTCGACTTCGGCCTCCGGCGGCGCGCGTCCGTCCTGCTGCCGGCCGCGGCGCTCATCGTCATCGCCGCGTTCCTCTTCTCACGGCTCGGCGCGGAGTTCATCCCGCAGCTCGACGAGGGTGACGGCATCCTTCAGCTCGTCAAATCCCAGAGCGCGGGGCTCCAAAGCTGCCTCGAAATCCAGAAGCAGTCCGAGCGCGTGCTGCTCAAGGAGTTCCCCGAAATCAAAACCGTCTTCTCCCGCATGGGCGCTGCGGAAATCGCCATCGACCCGATGGACCCGAGCGACGCCGACACCTATGTCATGCTCCGGCCCCGCGAGACGTGGCGCAAAGAAAACGGCCGGGCCATCGCCAAGGAGAAGCTCATGGAACTCATGCAGCAGACCCTTGCCCAAAAGGTCCCCGTGCAGGCCGTGCTCATCAACCAGCCCATCGCCATGCGCTTCGACGAAATCATGGCTGGCGCCCGCGCCGAGCTGGTGTGCAAAATCTTCGGCGACGACTACGAGACGCTCGAACGCCTTGCCGACTCAGTCCGTGACGCGCTCCGCAAGGTCCCCGGCGCGGGCGACGTGGAGTTCGACAAGATTGGCCGCGTGCCCCAGATGGAAATCACGCCCGACCGCGCGGCGCTTCGCCGTTACAACCTTCATGCCGACGACGTGAACAAGGTCGTTGAAACCGCGCTCGCGGGCGCACCCGTCGGCTTCATCCAGGAGGGCAACCGCCGCTTCCCCATCGTCGTCCGCCTCGCCGAGGAGCACCGCTCCGACATGGACCTCATCCGCCGCCTGCCCGTGGGCGTGGACGGCGGCGGGCTGCTCACGCTGGGCCGCATCGCCACCGTTTCCAACGTGACCCAGGTGGGCAGCATCACGCGCGAGAACGCGCAGCGCCGCGTCAGCATCCTCATCAACGTGCGCGGGCGCGACACCGCCGGGTTCGTCGCCGAGGCGGACGACGCCGTGCGAGCCGGCGTGAAGTTCCCCGAGGGCTATTACCACGAGTTCGGCGGCCAGTTCAAAAATCTGGAGAAAGCCAGGCAACGCCTCCTGATCGTCGTCCCGCTGACGTTGATGCTCATCTTCGTTCTCATCTTCCTCTGCTTCGGCAGCGTCCACCAGGCGCTGCTGATTTACACCGGCATCCCGCTGGCCGTCACCGGCGGCGTGTTCGCCCTGTGGCTCCGCCAGATGCCTTTCACGATCAGCGCGGGCGTCGGTTTCATCGCCCTGAGCGGCGTCGCCGTGCTCAACGGCCTGATGCTGGTCAGCGCGTTCAACCTCCTGCGCGAACAGGGTCGTGACATCAGCCGCGCCGTGCGCGAAGGCTCCCTGCTGCGGCTGCGCCCGGTCCTGATGACGGCGCTCGTCGCCAGCCTTGGCTTCGTGCCGATGGCCATTGCCACCGGCGCGGGTGCGGAGGTGCAGCGTCCGCTCGCCACGGTGGTCATCGGCGGCATTGTCAGCTCCACGTTGCTCACCCTGTTGCTCCTGCCCGTCCTCTACGAATGGGTGGAGAAACGCTTTCGCCCGGACGCCAGCAATGGCGAGGTTGAAACGGGAACACCCGGCGCTCCCGCAGGCTCCAAGCCGTCGGAAACCAGTCACTGAACACACATCATGAAACCCCTCCCGCTCCTGTCTGCACTCCTCGTGGCCGCCACGCTCTGCCTCGCGGCGGAGAAGAAACCCGTGCCAGGCCCCAGGGGCGGCAAGCTCCTCGAAAACTCCGCCCCGCGAGCCGAGTTCTTCATCGGGAAGGACAACCGCGTCACCGTGACCTTCTACGATGAGAAGTTGAAGCCCGTGCCCGTCGCCGGGCAGGTCGTTGCCGTCACCGCCGAACCCGCCTCGGGGAAGGTGAAGCTGGAGATGGAGAAGAAGGGGGACGTGCTCGTCTCCAGGGAGCCGCTCCCGAAGGGCGAGGGCTACAACATCGTCGTGCAAGTGAAGGCCACCGCCGAGGCCAGGCCGCAGAACTTCCGTCTCAAGTTCGACCTGCACTTCTGCGGCGAATGCAAGCGCAGCGAATACGCCTGCACCTGCGACCATTGAGGCGGGCGGGACGTGCTGGCTTCCGCTCCAAGCGGGAGAGGGACTGGGTGAGGGAGAAAACGCACTTCAACCAGCCGACTTCTTCCGCTCCACCGTCCCCGTGTCCACCACTCCAGGCCGACAATGCTCCGGCACCGGCTGCGGTGCATGCTCTTGCAGTGCCTGCCAGATGGCGTCGCGCACCACATCCTTTTCCCGGCGCAACCGGAAGTTCCAAAAGCGCAGCACTTTGATGCCTTGTTTCGCCAGCCAGGCGTCGCGCTCCACATCCGCCTGCAGGTGCTCCGGGTGTCCATGCTGTGAGCCGTCCAACTCAATGTTCAGCTTCGCCTCGACGCAGTAGAAATCCAGGATGTGCGATCCCATCGGCTGCTGGCGACGGAACTTGTAGGCGGAGAAACGACGGTGGCGCAGCCAGCTCCAGAGCAATTGCTCCGCCCATGTGTCGGCCTTCCGCAGCTTGCGGGCGATGGCGGTCTGCTTTGGGGATTGCTTGAGCATGACGTCGCGTTTGGGTTCAAGGTGGTGCTCTCCCTCACCCTTACCCTCTCCCGCTGGGAGAGGGAAGCGCTTCGTCGCCCGCTTGTGTCTCCGCACGCTCCCGGTGGCAGAGACGCGGACTGCGTGACCTCCTCTCCCAGCGGGAGAGGAACGAGGTGAGGGAGGAAGGCCGCTGCGTTCTTTAGCATGAGCACGCTACCGCGCTCTTCTTGCAATGGTGTGAGGGCATTCTGGCTGAGTTATCCGGCCGACGGTCTCACACAGGGAAACCTGGCGGGCTGAACGGGGGCGGGGCAAAGGAGCATGGGCGAATCTTGCTGCCCCCGGAGCGCGGCTGTGTCGCAGACCAGCCGCAGCGGCTCCGTCCGTCCGCACCGGCTGGCCGACTCGGACCACGCGGGCTCAGGTCACGCGCTGCGGCTGGTGCTGCGCACACAGCCGCGCTCCGGCCGATTTGACTTCAGCGGTAGTGCGTGAATGTGCCCAAGGAGCAGTCAAACTCGCGGAACGGCTTGTGTTCCCGGCGAAATGCTGGCCTAAATTCCGCCCATGCAAATCCGTTTTGTCCGCAGTCTCGTGGCGTTGGCCGGCCTGCTTGCCGTCACCGCCCACGCCGCCGCCCGGCCCAATGTCGTTTTCCTCTTCGCGGATGACATGCGCTCGGATTCGGTCGCCGCGCTCGGCAATCCGTTCGTCAAGACGCCGACGCTCGACGCGCTGGCGCGGAGCGGGTTCGTGATGCGCAACGCCTACTGCCTGGGCGGCAACTCGGCCGCCGTCTGCACGCCGAGCCGGAACATGCTGTTGAGCGGCAATTCTTTTTTCCGCTGGAAGGATTACCAGCCGCCGCAGGGTGCCAGGGGAATGCTCGCGCCCGGCGACGCGCCCAACTGGCCGCTCTCGATGAAGGACGCCGGCTACGAGACCTACCACGAGGGCAAGCGCGGCAACACCGCGACGCTCATCCAGGCGAAGTTCGAGCACAACCTCTACATCAACGAAAACATCGACCGCACCGCCGGCGAGCCGGGCCAGCAGATCGCCGACGACGTGACGAAGTTCCTCAGGGAGCGCAAGGACCCGCGTCCGTTCTTCATGTATCTCGCCTTTGCAAACCCGCATGACCCGCGCGTCGCGGCGAAGAAATACATGGACCTCTACGACCCGGAGTATGTTCCGCTGCCGAAGAATTTCCTCCCCCAGCATCCCTTCGACAACGGCGAGATGACCGTCCGCGACGAGGCGCTGCTGCCGTGGCCCCGCACCGAGGCCGCCGTGCGCAAGGAACTGCACGAATACTACGCCACCATCACGGCGATGGATTTTCACATGGGCCGCATCATCGCCACTCTCAAGGATCTCGGCCTCTACGACAACACGATCATCCTCTTCTCCGCCGACCAGGGCGTCGCCATCGGCAGCCACGGCCTGCTGGGCAAGCAGAACCTCTACGACGCCGGCATGAAGTGCCCGCTCATCTTCGCCGGCCCGGGCATCCCGCACGGCGCGAGCGACGCGCTGGTCTATCTGCTGGACATCTACCCGACGGTGCTGGACCTCGTCGGAGCCGCGAGGCCTGCGGGCATTGAGGGCGTGAGCTTCCGGCCCGCCATCGCCGGCTCGGTGAAGACCGTCCGACCGGAGATTTTCCTCTCCTACCGCGAGGTGCAGCGGGCTTGGCGGGACGAGCGATGGAAGCTCATCCGTTATCCGCAGGTGAACGTTACGCAGCTCTTCGACCTTCAGGACGATCCCGACTAGATGAAGAACCTGGCCGGCCTCCCGGCCCAGAAGCAG
>Ga0172379_10010824_pt1 | contig 10969 bp, 9 predicted proteins | sample GrowelOW334metaG_FD_119756 | JGI IMG/M metagenome (GOLD analysis project Ga0172379, IMG submission 119756) | Groundwater microbial communities from an aquifer near a municipal landfill in Southern Ontario, Canada - Groundwater well OW334 metaG | ecosystem: Environmental > Aquatic > Deep... | reverse complement strand
ACTTTGGTGTAGGTGTTACCGTAGTTGTCGGTGATAGCATCTGCGGGTATTGCTTCATTGTATGTTTCGATACCGACAACGATAAGGTTGCCGTCTGTGGCGGGAGATGGGAGGATGACGGGACTCGAAACAACTGCCGGTTTGAATGTTGCAATTGCCGCTGCCCATGGATTATTCTGTTGAGTTGTAAAAGTAACAGCTGTTGTTTGCGCCGCGCCGATCTTATCTTCGGTGGCAATTCTGGAATTAAGCGGTGTTGTCACCTGTTCACGCATTGTATATCCGGCACCAACTGTCCAAGAATTGTTGTTGCGACCTCCAAAACCAACACCAAAATACAATTCACCATTGGTTGTGGTGGTGACGTTTCCTGAGTTTAAAGCTCTTGTATTATTGGCGGCATTAAAATTCGAATTGAATTGATCGAGAGGATTTGTTGGATCAGCACCTGAATATTCATGCACGGCAAGTGTGCGGTTATTGATGTTCGATGACACGGTAAAATTAGAACCCCCAGTGATGTTCTTTGCATAGAAGATTGCTATATGATTGAGATTAACAACCCGTTCCATAACCCTCGTGTATGTATTTCCGTAATTGTCGGTAATGGCATTAGCTCCAATAGTTTGGTTGTATGTTTCGACGCCAACAACAATCAAGTTACCGTTTGTGGCGGAAGACGGAAGAATAACAGGGGCTGAAGCGGCATTGAATTCACTTTGAACAAAAGCAATTGTTTGAGTTACCGGTTGATCCACATTGCTTTGCGCAAAAGTAATTGCAGGACTTGAGACCTTGTCAAAGTTACTTTGTACAAAAGTAATTGCAGGACTTGAGACCTTGTCAAAGTTACTTTGTACAAAAGCAACTGTTGAATAAGAAATTGGACCCTCTGACATTTGGAGACTTCCCCCCAAGCTACTAAACACCGTTGGAGTTTTGAAACCATCTAAAACATCTAATGTCAGAGCAGACGACGTTGCACCCGCCGACGGCGAAACGATACTTGTGGCATTTTGCACCGTTTGCATGATTTGTTTCATGACCACGGCACCTTGTTGTTCAACTTCTGAAATAGTTTGATTCTTGACCCGCGCCTGCAACATGATCATAAGGAATCCTGAGAGAACAAAAAGTATTATTGAGGAGACCGCGACATATAAAAGAAGTTCGACAAGCGTAAATCCACCCGAACCGACGGAAGTCGGGGCGGGCCCGCCAGCGTTTTTTAGATATTCTTTTTTAGCAAATAACTTTCTCATTTTTTTCTTTATGGTTGTATAACTTGCAATTCTTGAGTATCGCTCGTACCAACAATAAATGCTCTATCCAAAGCGGTGCTATATTTAATATTGATCGGACCGTTGCTGGCAATATTATATGAACCCAATAGAGATATTCCGGCAGGATCGATCGCATCAACGACCAAAAAGTCCAAATTGGTATTGGCCGTTACAAAAAAACCGTAACCCAAATTCGGATCAGTCGCCGAGTTCAAAACATTAAAACCGACTTCAAGAGTACTCATTAATACTGGTACAGCTGGATTAACAACTGAGATCATATATATTTCCGGGGCACCCGATGCGACACGGCCGACTATAACATATTGATTTTGCCCTAAAGCTTCTACCGAAAGACCGTCCGCGTTATTGTTTCCACTGTTCAAATCAAAAGCATCAACGCGTACCGGTGCTGTTTTATTAGTCATATCAACAACTTGTAATTCCGCAACATTGTCAGTTGATGAAAAATAAGCGTAATTTCCAGATATCGCAATATCGTTCGGGGCGGTCACCGTTGAAATTCTTCCAATCGGATTTCCGGGAGTTGCGGGAGTTGTTCTAATGTCAAAAATTAAAAATGTATTTCCTCCTGTCGCGCGCGCCATATACACATAACTGCCATCAGATTTTATCGCGAGTCCATCCGAGGTCGCGTTTGCACTGTTTGCCACTGTGAGATCCACCACGGTCAACTTTCCGGCGTTCTGTATTGTTGTAGGATCACTGATATCTATGATCTGTAATTCTGAAGCATTATCAGATGATGCGATATAAGCATAATTTCCAGAAATAACGATTCCATTCGGATTACCGTTAAGAGGTCTGCTGCCCAACAATGTCGGATTACCCGAAGTGGAAATACTATAAATAAAAAACTCATTTCCCGTACCATTTAATCTTCCGACATATGCATAATTTCCGGATATGGCGAGAGCGCTACCGTTTGATGCTGTGTTACCACCATTATTTATATTAGCCGACCCCTGTAAAGTAGGATTCGTCCAATCTGCCACTACTGTTCTCACCCAATTTCCGAATTTTGAAGAAAGAGTTATATTCCCCATTCTTTGTTCATTTTGTTGCCATGTAATAGTCGTTGATGCACTTTTTTGATGAGTATCGATCGTTGCTATGGTTACTTCGCGCGTAAAAATATCAGTCACATCTTGTATGCCTGAAAAGATCCATCGAAACGTCGGCGTTGTTGTGGTTGCAAGACCATACGTTCCATCGACAAGATTCGCAAAATTCTCATCACGCATATTTTGCACCACTTCCTGCCCTTCTTCAGCCAAAAAAGCCGCGCGCATCCTTTTTCCCGCGAGCGCCGTTCCCTCTTCTCCATACACAAAACCTCCCACGAACATGAGTACAAAAAGTGCCAGCGATGCAGTCGCAAGAACGACTTCAACAAGCGAAAATCCACCCGAACCGACGGAAGTCGGGGCGGGCCCGCCCTGTCTTGCGACAATTCGGGTAAACCCGCCCATACGCAAAAAACTGAAAAAATCAGTAACTCGCCATGCCTTTTTTATTGATTGTAATTGTTCTCGTTTCATTTGTTGATGATGTGAGCGTTATGACTCCGATATCCGATGTTTCTCCGGAGAATTTTGTAAAAACGATTTGAGAAAGTCCTGTTGGCGTTATGGCTGGCGAGATTTCAAAATTTTCATCAAAAGAAGCGTCTCGCGTCGTTGAACTCGTTCCTTTAAAAAGAGTCAGCGTATCAGGTTGAAAAAAAATTCCCCAACTCGAATCACCATCGGACGCTTGTGCAAGCACCTGTGCTCGGCGCGCTGTCTGCACGATTTCCACGGCAGCAACATCAAGATCGTTACGTGTTTGAAAACTCTGATATATCGGCATTCCGATGCTCACCAAAATGGAAATAAGTGCGAGAGAAAGAATAATCTCGATCAAAGTGAAACCCGCCGATTTTTTGACATCCGATGTCCTCCACCCAAATTGACAGTGTTCTTCTTTAAATTTTTCGGATAACAAAAGTGCGCACTTCAACTTTGGTTGAATGAGCGAACATCGGATGTCAAAAAATCTATGTAAAAAAACTTTTTCTGTCATATTAATGCTATGGATTCATTTGTCCAACAAGGTTGTAGATCGGCAAAATAACAGCCAAAGCAAGGGCAACGACTCCAAGCCAAATAATAATTAAAAGAACAGGCTCGAGAATAATGGTCAAGTTTCGAGTGGTGATCTCGGTTTTTGCTTCATACGTTTCGCCGATTCGCACAAATGTTTGAGGAAGAGAACCGGAACGTTCACCAGCAACGATTAACTGCTGCATGGAATCAGGAATAAGCGCACCTGCATCAGGATATGCCGCGAAAGCTTTTTTAAAAGTGATACCTTCAGAAATACTTACCAGAAGATAATTATAAAGATCTCTATATCGATCCAACACCGAAGCTTTTGCCATTGAATTAAGTGCTTCGTCAATCGGCAATCCTGCAGTGAGAAGCGCCCCCATCAAATATCCAAAACGAGAAACTTCCACCTCCTTCATAAGATCCTTGATCCCCGGTATTTTGAACAAAAGTTTTTGACCATAGGTTTTTGTTGCAGGAAAAACAAAGAGGAAATAATATGTTGCAAAAAGTATGACAAAGAATATCGGTACGACAATAGAGCCGTATTTTCCAAGAAAAATTCCTGCGTTGATGAAAATTTTTGTGAGAATAGGGAGTTTTAATTTCATCTGTGTGAACACGGTCGCGAGTTTCGGAAGAATGAACCATGCAATACCGACACCGACAAACAATGTGAGCCCAAGCACAAAAACCGGATACATCATCGCCGAGCGAAGTTTGGATTTCAAAACGCGATCTTTTTCTTGTTCCTGTGCAACCATCTTCAAATTTTCCTTCAGTTTTCCCGAAGATTCACCGATACGAATAAGTGAAATAGCATGATCTGAAAAAAGCCCCGTACTTCCGAAAGCACTTGAAAATGTTGCTCCACCATCAATATCTTGGCGAATTTCCGCGACCAGTTGTTTCATTCTTTGTAATTTCAAACCCGCGTTCGTGGCATCTATCGCATCCAAAACAGGCATGCCGGAACCAACCAACATACTGATGTTTTCAAGAAAGAAATCACGCTCTTTACTTAAACCGAAAGTAAACCATGTTCCATGTTCTCTCTTTTTTTGTTCCGGAGATTTTATCATTTTTTTAAAACTTTTTTGAACTACTTTTTGACTTCCAATATTTCAGGCGGTTCCGCAACGCGCAGAAGTTCATCGAGTGTCGTCATTCCACTTTTTACTTTATCCAAACCATCTTCAAAAAGTGTCAGCGCTCCACCTTCGCGCGCAACTTTCCAAATTTCTTGCGATGAAGGATTTTTCAAGATCAGTTCTTGCAAAGCTGGTGTAATTTTAATGAACTCAAAAATTGCCGAACGTCCTTTGTAACCCGTGTTTCCACAATTCTCACAACCTTTTCCTTGATACAAAGTGATCTCTTCGTCTCTGTTAAAAAATGCTTCAAGTTTTCGATTTTTTGCAATAATATCGTTAGTCTTCACAAAAATACTGTGTTTGCATTTATCACAAATTTTTCGAGCAAGACGTTGTGCCACCACCATATCAAGTGTAGACGCGAGCAAGAACGGTTCGACTCCCATATCCAAAAGACGAGGAATTGCAGTCGCGGAATCGTTGGCATGGAATGTCGACAAAAGAAGATGTCCTGTGAGCGCGGCATTGACCGCGATCTCAGCTGTTTCTTTATCTCGAATTTCTCCAACAAGAATAATATCAGGGTCTTGGCGAACAATAGAACGCAAGCCTTGCGCGAAGGTCAAATTTGTATATTGATTGACTTGAATTTGACTGATACCCGGTGTTTTATATTCGACAGGATCTTCAATCGTTGTAATGTTCACATCAGGAGTATTAAGTAATTTTAAAAGCGCGTAAAGCGTGGTGGTCTTACCAGAACCTGTTGGACCGGCAACAACGATCATTCCGAACGGTTTATTTGCAGACTCTTCAAGAACAATTTGATTTGCGGGAGAGATACCAATATCATGTAATGCAAGTCCCGAGAGATATGAAGAAAGAACACGAATAACTACTTTCTCTCCTTCAACAGTCGGCACAATAGATGTACGAAGATCCACGATCCCACCATCTTTTTCAAAACGCATCGAACCATCTTGAGCGGCGTAATGTTCATCGATTCTGATTCCACTCTGAACTTTAATACGATTTAAAATGTTCTCATAATATGGTTTTGCAAAACGTCCCGCTTCATGTAAAACACCATCGATACGAAAACGCACAATAACTTCCCGTGCTTGCGGTTCAAAGTGAATATCGGAAGCATGATACGTGAGCGCGTCATTGAAAATTTCCTCCAAGATCTCAGGAGCGATATGTTTTTGTCCTGCAATAATTTTTGAAAATCGAGTTTCAAGCGGTTTTTTGTAATGTCCGAAAGCGACATCGATATCCTCAGGCAAAGAAAATGTAATGGCGACTTTTTGACCAGAAAAAATTCTTTCCATTTCCGAAAGCATATCTTCCTGTGTCGGATCATCCGTTGCAATAATGATCTGAGAATCTTTCGCAGACGTTGCAAATAGTCGTTGCATTCCGGATGGAATATTTTTTCCGGACGAAGAAGAATTTGATTTTGATATATCTCCTTTGTCAGAAAACAGGACAACACGATATTTTCTCGCGATCTCTTCCGGAATCTTCAACACCTGTTCTGCAGACGGCTGATTTGAATTGAGATCGGAATAAGGAACATGAAACGATTCAGCAATAGCTTGACCCAAAATATCTTTATCCAAGATCCCATCGGTCATGAGATATTCAATAAACGAAACACCGTGTTCTTCCGCAAAAGATTCGGAAGCTTTCAGGTCATCGTCCGTAATATAATTCTCACTCAAGAGAATTTTCTTTAGGTTATCATCGCTTAATCGCATAATGATTAATGTTTTATGTTATTAATTTTGCAATATCGCCTGAACACTTGTTACGATCTTTGAAATGGGAGTATCTGATTTAACAAAAAAGTCTTTTGCTCCAAGTTCTTTCGCTTTTTGTCGATCTTCCTCTTGACTCAAGTTCGAGAGCACGATGATAGGTGTAAGAATGGCTCGTTTTTGCATTTCGCGAAGAAAGGTAAAACCATCCATTTTCGGCATCATGAGATCCAACAAAATAACATCGAAGGTATTTTTGTCCAACAAAGCGATCGCGTCCAATCCATTTCCGACATTCATCGCTTCATACCCAACATGCGTTAATTTGAGCTGGAGCGCTTTTGCCATCGGTCGTTCATCCTCAACAATGAGAATTTTCTTTTTCCCTTTTACTGTGCTGGAATTTAAAATGTCTAGTGTCATATACTTATTTATTTTCTGTTTTATTTTCTGTAATTTATCCAATAATTATACCAAACAAACGGCGAATAAAAAAATAAAGATATACACATCTGAAAGAAAAACGGTCGCAGGCCAAAACCTGCGACCGTTTTTAATTTTCAATTCACAAATCTCAATTTTCAAACACAAACGTTGGGTTTGAAAACTGATCATTGGACCTTGAAAATTTATTGTAAATTGATAATTGATCATTGAAAATTTAACTCCATAACCCCATTACTTGTTGTGCATAAAAAGATCGATTTTCACCCTCCCTTCATGTTTTTCAACGAACGGCAAAAGTTCCGCTCGGATTATTTCTTCACTCAATCTCAGATCTTTTGGATCACAAATTCCAACAATCAAAAACGGCGTGTCTTTCGTAAAAAGTTCTTTAAAACCACCACCTTCAAGCGCGATATTGATCGCCAGTTCGAGAGAAGCGACTGCATCCTCTTTGTTCAAACACCAACGGCTCACAATAAAACCTTTTGGCAATTCGGGGACAAAATAAGGATCGAACCCGCTTCCCGCATCATAATAACAAACTCGTGCAGGACGACCATTTTCCGGCTTCAACATATCACCGAGCGGAACTTGCGGATGCGCGGGAACGTTCATTTCTTTTGCAATAAGCTGTACTTGTTCTTCTGCCAAAATATCCAGGTCGTCAGTCTCTCTGCCAACTTTTTTTGCATATACTTTGCAATCACTGCACCCTTCGTGACTCAAAATTCCCGTGACATCGATTCCGCATTTTTTCTCCACATATTCTTTTACCTCACGCATTTTCTCGGGAGAAAGCAACACCCCGCTTCCCGGGATACGAATACGGATCTCCCCTTTCCCCGTAACACGTTCGTCGATGCAACCGATGGTGCACAATGTGAATTCAAAAGCTTTTTCAAAATTTGGGATCGTTTTTACATATTCTGAAAATGACGTATTGAGTATTTGGTCAATAACACCATTCTGCGCTTTCCAAAAATCAAACATTGTTTTTTTCATATAATTCCAACTGATATTGCTAAAAAGTTTTAATCGTCAAATTCATCTTCCTTATCGCGTTTATTATTTGAACGCGGAATCACCGACTGTGAAGAACTCGCTAAAAAATTTGTTTGGGAACCGCTCGTAGTATCGATTTTAATCATTTCACCAACAATCCCGACATAATATGATGCGAGTAATTGTTCCGCGGATGAAGAATGAGGAAGACCGGTAAAAACTGCAGATCCGTCTTTTCCACAATACTGCAGAATGGAATTCCTTCCACCCGGATGTTGTGAAAGATATGATGTTACATCATAAATTTTATTTCCCATCAACATCCAACAGCTTTGTTCTGTGGTATGTTTCGATATTTCCAAAGGTGTCAAAGCAAGCGGTGTCGTCGTGTTGTTTTGTATCCCAGAAGAAACACCGGAAATGTTCGTATTAACAGGTGTTTGTATGAACGACTGTTGTTGTGTTGAATTTTTTCCAATAAAAACAAAACCCGCCGTAAGAAGAGCTGTTACAAAAGCCCAAAAGATGAATAACCCCGCAATGAATAGTTTTTTTGTCATGTCTTTTATAAAAAAGTCCTTTACAATAATTTAAATTCTTCCATATGAATTTTGTCCTTTTGGATTTTCAAGGACAAAAACTGTTTTTTCAATGATTGCATCATTATTGGAGGCCCGCATACGAATATTTCTTTTCCCCGCAATTCCCCACATTCTTTTTCAACGATATCCGCCGTAAGCAGTCCGCGCTCACTCCCCAAAAACAGGTGCACGTGAAAATTACTGAACTCCTTTGAAATTTGTAAAAGTTCATCCAAAAATACCGCGTCACCTTTATTTTGAACACAATAGTACAAATCAATGATATGTCTGATATCTTTTGTTTCTCTGAGATATCTCGCCATACTCAAAAATGGCGTGATACCGATCCCTCCAGCAATCCATACTTGTTGTTCACTTTCTTTTGTATAATAAGTAAAATCACCAAACGGACCTTCAATGGTCGCGATCGAATTTGAACTAAGTAAATTCAATGTTTTTGTATAATCCCCAAGTCCTTTTACGGCAATACGCAAAAAACTCTCTTTCGGCGAAGAACTTATCGTAAATGGGTGTATTTCACCATTGACCGTACCGCCTTCATCTTTAAAACTGATAAAAACAAACTGTCCTGCTTTGTGTTGTAAAACTTTACCCAAAGGTCTCATAACAATCTCCGTAACCGTATCAGATATTTTACGAATATGATTCACCCGGTATGTATATTTTTTTACAAAATATTGCGGAAATATTGAACGATATATATACACTCCCGCTGCTACGCCGAGCAGCGAAAAAATATACCAACGAATCGTTACGTTGCGCGAAATATCGCTCGGAATAAGAAAAGAATGCAGTCCACCCAAGAAAAGCGCAACGCCAAGAAATTTGTGCAAATTCTTTAAAACAACATAACGAAAACGCGCAAAGAACGTTACGATCAAAAGCATCATCATGAGTAAAAACGAAATAATACCAATGTCGATACTCCAATTTCCGCTCGGTAATAAAAAAAGTGCCGCCTGATACACCGAGGTCAAAGATATTCGCAAAGCAAGAACAATCGGATGTATAAGTAACAGCAAAAATGCCAACACACCCAAATTATGATGCGCCTCATATGCCTTGTTGATCCCCCCGAACCATTTGTCTAAAACCTGCCACCGCGCGCTCAAAATAAGCGTCAAAGTAAATGTTGCCATTCCCACAAGCCCCGTTAACTGCCCGATACTTTTCAAAGTCATCGAAAGTGATTCAAATCGAAACCCCAAAGGCTCCATCGTCACCCACACCAAAGCGGGAAATACGCATATCAAGATAACGATACAATATCGAATAAAAGTTTTTAACCCAAACATACCAAATATTATACACGATTTTTAAAAACCTACCCACCATAAAACCATTTTTACTTGGGAGTTCCACTCCCAAGTAAAACTCACCGCAAAAGAAGCCTGTAATCCGTTTAAAATTCCCCGTAACAAGTTTGCTTGGAATTTTGTTTGTTTATTTGTTTGTTTTTTTATTCATAATTTGTTTTATTTGTCCGCTTTTTTCGCATATGCTAGTTTTGCTGACATTTTTTCATACTATTATAACCCCCTTAAAAAGTATCTTCACAAAAAATTACAATTCAAAATGTTTTTTCAACTCGATTTCACGCGTCAAGCACTCCCCTTCAAACAAATCCACGAACCTTTTCACGCCAAAAAAATTTGCAACATACATAATTTCCCTTTCACACGGATATGGATAAACCCAAACACTTTTTTGATATTGATAAAAACCGAGTGTACGAAGTCGCCACCTCAATGCTTCGCGGGCTTTGGTAAATTTTATCGGTATATCAAAGATCACAAAACGCCATTTCCCATCCCAATGTTTCGGCTGAGGTATTTCAATATCCCATACCACCATGTCTTCAAGGTTTTTCTGTCCTTCTTTTGTTAAAACAAGTTTTTTTACACCGTTCTTATCTTTTACTTCTTGTAGTACACCTTTTCTTTTCAAATTCGATATCGCTTTTTGCAGTTGTCGTTTTGAGTAACGACGAGAACCTTTGAATTGCTTCGCCACTTGAAAAATATTCGGTGCAACAGAAACAACAGCTAAGACCGCCGAAACTGCCACAAGAGCCACAACTACTTTTGTAATCATCGGTGTTTCATCCGACTCCAGGAAATCTTTTAATCTATCTTGGATACTTTCAAACATAAGAAAATTATATCTTATACTTGTCAGCAAATCTAGCATATGCTAGATTTGCTGACATTTATTCAAACACTCGTCATTCCGTCAATCAAGTTGCTTGGGGACCAAATCTGCACATTTTAGACCTATACATTTTAAATTTTCACTTTTTCGTCACTTGTTGGTATACTAATTGTCATGGATTACGAACTTATCATTATTGGTGGCGGACCTGCGGGAGCGGCGGCGGGAGTTTATGCGGGACGCAAACACCTTAAAACACTTCTTATTACCAAGGAATTCGGTGGACAATCCGTCGTTTCAGACGACATACAAAACTGGATCGGAACACCACACATTTCAGGATTTGATCTTGCAAAGAACCTTGAAGCTCATGTTCGCGAATATGCGGGAACTTCAGTTGAGATCAAAAATGATAAACTCACCAAGATCGAAAAGATCGAAGGGGGCATAAAGATCACGACGGAAGAAGGTATCGAAAAAACAGCCTGCTCCATTTTAATAACTACAGGAAGTATTCGT
>Ga0172379_10010823_pt1 | contig 10971 bp, 9 predicted proteins | sample GrowelOW334metaG_FD_119756 | JGI IMG/M metagenome (GOLD analysis project Ga0172379, IMG submission 119756) | Groundwater microbial communities from an aquifer near a municipal landfill in Southern Ontario, Canada - Groundwater well OW334 metaG | ecosystem: Environmental > Aquatic > Deep... | reverse complement strand
TTGATTTCAAGCGTTACCCCTGAAAGCGCTTCCGTGCCGTCGGAAAAGCGCTTGGTGAGCGATTCAACGCTGAAAAAAACTTCAGGCATCGAGCTTGTCGGCGACGACGCGCCGTAGTCTGCCGGCTACACCGATCGCGATTGCGATCTTGACCACGTCGCCGACGATGAAGGGGAACATGCCGACCGCCAGAGCCTTCGGCCATTCGGCTTTAAGAACCGCCTTCAGTCGCAGCACACCCGGCACGTATACGGCGACAATTCCCAGGACCGCGGCGATACTTATGATCCATATAGGAGACTGTTTGTCGGCGCGCGGTTTCCCGGCGATAAGACCCGCGACCAAGGCGCATAGCGCGTACCCCAAAAGATATCCGCCGGTCGGGCCAAAAAAATGAGCCGCTCCGCCTTTACCGCCGGCGAACACCGGCAAACCGATTCCTCCAACCAGCAAGTACACCGCTATGGCCGCGAATCCCATCACCGGTCCGAGTACCAACCCCGAAAGAAGGGCGAAAAGATTCTGTAAAACCACCGGAACGGCGGAACCGGGGATCGGTAGGGCGATAAAGGTGCCCGCCGCGGTCAGCGCGGCGAAAAGAGCGACCAATGAGGTTCGCAAAGTCATTTTGCCTGTATCCATTAATGCAACTCCTGAAGTGTAATATCAGCGATCATTAAACCTTAATGAGGTCGTTCCCGCTTCCAGATGTTCGATTCCGGTATCCGTTTCCAGGACCGCGCGGCCGAAACAATCTATGCCCATAAAACGTCCGGCGCGATGTATTTCCCCCGTGTCCGGCTTTGTCGTCGTTTCTCCGTGGCGTGCGTCAATGAACCGCGCGTGTATTCCAACACCGAACGCCGCGGCGTTCCACCGGTCGATGAAATCTTTTCCTTTCTCAAAGGATTGTTCCAGTTCGAAGGCTTCAATAAATGCGTTCAATATTTCTCTCCGCGACAGCTTCCGCTTCGCGAGCTCGGAGCAGGTAAGCGCTCCGTCTCCAAGCAGCTTATTATTCACGTTCACGCCGACGCCGATTGTCATACGCCGTACGACGTCTCCTTCAGCCTCAAACTCAACCAAGACCCCCGCGATTTTTTTGGATCCGACGTAGACGTCATTCTGCCATCGGGGTTTCGCTTCGGCTCCGGTGGCTTTGCGGACGGCAGCGGCAATTGCCAATTGGGCCGCAAGGGACACTCGCGCGTACCGCAGCACCGATGTTCCCGGTTCAATAATCACGGTAAAAAAAAGTCCGCCTGAGCTGGATTCCCAAGAGCGTCCCGCGCGCCCGCGGCCGGCGCTCTGCCGTTCGGCGACCACCACGGTTCCTGCGGGCGCGCCGCGCTCCGCAAGTTCCCTTGCCCTGTCCATGGTGCTGGTCGTTTCATCATAGTGGAGGAAACGATTTTCCCGCTCTCCGAATTCCCAGGGATACAGAAAATCTTCTTCCGCGGACGGATCCAGGCGATACCCGCCCTCATCAGTATCCGCCGCGTAGCCAACCTCCCGAAGCGACTCTACGGCTTTCCACACCGCTACCCGCGAAATCCCGAGTTCCGCGGCAAGTACTTCTCCGGAAATGGACGCGCCGCGGAGTTCTCTGAGCCGGGTAAGTACGAGAGCTTTGGTCGATCGTGAAGTCTTCTTGTTGTTAACCATGAATTATTAATGGTTAACATATATCCAAATAAAAGTCCACCGGGAGGTTCAGTGGACTTATTCAGTATGACCTACTCTTCATCGGGTATGAGTTCGCTTGACGGCTGAGTTTCCTTCCTGCGTGTCCGAGAAAAGTCCCAGACAACAACGAGAAAAAGGCAGAAAGCCATCAGCGCGGGGAACCAATCCCCCAGGATGAAATAGGTCGTGGATGCCGAACTTTTCTGAATCGGGACATCGACCACCAGCGTATTTTCGGTAAACAAGGGTAGAGAGGCTATGGTTTTCCCCTCGGCATTAACAATAGCCGTGACACCTCCGTTGGTTGAACGCACCAGGACTCGGCGGTTTTCTATCGCGCGGAAGCGTGCGACGACAAAATGCTGTGTCTCCGCGGAAACCGTCTTGGACCAGGAGTCGTTGGTCAAATTGATCAGTATATCAGCTCCGTTTTTGAAAAAACCGGCGCAAACGGAGGCAAAGGCATCTTCAAAGCAGATTGGCACCCCGAAACGCAACGGTCGTCCCGAGGGCGTTTTTACTTCCATTACGGTCGCTTCGGTTCCCATGACCCAGCCGCCTTCCAGCCCGACGACCTTGCTCATGAAATCCCTCATCCACTGGTATTCCCAGAACGGTATCGATTCGGCAAAGGGTACCGGGTGAGATTTCGCGTAGGAAAACAGAACGGCTCCCTCCGGATCGATTAGGAGAGCCGAATTGGTCGCGTCGTATGTTTCCCAATTCAGCACGACCGGGGCTCCGGTAAGGAGCGGTACGCCGGTTTCCGCGAAGAAGGGAATCAACGGGTCCTTGGGCGGATTTTTCCGGAAAAACGGTTTGTAGTCGTTGTAGGGTCTGCGGAGCACGGTTTCCGACCAAGCGACCAACACCGGTTTTTTGCCTTCCGCGGTCGCTTTCGCCATACCTTTACGCGTCAAATCCTCGCATTTCTTGATAACCGCTATTTCGCCGCCCTGTGCCCAGGAATCACCGTTATGTTGGACAAGGACGACGGTAGCCGTATCGACTGTCGGCGTTGGATGGGAAAGGCGGAAAACGCCGTACGCGGAAAACCAAAGCGCGATTAGGCCGAGAACCGCGAAACTTCGGAAAACCTGATCGTTGAAAAGGGAGCGCCGCTCTGTTCGGTCGGAATCCGCGGTAATGCCGCCGTTCATCGGAAAACCAAGTGACCAAAAAGCGGGGGAAGCAAGCACCGAAGTTTCCGCCAAAAGCGCGTTAGTCAGCGCGAGCAAAAAACTGAGCCCATAGACGCCCGTTGCGTCGGCAATTTGGGTAAGGACGGAAACTTCATTCACCGCGTACGCCACGAGACCCCAGGGATAGCCGAGGAAGCCGGTCGATTTGGACCATTCCCAGACCGTCCATGTAGCCGCGATTAAAAACGGCCGCAGGGTCCGGATCTTTTCGGCGGAAGCGGCGCTCACGAGCGCCGTATCCGATTCCCGGCCGAATGAGAAGCGGCGCAGATATGCGGCGAGCAGCGCGTGAAGACCTCCGTACGCGATACTGGAGGAACCCAAGGTCCAAAACGCGAAATCCCTGAAAAAAAACAACCAATAGCTGGATAGCGCATGAGACAACGTACCGAAGAAAAATCCGAGCAACGCCGCGGATCGATACGATTTAGTCCGCTGTATCGCGGCAAAGTAAGGGGCCAGACAGAACGCTCCGAGAATTGGTATTCCATAGAAGGCGAATTCATTCGGTAAGGCAAGCGCGAGTACGGCGGATGAAGCGACTGTAGCCGTTAAGGCTGCGATTATAGACATGCGTACATTCTAGCAAATTATTTTGATTGAATAATAGTCACTTATAATCTATTATGAGAAAGAATAACGGCACCAGCGGGAGCGCTCCGAATGAAGGACATCGAGTCGATCCATCGGTCTGAATATGAAATCCCCGCCGATCGTCCCGATGCATTACTGATCGTGGAAGCTCCGGGTCGAATACATTTCCTCGGCGAGCACGGTGAAACGGGCGGAGGGTTACTCCTTTCCGCCGCCATAGACCGGACGGTTTCCGTCGCCGTATCCTTACGAAAAGACAGTTCCCTTCGTTTTTACGCTCCGGACCTTGGTGAGCGAAAACGCACTACCGTCATAAATCTCAAGTACAAACGCGAAGATCGTTGGGCAAATTATCTTAAATTGTCCGTTCAAGCGTTTTCCGAACGAGGATACCCGGTAAAGGGATTTAATTTTACCGTATCCGGGGATATTCCCCAGCAAGTAGGCCTTGCTTCTTCTTCAGCCATTGAAATCGCCGCGGCAATCGCGCTTCGCGATATCTATGAACCTTCCATGAGCGATGATAACCTTATCGATCTCCTGCGCGTGTCTTCAGCCGCTTTTTTTGGTCGTTCGGAAAGTTCCGTCGACCACCTTATCGCGCTGAAGGCTGAAGCAGGGCGTTTCCTCATCGTCGACTCGCGTTCGTTGACCGTCCGACCGATTGACCCGCCTTTTGCCGGGTATCGGATACTGCTTACCGACTCGCGCGTTCCGCGTTTCGGCGTCGACTCGGAACTCAAGCAGCGCCGTGGCGATATCAAGAAAAGTCTTGACCTGCTCTCCAAAAAAACTCCCGGGGCAAGCCTGCGCGACTACGCGACGGAAGACTTGATTGATTCTATGGGCTTTCTGCCCGAGCAGCTGCGTAGACGCAGTATGCACGTCGTCAAGGAGACGCGACGCGTCCTTGACGCCGAAGAAGCCTTTAAGAAAGGCGATCTTGCAAGCTTCGGAAAACTTATCTACCATTCCCATGAAAGTCTACGAGATCTTTACGAAGTCTCTTGTCCTGAGATAGACTGGCTGGTAAAACGGGCTCAAGAAATCGAAGGAGTCGTGTGTTCCCGCATGACGGGACAAGGTTTCGGCGGATGCACTTTCACAATCATCGCCGAAGCGTCCGTAGACGAATACAAGCGTCGGCTTGAGGACTACGAACGAATTTTCGGTTTCCGTCCCGTCATCCACGAGATTCGCGGTGCGGGAGCCGCCCGCATACTCGTACGAGAAGGGACGCATGCGGATTCTCTTAACCAATGACGACGGCATCGATTGTGACGGCATCCGTTTTCTCGCCCAAGCGATAACGAAATATACCGGACACGAAGTCTATATTGTCGCCCCCGACGGAAACCGTTCGGGAGTCTCCCATTCCATAACGCTCCGCGGCCCCATTCGCCTCATCCGCCATTCGGATCGAGAGTGGGCCTGTTCCGGCACCCCGGCGGATTGCGCTCTTGTCGCGGCTCTCGGCGGACTTCCCTTCATTCCCGAGCTGGTTGTTTCCGGTATGAACGTCGGTCCCAATATCGGTACGGACCTTGTGTATTCGGGCACCGCGGCGGCGGCTCGGCAAGCGGCTCTGCACGGAATTCCCGCTATCGCGTTCAGTCTTGCCGCCCACGAAGGCCCTTGGGCCTGGGAAAGCGCATCCCGATTCGCAGCTGAAAAATTGGAAGAACTCATAGCCCTCTGGGTACCCGATGTCTTTATCAACGTGAACATTCCCAACGCTCAGGATGGCCCCCGCGGCCTTGAGTGTACCTTTCCCTCGCGGCGACGCTACAACGATTCTCTTGCCGTGTTCAAAGCTCCCGACGGCAACGAGTACTGCTTCATTAACGGGGGCGGCATTGATACCGAGAGCGAGGCCGGCTCCGACCAGGACGCTATTCTGCGCGGCTACGCTTCCGCGAGTCCCGTTTTCATTCATCCCGTCGTCAGGCGCGATACCTGCGCGGACTTTCCCGATCATGCGGCCGCTTCGGCTCGGCCGCGAAAGTAGGGGGGATCGTGGCAGGAAGTTTAAAAGAAGGCATTAGGCTTTATAAGGCAAAGAAGTGGGAGTTGGCGCTCGCGGAATTGTTACAAGCCGAACCGGAGGGTTCGGCACACGATGAGAACGCTGAACTTGCGTATTACCTCGGCCTCAGCTACACCAAACTGGAACGATACGACGACGCGCTGCTCTATCTTGAACAGGTTGTTACTTCCGGACCTGACGCGTTGCGTGCCTACCAGTGCCGGCTCGCGCTTGCGTATGTTTATTCGGTTACAGAACGGTCGCGCCTTGCCGAGTTTGAACTTAAACAGCTTATCGATACAGGCTATGAGTCCCCTCAAATTTACGCGACACTGGGTTTCGCCGCCTGGATGCAGAAACGAGTGGATCCCGCGGTGGACTTTTATAAGAAGGCGCTCAATCTTGATGGGGAAAACGCCAACGCGCTCAACGGACTCGGTTTCGTACTTACCGATTCGGACAAGGACGTACGGAAGGGACTCAATCTCTGCAAAAAAGCGGTGGAAAAGAAGCCTCAAAATCCAGCGTACCTTGATTCTCTCGGTTGGGCCCATTTCAAGAATGGCAATCTTCCCGAAGCGCGCACGTGGCTGCGTCGGGCTCTAGACCTCGCGCCCCGCCAATCGGAAATCGTGTCGCATATGCAGATCGTCATCGGAGAAGTTCGTTCATGAAAAAAAACGCCGTTTTGTTTTCACTGTCGTTTGCGCTGCTATCGTTTTTCGTCGCGAACGCCCAACAAAAAACGGTTGATCGCGCCGCCGTTCTTGCGGCTGAGGAATTCAGGCGCGGAGTGCAGTCCTACAATCGTTACGCTTTTAATGAATCGATACTCTCTCTTGAAAAAGCGCTTTCCTATAAGCCGGCCGAAGCCCTTATTCTTGATTGGCTGGGACGCGCGTATTATCGCTCGGGATTGGAAGATACCGCGCTCAGACAATGGCAAGCCGCGTTCTCCGCGTACGCGCCATCCAGTTCCGAAGGCCTGCTCCTTAACGGTCGCATGGAAACGGTCCGGAACCGACGCAGCCTCTATCCCGAACTCGACGAGAACGCCCGGTATGTAGACGCGGGCAAGTTCCCGAGTATGAACGGCGACATTGTCATCTATAAACAACCGACAGCCGTACTGCCGAACCCCGACGGTTCAGTGTGGGTCGTCGCGTACGGCTCAAACGAATTGATACGCATTGACGCGAACGGAATCGTAAGAAAACGTGTTCGCGGTCCGCTCAACGGCTTCGATCGTCCGTACGACATTGCCCGCGCTATCGACGGCAGGCTCTACGTTTCGGAGTTCAAGGGAAACCGGATCAGCGTTTTGACGGCGGACGGTGATTGGAAATCCTATATCGGAACCAAAGGCCGCGGGGACGGGCAATTCATCGGACCGCAGAACATGACGGTCGATTCAGCTGGATACTTGTACGTTACCGACTTTGGAAACCGACGCGTGGTAAAGTTCTCACCGGAAGGAAAATTCGTACTTGCTTTCGGCACCAAGGGTGGCCTCTTCACCGGTTTTATCGCACCAACGGGTATCGCTGCTGTTGCCGACGAAATGTTCGTCGCGGACTCAGGCGCCCGCAGGCTCGTACGCTTTGACCGCAGCGGCAATTTCCTTGGCTACTTTTCCGAAGGAGCTCTTTCGCATCCCGAGAGCATACGGCTTTCCGACGACGGAAAACTCATCGTCGCCGATTCAGGGCGCGTACTTTTGATCGATACAAAATCGGGTCTTGTCCGTGATTTGGGCAAGCTCGGCGCTAAATCGCGCATCGTAAGCGCGGCCGCGGACGCCAACGGAAATATCGTCGCGGCGGATTTCGCGGCTGGTGAAATCACGCTCATGACGCGGATGGATGACCTATCGGCCGGGCTTTTCGTTCAGATAGAACGCGTGTACGCGGACAAATTCCCCGAAATCAGCGTGGAAATCAGCGTTCAGGACAGGCGGAGGCGCCCCCTCGTCGGACTTGGCGCCGGGAACTTCGTGCTTAACGAAGGCGGGCGCCAGGTCTCAAAGCAAACCTTTCTCGGTTCGGCTTATGCGATAAAACAAGCCGACGTCGCGTTCCTTGTAGAACGATCGCCTGAGACTTCTTCCCGGACTGTAGATATCGCCCAAGCGGTGAGAGACGTTCAGAAATCCGAAACCCGCATCACCGCTCTTGTATCCGCGGCCGAACAGCCGATCAAAGAACGTATAGACAACGCGGCCGCCCTTGAAAATTCTTCCCGCGCGAAGGTTTCCGATTATTCACGTAAATGGAAATTCGACCTCGGTTTACGCCTTGCCGCAACCGAACTCCTTTCGGGCGAGAAAAAACGCGCGGTGGTTTTCGTGACCTCGGGGCGCCTCGGTGAAAAAGCTTTTGAACGTTACGGCTTGAGCGAGCTTGCCGCGTATCTGGCAAACAACGGCATCGTTTTCTACGCGGCGCTTCTCAACGACGCGCCGCCCGATCGGGAAATTTCGTATCTTTGCGCGCAAACCGGCGGAAAGGCTATGTACGTTTTTCGTCCTGAAGGCATAGCCCCCCTTATCTCAGCCTTGCGCGATGCTCCCAACGGTGTCTACTCGCTCCGTTACACTTCATCGTTACCGACGGACTTTGGCCGCTCATATCTGCCGGTAGAAGTCGAAGCCTACTTTTTGGTTCGCTCCGGTCGTGACGCCACCGGTTATTTTCCACCGCTAAAATAACAGTGTTTATCACTTGATTATTATATATAGTAATATGTATATTGCTATCAAGGAGAAATTAAATGTCCGAACGCCTCAATACCGCTCAGTTCAAAGAGAAAGTTTTCAATTATGAACTAAGTCAAGATTGGAAATACGCGGGTGAACTCCCCGCGATAATCGATTTTTATGCCGATTGGTGCGGTCCCTGCAAAATGATCGCGCCGGTCCTTGACCAGATATCAAAAGACTACGCGGGAAAGATCAGCGTGTACAAAGTGAATACTGACGAGGAGCAGGAACTTTCCGCCGCTTTCGGCATCCAAAGTATTCCGACCATCTTGTTCATACCGAAGGACGGCAAACCCCAAGCCGCCCAGGGCGCGCTTCCCAAGGCAACTTTGGAAAAAGCCATCAAAGACGTGCTCGGCGTTGAGAAAGCGACCGAAAAGGCATAATCTTTTGCAAATTGAAAGTTCAACTTTCAATTTGCGGAAATTGTGGCGATCTCCCCTTTTTTAGTCTTCCGCTCGGTTCTTCTCCCCGCGAACGCCTCAGCCAGCAGCGGTTCGAGTTCCAGGGAATCGTAAAGAGCTATCGCTTCCTTCAAATCAGCTTTCAGGACCGGGTGTTTCGGGCTGAACAGAGCGCAGCAGTCGGCAAACGGCAGTATAGACGTTTGGTACGTTCCGATTTCTTTTGCCAGATTGATGGTGTCGATTTTATCGGTGCCGACCAGAGGACGTAGGACCGGAACGGTTGATCTGCTTTGGGTGCAGGCCATATTTTCAATTGTTTGACTTGCCACCTGGCCCACGCTTTCCCCGGTAATCAGGCATTTGGCGCGCATAACGACGGCAAGGCGGGACGCTATTTCCATCATCGCCATACGGCTCAGGATGGTTGTCCAAGCGGCCGGCGCTTTTTCTTTAATGCGGAGCTGTACCTGCGTGAAGGGAATCGTCGTCAGCGGTATCCTGAGCGCGTAGGTGCCGAGGATGCGGGCCAACTCAGAGACTTTCTCCTGGGCTTCCTTGGAGGTATACGGGTAGGCATGAAAATGGATCGCCGATATCCGCATGCCGCGCCGCGCCATCATGTAAGCGGCGACCGGTGAATCTATGCCCCCTGAAAGGAGGAGCAATGCCTTGCCGCCGGTTCCTACCGGAAGTCCGCGTCTCCCCCTATGCTCCATGCCGTACACATACGCATTCTCCCGAATTTCCACATCGATGACGCGGTCGGGATTTTTTACGTTCACAATGAGCGTCGGTACAGCGTCCAGCACCGCGCTTCCCGCTTCCCGCATGATCGCGTACGAATCAAGAGGAAAACCTTTATCCGCTCTCCGCGCCTCAACCTTGAAAGTTTTTGCCCCGCTTAGAACCATTTCACGCGCTGTTTGTACGCAGGCGGCAAAAATCGCGTCAAGATTTTTTTCACAGACAATCGCGCGTGCCCATCCCGCTATTCCGAACACGCGGCCAAGCACGCTTTCCACTTTTTCAGCGTCTGCCTCGGGACAACGCACAAAAAATCTGCCGTTGCGCATCTGAATCCGCAGCCGCGTGTCGCCGGCCATCGCCCTCAAATTATTCTTAAGGGCAGTTTCAAACTCCGGGAGATTTCCGCCTTTCAGCGTCAGCTCTCCTAATTTTACCAAATACGTGTTCATTATCGTTTTCAACGCAGGCTCCGCACACACAGACGTAATCCGTCAATCAACGCATCAATATCTTCGTCCGTCGTCCCGTTCCCTTGCGACAACCTGACAGCCTCAAAGGCGGTTTTTTCATCAAGGCCCATCGCTTCCAACACCGGACGTTTTTTTGAATTGGAGGAACAGGCTGATCCGGTGGAAATGGAGAATCCCGCATCGTCCATTGCCCGTACAAGGACCTCTCCGGGAACGCCTGAAAAGGAGACTTGCAGAATGTAGGGCGAAAAACGTTCGTCGTTTTCAGTCCGATCCGCGGGAATGAGGCGACATCCGACAATAGAACGGAGCGCGGCAATGAGGCGGGCCCATCGGAAAGCGGCCACCGTCCCATTCGTGGCTACCGCCGCGCACGAAGCGTATTTCTCAAGCACCGCGGTAAACGCAAGGACGCCGAAAAGGTTTTCAGTCCCCGCGCGCACGCCGTTTTCCTGTTCGCCGCCGGAATAGAGGGCGTGAAACGGTTTGCGCGCATACAGAATACCGATGCCGCGCGGACCACCGATTTTATGCGCGCTGAAAGAAGCCGAATCCACATCCCAGTCATGAAGGTGTATCGGCACCTTCCCGAGTGCCTGTACGGCGTCGCAATGAAAATGTATACCTTTACTACCGGTCGTTTCGCGCGCGGCGGGGACCAGTAAAGGAATATCCATGACCGCGCCGGTTTCATTGTTAACGCCCATAATCGCCAGCATTCGATTTTCCGGATGCCGCATCAAAGACCGCCGTAGCGTATCGGCGCCGATTCGACCGTCGGCGGAAGCTTGAAGCGACGTGACGCTCACGCCAAGTTTCTTTAAACGCAGAGCCGGTTCAAGCACGGACGGGTGTTCTATCGGGGAAATCGCGATACCCCGTTCACCGTGAGCGAAGAGGTTAGATTGCAGAACCAGATTGTTGGATTCTGTGCCGCCGGAGGTAAAAAAAAGCGTTTTGGTGTCAACGCCCAGAACGACGGCGCAGCGCGCGCGCGCGTCTTCAAGCGCGCGGCGCGCGGCACGGCCTTCGGCATGGCGTGAGGACGGATTTCCGGAGAGTTGTAGGGATTGGGAAAGGG
>Ga0172379_10010822_pt1 | contig 10971 bp, 13 predicted proteins | sample GrowelOW334metaG_FD_119756 | JGI IMG/M metagenome (GOLD analysis project Ga0172379, IMG submission 119756) | Groundwater microbial communities from an aquifer near a municipal landfill in Southern Ontario, Canada - Groundwater well OW334 metaG | ecosystem: Environmental > Aquatic > Deep... | reverse complement strand
TCCTTATCATTTTAAGTTTAAAATGTTTAATACAAGAACTAACTAATTCTAGCCTATTATTTTTGCTTTGTAAACATCAATTACTTTTTGATACACCTCCAACATCTTCTTGGCGCAAACCGAAGCGGTAAAATTCATTCTGGCAATGCGCGAAGACGCTTCGCCAAATTTTTTTCGCAAATCTTTGTCCGTAATTAATTTCAAAACCGCTGTTTTAAATTCTTTCTCATTTTTAGAAACTAAAAACCCATTGCCATTATTCAAAACCAAACTATTTATTCCCGTAGCACTCACTGCCACAATCGGCAATCCCATATACATTGCTTCGGTGATTATCATTCCTTGCGTTTCAGATTTAGATCCATAGACAAAAATATCCGCACCGGCATAATAGTTTTTAATTTCTTCTCTTTTCACTTCCCCGCAAAAAATAACTTTGTCTGAAATTTTTTCTCCAGCACAAAATTCTTTGAGTTTTGGCAACAAATATCCATCACTCACTACTAGAAATTTAATCTTAAGAGCGGACTGTCCGCCCTCTAGCGGACAGTCCGCTAGGATATTTTTAAGTGAGCGAAAAACAAATTCAACATTTTTTTCCGCTGTTAATCGGGAAATCATAAGTAGAACCTTTTCGTCATTTTTTATATTATATTTTTCTCTTATTTTATTTCTGTCAGCATTTTTAAATTCTTCCTCAAGAACTCCTGTGGCAATTGGGATTATATTTTTATTTTCCACTCCCCATTTTCGAAGAATTGGAATAATTGAATCTGTCGGCACAATTACTGCATCCGCGAGATTGGCAAATTTAACTGCTTTTTTGATGATATATCCCGCTGAAATTTTTGCCGGAATAAATGGCACAAAATTAGTATATTGATCATAAAGTGTGTGCCAAGTGAAAATAAGGGGAATTTTTTTCCTCCTCGCCCATTTCATCGCCACGCTTCCCAAAAGATTGGGGTGTTGAGCATGAATCACGTCTAAATTAAGATTTTTTATTATTTTATTCATTTTCCAAGAATATGGAATCGCCAAAGGAAAATGAAATTTAATTTCAATATCAATCGAAGGATATCTAAATACATTAATATTATTATCCTTATATCCTTTCCAATATGGTGCAAAAATAAAAACTTCATGCCCGCCTCGCGTCGACTCGCCTCGATTCGGCGAAGCGGGCGAGCGGTCGTTTCCGCGCGTCGAGGCGGGTCCTTGTTTTTCGAATTCACGCCGAAATGTTTCTATGGAAGTTGAAACTCCATACGGGTTAGGCAAATAATTATTGGTGAAAATTCCTATTCTCATAAGCCGATGCGAAACTACGAATTAAATGCGAATCTACGAAAAAATATCGAGAATCATTCTAATTCTTGTTTATAAAATTTAGTATATCTTGAAAGATGTGTTCGTTTTTAATATCGGAGATAAAAGTATGATAAGCTTTGTGAACATATTTTTTTTCCTTAACTTTCGAACTTATTTTTTCATAAATTTTTTCCAAACTGTTTCCAGGGATAATAATATCCCTATTTGATTGCATCACAAAGCATGGTTGTGTAACTTTGGAAATTTCTTGTCGAGAAATTTTTATAAGATCAGCCACTTCCAAAACACTTTTGATTGGATATGTTCTGTATGAAATCATTCTGGTGACTAAGTGTGGGCTTCCAAAAAAAGGTGGGTAAAATTTCCAACCATATTTTGTGAAAATATTTGCAAACCTTAACACAGCTTTGCCTAGCCTTTCAAATCTCACCGCATATGGCATCGCCATAAGAATAATACCCGAAATTTTTGGTTTGTTTTTTGCCAGCATTACTGTTAGATTCGCTCCAAGAGAAGTTCCTGCCACATAAATATCTTCGTGATTCTTAGCTAATTCTTCATAGGCTTTTGTCGCATCACACAACCAATCTTCCCAGTAAACATTTTCTAAATCTTTGGAAACTGTCCCGTGTCCACGGAGCATCGGGCCTGAAACCGTATAGTCGTTTTCGTTGAGATATTTCCCTAAGCGCCTAAGTTCATACGGCACTGATGTCCAGCCATGCAAAAGCAAAACCGCCTTGCCATTAGTGCCAGGAAAATAAAAAGGCTCCTTGAGAAGGCCCTGCTCTTCCTGATATAAGGCTTTGGGATCACCCGGAAGAATACTATTAATTTCATTATATATCCCCTTAGTCATATCTATTATTCTACTATTTCTATGTTATTTAGCAAATACAAAACTACTTATTATTTTCTTTTAGCATTTTTTTTGCTTGATATCCTTTATAAATATTCACAAAAATAAAAGAGCTGATAGCTAGGGCAAAAATAAGCCAGCCAATCCATTCAATATATTGCTTTATCTCTCGCCAAAGATAACCGTAGAAATATCCCATTGCTACCAAAAATCCACTCCACACGATTCCTCCATAAAAAGAATACTTCACAAATTTTTTGAAATCCATCTTCACGATTCCCGCCGTTGTGAAAGTCGCCCAACAAAGTCCCGTGGTTGATTTCACGGCAAAAATAGTTTTTCCTCCATGATGCTCAAAATATTTTTCCATTCGTTGCACAAGTTTTTCTGTGATACCAATATATTTTCCCACGCGTCGCACAAATCCCATTCCATATTTATAGCCTAAGCCGTAAAAAATTATATCCCCACCCATATCCCCTATTATCGACAAAATCAAAACCACAAAAACATTAAAGGCGCCAAGGCTGGCGAGCATCGCCGCGATAATTGTCACCACTGGCCCTTCAATAATCATGAGAGGCAACATTATGGCATAACCATAATGCGAAAGAAATTGAAAAATTTGTTGTCCTGTTTGATCCATAAATATAACTTAAAGCTTAATATGCTAATTCTAGCAAAAATAAACAAGAAATGCTAGACTATGCATATGGGTATTTTAGCTATAAATAAACGCGCTAATTTTGACTATGCAATCCTGGAAAACTACGAGGCTGGCCTTGAACTCTTTGGTCATGAGGTAAAATCGATAAAAACCAAGCATGTGAGTCTCAAAGAGTCCTTTGTGACAATCCATGGCGCTGAGCTATATCTGACTAATGCGCATATTCCACCCTATATTCACGCTGGAATTATCAATAATTATAATCCAACCCGCCCGAGAAAGCTTCTGCTCAAGAAATCAGAAATAAAGCATTTGATTGGCAAAGCTCGCACTCAAGGCTTGACATTAGTGCCAATTAAATTATATACTAAAAGACGTCTGATTAAGCTAGAATTTGGCCTCGGAAAAGGTAAAAAGGAATACGATAAACGAGACAAAATCAAGAAAAGAGAAGATGACAGGAATATCAGAAGAATGATAAAGAATTTGTAATACCAACGAGCTCGCCTGCCTAATTTTCCTATCTTATTATAATTCCTCAACTGTTTCAGTTGGATACTTTTAATTCTTAGTTGGGGTAAAATATAACAAAATAAGAAAATTTGGCAGGCAGGGGGGATGTTTGGTTTCGACAAGTTGTACGTTTAAAATATGCAAGCTGAGTACGGCGTAATCCTCATAAATCTTTCGCCAAATCAATAAGTGCAAACTTATTTTCAAAAGCAAAAACTGTGTTAGCGCAAGCTTTCTCAGCTAACTTTGCCTACGCTTTGGCTTAATTGCCGAGGCCATCGAACTATCCACTCCTAATAGATAGAGCTCGGTGTTATACATTAGGATAGCTAAAATTGCATTTTCTAGGCAAATTTAGTAAAATTACACTAGAAAAAAGGTTGGAATATTTTGTTAGTTCATAACTTCCAATCTAAACAAACTAACTAAGCTTGTAGAGGATTTTAGATGAATAGCTTTGGACATGGGTTCAATTCCCATCATCTCCACAGTAGCAAAAGTCTTAAATTTTTATTTTAGATTTCTGCAGTGCGAGTTCCCTGCCTGCCGGCAGGCAGGGATTCTCGCCATCTCCACGAAATTCCTTACGAATTACGAACTTTTACGAATGTACTAATGTGAAATGAATAATTTTTTACTGTGTTATTTAATTATTCGTATTTCGTACATTCGTACCAATTCGTAATTCGTAAGGACTACTAATTATTAACAAAAAAACCATTAGAAGAATATATCGAAAGCCTTTTGTACAAAAGGCATCAAAAACAAGAATAAATGAAGCTATTTGGGCCAAAGAAATTCGCGTCATTGACGAGGATGGAGGACTGCTTGGAGTAATGGCTGTTCCAGAAGCCTTGATTCTTTCTAAACAAAAAATGCTCGACCTAGTTGAAATTTCTCCTAAGGCCGTGCCACCTGTTTGTAAGATTATGGATTTTGGAAAATTTCAATACCAAAAATCCAAAGAAGAAAGACAGAATAAATCCAAACAGAAAAAATTTGAAACTAAGGGCATTCGCCTGAGCGTTAGAACTGATGAACATGATTTGAATTTCAAAAAAGATCAAACAGAAAAATTTCTCACCAAAGGCAACAAGGTAAAAATTGAAATAATTCTAAAGGGTCGGGAAAAAGCCCATGGCGATCTGGCCAGACAAAATCTCATTGAATTTGTAAAAAGCATTTCCGTGCCTAACAAAATTGAACAAGAGATAAAAAGATTTCCAGGAGGATTTAATATAATAATAACTAGTTAGCGAATAGTCGCGAATTGTAAAACAAATTAATTCGAATTTATTTGTTTAAACATTCGCGATTTATTAGAATTATGAAATTAAAAACCAAGAAAGCTTTGATTAAGAAAATCAAAATTACCAAAAACAAGAAAGTCACCCGTCGAAAAACCGGACAAAACCATTATAATTCCAAAGAAAATGGTAAGGTCGGCCGAGCGAAAAAAGGCGACACAAGATTGTTTAAAGCCGATGAACACAATATTTTGAAAGGTTTACCTTATAATCACTAAATGCTAATTTCTGCAAATTGTAATACAAATAAATTCGAATTAATTTGTTTTACAATTCGCGACTATTCGTCAATTATATGACTAGAGTAAAACGCGGAGTTTCCGCCTCAAAAAGAAGAAAGAATTTATTGGAAGACGCCAAAGGTTATCGCTGGAAAAGAAAATCTCATTACGCTGCAGCTAAACAAGCTGTAATTAAGGCTGGTGCTTATGCTTATCGCGACCGTAGAGTGAAAAAAAGAACTATGCGAGCGCTTTGGATCACCCGTCTCAACATTGCTCTTCGTGAGGTTGGTCAAAAATACAGCTCGTTTATCAAAATTCTCTCTGACAAAAAAATCGAAGTCGACCGAAAGGTTCTCTCACAACTAGCTATGGAAAATCCTGAGGTATTCAAGAAATTCGTCGAAAGCGCTAAATAAGGGAAGTAGCTAGTAGAAAGTAGAAAGCAAAAAATCCTCGCAAGAGGATTTTTTATTCGCTTTATATTTACTACTCCCTACTTTCTACTTCCTACTCCCTACTTCTTCAGTATCACTTCCTTAATCAGTCTTTGAAGCGCATAAAATGGCAACCAGATCCAGAGAGTTTTTCTCACCCACTTATCCCAAAATTGGTTAGCACCACCCTTAATCATCGCAAAATCCAAAAGCAAATAGATGATGAAGAAAAAAATAAATGCAATAGCTCCAATAATTATATACGCTTCCATATTTTTTATATTAAAATATTAAATTATTTTTGCGCAACTAGTAATATCATAAATCACATCTTTTTTCTCCACCACAATTCGCCAGCCTTCTTTCTCCGCGATAGTTTTCAAATTTAGATTAGGATTGAAGGCAATTGGATTGTCCACTATTTCCAAAAATTTTGCGTCCGATTCTGTGTCGCCCACACCATAGGAATCTTCCAGTGTGAGTTTATTTTCCGCCGCATATTGTCGAACGACATGACCCTTGTGCGCTGTCGGTGCAAAAGCTTCTTCACCAGTATAAAAACCTTTTTCATCAAGTTCATAAACTGTGCCAAACACCGCATCAAATTTCAAATGTTTGTTATATTCTTCTACAATCTCAATCGGCGAACCAGAAACAGCTATAAGGTGATAGCCTTTCTTTTTTAGTTCTTCCATTAAATTATCGGCAAAAATATATGTTCGGTCTTTGAAAAAAGGCACAACAACTTGGCTAGCTTCTATTATTTGATCTCGGCTACAACCCTTGATATTTTCCACATAAAGCTTAACCAAGGCCTTTCTATATTCTTCGTATGTGCCATGATGATCTAGCCATTTTGTATAAAGTTGCACCAGTTCATTGCGCACTTCACGCTTAAAAACTTTCATCCAAGCCAATTCGTTAATCAGTTCAAAAGCTAAGTTTTTCCGAAAGATTGTTCCGTCAATATCAAAAACAGCAATTTTATTTTTCATTCACCCTGTTAAATAAGATTTGCATCTTTTCTATAAAACACAACTTATTTAAATTATGTTATTTATTTTTTCACCCATTTTTTTATCCAGTATATGCAAATCTAATTTTAATTTTTTTCTAAAAAATTAAAATTATTTAACAGGGTGAATTTCCTAGTCTTTTCAAATTAGTTCATTCGCATTTTGACGTAAATCCCATACACGGCCAAAACTAAAGCGATAAGTATCCATTGTGTTCCAGCTAGATTCAAAACATTCGTTTGATAAAGCGAATCATAACCAGAAATCAATACCGCCAAAACAGAAAGCCCTACCAAAATATCTTCATATTTATATTTTTTCATCATATTACACCTCCTTTCTTTTTTGTATTTTTGTATTTTTGTCTTTTTATGTTTTTATTTTATCACATTTGATTTTTTATAACAAACTTCACTCCACCACAATCATCGCCTTTCTTCCTTGTTTAATATTTTCCGGTTTCCTGGGGAAATCATGGATGGCACTATATAAAACATCCATATTATATTTATATCCCTCGCCTTTTCGTGTCCCAGGATCATTAGTGATAATTGTGTCGCCATCATAACCAGTCAAAACTAAATTGTGATAGAGCGGTCCCGGAGCGGTAAAGTTTGGATTGCCCAGCTCCCTTCCAGCGGCTGGAATGATAATTGGAAAACCCTGCGCCAGATATTTTTTCAAATCCTCTTTTTCAAAATCATAAACTACTTTCAATTTTTTTCCCTCAGGAAGTTCACCATAAAAATCCAAAAATAAATCGATTGTTTGCTGGGCGGTAGTATCTTTGAAATCGCCATAATTTTTATTTTGAAATTTAACCAAAGCCTGAATTTCTTTTTCAGCAATTTCTCTAGTCAATTTTTTCCCAGTAAAATAATACTCCAGCATCACAATTGATGCCTCCTCGCAAGTTTCCTTATGAATTTCATCCCATTTGGAAAAAGGCGCCTGAGAGGTGAATGGAACTTCAATTAGAATTTTATCAGGAACTTTTTCTATCATTTTTTCCGGCGTCACTATTGCATCATCTTGCATTTTTTCATTGTTTAAAATGATTTCTTTTTCCGAAGTACCGATTCTATTTTCCAAATCTTCTTTCACCTTTTTTGCCTCATTTTCCAAGATAACACTCACTGCCTTTTTTTCACTACTTTTTCCATCTTGAATCATTTTGATTCCTAAGCCTAACAGCATTAGTGTTGAGAAAAACAAGACAAATATATTTTTCCATTTTATCTTTCGATTGATTAAAATCAAAAATATTTCAGCACTGAATATAATACTCCCGCTATCAAAAATAGCGTCAATTATTTTCCCCGTTCTTCCCATCACTAATGTTTGATGAAGCTCATCGCTGGCACCGAAGAAAATAGCTCCTAATAACGCTAGCCAATAAGCCTTTTGTATTTTAAGCTTATGTGCGAGAAAAAAAATTCTCCACAAAAGAAAAAATAAAATTGAAAATTCCGCGAAATGTGCTCCTTTTCTCAAAATTATTTCTTCTACTGCACTCTTGGAATATCTAAGCCCAGGAATAGAAGAAAAATAGAAGATAATCCCCATCCAAAGAAGAGCTGGCAAATAATATTTTATAAACTTTTTAAACATATTAATATCCTTCAAATTAATATATAACCACAGGTGTTCCAACTTCAGCAAAATCATAAACTCGTTTAGCCGAACCTACTCCAAGTCTCACGCAACCATGTGAAACCGGAATTCCAAGATGATTGGCGCCTTCCTTATAGCCTCCGGGCCACTCAGGAAGCTCGTGGATACCATACTTTCCATCTGGCACCATTGCCATCCAATTAGGCATAAACAGACCATAGGCTTTGGAAAATGGGCGAGGAGATTTATTATAAATTTTTGTTTCCATTTTGGGCGTGTCCATTCCTTTTTTCCCACTGGAAACCATAAAAGAATCCAGAATTTTTCCATCCTCAAAAATACTCATAACTTGGGCGGATAAATTAATATCAATATATTTTCCGGTTTTTATTTTAGCTGTCGTATATCTTTTCGCTTGTTCTAGCCTGATATTTTTATCTTGATCCCAGATAATTTTTGGAGGCATAGCCGTCTCAAAAGAACTTTCAAAAATTTTCTCATACTGTTCATCTTGAGCAGTTTTATATTTAGTATAAACTTCTAGATGATATATTTGGGCATATTTCATCCCATCTTTTGGCATCAATTTAAATTCATCTCGGTTGAAATTAGTTTCAAAAAAAGTTTCGCCAGTAGAATTTAGCATAAACTTCAAAGAAAAATCAACCGTTGATTTTGAGAAATTTACTATCATTGGATCTTCGATATCAATCAATACATCTTGTGCTCCATTTTCAGGAATTATTTTTTGAACTTGTGGATATTTTTCCGTAGAAAAAACAAGCGATTGTTTCTCTATATTGGAAAACATTATATTTTGTCCTGCTGGCAAAAATATTTCATACTGCATTTGCGGTTGCCAAAAATCTTTTGGCACTATTACAAGTTTTTTATTGGAATCTTTCCAACGAAGGGAAAATTTCTCACTTGGGACTATTCTTATCCCTTCACCATACTTTTCCGTAAGTACTGGAAAAGAAAAATTAACCACCACTGATTCTTCAGGACGAATATCTGTCGCTCTTTCTAGGGTTATATTAGTTCGAAAAACTTCCGGATAGGCTCTTATACTAAAAACCGCGCCAAAAACACCAGCAATTATAATCGCTAAAATTAAAATAAATTTTTGAGGCGTATTAATATGATGAGCGCCAATATGATGTCTTAGCATTGCGATTTTTATCTAACTTCATTAAACAATTCTCGTGCCGTATTCCAAACTGCTGGATAATTTTTTTCCACTTTCAACCAATACCACCATTCCACTCCCCACAGATATATTTCTGGAAAACCAACTTGCCGAGCATAAGTCACATTTTCTCTGAGCTTTTCTTCATTCATTGATTTGAATTGCTCTTCCAGTGTTGCATTCACTGTCCAACCTTGGATCCACGGTTCAGCTTGCAGTTCCGCTACAATGGCATTTTTTTGTTCCGCAAAAAGACTAATAAGACCATATTTGAAACGAAAGAAACGCGGTCCGATTGGGTAGGAATAATATCCCCAGTTTTCATTATAAATATTGCGATACATTGTGGTGCCAAAAACATCCGCTCTTCTGGCCGCCCTCACCCAAAGACTCAACTCTCCACTATCAGAAACAATTATTTTCCGGCTATCATCAATTTTTCGAGCTATTGAAATTTCACTATCCAACAAATCCGCGTCCGGCTTCGGACAAATACCAAATAGCAAAAATGGTTCATTTTCAATTTGCCAATATTTTATCTCAGGATTATTTTTATATCTCTCCATCACCACTGAGATAAAATTCAAAAGAGATTCCTTTCTTTTTTGATCGCTAACCATCGCCCAATCCGGAATAGCGCATTCTGGCCAGCGTGGAACTTTCTGTCCGATTGTCAAAATAATATCAGCATTTCTTTTTTGCGCTTCTTGAAGTTGCCAATCAATATCAGAAAAATCAAAACTTCCTTCCTTTTTTTCCACCAAATCCCAATAGACCGGAAGTCGCACTTTTCTCACCTCCAAATCGTCTAACATTGCCAGATAAGCTTCCTTCCAATTTATTCCGATATCTGTGGCGTAACGACTAGAAAAGGTCACGCCTAATTTTGCCCTTTCATTTTGATCGCTAACAGGAATATTAAAATAAACAAAAAAGCCTAGTAGTATAATAAAAATAATTCCGATTGCTTTTCCAAAAATTCTTAGAAATTTTTTTATATATTTCATAATATTTAAAACTAAGATTTCGAAACTAAAATTAATCCTAGGGTAATAATAGCAATAGCTATAATTTTTTGAACTATTATCTTAAAATCTTTTTCTTCTCGCATTATTTTTGGCATCCAAGCAGAAAAAATAATGCTCAAACCAAAAATAAAAACGTACTCTATTGAAACTAAGGCATTCACCACAGTCACACTTGCCAAAGACATTGACACTGCATTTTCCTTAAGAAATGATCCACTTCCACCCAGTGCCTTAGCCAAAACAAAAGAAGCCCCGGATTTTTTTTCTTCTTTTTCAGATTTTTTAAATTTCAATAACGACTTCAAAATAGGTTTTCGCCAAATAGGAATTAGGAAGAAACTCAATACACCCAAAAATGCGCCTGTTCTTGTCCAGATAAAAACATTCAAAAAACTATCTTCATTATACAACGCTTTGATAAAAATCGTTGAGACAGCCAAAAGAAATCCAGCTAAAATTGAAGCCCGAAAACCTTCAAAAAATATTCGCGTTCTACTTTTGGCTAAATTAAAAGAAATTAATATTCCACCAAAAATCAAAGCGCTAATACCAAGACTACCTCTGATTCCCAAATTTTCTCCCAAGAATACTATAGCTAGAAAAAAAGATGTGATTGGCACCACCGCACCCACAATCGGAAGCACGCGACTAGCTTCTCCCCTTTTCACTGCTGAAAAAAGCGAAAGCATTCCGTAAATAAAAATCATCCCAGCGATAAAACTAAGGAATATTTTTTCATAACTAATCCAATGAAAGCCAAAGGGAATGAGAAAAACCACAAACATCCC
>Ga0172379_10010821_pt1 | contig 10972 bp, 10 predicted proteins | sample GrowelOW334metaG_FD_119756 | JGI IMG/M metagenome (GOLD analysis project Ga0172379, IMG submission 119756) | Groundwater microbial communities from an aquifer near a municipal landfill in Southern Ontario, Canada - Groundwater well OW334 metaG | ecosystem: Environmental > Aquatic > Deep... | reverse complement strand
TTATTTATGGAGTGATGCTCATGAGTATTTAAATGAATTAAAATATAATAAGTGGATAAAAAAAATTATCTCCTTAACTTTGATTAGACTTAGGATGTGGGATTTTTTAGCTGCTGCTCGTGTGGATTTTTTTATTGCTAACTCAAAAACTGTTGCCAAAAGAATTCAAAAATATTATCGTCGTGATTCACAAGTTATTTATCCGCCGGTTGAGACTGAGCATTTTTTTCTTAGTGATTTAAGTACTCAAGCACAAGAAGAAAAGTATTTTTTAATTGGTTGCAGATTAGTGCCATATAAACGAGTTGATATTGTTGTTGAAGCTTTTAAAAAATTAGGAAATGATTATAAATTAAAAGTTTTTGGTGATGGTTTAGATTTAGATCGATTAAAAGAGATTGCCGGCGAAGCGACAAATATTGAATTTTTAGGTCGCGTTAGTGATGATGAAAAAGCCGTTTTGTATAGCAGAGCCCAAGCTTTCATTAATCCTCAAGAAGAAGACTTTGGTATTACTCCAGTTGAGTCTATGGCCTCTGGACGCCCCGTGTTAGCTTATAATAAGGGTGGTGTGACCGAAACTGTTATTACTGGCGTAACTGGTTTATTTTTTAACGAACAAACTGCTGAAGCAGTAGCAGAAGTAGTCAAAAAATTTAAGAGTGAAGATTTTGATTCAAAAAATATTCGGGCTTATGCTGAGAAGTTTTCCGTTAGTCGTTTTCAAGAAGAAATTACCAAATTTATTCAAGACGTAAAAGATAAACAATAAACATGAAAATAGGCGTTGATATCCGAGTTTTAATGGATAAACAATATAGTGGTATCTCGGAATATGCTCATTATTTACTTAAAGAGCTTCTCCTTCGCGATGATGATAATGAATATATTTTTTATTATAATTCATTTAAAAAGTTAGATGAGCGTTTTTTAGATTGGAGTGGTCCTCGAGTTACTTTTAAAAATACCGCTTGGCCAAATAAAATATTTAATTATGTTTTTCAAAAGTTTCTCTCTTGGCCAAAACTTGATTCAGTGACTGGGCCAGTTGATGTTTTTTGGTCTCCACATCTTAATTTTTCTTGTTTTGGTAGTCAGGCTGGTAAAAAAATCTTAACCGTTCACGATTTATCATTTCTGCGTTATCCAGAATTTTTTAGTGCTCGAAAAAACTTTTGGCATCAAGGCCTTAATGTTAAAAAATTGGTTAAAAAGTATGATGTAATTGTAGCAATTTCTCAAAATACTAAAATTGATTTAATTGAGTTGTTGCAAGTTCCAGAAGAAAAAATTGTCGTAATCTATTCAGGTTTAAATGAGGAAAAAAATAATTTAAGTCCAGCTAGTATCAAATCTTTTAAAGATAGGCATGATATAAATTCGCGATTTATTTTTTATCTCGGAGCGATTGAGCCAAGAAAAAACGTTGCTGGCTTAATTGAAGCTTATAATTTAATGCGCGATAGACATTTGCCTCTTACAGAATATCAGCTACTGTTAGCTGGAGCTAACGGGTGGAAGAATAAACATATTTACAAAAAAGCAGCGGAATCTTTATATAAAGAAGATATTCATTTCTTAGGTTATGTTAGTCGAGCGGAACGTGATTGGTTATATTCAAATGCCTCTTTATTTGTTTATCCTTCATATTATGAAGGTTTTGGTTTTCCACCTTTAGAAGCGATGGCTCACGGGGTAGCGACAATCACCTCTGACGTTTCATCTTTACCTGAGGTAACTGGTGATGCAGCGCTAACTGTTAATCCTTATTCAACTTTAGATTTAGCTAGGGCAATGGAAACCTTATTACTTGATCCAGAACTTAGAAAGATGTATGCCGAGAGAGGAAAAGAAAGAGCTAAATTATTTGTGTGGCAAAAAACAGCGGATAATTATTTAAATTTATTTAAAAAATAATATGCGAGCAGTCATTCAAGTGGTAAGTAGCGCTAGTGTCAAAGTCGAGGGTAGTATTATTGGTCAAATAAATAAAGGTTATTTAGTGCTGTTAGCAATCCATGCGACTGATTCCGGTGATATGATTGTTAAGATGGCGGATAAGATTGCTGATTTACGAATATTTCCTGATGAGAATGATAAAATGAATTTAAGTCTTAAAGACGTTGGTGGCGAAATATTACTTATTTCTCAATTTACTTTATACGGAGATACTAAAAAAGGAAATCGTCCCAGTTTTATTGATTCAGCTCGGCCTGATAAAGCAATTCCAATGTATGAAAAAATTATTGATTTATTAAAAGAAAAAGAACTTAAAGTGGAAGCTGGTCGTTTCGGGGCTAAGATGTCAGTCTCCTTAATTAATGAGGGGCCAACGACAATAATTATTGATTTATAAAATGTCTAAGAAAAAAATAAAAATTTTAATGGCGATGTCTGGAGGAGTTGATTCCTCAGTTGCTGCCCAACTTTTAAAAAACCAAGGCTATGATGTCACGGGAATCTTTTTGCATTTCTGGAAAGATGAAAAATTAGGTGATAAAGCCGAAAATAAATGTTGTTCACTTGAATCTTTGCTTGATGCTAAAGCGGTGGCTAATAAAATTGGAATTCTGCTTCACACTTTTAATTTTGAGAAAGAGTTTAAAGCGGCGGTCGTGGATAATTTTTTATCAGAATATAATATTGGACGCACGCCTAATCCTTGTGTTTTGTGTAACCGAAAAATTAAGATTGGCTTGCTTTTGCAATATGCTAAAGAGTTAGGTTTTGATTATGTTGCCACTGGTCATTATTTAAAAATAAAAGATTACGAAGGAGAACGCCGGTTATATAAAGCTAAGGATTTAAAAAAAGATCAGACTTATTTTTTATATACTTTTAACCAACAGCAACTTAAGCATTTAATGTTTCCGCTTGGTGGCTATGATAAGCCTCGAGTACGTAAGCTAGCCGAAGAATATGGCTTAGTTACCGCTGCTAAACCAGAGAGTCAAGACATTTGTTTTTTATCCGGCCCGCATAATGATTTTCTAAAACGTTATTTAAAGTTAAAACCAGGACCAATAAAATTATTAGATAGTGGTAAAGAAATTGCGACTCATCAAGGTTTGCCACTTTATACTTTAGGTCAAAGACGGGGAATCGAAATTGGTGGCGATGGTCCTTATTATGTGGCTAAAATGGATTATGAAACTAATACTCTTTACGTAGTTCGTCAGTGGAATGAGGATATTTTATTTGCTGAAGGTTTAACTTGTGAAGATAGTAATTGGTTGTCTGGTAAAAAACCAGAATTTCCTTTGAGCTGTCAGGCCGTGATTCGTTATGGACATTTACCTGTGCCTTGCATTGTTAATAAGGGAAAGAAAAAAGGTGAGTTAGTGGTTAAGTTTAAAAAACCACAACGAGCCGTGACCCCCGGTCAAAGCGTAGTATTCTATGATAAAAATCGAGTGTTGGGTGGTGGCGTTATAAAATAAAATTTAGACAAATTAAAAAGGCTGCTTTATTTTAAGCAGCCTTTTAGATTATTGTAATTGTTTCAGTTACCCCATTTTTTTGTTGCATTATTGCAAGTGGGGTTTTAATTATAATCTGGGCATCAGTTAAGAAGCCAGAGTTATCGGCGTACCAATGATTTAAGATAATCACATTTTCAATGGTATTTTCTTTATGCCGATTAATTTGGGCGGGACCAGTCATTCCTGGTTTAACTCGCAGTGACTGGTAGTAAGCTTTACGATTTCTTTTTACTGCTGGCCAAGGTCTTGGTCCAACTAAACTCATACTTCCAGTTAAAACTAGAAATAGTTCGGGCAGTTCATCTAAGTGCCAACGTCTGATAAAAATACCAAATCTGGTCACTTTTTCTGAACCGACAAACATACTTCTAAATTTGAAATAACGAAAAGGTTTTCCGCCTTTTCCGATTCGATAACTAACGTAAATAATAGGCCCTTTAGAATCAAACTTAATGATAATGCTTATCACTATCATTATAGGTAAGAGCATAATTATTAAAATCAAAGAGACTAAAAAATCAGAGAATCTTTTCATTTTTATGGTAGTTTTTTGGTTGTTAAAGGATGTTTTATATATAACACAATATTTTAATTAGGTCAAGAGATAGCATAAATTTATTTTGTGCTATAATAACTTTTGTAATTAAAAATAATCTTAAAATAATTTATGTCACAAAGTATTCAAGACGTCTTTAAAAGAATCAAAGACAAGAAAAAAGAGCAAAGTGAGCTTAAAAAAATGTATCGTGATGCCTTGTCAGTCAACGGTGGTTATCAGGAACTTTTAGAAGAACTTGAAGCTTTGAAACTTAAAAAGAAAAAACTTGAAGCTGGCGTTCAATCAGATTTTAAAGAAGAGTTTGATAAGATTGAAGGCTTGAAATTAAATATTGCCGGGGACACTCAAATGTTATCCGATTTAGCTTTAACTCAACTTACTAGCGGTCAACCAGTTAAGATTATTGATGAAAATCAAGTAGAGTATGAACCAATTTTTACCGTTAGATTTAAAAAGAGCTAAATTAAAATACAATTTTGATATAGAAAAAAGCGGACATTTTTTATGCCCGCTTTTATAAAATACTTTTAATCTATCCAGTTTTCTTTAAATAAATCATCTCTCTTTACATTACCGTGTGGATTTTGGGTTTTTGATTTTATAACATCAAAGACAAAGTCGTAATTGTAATGATTTTTTTCCATTTCATCTGAAAAATAATCAAGAAAGAAAATGAAAGAATTTTCTGTTTCAATAGCCGGAATAATATTACCACTTTTTATATCAAGTCTAATGTTAATAAAGTTGTTACTGTCATGCAAATTTTCATATGAAAAATTAAATAGATCGGGACTAAGTGGTAGAGTGCGATAACGCCATAACCAAACAATATCACCTTTCATTTGATGGGCGCTGCTAGCTAGTTCGTTTAATATTTTTTCGTATTCACATCTAAATGGACAATAAGATAAATCAATTTTGACGCAAGCCATTTTTCTCCATTTATCAAAGTCTTTCTTAAATGAACAAGGAGCGTTGTCTAATAACAGATAGGGTTTTTTAGAGTATTCGTTTTCCCATTCGGCTTTTTTATCAGCGCTTACTTTTTTCAAATGTTTATTATACCTAATCATTAGGGGTATGACTATACACCAAATCATAATTGGTAGAACCGAAAAATTACTAAAATAATAAACACTAAAATAAGTGGCCAGCATTAAAGTTAATAGAGGAATAAATAGAAATAATTTCCAGCCAATTTTTTTATTTTTTGGCATTGAAGAATAAAATTCATCATTGACGTTTATTCCAGTTGCCCCAGCATCATTTTTTGGTCGAAAAATGAAATAATCATTTGTCAGTTTAATTGCATTAAGAAAGAAATTTTTCTCAATAACAACTTTATTTGGATCCTCTTTAAACCTTCTCCAGTCCTTCGAGTTACCGTGGATATTATCCGCTAAGTGTTTCCACTCAGTAAAAGAAATTCCACCATCTATGCTGCGAATTTTTGTTCCAGCAATGTCAGCTAATAAGGAGTTGTCTTTTTGCCCCTTAATTCTTTCAACACATCCATCTTGAATGTTTTGAATTTTTTTTAGAAAACTTTTCATTGTTAAATAACTTTTTTTATTTCCTACTCCTATATTTATCGTCCCGTTCGGTTTTGGACTTTGAGGCAATTCTAAAATAATTTTGATAAAATGTCAAATTTGGCCAATAAAAAACAAGCCTTTTAAAGCTTGTTTCTTTTGTGCCGCGAGAGGGACTCGAACCCTCATGAAATCGCTCCCACACGAGTTTGAGTCGTGCGCGTCTACCAGTTCCGCCATCGCGGCCATAAATTCATTCTCATTATAATATAAAAACGTGGATTGTCAAATTTATTGGAATATTTAATTAAAATATTAATGGAAATATTGGTCTGATTTTGTTATAATAAATCATATGAATCAAGAAAATAAAACAACCGAAGCTTATAATAAAATTGCCGAGGAATATAGTCAACGTAACCATGATCTTATTTGGGTTGATGAATATACTTATTACAAAACTTTGTTAAGTGGTAAGAAAATTGTTGATTTAGGCTGCGGAGCTGGTCGTGACGGAGAGCATTTTGTAAAAGATGGCTATGACTACTTAGGGGTTGATTTATCGCCCGAAATGATTAAAATTGCCAAAAATAGAGTCAAGATCGGGGAATTTAAGATAATGGATTTGCGTAATTTAGATTTACCACAGGAATCTTTTGATGGTTTTTGGGCTTCAGCTAGTTTGCTCCATTTTTCTAAAGAAAACGTGCCCAATATTTTAAAATCATTTTATAATCTACTAAAAAAAGATGGTATCGGTTTTGTTTCGGTAAAAGAGAAAAGAGAAATAGATGAGGGCTTTATTTGTGAAGATAAATGTGGCGGAATAGAACGTTATTTTTCTTTTTATACCGAAGAAGAAATGACGAGCTATCTTAAGCAGGCTGGATTTAAAATAATAAAAATTAGTGTTACAACAGAAGATGATAGAATAGGCACTAAATGGCTGTGTTTCTTTGTTAAAAAATAATCGTCTATTGTTACCGTGTTCTTTTTCCGTTATAATCAAGTTAATAAAAGATAAAGTATTTATGGGTAAAATCATTGCGGTTGTGAATCAAAAAGGCGGTGTCGGTAAAACGACCACCTCTGTTAATTTAGGAGCTTACTTGGCCAGTTTAGGTAAACAGGTCCTTTTAGTTGACCTTGACCCTCAGGCTAACGCTACATCAGGCTTAGGGATAGAACATAGTAAGTTGGAAGCCGGAATTTATGAAGCCTTAATTGGTGAAAAACGGATTTTTGATATTATTAAACGGACTTTACAAAAAGGTTATTCAATTGCTCCGGCCACGGTTAGCTTAGCGGGTGCTGGCATTGAACTTGTTTCAATGGAAAACCGAGAATATCGTTTATCGCAAATACTTGAATTAGTGCGTGGTGAATATGATTATATAATTGTTGACGGCCCACCATCTTTAGGACTACTTACTATAAACAGTTTGGTGGCCGCTGATGAAATATTAATTCCGACTCAGAGTGAATATTATGCTTTAGAAGGTTTAGGACAATTACTTCAGACAATTAGTTTGATTCAAGAAAATTTAAAACCAGAACTTAAAATAATGGGTACGGTGGTCACAATGTTTGATCGCCGTAATAAATTGTCGACTTCGGTTATGGGAGAACTTAAGGTTCATTTTCCGGGTCGCGTGTTTGATGCCGTTATTCCTCGAAGTGTTAGACTGGCTGAAGCCCCAAGTTATGGTCGCAGTATTTTTCAATATGAACCAAAATCAACTGGCGGTAAGGCTTACGAGGCTTTAGCGCTTGAAGTTATTTCTTTAGAAGAAAAAATAAAATAATTTTTTACATATGACACATGGCCTAGGTCGCGGACTTGATTCGCTTATTCCAAAAAAAATAATTACTCCAGTTCCAGTCAGTGCTTTATCTGAAGCTGGTTCAGCTTTACTACTAAATGATTTAGACAGAATCATTAAAGTGAGTCCTGATGAAATTGCGATTAATCCTTGGCAACCACGTCAGCATTTTGCTGATGCGGCTTTAAATGAACTTGTTGAATCAATTCGCGAACACGGAATTATTCAACCTTTAATTGTTACTCGAACTAATGGTAAATATGAACTTATTGCTGGTGAACGTCGTTTAAGGAGTGCTAAAATTTTAGGCTTAAAAGAAGTTCCTGTAATTGTTCGTGAAGCCAGTGAACAAAAAAAATTAGAATTTGCTATCATTGAAAATTTGCAAAGAGAAAACCTTAACCCTCTTGAAACCGCTTGGGCATATCAAAAATTAATTGATGAATTTAATATTTCTCAAGAAGACGCCGCTAAACGAATGGGTAAAGCCCGCTCAACTGTGGCTAATTCTTTACGCCTACTACTGTTACCTGATGAAATCAAAACTGCCTTGGCGGAAAAAAGAATCAGTGAAGCTCACGCTAAATATTTATTAGGACTTGATAGTGAAGCTAAACAGATTAATGTATATCGCAAAATTGTCAGAAATAATATGACGGTGGCTGAAACTGATCGCGAAATTAAACGATTAGGGGGGACTAAAGAAGCTAGAGTAAAAGACTTTGCCGACGAAGATAAGGAAAAACGTTTAGCCCAAACTCTTGGTACTAAGATCAATATCAAAAGACAAGGTAAAAATGGTAAGATTATTATTGACTTTTTTAGTGAAGGGGAGTTAAATGATATAATTGACAAGATAACAAAATAGTAGTATAATAATTAGTTATAAAGTTCTTTTTATTTTTAAATTTTTTAGAGAAAAGGAGGTTAGTTATGAGAAATGATCAAAAAACTTTTGTTTCAGTTTTGAATATCGGCCTGGTAATTGGCCTTGTTACTTTCTTTGTAGTTTTATTTGTAAATAGTTTTACTCCAGAAAATATTTGGACCGAATTATTTGTAAATAATATCTATTTCTTGTTTATGCAAGTAACAACGCTTCCTGATATTATTTCGTTACGGGATGTTGCAATTGCGATGTTTTGCGCCGGTATAATGTCGTGTTTTTCAGCTTTTCTTATATTTGGGTTTATCACTAATCAAGACGGTTCTTTCTGCGTCCAACTATAAAACAAGTTTAAAAACAGAAAAAGTGTTCCACAAAGGAGCACTTTTTTTCTATTTAAGCAACATTGATTAGCTGGTATAAACTTGTTATAGTTAACTTAAGATTAACTCAAGAAAACTTAAATTTTCTATGTCTTTTGTCCACCTTCATAATCATACCCACTATTCATTGCTCGACGGCTTAACTCAGCTAGACGAGTTGATTAATCGTGCTAAAAGTGAAGGGTCGCCAGCGGTTGCAATTACTGACCATGGGACGATGTATGGTGTGATTGAATTTTATCAAAAATGTAAGAAAGCCGGCATTAAACCAATTATTGGTGTTGAAACTTATTTAGCCCCTAAAAGTAGATTTGATAAATTAAATCGTTCTGACGCCAAAAACTATCACTTACTTCTTTTGGCAAAAAATGAAATTGGTTATAAAAATTTAATTAAATTAATTTCTTTTGCTCATATCGAGGGCTTTTATTATAAACCTCGAGTTGACTGGGAGTTACTTGAAAAATATCACGAGGGAATAATTGCTTCCACGGCCTGTTTGGGCGGTGAGATTGCTCAATATATTTTGGCAGGCGATCTTGTCGGCGCTAAAAAAAGAATTTTAGAATATAATGAACTTTTTGGGCAGGATAATTTTTATTTAGAATTAATGGATCATCCAGAACTGCCTGGTCTAGTAAAAGTTAATGAGGCCCTAATCGCTTTTTCTAAAGAGCTTGGAATTCCTCTGATTGCGACTAATGATATTCATTATTTAAAAAAAGAAGACGCTGAAGCTCAGGACATTCTTTTATGTCTCCAAAATAAAAAGAAAATTACCGATACTGATAGAATGTCGATGATAGGTCACGGCGACTACTCAATGAGATCAAATGCTGACATGATTGAAGCCTTTAAAGATACTCCTGAGGCTATCAGTAATACTTTGAAAATCGCGGAAATGTGTAATGTAGAAATAGATTTAGGCAATATTCAATTACCTTATTTTGACGTACCTGAAGGCTATGATGGTAATTCTTATTTACGGCATGAATGCGAAGCTGGTTTAGCTTTTCGCTATTCAGATTTAATAATTGGTAGTGAAGAAGAAAAAACAATTAAAGATCGAATGGATTTTGAGTTATCGGTGATAGGAAAAATGGGTTGGCCTGATTATTTTTTAATTGTGGCTGATTTTGTTAATTGGGCTAAAAATAATGGAATCGTTGTTGGTCCGGGTCGTGGTAGTGCCGCTGGTTCTTTAGTTTGTTATTTAACTGGTATTACTAACCTTGATCCTTTAAAGTATGATTTACTTTTTGAACGTTTTTTAAATCCTGAACGTGTTTCAATGCCTGATATTGATATGGATTTTTCCGATATTCGTCGTAATGATGTTTTAAATTATGTGGCTAAAAAATATGGTGAAGACCATGTGTCACAGATTATTACTTTTGGAACAATGGCTGCTCGAGCGGCAGTTCGCGATGTTGGTCGAGTTTTAGATTATCCATATGATTTCTGTGACAGTTTAGCTAAAGATATTCCGATGTTTACGAAGTTAGCGGAAGCAATTAAAACTGTGCCAGAACTTAAAGAAAAATATGCTAAAAATCCTGATGCTAAACGAGTTTTAGATTACGCTTTACGTTTAGAAGGAGTAGCTCGTCATTCTTCAACCCATGCTTGTGGCGTGCTAATTACTAAAAATCCTTTGACTGATTATACTCCAGTTCAATACGCTTCATCAGCCGATAAAACCTTAGTTTCACAATATTCCGCTCATCCAATTGAGGACTTAGGCTTACTTAAGATGGACTTTTTGGGTCTTAAAAATTTAACAATTATTGAGGCGGCTTTAAAAATAATTAAGAATACTCGGGGACTAAAACTTAACATCAACGACATTCCGATGGATGATAAGGCGGCCTATGAATTATTTCAAAAAGGTGAAACTACTGGTGTCTTTCAGTTTGAATCATCGGGAATGAAACGTTATTTGCGAGATTTAAAACCAACTGAATTTGAAGATATTATTGCGATGGTGGCCTTGTATCGTCCTGGACCAATGGAGTGGATCCCCGATTATATTACTGGTAAGCATGGTGAAAAAAAGGTTGCCTATCTTCATCCAAAACTCGAACCAATACTTGCTAAAACTTATGGCGTAGCTATTTATCAGGAACAAGTAATGCAAATCGCCCGTGATTTAGCTGGTTTTTCAATGGGCCAAGCTGATGTCCTTCGAAAAGCCATGGGTAAAAAAATTGTTAGTCTTCTAGCTGAGCAAAAAGAAAAATTTGTTGATGGTTGTGTTAAAAATGGAATATTTAAGGAGCTTGCGGAAAAGATTTTTTCTTTTATTGA
>Ga0172379_10010820_pt1 | contig 10972 bp, 4 predicted proteins | sample GrowelOW334metaG_FD_119756 | JGI IMG/M metagenome (GOLD analysis project Ga0172379, IMG submission 119756) | Groundwater microbial communities from an aquifer near a municipal landfill in Southern Ontario, Canada - Groundwater well OW334 metaG | ecosystem: Environmental > Aquatic > Deep... | reverse complement strand
TTCTACGGCGATACCTGGGCCAAGCCGACGAATAAAGGCAAGCTCTACGATGTCGTGACCGCGCAGACTCAAGATCTGTACGTCCCCAACCTGAAGCAGGCATCGGATGAAAAATACGATCTCATCATCGTTACCGGCTTTACCTGGTCCGACGCCCTCAACGAAGTCGCAAAGCTTTATCCGACTCAAAAGTACATGATCGTCGACGTCGATTGGGTACCGAATCCAAACGTCATGCAGGTGACCTTCTCCGAACACGAAGGGTCCTACCTTGTCGGCGTAGCCGCGGCGCTTAAAGCGAAAGCCGACGGCATTTCCAAGCCGAAGTTCGGCTTCATCGGCGGTATTCCCGGCCCGGTTATTACGAAATTTGAAGTTGGTTACGTGCAGGGAATAAAATCAGTACTCCCGAACGCTGAAGTTGTGGACTATTACGCCAACGATTGGGGCAAACCCGAACTTGCGAAAACTCAAGCCAAGTATTGGTACGATTCCGGCGTTTACGCCATATTCTCCGCGGCAGGCGGCACGGGTAACGGCACGATAGCCCAAGCTAAAGAATATAGGTCTCAGGGCAAGAATGTGTGGGCCATCGGCGTCGATTCGGATCAGTATGACGACGGCGTCTACGCTTCCGGAAAATCCGCGGTCCTGACATCCATGCTTAAGCGTGTTGAAACCGCCTCAAAAATCGCTCTTGATTCCGTAAAGTCCGGCAAATTTAAAGCGGATGTCGTGACCCTGAACACAAAGTCAAACGGCATCGGCTATTCGTCAAAGAACGCCGCGCTTGGAAAGGACATCGTGACGAAGCTTGAGGACGCAAAAGCGAAGATAATTTCCGGAAAGGTAAAAGTAGCGGCGACCTACAAGGCTGCCAAAGCACTTCCGGGATTCCCGCAGAAACTGCAAGCTAAAGATGAATGATGCTTTCGGGAAGCCGGTTGCTTCCCGAAAGCATCTTGCAGTATTTCCGGTAGGAAATACTGCTCACTTACGACTGAGCCTCAGAAAACTGAAGTTTTCTGAGGCCTTTTTGTTTTGAGACTTTAGTTGTTGGTGCTGGAACGTTTGCAGTCCGATCGGTTTTATTTGGGGCTACCGCCTTTGCGCTGCAGGGGCCGTTTACAGGCGGAAGGTGACGGCCGCGGTCGTGCCCTTGTTTTTTTCGAAACTCAGGTTTCCGCCGAGTTGAACGGCCAGCATGCTTGATATTCGCAGTCCTAGACTTTCGGTACGTTCCGGATCAAAGCCTTTCGGAAGTCCCCGTCCGTCGTCGGCAACCCGTAGGGTCGCGGAGTTTCCCGATCGCTCAAGCGTTATTCTCACTTCGCCCGTCTCGTCGCCGGTGTAGGCGTACTTGATGGCGTTCGTTATCAGTTCGTTGAGTATCAAACCGATTGGCACGGCGCTTTTGAGCGATATGGGTATCTTCTGCAAATTTGCGATGAAGCGAATTTTCCCCTGTCCCAGCGTAAAGGTCTTATCGATCATTTCGATGAGGCTGTGGATGTACACGTCGATATCGATACGGTCAAGACTTTCCGACACGTTAAGCTGTTCGTAGATTGCCGATACTGATTTTACTCGGCCTATGGCTTCAAGGAAAACACGCGAGGCCTGCTCATCCGTGATCAAGTCTTTATTCAGGGACAAAAGGCTGGATACGATGGATAGACTGTTTTTGACCCGATGCTTCAATTCCCGCAGCAGTATTTCCTTTTCTTCCACTGAGCGCGCCAATTTTTCTTCATTTGTTTTTCGATCGGTGATATCCCGTCCACTGGCCCGAATCCCGAGGTAGCGGCCTTTACTGTCGTACACCGGCATCCAAGAGACGGTTAGCCATCCTATATCCCCGTTCTTGTGGATAAAGCGGAACTCGTAATTCTTGCCCCGGGTTCCACGCGCCGTCTCGGCCATTTGTTTCATCGCGCCTTCCCGATCTTCCTCGGCGATCATGACGGATACAAAATCCTTCATCGCGAGGACTTCCTCGGCGGAATAGCCGGTTACCGATTCAACTCCGGGATTGACCCACAAGTATTTCCCGTCGGGCGCGAACCAAGACTCCCAATCCATCGTATAGTCGGCGATGATTCTCAGCTTGTCATCGCTTTCGGTAACGGTCTGGAGCAATCGTTCTCGGTCGGAGAGTGCCCTGGCCAGCTCAATATTCGCATAACTCAAATTGCCCAGGATGTAGGCGAAACCCCTATAGAAGCGCATTGTCTGTCGCACACGCTCCCTGCTCCAACGGGGGACCTTGTCCAACGCATCTAGATAGTCGGCCTCGTCGTAACCGAATTTTTTGGCCTGCGCGCGGAAAAGTTCATAATCGACCGTCTCGTCGTCGTAAAAAAACTGACCGGTTTTTATGTTTCCCAGATGCTTGCCGCCGATGAAGAGCGGCGTGGTTACGTCCCACATATTGTTTTTGCAGCGGTATTCCTTGATTTTCCCGTCTTCCAGGATTTTGGATAATTCCGCGTTGCTCTCGGTGCAATGCGCGCAGCTCAAGGGATTCGCGCGATGGAAGCGGGCGCAGATGTCCTGCCATCCCGTCGCGACAAGGTTTCTGCCGCTAAGATCGATAATTCCAATATTCATGCCGGTGAGCGCGTAGAAGTCGTTCATAAGGCTTTGGAGAAGCGGCGCGTTGATGACGTCCTTCAATTCAGGTGATCCGTTGCCGGCTTCCTTCCGTACCTGCTTTTGGGAATCGAAGAGTTCGAAAGCCATTTCGATGGAAGATTGAAACAGAAAAGGCGCTGAATCTTTTATGATGAAGCCGTAACGCGCGATATCGCGGATTTTCTTGACCAGTTCGCCATGCACATCCGGAATGAGGAATACGACGGGAATCTTTCGTTCCGTCTGCATCTTCCGCGCCGCTTCCGCCCCGTCGATACCCGCTCCCAAATCGATATCAATCAATGCTAAATCGATTTTTGGATCAGCTGAGACGAAGTTTACTGCTTTTTGGCCTTCGGTGGTCGCGATAGTTTCATAGCCCAAGCGTTGGAGCATTTCCTCAAGCGCTTTGGCGACGATCGATTCGTCTTCAACCAATAGAATTTTTTTCGGAGTCGAAATGTTCGTCCTCCCGGAATAAGATGATACTGTAAATAAGTATAAGACACGATCGTCAGATGCGCCACATGGAAGGATTTAAGAATTTTGAACGAGGGATGAACGCGAATATAAAAAAAGAGGGAAGCCCGATGGCCTCCCCCTTTTCCTATTCCTTTTCCTCTTTGTTCAACCGTGGTTGATTCTTCGTCTTATTTCTTCCGATTCTTCAACGCGGTCGCCAGTCGTTCTGCCTGGAGCATGAAGGTCTCAAGCCGGGCGCGGATGATCTGGCTGAAGGGGTTGCCGTCGCACTCGATCGAAAGGAAGGGCAGAACGTCCATTGATTCTTTCAAATCCGACAGGTCTACCGGCTCTCCCGCGTTGGCGGCGGCTTTCTCTTTACCGACAATCGTCATTTCCTGCTCGGCGACGGCTTCCGTCATACGGCTGTTCATGCAGCCGAACGGTCCGACGGAAATTACGCCGCAGTACTTCTCCACGTAGCGCGCCAAGGCCGCGCCGGAGGAAAGTCCGGGTTCACCGGTGAGCTGGACGGGGAAGAAGTGGGTGGAGTGCTTCATGTAGCGCTTGATGTCGATCATTTCGAACTCGTAGAGGCCGGATTTCTCCATGATCTTCTTGATCTTGCGCTCAAAACGGGACTGCACGATATTCGTGATGCCCATTTCGATTTTTCCCATGAGGCTCAACTTCGCTTCGTACATGCCGATCTCGCGCAGGAAGTCGGTGTAGCGCACCCATTCGGAAACCGGCGCGTCCAGCATCGTGAAGCCGTGGTCGGCCAGGAGGTCCGGGATGCCCATGAGCGCGAAGTGGTCGCGGCGAACGAAGATCTCGCCGACAATCGCGACGTACTTGGCCTCGGACATCGGGGTTTTGAGCGGGATGGCCTTCAGCGCCTGGGCGCTCATCCGCAATTGTTTGAAGAAGGGCGTTTTGCTCGACTCATCAATCGTCGCGGTGATCGCGGCGACTTCCCTTTCAAAGACCTTGAGACCCGCTTCGCGGTCGGCCGCGTGCGCCTTGATCGCGGAACGGATGTCGTCCATGACGTCGAACGCGTACATCGACTTGAGCATGCCCAGACGGAACTTGAGGCCGAGTCCCGCGTAGCCGTCGTCGTTGGTGAGCACCAGCTGCGCCACGTCGCGGAGGCCGCTTTTCTCAATCATCGCTTCAATGAGGATCTCGTACTGGCCTACGCGGCAGCAGCCGCCGGCACCGACCATGAGAATGACGAGTTTTTCGTCCGGGTTTTTCCGGTACTTCAAGTACTTGCGGATTTCACCCAGGATATTGATGATCGGCAGGCATTCCTTGCTCGTCGTCACCGCGCGCCCCAGGTCGAGCGCCTCGCGGTCGCAGACGGGGAGCGGCTCGGCGTTCCAGCCGAGGGAGCGCAGCACCGCGGCGCCGCTGATCGCGAACAGGTCTCCCATCGACGGGATAACCAGCTTCACGCGCGGGTCGGTCATCTGGAATTCGACGCCTTCGCCATCGATATAAACCGCTTTTCCCAGCTCGTTGATTTTGATCTTGGCCGGAGTGAAATCGATTTTTTTGTCCTGAACCTTGTCCTTGACCTTCATATAGTTGCGGACGACGTCCATGAAGGCTTCAATGCGGGTGTTGACGCCCGCGTCCGCCGTATGGCTGTCCACTTCTATCGTGAGGGAAGGCTTAACGCCCATGAGGTCGCGGAAATGGGTGACCATCACGGAATCGATGGCGCACAGGAAGTTGGTCAGGTAGCAGCCGAAGAGCTGCGGATGCCGTTTCACTATGCGCGCGGCCTTGATGATGCGCTGGCCCATTTCCCAGTACGTGTCGCGGTAGTTCTCTTCCTGCTCGTACATGAGGAAATCGAAGGGGATCAGTTCGATGCCGCGGCTGGCGAACTTGGAGGGCACGCCCTTGTTGGCTTCGTCGGCGAATGCGGAGTAGGGGTGGCCGAAGTAGACGACGGCGATTCGCTCCGGGTGCGCTTCAAGATCGGCCAGGATCCGCCTGCCTTCTTCCTTGCAGTCGGCAAAGTACGCCAGCTGCTTCTCAACTGCCTTGTCGTGGGCTTTGGCGCCCTCTTCCTCGGTGAAGCCGAGTTCCTTGGCAACCGCGACGAACTTGTCTTTTTCGGCTCCGTAACCGGTGCGCAGATCAAGGATCGGCGTGAGCAGCTTGGGCGGATTGGGCAGGTCAAGCATGTGCGTCGCTTTCTGGTACCAGGGTTCTCCCTGCACGAACATGCAGGTGGACTGGTACTCGATGCGGTATTCTTCCTGCTCGGAGACGTGGACTTCCTTGAGCTGGGGGGAGAAGATGAAATCCGGCTTGCGCAGGATCAAGTCTTCGAACATGCCTAGGGCGATCTGGCCGGCCAGACAGTAGCTGGTCATGCCCTTGTCGATGCCCGTCTGCCTGACTTCTTCGGGGAGTATCACCTTGCAGCCGAGTTCGTTGAAGAAGTTGAAGTAGAGCGGATAGAGCATATGTGTGTGAAAACTCTTGTTGATGCCCACGGCGAGCGCGTTCGGCTTCAGGTCGGGTCGCACCTGCGCGTATTTCTTGAAGAGGAGTTCCTTGCGCGTTTCCGGGTGATTGAGTTTGGTCACGTCGTAGCTGATCTTGTGAACCTGGTTGTAGTATTTGTTGCAGGCTCCGCCGAAGGGGAATTTCTTCCCGTTGACTTCGATCAGGGAGATTTCGCACTTCCGATCGCAGTTTTCGCTGGTGCCCGGGCAGATGAAATTCTTGCCATAGCTCACTTCGCGGCCGGCAAGTTCCGCAAGGTCGAAAGCGCTCGGCTGCAAAAGCCCCGCGGAAAGCATGTTCTTGATTTCCAGGGCCACGCCGTAGGAACCCATGAGTCCCGGCTCCGGCGGAACGATGATCTTCTTGCCGGAGATGGCGGCCATGGCCAGCGGGACGGCTTTGTTGTAGCAGACGCCGCCCTGCATGAAGACCTTGTTGCCGACTTGGCGGCTGCCTTTTACGCGGTTTACGTAGTTGATGCAGATGGAATACACCAGGCCCGCGACGATGTCCTCGCGGGCAATGCCTTCCTGGAGGGCGGTGTTGATGTCGGAAGAAATGAACGCCGCGCACTGGTCGGAGAAGTTCGGCGGCGCTTTGGCTGCCAGCGCGACTCCCGCGATGTCTTCCATCTTGATGCCCAAGGACTCTAAAGCCGATTCCTCAAGGAAGCTGCCGGTGCCCGCGGAACAGGCCTCGTTCATCGCGTAGTCGGAGGCGACGGAATTGGTCAGGAAGGTGTATTTCGCGTCCTGGCCGCCGATCTCGAAAATCGTGTCGACTTCGCTATCGAAGTGGGCCGCCGCGCGCGCGTGCGCGATGATCTCGTTGATGATGCCCTCGGTGTCGGCGTGCAGGCCCGCGATGTATCGGCCCGAACCGGTGACGCCCAACCCGACGATCTTGATCGGCGTATCACCGACCTGTTCCAGCAGGGAACGGTAGCAGTTGCGGGACGCCTCGATCGGGCTGCCGTTGGTGCGCAGATATTTGGCGCAGAGGATCTTTTCGTCGGCGACGCGGAAGAGAACAGCCTTGGTTGTCGTGGAACCGACGTCCAATCCCAAGACGCATTCGTCGCCCGCGGCGACTTTACCGTACGGCATCGATTTGAACTCGACGCGGTCGGTGTAGTCGGAAAGGGGTTTAAGGAAATCGAAGGACGACGTCATGTCTTTGAAATAGGCGCCCTTCGCGTGGTCGACCATCTCCGGCTTGGAATCCAGCGCCCAGAGAGCCGCGCCGAGCGCTTCGAAATAGGGGGCTTCGGTCGGGACATCGACCAGATCGACCCCTTCCTTCAGAAATTTAATGACGGCCCCGTTTCGCGCCGTGCCGCCGACAACCAGGACTTTCTTTGCGCTGATTTTCACCAGGAGTTCTTCAATTTTCTTGGCGATCATGCGCGCAAGCCCCGCCGCGACGTCCGCTATCGGCTCGCCCTTGTTGAGGGCGTGGGTACAGTCGGACTTGCAGAAGACCGAGCAGCGGCCGGAAAGCTTATGCGGGTTGGTGGAACTCTTGGCCAGGCTCACCGCTTCTTCCACATCGACGTTCATGCGGCGGATCTGCTGCATGAAAAACTCGCCTGTGCCGGACGCGCATTTGTTGCCGGACGAAATACGGGATACTTTTCCTTTTTTGTCCAATTCGTAGACGATGAAGGATTCGCCGCCCGCGGATACGACCGCGTCGTGTTTGCCCGCCGCGCCATCTTGGGTGAAACGATAGGCAAGCTCAGTGGCTTCGGGTTCTATTATGGAAGAAAAACGGGTGATTTCACGGAATTTTCGGCCGGTTACGGCTATATATTTTCCGCTCAGTTCGTATTCGTCCAAAACCTTTGTCAAGGCGCCTTTAGGGTCGCCCTCGTGGTCACGCACCACGATGTTTTTGACTACCGGTCCGTGTCCGTTCTTTTCGATCTCTACAAGGGAAAAAGTGGACGCGCCGAGGCAGATGCCTACAGCGTTTACGGTCTTTTCTTTCGCGATTTCGCTCATTACTGAACTTCTCCGTTTCGGGCGGCTCCGGTTCCGACACCGATAGTCGAAAATGCTCTCACCGTCCGAGTGCGGCTATCTTACGACTTATTCTTATTATGGACAAGACGGATCGGGCAACCTTCGGTTATACTACAGGGTACGATACGAGTGGAGGCATCGATGAACGCGATCGAAATGGTCGGCATCTCCAAGTACTTCCCCGGCGTGGCTGCCAACGATCGCGTTGATTTTTCGGTCTCGGAGGGTGAGATCCATGCGCTTCTAGGCGAAAACGGCGCCGGAAAGTCCACACTTATGTCGATTTTGTTCGGCCTGTACGATCCGGATGAGGGACTTATCCGGATTCGCGGCAAAGAAGTCCGTATCCGCGACCCGAACCATGCCACCGCTCTGGGAATCGGCATGGTCCACCAGCATTTCAAACTGGTCCGCAATTTCACCGTAACCGAAAACATCGTTCTCGGTCTTGAACCCCGCACGAAAACGGGAAATGTGGACCTCGGCCGGGCTGAAAAGCGCGTCGCGGAGCTGTCCGAGCGTTACGGCCTCTCGGTCGATCCGCGCGCGCGTATTGAAACAATCGGCGTAGGCATGCAGCAGCGTGTGGAAATCCTTAAGATCCTTTACCGGGACGCGGATATTCTCATTTTCGACGAGCCGACCGCCGTCCTCACTCCGCAGGAAATCGACGAACTCATGGATATCCTGCGCTTGCTGCGCGATGAAGGGAAGACCATCGTCCTCATCACCCACAAGCTGAAAGAAATTAAGGAAGCGGCCTCCCGCTGTACGGTTCTTCGGCGCGGGAAACTGGTTGGAGTCGTGGATGTCTCCTCAACCGGTGAAGCGGAGATGGCCGAAATGATGGTCGGGCGTTCGGTGTCTTTCCGCTTGGAAAAGGCGCCCGCAAAAATCGGCGAGGTCGTGCTCAAGATAGAGGATCTGACGGTACTCGGCTCCAAGGGGCAACCGGCGGTCCGAGGTCTGTCCCTGGAAGTCCGCGCGGGAGAAGTGGTTGGAGTGGCCGGCGTGGACGGCAACGGCCAGTCCGAGCTTGTCGGCGCTATCGCGGGGCTCCTTCCGGTCAAGTCCGGCCGCATTTTGATAAAAGGCAAAGATATCTCCCGAATAAAGATACGCGACCGTATCCGCGCGGGGCTCGGCCTTGTGCCGGAAGATAGACAAACGCACGGCCTCGTGCTTGATTTTCGTCTGGATGAAAACCTCGTGCTCAAGAGCTTCCGGGACAAGCCGTATTGCGCGCCGAACAGTTTTCTGGATTTCAAGGCAATCGCTTCCCATGCCGAGTATCTAATCGAACAGTTCGATATCCGCGCCGGTTCGGGCGCGGCGACGTTAGCCAAATCGATGTCGGGCGGCAATCAGCAGAAGGCGGTCATCGCCCGGGAGATCGACCTGTCCTCGGAGTTGCTCGTTGTCGCCCAGCCGACACGAGGACTCGACGTCGGTGCCATCGAGTACATCCATAAGCGCATCATCGAAGAGCGGGACAAGGGGAGGGCGGTGCTGTTGGTTTCCTACGAGCTGGACGAGATTCTCAATCTTTGCGACCGCGTCGCGGCCGTTTCCAAGGGCATCGTGGTCGGCGTTTTGGACGCGGCGGAAGCTGATGAGCGGCGCGTCGGCGCGATGATGGCCGGTATGCGGGAAGGTGAACATCGTGCAGATTAAGCTTCGCGATCGCCTATTGGACGCCGTCACCTCTTCTGATGCCCTGGTATCGGTATTTGTCGTCATTCTCGGGTTCCTGGTGGGGACCGCGCTAGTCGCGCTTGTCGGGAGGAACCCCGCCGACATGTATACGGCCATTATCCAGGTGACCACCGGCTGGAACCTCACCCGCGGCGTGTGGAACGCGCGTTACATCGGTGAGTGGCTGGTGATGTCGGTGCCGCTCATCCTCTGCGGCCTGTCCATGGCCTTCGCCGCGCGCGCGGGACTCTTCAACATAGGCGCCGAAGGTCAATACATCGTCGGGCTTACCGCCGCGCAGTTCGTCGCCCTGTTCGGTCCTCGCCTTCCCGGCTTCCATTGGATGCTGGCCGTCGCGGCCGGTTTAGCCGCGGGAGCGCTCTGGGGCGCAATCGTCGGCTTCCTTAAAGCCAAGTACGGCGTTTCGGAAGTGGTGGCGACGATCATGATGAACTACATCGCTTTTTTTGTTTCCCGCTACCTTACCCAGTTGATCCCCGGGGCGAACACCTATCGCACGCCGGCCTTTCCCGCAAGCGGGCGGCTGGACGGAGGGTTTCTGCAAACGATCACCAACGGTTCACGGCTCAACTACGGCCTGTACATCGCCGTTTTTTCGGTCCTGTTCTTTTGGGTAATAATGGAAAAAACCCGTTTCGGCTATGCGCTCCGCGCGACGGGGCTCAATAAGGAAGCGGCTCGTTACGGCGGCATCAACGTCTCCGGGAGTCTCACGGCGGCAATGGCGATTTCCGGCGCTTTCGCGGGGTTGGCGGGAGCCGTAGTCGCTCTCGGATCCTTCTCCTACGGTCGGGTATTGGGCGGTCAGGACGGGTACGGCTTTGACGGTATCGCCGTCGCGTTGGTCGGCAACAGCACCGCCCTCGGGACCGCGATCGCGGGGCTCTTGTTCGGCATGCTGAAGTCGGCCCAGCCGCTTATGCAGTCCCGCCAGATACCGAAGGAAATCACGGCCATTATTTCAGGTCTCGTGGTCGTCTTTATATCGCTACGCGCGGGCGTACGGCTTTTGGTGGAGTGGCGCATGAAGGAAAACGCGCGCAAAGGAAGGACCGACGAATGAGCGACGTTGTAAACGAAATTCTCAGGATGCTGCCTTCCATCCTCATGATCGTCGCGCCCATCCTTATTGCCGCCGCGGGGGGGATGGTCTGCGAACGATCGGGCGTTGTTAATATCGCGCTTGAAGGTCTTATGGGAATCGGCGCCTTTTCCGCCGCTGCCAGGCATGTTCTTCTTGAATCATCGGTTCCGTATTCGATCACGCTCGCGCTCCTGGTCGCGACGCTTGCCGGGGCGCTTTTTTCTCTTATTCACGCGTTCGCGTCGGTGACGCTCCGCGCCGACCAAGTCGTATCAGGTACCGGCATCAACCTTCTTTCTACCGGAGGAACGGTCTTTCTCAGCCAGATCATTTTCCGGCAGGAAAGAACCGAACCGTTTCAACTAGGGATGATGCCCGGCGTTTTCGGCGTGTACCCGACGGCATGGATCGCGTTGGCCGTACTCGTCGTTGTCTGGTATGTCCTCTATAAACGGCCTCTTGGTTTGCGCCTTCGCGCCTGCGGGGAACATCCGCAAGCCGCCGCGGCAGCGGGAATCAACGT
>Ga0172379_10010819_pt1 | contig 10973 bp, 11 predicted proteins | sample GrowelOW334metaG_FD_119756 | JGI IMG/M metagenome (GOLD analysis project Ga0172379, IMG submission 119756) | Groundwater microbial communities from an aquifer near a municipal landfill in Southern Ontario, Canada - Groundwater well OW334 metaG | ecosystem: Environmental > Aquatic > Deep... | reverse complement strand
GAGTGCGGCAGCCCTCTGCCGCTTTCGGGACGCCCCGAAAAGCGCCAGAGAGCTGGCGCAGTCCAAAACCTCGCGGAAGCACCTGCACGCCCGTGTTTTTTCGCTGTCGCGTTTTTTCGCGTGCCTTCGCCCGGGGCGGTTTCTATCTTCGCGGCTCTTTATGGCGACACTCAAACCGTTTCCCGCCCTCCGGCCCAAGCCCGAACTCGCCGCGCGCATCTGCGAGCTGCCTTACGACGTGATGTCCTCCGAGGAGGCGCGTGCGATGGCTGCGGGCAATCCGCTCTCCTTCCTGCACGTCTCCAAGCCGGAGATCGACCTGCCGCCGGGCACCGACCTCTACTCGCCCGCCGTCTATGCGAAGGGCCGGGAGAACTTCGCGAAGCTCATCGCCGACGGCGCGCTCTTCCAGGACAGCCAGCCGTGCTTTTACCTCTACCGGCAGATCATGGGCGGCCACGCGCAGGTCGGCCTCGTGGCCGCGGCGAGCTGTCAGGAATACCTCGACGGCATCATCAAGAAGCACGAGTTCACGCGCCCGGACAAGGAGGACGACCGCGTCCGCCACATTGAGACGCTCAACTCCCAGACCGGCCCGGTGTTCCTCACCTACAAGGCCGTTGCAGCCATGGACGAGTTCGTCGCGAAGAAGATCGCCACCGCGCCCGACGTGGATTTCACCGGCCAGGACGGCGTGCGCCACACCTCGTGGAGCGTGCGGGACGCGGCGGAGATCGCCTTCATCGCCGGGCAGTTCGCAAAGATTCCGTTCCTCTACATCGCGGACGGCCATCATCGCAGCGCGGCGGCGGGACGCGTCTTCACCGCGCGAAAACGGCAGGGGAGCAGCGGCGGTTTCCTGACCGTCACCTTCCCGCACAACCAGATGCAGATCCTCCCCTACAACCGGGTGCTGAAGGATTTGAACGGCCTCACGCCGGAGACGTTGCTCGCGAAGCTTAACGCGGTTTTCACCATCACGCCCGGCGGCACGCCCAAGCCCGCGCGCAAGCACGAGCTGGCCCTCTACTTCGGCGGGCAGTGGCGCACGCTGCACTTCCGCCCGGAGTTCACAGCCGTGAACGATCCCATCGAACGCCTCGACGTGACCCTGCTGCAGAATCGGGTGCTCGATCCGGTTTTCGGCATCACCGACCCGCGCACGAGCAAGCGCATCAACTTCGTCGGCGGCATCCGTGGCACGGCGGAGCTGGAGAAGCTGGTGAACGGCGGCGAATACGCCTGCGCGTTCAGCATGTTCCCGACGAGCATCGTGGACCTGATGGAGATCGCCGACGCGGGCGGCATCATGCCTCCGAAGAGCACTTGGTTTGAGCCGAAGCTCCGCGACGCGATGTTCTGCCACATGATTTGAAGCGATCGTGCGGAGCGTTCAAATCAAGGATGACTCTCTGCTGCTCTCCAAAATGCATCGGCAACACGCTGGTGCAACTCCCGCTCCAAATCTTGATCGCCTATGTCGCGGTCAACGTGATTGAACAATCCGTCAGTGCCGACCTCCAAAACAACCCAGTCTCCCGTGGGCTTGCGGAGCAAGTCCACGCAACCAAACGAATCCAAGAGGCCAGTCGCTTCAAGGGCGCGGCGGGCTGCTTCCAGTGCCTCGGCAGGTGGCTCATTCAATCGGACGTAACGGGTGCCGCGCGCATGTGCAACCCATGGTGACGACCGGATGCCCTCGGGGAAGCGGCGGGCAACCCAACCGAACAGCTCGTTTGCTGCGCAGTATGTTCGATAGACTTCAGGGCGCTCCAAACGAACAAACTCCTGAATGATGAAATGGCGTGGCCAGTTTTTGGGCTCGGCACCAGCTGTGGTAATCAGCCTGTGCCCGCTCGCTCCACAGCTCGTCGGATACTTGAGGCACCACTCGCTGTCGGCGCGCTCGTGGACGAACCGCAAAACTTGCTCGTAAGTATCGAGAAGCCGCGTCTGCGGGGTTGGAACGTCCTGCTCGCTAAATGTGGCGGCGAGTAGTCGCTTGTCCGAAGCGAGGCGAATGGCCTTGATCGGGATGAAAACGTTGCACTCAGCTGCGCGGTCGGCGTCTTCGACATGCAGTAGATAGTTGAAGCGGCGAGGTTTATCCGAAACATCAACGCACAAGGAAGATGACAGCTGAACTGCCAACGGTTCGAAGCCCCATGCGCCAGCACCACCGTTCAGCACACAACAATCTTTCGGTGAAACGTTCATTGTGACGCTGTGCGTAGAGAGGCCTAAGTAGATGTTGGGCCGCAGGTTTTGTGTCCTACCAGCCTCGATGTTCGTGATCCTACTCTGGACGTAAGGCTGCGTCCAGCATACGGCTTCGGATTGGACGGCATCGTGGCCATGCGAAGCTGAACTGCGAAGATGCGACGCAGTTTCCCGAAAGTTGCCCGGATTCACTCCTTTCCCGCCCCGCGCGCCCTTGCTACAAACACGGCGTGCGGAACACCACCGATTCACTTTGGAAACAGCTCGACGCGCGCAAACGACTCTTTCTGCTCGCCGGGCCGTGCGTGATTGAGAGCGAGGCGCTGTGCTTCGAGGTCGCGCGGCATTTGCAGAAGGTCTGCGCGCGGCTGGGCATCACCTATGTCTTCAAGGCCAGCTACGACAAGGCCAACCGCACCTCCGGCAAGGCGTTCCGCGGACCCGGCCTGAGCGAGGGCCTCGCGGTGCTGGAGCGCATCCGAACGCAGCTTGGCATTCCGGTCATCACGGATGTTCACACGGAGGCGCAGGCGTTCGCCGCTGGCGAGTTGGTGGACATTTTGCAAATCCCCGCGTTTCTCTGCCGGCAGACGGATTTGATCGAAGCCGCCGTCGCCACCGGGCGCATTGTGAACTTGAAAAAGGGCCAGTTCCTTTCGCCAGCTGAGATGAGCCGCGTGGTGGAGAAGGCGAAGCTGGCGGGCGGCACCCGGCTGCTTGTGACCGAGCGTGGAACGACCTTCGGCTACAACAATCTCGTCTCGGACATGCGGTCCATCCCGGTGCTCAAGCAGACGGGTTTTCCGGTGGTCTTCGACGCCACACACTCGGTGCAGCAGCCCGGCGCGGGCGGCGACCGCACGACGGGCCAGCGGGAGTTTGCCCCGCTCCTTGCCCGCTGCGCCATCACCGCCGGCGTGGACGGTCTCTTCATCGAGACGCACCCCGAGCCGGACAAGGCGATGAGCGACGGGCCGAACATGATCCCGCTGAAGGAAATGGCGGGATTGCTCAAGGGTTTCCTCAAGGTGCGAGCGGCGGTGCGCTGATGAACTTCCAACGTCCAACGCTCAACGCTCAACTTTCAACGGGCACGTTCATCGCCAGCGATGTCCTCTGCATGCTGCGCATGCGGCCACTCCTGCTTTGGACGTTGAACGTTGAACGTTGGACGTTGGACGTTTCCCCATTCCTCGCTTAGTCCATGCCCAAGCTCTCCTCCTCCCAGCTCCGCACCCGCCTCAAGCGCATTCGGCTTCTCCTCTGCGACGTGGACGGCGTCCTGACGGACGGGGGCATCTTCATCACCGGCGACGGCGAGTTCAAACGCTTCCATGTCCACGACGGACTGGGCCAGCGGCTCGCGGCACATGCGGGATTGAAAGTCGGCTGGGTGTCCGCGCGGCCTTCGACCATCACCACGCGGCGTGCGGAGGAGCTGAAGACGGACTTCATCGTGCAGACACGCGATGGCAAGGTGCCCGCCGTTGAACGCATCCTGGCCGGGACGGGTTTCGCCTGGAGCGAGGCATGTTTTGTCGGCGACGACGTGGTGGATCTTGGCGTGCTGAGACGCGTGGGACTGGCGATTGCGCCGGCGGACGGCCGTCCGGAGGCGAAGGCTGCCGCGCACTTCATCACGAAGGCGAAGGGCGGCAACGGCTGTGTGCGGGAGGTGGTGGAAATGATTTTGAAAGCACAGGGCAAATGGGCAACGGTCATTGAGCAGAAAGCGACATGAGCCTCAGCTCGAAACAACTCGTTGTGTTGAGCGCCAGCCTGCTTGCCGTCAGCGGAATCGTGGCGGTGCTGCTGGCGAAGCGGCACGACAGGCGCATGGCCATCGCCGGTGCCATGGCTGTGGCGGCCCTGAAAAATCAAGTTTCCGGCACGGCGGCCAACGACAGCACGGCCCGCGGCATCCGCATTCCGCTCTACGAGAACGATTCCAGGCAGCCCACCTCCGTCATGATGGGCCGGACGGCGGTGAGTGCGGAAGGTGGCAAATATCTTGTCACCGACCTGCGCGTGGAGAGCTACACCCACGGCCCCGCCGGCACGGCGACGAACTTTGTGATCGAAGCACCGCAATGCCTGATTGATCCCGCGCGCAAGGTCGCCTCCTCGGACGGACGCCTCGTCGTGTCGCGCGCAGACGGCACCTTCATGACCACGGGCATCGGCTTCGAGTGGCGGCAGCTGGAGTCCGTGCTCAACATTTCCAACCAGGTTGCGACTCATCTGACCCGCGAGGGCCCCGACCACACTCAACAGAAAAAACCATGACATTTCGAACCGCGCTTCTCTCCGTGCTGCTGCCGGCCGCCCTGGCGGCCAGCGCGCAGAACAACTTGTTCAACGTTTCCACCACCGCTCCCGTGACAAAACCTGGCGGAGTCTCCCAGCCCATCGAGGTGCTTGCCGACGGGCCGGGAACCTTCTCGCTGAAGGAGGAGTTCGCCCTCTACAAGATCAATGTCCGCGTGAACGATCCGCAGTTTTTCCTGCGCTGTGATTCGCTCCGTCTGCACCTCGACCTGAAGGCCGGCAAGGGCACCAACCAGCCGGCCGCCGGCGTGACAGCCCCGGCCACCTCGCCCCTCACCGGCCCGATGGGCGGACGCGTGCGCGAGGCGGAGGCGGTGGGCAATGTGATCTTCTCCAACAAGGTTGACTTCAGCCAGGCCTACGCCAACCGCGTCATCTACCAGGCCACGAACGATGCGTTTGAACTGACCGGCAATGCGCGTGTCATCAAGGGCACCCTCACCAACAGCGCGACCAAGATCATCTTTCACCGCGCCAAGGGGCTCTTCGAAGCGATTGGTGACGTTCGCACCGAGGGCAGCTACACTCCGCCCGCCAGCACCAACAGCGCAACGAAGAAGCCCTGACGTCCGATGGAACCAACGCCGCAATCCAGTGCCGGTCCGGAGCCAGCCACCTCCGGCGCGTCCGTCTCCGTGGGCGTGGACACCCAGCCGTTGCTGACCGCCCGTCAGCTTGCCAAGACCTACCGCCACCGTCGCGTGGTGGACGGCGTGTCCATCCACGTCAACGCCGGGGAAATTGTCGGCCTGCTCGGGCCGAACGGCGCGGGCAAGACCACGACGTTCAACATGGTCGTCGGCGTCGTGCGGCCGGACGAGGGCTCGGTGAACTTTCGCGGGCACGACATCACGCACAGCCCGATGCACGAGCGGGCACGGCTGGGCATCGGTTATCTCACCCAGGAACCCAGCGTCTTCCGCAAGCTGAGCGTCGAGGACAACCTGCTGGCAATCCTTGAGACCTGCGTCATGGACGCCGACGAGCGGCAGGTGCGGCTCAAGTATCTGCTGGAGGAACTCGATCTCACCGCGCTGGCCAAGAGCATGGCCTACCAGTTGAGCGGCGGAGAAAAACGGCGGCTGGAAATCACCCGTGCGCTCGTCACCACCCCGAAAATGCTGCTGCTCGACGAACCGCTCGCGGGCATCGACCCCATCGCGCAATACGAGGTCAGCAAGATTGTCCGCAGACTCAAGGACCGTGGACTCGGCATCCTCATCACCGACCACAGCGCCCGCGAGATGCTCAAGCTGGTGGACCGCGCCTATCTCATCCACCGCGGCCAGGTCATCTACGAAGGCAACGCGGAGGATCTCATGAACGACCCGAAGGCCCGCGAGATTTACCTCGGCCCGGAGTTCAACATGTGAAGTAATTCAGCGCCTCTCCCCGGCCTTTTGGAACCTTCCCAAGGTGGTATATGAGGAAGCCGTGGAGGAACTGGCGCAGTTCCATCTCCTGGACGGAACTCAGCTTGAGGAGCGCGAGCGCAGGCCATTCCTCCGTCTCCAGACGTGTATAAATCTGCCGGCTGCCGGGACTCAGCTTCGCCTCATCCATCTCCGGCTGCTGTCCGAGTTCGACGAGGAGCTTGGCCTCGAAGGCCAGCACCGTGCGCGGCTCGCCGATGCCACGAGCCACTTCGCCCAGCAGCGAGAGAAACAGGGCATGGATGGCCGGCAGCGGCGTTTCCGTCTCCGTGGCCTGTTCCAGGAGCGCGGTGCAGTAAGCGGCCTGTTGAAGCGCGTGGAGGTCTTCGCGCAGGCGCGGATGCGTCTGGCGCAGCTTGACCTCGCGGAGCGTGTGCAGCTCCGATCTACGGCTGCGGGCGAAGCTGAAGTCCGCCGCGTAAAACAAATCGAGCTTGCCGCGAAAGGCTGAGTTCGGCCGGCGCGCCCCCTTCGCCACCGTGGCCACACGCCCCAGGTCCGGCGTGAGCCAGTGGACAATGAGGCTCGTCTCCGTCAGCGGACGGGTGCGCAGGATGATGCCGCTGGAAGAGACGGAGTTCAAGCGAGTGCCCGCGAATCACGCGAATGGACGCGAAAGGGAAGGTAGGCGGAACACCGCCGAGACGGGACGGACGCGGAGAAATCAAACCATGCGCAATGCGGGGCCTTGATCCCCGCTGCGTCCGTCCCGCCTCGGCGGTGAAATCTGCTTTGCTTCGCGTTCATTCGCGTGATTCGCGGGCAGGCTTCTTCTCCAGGCTCCGCAGGTTGAAGTGTTGCCCCAGTTTGCGCATCAGCCGGTTTTCCTCGCGCTTCATCACGCGGCGCTTCGCGGGCTGCAAGTCATCGTAGCCGCACAAATGCAGCAGTGCATGGACGGCGTAGCGGACGACCTCGCTCTGCCAGCTCGTCTTAAACTCACGCGCCTGCTTCACCGCGTCCGCCACGCAGATGAAGGCTTCGCCAGAAAGGGGCGATGGGTGATGGCGTCTTGCGTCTGGGGCCGAGTCTCCCGGTTGCGAATAGTCGAAGGTGATTACATCCGTGCTGCCTTCATGCTGGAGGAACTGCCAGTTCACGCGGGCCATCTCCTTGGCGGAGATGAAGTGGAAACCAAGCTCATGCCCGCCGCCCGGAAACTCTTCGGCCAGCACATGGCGCAGGACGCGGCGGAGAAACGGCAGATTGAGCCGGCGGTCGCGCTGACGGTTGCGGAGGGCCAGCGTGACGCGGGGAGCGCGGGCTTCAGCCCGCTTCAGGCTGGATGGGGCGGATGACATCGGAATTCGTTCGGCTCCCGGACGTTGAAGCGGGGCCGAGGCCCGCGTTCCGGTTCACCCGTTGATCGCCCTTCCGCGATGCTCCTCATAGGCCACGATGATGCGCTGCACGAGCGGATGGCGCACGATGTCGCGCTTGGTGAACTCGATGACGGCGATGCCCTCGACTTGTTGCAGCACCTTGACCGCCTCGCGCAGGCCCGAGGTCTTGTGGCCGGGCAGGTCGGTCTGTGTCGGATCGCCGGTGACGACCGCCTTGGAGTTGAAGCCGAGCCGGGTGAGGAACATGAGCATCTGCTCGGGCGTGGTGTTCTGAGCCTCGTCGAGCACGATGAACGAGTTGTTCAGCGTGCGCCCGCGCATGTATGCCAGCGGAGCGACCTCGATGACGCCGCGCTCCATGTGCTTCTCGATTTCCTCGCCGGGCAGCATGTCGTGCAGGGCATCGTAAAGCGGGCGCAGGTAGGGCGTGAGTTTCTCGTGCAAGTCTCCGGGCAGAAAGCCGAGCGCCTCACCCGCCTCGACCGCCGGGCGCGTAAGGATGATGCGGGAAACCTGCCCCTCACGCAGAGCCGAGACGGCCATGGCCATGGCGAGATAAGTCTTTCCCGTGCCGGCCGGGCCGACGCCGAGCGTCACGTCGTGCTTGCGGATGGCTTCGACATATTTCCTCTGGCCGGTGGTCTTCGGGAGGACGGTGCTCTTGCGTTGGGAAGTCTGGATGCGCTCCGAGTGCAGGCTCTGGAGCGCGGCGATTCCCTCGTGCTTCACGACCTCCAGTGCGGAGGAGAAGTCACGGTGGTTGATGGCCGAGCCGGCCTTGATCGAGGCTTCCAACTGCTGGAACAGATGCCGGGCGCGCTCGACCCCGTCGGCTTCTCCGTCGAGGCGGATCCAGCCATCGCGGGCGGTGGCCTTGACGCCGAGTTCGGTTTCGAGCGCCTTGAGGTTGCGCGGGTCGTTGTTGAAAAGCTGCTGGGCGAACCGCGCGTTTTCGTAGTGGAGGGTTTCGGAGGGCATGAGATCAGAGGCTTTGCGCCATCGCGGTGCGGAGCCTGGCGGCGGTTTCGTCGAGGGCCTCGGGCAGAACGTTCGTGCTGCCGGTCACAGGCATGAAGTTCGTGTCGCCGCTCCAGCGCGGGACGATGTGCCAGTGGAGGTGCTCGACGATGCCCGCGCCGGCGACTTTGCCGAGGTTCAGGCCGACATTAAAGCCGTCGGGGTGCATTACCTGGCGGAGCGCCGTCTGCACGCGGCGGAGGAGGACTTGCATTTCAAAGGCTTCCTCGTCGGTAAGTTCCGGAAGGTCGGCCACCTGGCGATAGGGGCAGATGAGGGTGTGGCCGGCGTTGTAAGGATACGTGTTGAGGAGGGCGAAGCAGGTCTTCGCCCGGCAGATGACATGGTGGGTCACGTCATCGCCCGATTGTCCGATGATGGCGAAGAGCGAACGCCCGTCGGCGTCGGCCAGTTTAGGACCGAGAATGTATTGGATCCGCCACGGGGCGTGCAGGCTTTCCATGCGCGGACGCTAGCGAGCGGAAAGCGGGAAGTCAAAGCGGGCGCGTTTGGTGTCCACGCTTCAGCGTGTCTGCGCGTCCCGACACCCTGAAGGGTGGACACCGAGCAAGGGGTCACAGAACCCGCTGGGCGGCGAGCTGGGCCTTGAGCAGGTAGCTGAGAACCTTCACGCTCAGTTCCACGAAGACAAAGGGCTTGGCAATGAGGTCGTTCGCACCGCTCAACGTGGACCGGGCGCGGCTCTGGAAATCACCCAGGCTGGTGACGAAGATGACGGGCGTGTCCTTGTAGTCCGGCTGCGTGCGCAGCTTTGAACACAGCTCGAAGCCGTTCATGCCGGGCATGTCCACGTCCAGGACGATGAGGTCGAAGTGCGTCTCGCGGGCCCTCTGGAGCGCCGCGTCCCCGACTTCGCAGGCGACGCCGCGCACACCGGCCTTCTCAATGGACAACATCACGGCACGCCGGGAAATCTCCTCGTCATCCACGGCGAGCACGCTCGGATCGAAGTTGGTGAGGTGCGGCAGGTTCGCGGCCTTCTCCAGCAGGGTGGAGATGAAGAAGATCGTCTGCGTGGAGGTGCGGGTGGTGGAGACGTTGATGTTGGCGGGCTTGTCGTGCATCTCCTTGAGCAGCGCCTCGTAGGCCGCTGAAATGCGCGCAATGATGTCTGCTCCGACCATTCCCGCGCTGCCGGTCAGCGCATGGATGTGACGGTAGAGTTCGCCGACCGCCGTGATTTTTCCGGTGCGATCCTCGGTTCGGATGAAGTTCTGGTGGAGGTCGCGGATGGCCTGGCTGAACTGCGGGATGCCTGACAAAAACTGGCGGCGCTGCTCGGCCTGGAACGCATCCTCGTCACGGGAGGCGGAGACGGGAGGTGCCGGAGCGGCAGGTCTGGAGGCGGCGGAGGCAGCCGGCGCCTGCCGGGCCGCATCCAGTTTTGCGAGCAGCTCGTGGATGGTTTCGGTGAGTTTTTTCGGGCTGGTGTTGGATTTCGTCAGCACCGTGGTCGCCCCGGCCTTCCACGCGGCGTCGATGACGCTGGACATGTAGGCGTTCGAGAAGACGATGATGGGAAGCTGTTGAAACTCCGGCATCGCGCGGACACGGGCGAGGATTTCAAGCCCGTTCATCCGGGGCAGCATCAAATCAAGGAGGACGATGTCCGGACGGAAGGCGCTGATGCGCTCGAATCCGGCCTGCCCGTCTTCCGCGACTTCGACGTCGAAGCCTTCGACCGCAAACTTCTTCGAGTAGATGCTGCCGATGATGCGGTCGTCTTCGATGATGAGCAGTTTCCTCATGGCGGCGTAAGGGGCGGTGGGCGGGTCAGCGTTTCAACTGCTTTTCAAGAAAGGCTTTGATCCGGGTGAATTCGCGGCTGACCGTCTCCAGTTCCCGCGCGGCCCCGTCGAGCTGTCCCGAGTCCCCCATGCGCTCCAGAGCCCGCAAGGCCGGCACCACTCCTTCCATGCCACAGGTCGCATTTGCGCCCGCAGCACTGTGCGCCACCCGTCGGATTTCGGACGCGTTCCCGGTGGCGATGGCGGCGCGAATGACTTCTATCTGTCCGGCGGTCTGCGTGAGGTAGAGATCCACAAGCTCCGTCAGTCCGTCTTCACCGCCGGCAAGGTCCGTGAGCTTGGCGATGTCCACGGGCGGGGTTTCTTCAGGGGTGGGGGAGCTGGCAGGGTTTGTCATGGCGGGTGTAAGTGCGTCCAGGCTGGTCTTCGGCTTGCGGGAGAAAGTTGTGGCTCCAGAGGGGGGGGCAGCGGGCTCGGTGGCACGAATAAACTTTTTGCCCCACTTTTCGATCATCGAACGCAATGCGTCGGGGCGGACGGGCTTGGGCAGGTAGTCATCCATTCCGGCGGCAATGCAGCGCTCACGGTCTCCCACCATGGCATTGGCCGTCATGGCGATGATGATGTGCCTTGGCATGTTCCCGCTGTCCGACACCTGCTCGAATTCGCGGATGCGTCGCGTGGCTTGCAGACCGTCCATCTCCGGCATCTGCACATCCATCAAAATCACATCGTAGGGTCGTGTGGAGACTGCGGCGACGGCCTCGGCTCCGTTGTGCGCCACGTCAGCGAGGTAGCCCAGCTGCTGGAGCAGGCGGAGGGCGACCTTCTGGTTCACGGCATTGTCCTCGGCGAGCAGGAAG
>Ga0172379_10010818_pt1 | contig 10973 bp, 10 predicted proteins | sample GrowelOW334metaG_FD_119756 | JGI IMG/M metagenome (GOLD analysis project Ga0172379, IMG submission 119756) | Groundwater microbial communities from an aquifer near a municipal landfill in Southern Ontario, Canada - Groundwater well OW334 metaG | ecosystem: Environmental > Aquatic > Deep... | reverse complement strand
TCTGTCAATGTTTGTGAACAGGGCAAATATTGTTGACACAATGAGTTTTTGGATTACAATATTCACACCGAAGCGGTGAATGTGGCCCAGGTTTACGGTTGAAACCGCACTAGGTGACGACTTCTGGCAACGGAGGAAGTACAACTCTTGAGTCAGGAGACAAGACAAGCGCTCGGGCCTAGGCGCTTCTCCGCACATTTCGCAACCATTGTGTTGCTGATACACTGTACCTCGATTTCCAGATTCCCTGACGCGAACTAAGAAACGGGAGAGACCCAGGCAATTTTCACAAAGGGTCGTCGTACCAGGAGCTGTTCGCGAGCCAATCAGGGTACTGAAACACCGTAAGGTGCGACAGGGGTTGTGAAGATCCGGTCCCTCTACCGGGGGCTAGGCATGACGATGCCACAGGCCGAAGATAGTAGCGGCGGAGCGATCCTCACAACTCGAAATTTCCGCGGACCGTCCCCACTCGGGGCCGGTCCGTTGTCTTTTTTATAAACTATTTCTTCTTCAATTTTGCATAGCTTAACGAGAGCCACTTGATACCATAATCGTCAAAATTAACCGTTACTTCGTCATCATCAATAGCCGTAACGAGGCCATCGCCAAAGTCTTCATGGGTTACCTTGTCGTCGACATTTAGATATCCACTGAGGGATTCCTCGGCTACGCTCGGAATGACAGCAGCAGGCGTAAGGGCGCTCTCGTAACCAGCAATCAGATGCGCTGGAATATCGGCAAGAAACCTAGAGGGACTATTACTTAGCGTTTTACCATAGAGCATACGAGTACGAGTAATAGTCATATACAGCCGTTCGCGCGCGCGCGTGATACCGACGTAGCAAAGCCGACGCTCTTCCTCCAATTGTTCCTGGTCCCAAGCACTATTGGCGTGTGGGAAGAGGTTCTCCTCCATACCGGCCATAAATACTGCGTTGAATTCTAGGCCTTTGGCGGCATGTAGTGTCATAAGTGTCACCGCCTCCTCATCTGAATTCCAGTTGTCTATATCAGCAATGAGCGCAATCTCTTCAAGAAATTCGTCCAAGCTCACTTCTGTATGATTTTTGAGATATTCTTGCCCAACAGACAGAAGCTCTCGAACGTTCTCGACACGTTCATCCCCCGTTGTAGTACCATCATTTAGGTATTTTTCATAACCACTTTTCTTGATAACCAGGTCGATCAGCTCTGGGAGCGTCTCTATCTCCTTGGAACGGCGGAAAACGGTAAGTAATCGGGCAAAATCCACTAGCGCCGATGTTTGTTTTGGTCCGAGGCCAAGCTCGTTCACTCGTTCGAGTACGTCGGATATGCCTTGATTACTCTGGCGTCCAAATTGCAATATTTTGGCGAGTGAAGTATCGCCGATACCACGCACTGGCACGTTTATGATGCGTTCAAATGCCACCCAATCGTCATCGCTATTAATGACACGCAGATAAGCAATGATATCTTTAATTTCCTTGCGTTCGAAGAAGCGAAAACCGCCAACGATACGATACGGGACACGGAATTTGACGAATTCCGACTCAATTGCTCGGGATTGTGCATTGGTACGGTAGAGAACCACGATGTCGCTTAGCTTGTAGTTCTCTTCACGAACGAGCCGTTCACTTTCACGGATAATGAGCTGTGCCTCCTCTCGCTCGTCTCCAGCATCTATAACGACGATTGGCATACCAGCGACATTGTCGGTAAAAAGTTTCTTTTCACTGCGTTTCTCGTTTTTCACTATCACGTGATGCGCCGCCTCAAGAATCGCCTTCGTAGAGCGATAATTCTGCTCTAACTTCACTATTTTTGCCTTTGAATAATCTCTTTCGAAGTCCAGAATGTTGCGGAAATTTGCCCCGCGCCAAGAATAGATGGACTGCCAGTCGTCACCCACCACGCATAGATTATGAGATTTGGCAGAAAGTAACTTGGCAAACATATACTGTGCGTGATTTGTGTCCTGATACTCATCTATGTGGATGTACTTCCAAGTATTTTGGTATTTAGCTAAAACCTCTGGGAATTTCTGAAACAAAACAACAGTCTGCATCAGTAAATCGTCAAAATCTAAGGCATTGTTACGTTTTAAAACCTCTTGATACTTGGGATAGATCTTGGCAGCGATATCCTGCATGTAACCATTTGCAAAGCTCGGATATTTCTCGGCATCTACAAGCTCGTTTTTGGCACTAGAAATAAATGACTTTATGGTTTGGATAGATATCTTCTGGTCTGGGAGATCCACATCCTGCATCGCCTGCTTGATGGCCGTCTGGCTGTCAGATTCATCATAGATAGCGAAGCTACGCTTGTAGCCAAGATGGTGGCCATCCTCACGCAATATTCGAGCGCAAATGGAGTGAAAGGTTCCCATAATAGGTTGTGAACCCCCGCCCACTAGTGTGGACACACGTTTTACCATTTCTTTGGCTGCTTTATTGGTAAAAGTAACAGCGAGAATGTTTTCAGGTGCCACTCCTTTTTCTCGTATTAGATAAGCAATTCTGTGAGTAAGCGCCTTGGTTTTGCCTGATCCCGCCCCTGCCAAAATCAAAACTGGCCCCTCTGTGGCCAGAACTGCTTCCTTTTGTGCCTCATTTAGGCCAGTGAGAATATCTTGCATAACCTAATTATACGCGAAAGAGTAATTCAAAAATAGTGGACAAAATTAGTCTTTTACGCGAATTGCCATGTCGGGGCAGACTGCTTCGCATTTTTTGCATTGAATACAATTTTTGATATCACATTTGACGGTGTGGGCACCAAAATGGCCAAGTACTTCCTCGTCCCACGTGAGCACTTTCACAGGACAGACCTCGATACAAAGCCCACAGCTTTTACACTGTTCGGGAAACTGGGTCCATCGTTTTGCCTTATCTTCGTATGTTTTTGGTTCTTGCTTGCTCATTATTTTGCCTTATACGCTTCCTTGGCCATTTTTATGCCCAATTCTACCGCTTTTTTGTTAAAATTTCGTAGTTGTGGTTTCTTCACATATTTACTTGCAAATTCCTCTTCGAGCGCTTGCTCTAGATGTTTTGTGTCTAAAACCTTTAGTTCACAAACAAGAGCACCGAGCATAATCATATTGAAAACCTTGGGAGTCAGTTTTGCACTGGCACTACTGGTAGCTGGTATGGCAAGTTTTTCCGCAGCAACATGGCGAAGCGCTGAACCTTCAATAAGATCGTTATCATAGATATATAGGGTGTCCTCTCCTATATATTCGTTCACTCTTTGAACGGCTCTTTCCCTCATGTTTACAATGATATCGGCTTTTGAAAACTTCGGAAATCCGATCTGCCCAGTACCAATCTGGATATACGCGAGCGATACTCCACCACGTTGTTCCACCCCATAATTCGGCATAAAGGCAACGTGTAACCCGGCGTCAAATGCAGCACGCGCTAGCACATGAGCCATGGTTTGGACACCCTGTCCGCCCTCTCCCGCTATAAGTATGCGATAGATATCTTTAGCCACTTATCACCCCCGATTTGTATGTTTCAGATAACTTTTCAGCGAATTCAATCGTACTTTTGGCGTCTGTGCGCCAGTTAGTCGGACAATAAGAGACAATTTCTAGTAGCGCAAAGTGCCCAGCAAGCTGTGTCTCTATCGCTTTCTTCATCTTTGCTTTCATATCGGGAATGTTGTTTACACTCGCTCTCGCAATATATGCACCCTTCTCGGCCACATCCGCTAGTAGCTCGGGTCCGAGAAACGCCCTTTTGTTTGTAAACTCACCACCTGGTGTTGTATCTGTAATCTCATGATATGTAGTTGTCGGGGCCGATTGCCCTCCAGTCATAGCATAAATAGAATTATTAACTCCAATCACTGTCACTGCCTCATCTCTATGAGCAGTGTGTAGTAAGCTTTGCAGTCCAATCGCATACAATCCACCATCTCCAGCAATACCTATAGCAACGCTTTCTTTCTGAGCCCGCTTATACCCTGCGATAGTCGGTGTAACACGACCATGATGCGTCTGGATAGTGTCTAAATTGTAATAATCCCACGCTAGTAAATTGCAACCTATATCTAGACCGATAACAGTTCTTGGCGCAATCTCAAGCTCATCTACCACCTGTCCAAGAGTTTTTAAAATAATTCCATAGCCACAACCAGGGCAAAAATTGCTTGGCTTTGTATCAGAGTTGACCACTCTAGGGATTCTTGGCTCAACCATGCATCACCTCGCTAACTTTCTCCATAATATCCTCTACAGTTATTCCCTCAGCCGGTTTATACAGACGCATAAACTCGGCATCACTAGCGCCAGATAAAGTCTCTCTAACTATACGACCAAAGTGGCCCGCACTCGACTCGGCTACAAGGATTTTCTTCGCCTTGCTCACGGCTTTTATCGCATTACTACTATCAAATGGGCGCATCGTGATAGGTCTAAATAAACCCACTTTGACTCCTTCTTTCCGGAGGTTTGCTACTGCCACTTTGGCAGCGTAGCCGACAGTACCCCATGCAAATATAACGAGTTCTGCGTCTGCCGTCTTGTAACTTTCCGACTCGACTATTTCCTTTGTCACCGATGCGTATTCACGAAAGAGAAAGCTTAGATGCTCTGCCAATTCTTCTTCACGAGAATAGCAATTTCGTAAGTTTTTTATTTTCCCGTTCAGAAAATATGGGTGAGCGGGCTCAAGGGGCAGATTTTTAGTTGTATCTACGGTCGAAAGTGTCTTTGACAAGTACCCGTCACCCAAGATTATAACGGGGAAACGATATTTCCATGCTACATTGAAGGCTTTCTGGGTAAGTTCGTAGAGCTCTTGTAGATTGGAGGGGGCATAAACGATACGCAAGCCCTCCCCGTTGCCACCATAACGAGCGAGGGTTAGCTCTTGTTGCGAATAAATAACAGTACCAGTAGAAGGGCCCCCACGCATACCCACATACATCACAAACGGTAGTCGTAATGATTCAGCCAATGATAGCGGGTCCTGCATAAGAACGTGCCCTAGGCCCGCTGTGACCGTCCAGGCCCTTTTACCAGCGAGTAGCGCTCCTATGACTGCAAACCCAGAAGCAATTTCGTCTTCCATCTGGATAAACTCAAGTTTTTTGTCTTTAGCGGCTGCCTTTGCCCATCCAGACAATATCTCTGTCGTAGGTGTGATGGGATACCCAGCAAAAAAGTCAGCGCCTGCGGTCAGGGCTGCTCGCAACACTACCTCGTTCCCAGTGAGTAATTCTTTTTCTAGTGTTTTCATTTTTTACCCTTCTCAAATATGATCTTTGCATCAAGTGCCAGAATCCCATGGTGATCGGTATTCACTCGTATTGGATTTATATCTATCTCACTAATTTCTGGGAAATCTGTCATTAAGAGTGAGAGACCAGAAATAGCACTAGCTAGCGCCTCTATGTCGAACCGTTCGCCCTTGCGATAACCATTTAGCATTTCAAACGAACGAATACTATTTATCATTTCTGTCGCTCTCTCTATACTAACAGGGGCCAGGCCCAACTGGAAATCCTTTAAAATTTCTATATATATACCACCAAGCCCAAACATAATTATTGGGCCGAACTGTGAATCCCTTTTTGCTCCCAGTGCTACCTCTACATTTGAACGTACCATACGATAGACTGTAACGCCCAAAATGTTTGCTTTAGGATGATGTTTTTTGGCATTTTTAAGCACCTCTTGGTAAGAGCTCCTTAAATCTTCATTGTTTTCGATGCCAAGCTTCACTGCGCCCACTTCAGTTTTATGAAGTATGTCAGGAGATGTTACTTTGAGCACAACTGGGTACCCAATCTCGTTGGCCGCTTTTATCGCATCGTTTGCGTTTGTAGTAAGCTTTGAACCAGCCATAGGTATACCATACGCCATAAAAATCTTTGCGATTTCAGAATCGCTGTATGGTCCCCCTTTTGAGATAACTTTGTGAGCGATCTGGGGCTCAACCTTTGGAAAAGTCATTTTTTTCTGCTTTTTGTGCGTATAAATGCCATAGAAGGCTAGCTTATCGAGCGCGACGACTGCTCTCTCTGGATACAAAAATGTTGTAATTTTATGCTTCGCAAGTACGTCTCTGGCTTCCTCAAACTTTGGTCCACCAATTAGAGCGACTGCCACATCCCCCTTTGACTCTTTGGCTATAACTTCTGCTATTTTTACGGAATCAGTACTAGACTGCGGGGTCAAGATAACCAGTTTCAAACTAGCGTCATGTTTGCCACGTAAAACCTTGAGGGCAAGCTCAAAAGTACGACTCGTCGCATCTCCAAGCAAATCTATGGGATTTGAGACATTGGCACCATACGGCAAAACCTTGGACAAAACTTCTTTTTGCTCGTTTGATAGTTCAAAAAATGTAAGATTCTTTGTTTTTGCTATAGCATCCGTAGTCATCACGGCTGGTCCACCAGCATTTGTCAAAATCAGAGTTTTGCCGTCGGTTGGTAGGTTCATATCTGAAAAAACCGTCGCAAGCTCAAATAAATCTTCGAGTGTCTCAGCACGTATTATCCCCGCCTCGCGAAAAGCTGTTTCAACAACATCATCATCACACGCGAGTGCTCCGGTGTGAGAACTAGCAGCCCTGCCACCGCGATTGCTCCGCCCTGCCTTCAAAAGTATGAGAGGTTTTTTCTTTGATACCCTCTTTGCTATTTTCAAAAAATTCTCAGGATCAGAGATAGATTCCAAATAACCTATGACTACCTTGGTATCTGGATCATCAGCATAATAATCGAGAAAGTCATTTTCATTTAAATCTATTTTGTTTCCTAGACTGACAAAATGAGAGAAACCAACTCCGTTCCCGTTTGCCCAGTCCAAAATCGCGGTGCAAGTGGCCCCACTTTGCGAAACTACTGCTATATTGCGTTTTGCTGGCATATTAGTAGAAAACGATGCATTAAACCGATGCACTGGGTCGATAACACCGAGACAATTGGGACCCAAAACACGAATATGATATAGTTCTGCGATCTTAGCAATATTCTCCTGCCTTTTTACACCATCTGGCCCAGCCTCCGAGAATCCTGCAGATATAATTATCGCGTATTTGATACCCTTTTTGCCACAATCTGTGAGAACGGTGCCCACGACAGGTGCTGGCACAGCGATTATGGCCAAATCAATGGTATCTTTTACACTTCCTACATTCGGGTGGCACTTTAGTCCCAACAAGTTGTCGCAGTCAGGATTAATCGGATAAATTTTTCCACCAAAACGGCCATCAAGAATATTCTTCGTGATTGCAAATCCAATTTTTTCTGGATGCGTACTTGCACCAATGATAGCAACTGACTTTGGTGTAAAAAAGTCCTTTAAGTTCAAATTCCCTCCAAAAATGTTTTAGCCGTTACCTTCTGGCGTCACGAGTGTTGATGGTACAACGACTGGTGTCTCAACTGGTTCTTCAACTGGCACAATCACTGGTGCTTCTTCTGCTGGTGGGGTTTCCGTCTCTGTTTGTGGCAGTTCAAGAGAGCTAGGAACTTCACTAAGGGTAATGATTTCCTTATTGATATTATCTATCTGAGCCTGCTGCTCTTCGAGCTTGGAATTATTCATAGTACTAGCAATAAAATATATACCGATGCCAGCAATCAAAGTTGCTATCAGGCCTATAGTTACGATCACCATGACTCCACGCCAGTTAATCATATCTGCCGTGTTCACATAGCTAGTATGTTTTACTTCAGCAGGCTTTACTGGGCCGACATCAGCTAGAGGCTGATGATTCACTGGCTTTGGTTCCGGCTGTGGCTGAACAGGTTCTGGGGCACTAGCTACCGCCTCCACAGGGGCGACCGGTGCTGTCTGATTATCTGCGAGATTAATCTTAGTTTCATCGGGCTTGTCAAAGCCACCGTAAAATCTATTGTCTGGGGCCACTGGCTCGACCGCAGGACTAGCACCATCCCAATTATCTGGCTGATTTGTATTTGGATTAATTGTGTCTACCATTATCCCTCCTTAACCTATTGTAAAAGTTGCTGCCATTTTAAGCAAATCATCAGCATAACCACCACCTTCGGAAAGTATAAAGACTTTACCTCCAGCAGAAAAAACAATAGCGGTCATCTGTGTGTTTGAGCTAGCAGAAGTATAGGTGTACTTGTTAGCCGCTATCCCACCTACAGACGTTGCTTCTGACTGCACTCCAGCCATAGTGGAATAATACTTGTTTGCGTCATCAGAAGTTTTTGTAGATACCGATATTGTTACCGGCGCAATAAATTCGCTACCAACTGGCAGAGAAGCTGGTAACCCCTGGTTACTGAAAGCCACTATACTACTGGCCGCGAGCACGTCATTTGCACCATAATCCTGTGCCTTCCAGCCAGGCTGGTATTTGATACGAAAACCAGTGCCCGCAAATGTTTCCCAGCCTTTATTTGGCTCTTCGGGCGGTACTGCGCTAGTAGTATATTGTTTTGATACCCATCCTGTTTTGTTGTTATACGATACTTTGTACCATCCCTCAAGCTCTTCTGTAGCCGTAAGCTTTGTGCCATTGGGAATCAGCTCCAAACGAGCGGATTCAGCATTTTTTTCAGCACGTAAACTAAGCCCTCCGTCTGCGTTTACATATATTGAGTTCTCTTTTTGTATTGGCCTATCGCCTGTTTCTAACTTGATCTCCACCTTACCCGTCTCCGACTGGCTAGTCCCAAGCATAGAGTACACCCCAATACCAATAGCAAGCACTGCCAGTCCTGTGGCACCAAACAATAACACTCGATAGCGCTTATTTGTGAGCAGTCCCTTTTTGAACCTATATCTCTTTCTTGCCATTATTCCGCTGTTACTCCCGTTATCTTCCACGCTTCATCATATTTTGATAACGCAAAAGTCCTAACCGTGGTTTCCTCTGACGCCAAAACAAAAGTCATATTCACTAGATAATCCTCGCCACTGGCTTCTTCAAAATTGTCGCCTGTGTTTGCATTCGCTAGATCGCTACCAAGTTTTAGGGTAGCTTTTGTGTCCATATCTTGTACATCTGGGGCGAGATAGAGCTTTGCCTTATTAGCAGAATCCGACTTTACCTCAAAGAAGAAAGCTTTTACGACTTCCGTCGGGGTGAATCCGTTAATATCTTTGGCTGCTTTCAGGGCGTCTAGCTCAGATTGAGCAGTATTTATCTGTTCTGTCAAATCCGCTGCTTTACTGTTATACCCAGAACTTACAACTAGGTAAATTCCTATCGAAGTACCCAAAAATATCAATACTACCAAAACAATCGTGATTATTGTAATTCGCTTTTGCATTTTTCCTCCTGCTATTCACTATCTATTTTAGCGCTAAGTTGTCGAAAAGTCATTAGGCCTTTTTGCGCACCAAGATAACTTACTACATTTGCGGCATTTTCGGCAGCCATTTTCATCGCATGTTTTACACCGTATCCCTTTATCACAGCTGCTACGAATGTAGAGCCGTATGCATCACCAGCTCCAGTAGTCTCAACCACTTTTGCTTTGTGTGCTGGCTCATGATAAAACTTTTTTTCATCCATTACATAACTGCCGTTTTCACTATCGGTGATGACCACAATTCCGCGCGTTAACTCGTGCAATTTTTTAAGAATTACCTCATAATCAGCATGACGTATTTTATTATCCTCGGTTATTAGCAAATTGCAGGCTTCGTCTTTGTTCATTATTAAGATATCAGTGTCAGCCAGATAACTTGCAATATCGTGATACCCGCCCTTCAACTGTTCGCTCCCCGGATTCCAAGCAACTTTGATATTATGAGCTCTTGCGTATGAAAACAATTCAGGTATAAGTTCGGCTGATTCACCCGTGAGAGATGCTACAAAAAACCATTTCGTATGAACATCTCTCCAATCATCAACGTGAATAAAATTGTTAGAGCCTCTATAGAGAAACATTGTGTGGTCTCCGCCATCAACCGATACAATCATGGAAAGAGCTGTATGGTGTTCTTTGTCACGTGTGATATGCTGACAACTTACCCCCGCTTCTTCCAATTCACGCAGTACGAGACTTCCAGTTCCCTCGAGTCCAATATTCAATATAGCCGAGGCGTGCAGACCCATCTTGGAAAAGCTAATTGCCGTATTTGCACCTCCTCCCCCATGGGCAAATTCTGTCTCTTCAGGAATAATCTTTGAGCCATAGTCAAAAGCAATAAGCTTCTCGTGATGTTTGAGATCGTTTATAACTTTGCCTTCATGCGTAAGAAAGAAGACATCTCTAGATACCCCGCCAATTGTTATTACGTCAAACATAGTGATTCCTCTGTCATTTCTTTTGGTTTTGGTATACCCATTAGCTGCAGTACTGTTGGTGCAATATTGCCAAGCTTTGGCTGGGTGACATTCCGCAGTTTATGCTGTTCATTACTGACAAGAATAAATGGAACTGGGTTCGTGGTATGCGCAGTACATGGAGACCCGTCATCGTTCACCATTTTTTCTGCGTTACCATGGTCTGCGGTAACTATTACATTATAGTCTTCTTCCATGGCTTTTGTGATTATTTTACCCAATTGGGCATCGACTGCTTCGCAGGCTTTTTCAGCTGCTTTTTTTATGCCTGTGTGTCCTACCATATCTGCATTAGCAAAATTCACCACAATGAAGTCAAAATTTCCGATTTGAGCGTCTAGTTTGTTACCAACTTCGAGGGCGCTCATCTCTGGTCTCTTGTCATAAGTTGCTACTTGAGGTGACGGTATCAAGACTCTCTCCTCGAGTTTGGAGGCTTCCTCTTTTCCTCCATCTAGAAAGAATGTTACGTGAGCGTATTTCTCCGTTTCAGCAATATGAAATTGGCTTAGACCTTCGGCAGATATTGTTTCGTTAAGAACATTTTTCAAATCCTGCTGTGGGAAAATTACGCCCTTTGTTGGTAACGTCGAATCGTAATCGGTCATGGTCACAAAATAAAGGTTTCTCGCCATATTTGAGTGCTTGAAATCAGAGAAGCCAGGATCCACGAGCGCCCTACTTAACTCTCTTGGC
>Ga0172379_10010817_pt1 | contig 10974 bp, 13 predicted proteins | sample GrowelOW334metaG_FD_119756 | JGI IMG/M metagenome (GOLD analysis project Ga0172379, IMG submission 119756) | Groundwater microbial communities from an aquifer near a municipal landfill in Southern Ontario, Canada - Groundwater well OW334 metaG | ecosystem: Environmental > Aquatic > Deep... | reverse complement strand
TTGCTTAATAAATAAGACGCTAATCTAAGAAATCTTAATGTAGCAAAGCGCTCTTAAGATTTCTACAGAGATTAGCGTCTTATTTATTCAAACTTAGGAAAAAGATGAGAAGGCGGGAGGGGGGCGGGAGCTTTACATAGCTTGAGTAATATCAGTCAACTTAACGAGTTTGAAGTCTTTTTCACGGCGGAGCTTGAGTTCAACACTGTCTTTTTCAAGAGTTTTTTTACTTACAACAATTCTAACCGGACAGCCGATTAAGTCGGCATCGGCAAATTTTTCGCCAGCGGTTTTTCCTTCTCTATCGTCATACAGAATCTCCACGCCGAACTTTAATAAATCATTATAAACCTTGTCCGCTTCTTCGTTTTGTTCCAGAGAAATTAAATTAACTTTGTAAGGCGCGACATTTTCCGGCCAGACAATTCCCTTTTCGTCATTATAAGTTTCAACAATTGTAGCCATTAATCTGCTCACGCCGATGCCATAAGAACCCATCACCACCGGATTTTTGTCTCCTTTTTCATCTACGAAATCCAAACCGAGGGCTTTGGAATATTTAGTACCCAAAGGAAAAATATTCCCGACTTCAATCGCCTTCTCTTCAATCACTTTTTCGCCACATTTTGGACAAGCATCGCCTTCTTTCATTTTGGATATTTCCTGATTTTCAGCATAACCACATTCGGAACACAGATAAATAGTGTCCTCGCCAACATCGGCCAAAACCTGAAATTCATGAGTGTTGCTGATGGTAAACGCCCCACCCGCAGCCAAAGTATAGATAGCTTTCAGACCGCAACGATTAAAAACCCTAAGATACGCATCGCGCACTTTGTCATAATAGACCATCAAATCCTCTTCAGAGGTATGAAAACTATACAAATCCTTCATCATAAATTCACGACCTCTCAATAATCCGGATTTCGCCCGGGCTTCATTTCTGAATTTGGTTTGTATCTGATATGCGGCAAAAGGTAGGTCTTTATACGAACTGATATATTTGGATGCTATCGCGGTTAAAACTTCTTCATGACTCCAACCCAAAACATAATTTGCTTCTTTTTCATTCAGACCCTTAGCAAAAAACCCGACATCCAGATTCCACCGGCCGGTTGGTTCCATATACTTTTTTTCCACCAATGCCGGCATGAATATTTCCTGACCACCAATGGCGTTCATTTCTTCTCTAATGATGTTCATTATTTTTTGGGCAACCCGCCAGCCAAGAGGAAGGAAGGAATATATTCCTGCAGAATTTTTGAAAACAAAACCCCCGCGTATCAAAAGCCGGGCATTCTTCGCCTCCTCATCCGCCGGCGCCTCCCGAACTGTTTTTGTGAATAATTTAGAAAGTTTCATTATTTAGAAATTAATAATTAGAAGTTGCGATTTTTTAAAAAAATCGCAGAATGTCTTTGGCGGTCACATATACCATTAACGCTATCAAAAGCGCGAAACCTACTGTATTTACCACTTGTTCCACTTTTTTGTTTAGAGGCGAGCCTTTGAACTTCTCTATCATTATAAGCAATGCCCTGCCTCCGTCCAAGGCCGGAAATGGAATAATGTTCAGAACCGCTAAATTAATGGAAATCATCGCCGTAAACTGCATTAGGTAATTTATCCCCATTCTTGCGGCTTGGCCGGTAAGAGTAGCTATGCCGATAGGCCCTGAAACATCGGCAATCAGTTTGCCCTTAAACAAGAGTGTCTTAAACAAAACAAAATACCCAATGACAGTATTTATAGTCAAAACAACTGCATCATACACACCTCTCCAGACCGCTTCATACCACGGATAAGAAACTACGCCCGTAAGAGCCAAGGAAACCCCCAATGCGCCCTGTCCTGCTGGAGGATTTATCCTTGGAACAATTTCTTTGTCCAATATTTTATTGTTTCTTTGTATAACCACAGTCAGAGTCTTGCCGACATTTTCGTAAACAAAATTTTGGATATCTTCAGTGTCAGAAACCTCTTTAAGTGAGCCGTTCACCTTAAAACCAACGACCTGGTCCAGAAGCATTATTCCCGCTTTATCCGCCGGACTGTCTTTGGAGACCTCAATTATCTGAACTTGTTTATCTCTAGCGATAGATGCAGTCTTGTCGTCAATTAATCCTATCCTTAATCCGAAAAAGTTAGTAACCATCAAAAGCACAACGGCCAAAAAGAAATTCATAGTTACCCCCGCGATAATGACCAATAGACGAGGACCGGCCAGTTTAGATGAAAAGCTTCTCGGATTATCTCGCTGTTCCCCTTCTTCTCCGAGAATTTTAACAAACCCGCCGAAAGGAATCGCGTTTATGGAATAGAGCGTCTCGCCTTTCTTAACTCCCCAAATCCTCGGAGGAAAACCTAAACCAAATTCTTTCACTTTCATTCCGGCTCTTTTAGCAAAAATAAAATGCCCAAACTCGTGGACAAAAACCAGCACCCCCAGAACGATTATAAAAATTATCGCGGTCAGCATATCTATCTATTCTACAACTAAAATCCAAAAAATAAAAGCCGACATTTAGTCGGCATTATCCCTGCTTCTTTGCCTCGTCTACTTTTGTGGCAATCTTTCTTAAATCATCGGAAGATACTTCAAAAAACTTATTTACCAGTGTCGGACCTGCAAAAAATCCTCTTTCTCTAATCCATCCGAAATGATTGTCGTTAACCTTAACATCAACCCCACCTGTAGCATTTTCGAAAACCACCATAGACCACCCCCCCCTCGATATTTATGAACTAAAAAGAAAGTACCACCTTAGTGGCACTTTGTCAATTCATCAATTCTTGCTCTTTTTTCTTAGTCATGTCGTCAAAAACACGGTTCAGGTCGTTTATGATTTTTTGAAGTTCTTCTTTGGCTTTAAACAAATCATCGTCCCGGGCTTTTTTCTCTTTAACCTCTAACTGGACTTTTTTCAAAACATCTTCTCGCATCTGTCTTACTCTCACTTTTCCCCACTCTATTTTTTGGTGAAGCATTTTAATAAATTCTAGCCGACGTTCTTCTGTCAACGCTGGAATATTCAACCTGATGCCTGTGGCGTCGTCAATTGGATTTAAGCCCAAAGAACTTTCTTTAATACTTTTTACAATATTCGGTATAGCCTGCTTGTCCCATGGCTGGATGAGAATTGTCCGAGGTTCAGGCGTATTGATAGTTGCCAATTCTTTAATCCTAAATTTGGAGTCCATATAATCTACGACAATATCCTCAACCATGGAAGCGTGAGCCCGGCCAGTTCTTATGGCTGATATCTCGCTTTTGACATGCTCAACAGCAGAATCAAATTCCTTTTTCTTCTGATTTATGTGGTCTTTATACATATTACAACTTGCTGGCCGCTCTCGCCTAAACTACGGCGAGCACGCTCTTGGCTGATTCCTTCGTTAAAAGCTCCGCTTCTCCTTCGTCATAGATATCTATGCCTCAGTTGAATGCTCGCTTTTGCCTCGGACTCATCCAAGCCAGCTGCGTTCTAAACCTTATTATAAATTAACATGATTTTAATACAAAAACAAATTAAAAACTCCTTGATTAAGGAGTTGTTTTTCTACCGCGGAGTTCGGCCCATGATTGTTTAAGGTCGACCCAGACAGTTGCCCGACAGGCTTTCCAGTATTCATTCATTGCTTTGTCGTAGGCCTTTTCATTTGGCCTGACAGGTCGTAAATATTCAATAAAACCGGCAATGACCACTGAAATCAAAATAACGATAAGAAGGTAGTCCACATAGTCCATAGAGACCTCCAAAATAATCAAAAAGATCTGCAAAGATAATACAATAAACAACAGGAGAAGTAAAGCCCCAGCGTCAATTTCTCTGATAGCACTGTCAAAAAGCAATGCGATAAACAAAATAGGTGTCTAATGAGTAAATATGCGATTTAGCGAAGCGCTCTCGCATATTTATGAAATGAGGCCCCATTTTGTTCGCATTGCGGGTTGTGCTGACAGAGAGATTGCGATGGGGGCGAGGGGTCTTACAAATTGATGAGAAAGTTTTCCAATGCCAGGCGGTGGTTGAATTGGGGCTGGGAGAGTAAAGAATTGAGTTTCAGGAGATTTTTTAAAACTTTGTGGTTTGGGTTTTCGCGCGCGCGGAGAGTGTGTATCAGTCCGACAACGAGATTTTGATAATCTTTCCCTGCAAATAACTTCTCGGCATATTGCATACGCTCGGCTATTCCCTGTCTTGCCATACCTATAAACTCAGCTATCGCTTTGACTGTTTCTTTATTAATCTCTTTTTCGTGTGAAGGTAAAAATTGCACCATCTCACATCTGGATAAAACCGTTGGGAGAATGAATTTGGGCTTAGAGCTTATTAAAATAATAATGGTAAATGGAGACGGTTCTTCAAGTAATTTTAGCATCGCATTTGAAGCTTCAGGAACCAGCCGATCGGCATCATTTATAATCACGAATTTGTATGGCCCGAAATATGGTTTTAGAGACAAGTAAGATTTTAACTTGCGGATATCTTCGATGTATATTTTGGTTTCATCTTCTTCTAAGCGCGGGGTAAGTAATTTAAAATCAGGGTCACCCTCCGGCTCCCGTTGGTTTATCAAACGAAAAATGTCATAAGCAAACATCTTCTTGCCTATTCCTCCGGGACCGCAAAAAATATAGGAGTGCGACAAAACACCTTGCTTAAATACATCCTCAAAATACTTTTTATTGTGGTTGTGATTCTTTGTTGTCCAAGTCATTTGTGATTGGCTCGGCCTGTTCCCGAACTGCAGGAAGATTAACATCTTCCGACACTGCCGGTAAATTAGCTTCTTGATGTCCTTTTGTTTTTCTTAAATAAACATACAAAACGACCAAGGCGGTTATGACCAAACCCATTATTAATTGAAATTGCATATATTATCCTTGCATGACCAGCAATGCGGAGGCAATCTTCTCCGCCGCATCAGGCGTGGCAAAGGTTTTTAATTTTTCACTTATGGAACTGGCCTTGTCCGGCTCAAGAAGAGATTGAATCTGGTTTATTATGATATGAGGCGTAAGGTTAGCTTCTTCAATCATGGCCGCCCCAAATTTTGAAACCTCAAGAGCATTCTCAAGCTGATGACCCGAACTGGAATTGGTTATGGGAATAATTATCGCCGGCTTACCGAGCATCGCTATTTCTGAAATATTGCTGGCGCCGGCCCTTGAAATAATAATATCGGCTACCGCATAAGCCAAAGCCATATCGTTGGCATCAAAAAATGGAAACAATCTGTAATTAGTTTTAACCGCATCAGCATATTCGCCCTGGCCTTCTTTGATTATTTTTTCCAATTCGGTCTTGACCGCCTGAAACTGATTTTCACCGCATTGGTGTATTATCTGAAAATCTTTTACCAGCAAAACAAGCGAGTCCAGAATTATCCGATTTATTTTTTGGGCGCCCTGACTACCGCCAGCTACTAGAATTGTTTTAAGATTCGGATTGAGACTGAATTTTGCTATCGCCGCCGATTTGTCGCCTGATACAATTTCCTTACGGACGGGGTTTCCCGTTAAAACTGTTCTGCCGGCCTTGAAATATTTTTGGCTTGAATTAAAAGAAATAAAAACTGTTTTTGCCAGTTTACCCAAAATTCTATTAGCAAGACCGGGAGCAGAATCAGATTCGTGGACAAACAAAGGGATAAAATAAAGTTTTGCTACTAACGCTCCCGGCAAAGACGCATATCCGCCCTTGGCAAATACAACATCGGGCATAAACCAGAAAACATGCCATAAGGCCTGAAAAAAACCGACCGGCATTTTAAAAATATCAAAAATCGTCAACGGACTTAAATATCTTCTTAATTTCCCTGCCATTACCGACTTAAAAACAATACCCTTCTCCACTGCTGCTTTTTCCATAAACTTACCCTCGCCCAAAATCATCAATTCCAAAGGAACCCCTGTTTGCTGGGATTTTTCTTTCAAAGCGTCGGCAACGGCAACCAGCGGAAAGACATGTCCTCCGCTACCGCCCCCAAGAAGTAAAACTCTGTAGTTTGCCACGTAGTAATTTTACTTTTTTTAAATGCCTGATGCAAATCTCACTAATCTACCTATTAAAAAACCCGACACAAAGTCGGGGTTATCCTAACGGGGATATTTGGAATTTAGCCAAGTTTTGTAAAACATTCGCGACAATTCCGCAGGTCAGACTACTATTGCCGGTATCGCTGGAGGTATAGAAAGTATCATTACTCAAGTCAAGTTTGATTGATATCTTATATTCACCTCTCCGAATAGATTCTCTTGAATCCCAACCCTTTCCAGTTTGAGCAACCAGCCACGCACCCAATATTTCCGAAACAGCCTCCGGTTTGGCATTGGTCTTGATGGTGGTTTTATCCGACTCTTCCATATTGAAAATTATTTCAACAACCACGTCGGCTCTCAACATGTTTTCCTCTCAAGTTGTAAAGCAAAATCTGCCCAGAAAATAACACAAACATTATTGAATGTCAACAATCTTATTTCTTGAGATGTGACCGGAGATAATCCGGACATTCGGGGTGTGAAAATATTCCGAAAGCAATTTAATTATTGCCCGATTCGCCCGGCCCTGAATGGGCGGGTCTTTAACAGACACGATAAAATTAAAGTCGTCTATTTTTTCAACCCTATTTTCATTGGAATTGGGCTTAGCTTTGACGTTAATTTTCATAGTCCGAAATCTACCGCACGACCGGCTGAGATGCGATTTGCGCCAATGCATTTATAAGATTTTTAGAATTAAAAAATTTACTAAGCTGACTTTTCCAATCCGGATTTTTAATATCCACATCGGGATCAACGCCACGTCCTTCAATCGGCTGATTATCATCGCGCAAGGTTAAACTATGCACGAGAAAAAGAGAATATTTTTCATTCGGATCAATTACAGTATCTAATGAAAAAGTATTCTCAACTGTTCCCCAGCCTTTGGTTGTAGTTCCCACAACACGAGCTATATTAAAATGCTTAAAGGCGGCGGTCAAAAGTTCGGCAGTAGATTGAGTCGCATTATCGCTTAAAACAGCAATCTCCCGGAATTGTTTTAATTCAGAAATTTTGGAAAAGGTAGTCCGCTGAACCTGAAAATCGCCCTGACGATAAAGATCAAAAGCATATTGGTCTTTGCCTAAAAAAAGCCCCAAAAAATATTGGGCCAAGTCCAACGAACCGCCAATGTTTCCGCGCAAATCAAGAACCATGCTGTCCAATGCCGAGTTTTTGACAGCAGCCACTATTGCTTTGCCGAATTCATCAAAAGTCGTGGGAGAAACCTTACTCATGTCTATATATAGAGTTGTGCCTCCGACAATATGGGTAAAAATAGTCGGCTCTATTTGAGCAGTATCATACAGAGCTTTGGTTTCGTCTTTAGTTAATACATCACGAGCATAGGCTAATTCTTTCAATTTACTCTTTGCTTCTTCTGATTTATCTTTCTCAAGGATAGCTTTTTGAGCCTGGAATGTCTTATCAACTTCGGTCTTAGTTGCTCCTTTTTGCAAACCGAGGTCGGTATATAAATTTTTTGAAGAATCTATATTACTGACGTTTTCCCGAAGAGCTATTTCTTGTTTTGACGACAGAAGACCATTGCGGCCGGCCGGCTGTAAATTATAAAGAGCAACAATAATTGTATTTAGTGCCATACTTTTCTTGGCACTGTCATCTTTTAAGTTTGAAATAGCATTGTCCAGCATCTTTACCGTACCGGCGCGGTCTTTTGTGGGTAAATTTATTGTCTCAGTGGAAACACTTGCCGCTTTGGCTAAAGAAAGTTTAAACAGCGATGCCAAATCTTCATCCTTGATCTTGTCCCAGTAATTTTGGAGGATTTTGTCATACACTTCCATGTCAAAACGGACGTAAATATCTTTTTTCTCTTCAGCGGTTTTATACTGAACAGCAACCACAGGTGCCGGACGATGTTTATACCAATAAAAAAATCCCCCCAAAACAACGAGGCAAATTAAACTCAAAACTATTGTAATCTTCACTCGTGCATTCATTCTAAATACTCTGTATATTTAATTAGCTCGGACAAAATGAATATAAATACTCATTTTGCTCCTCGCTAATAACTATTATATCATAACTACTTCAGCATCTTAAGCATGGTTTTCCAGTCATGAGCATTAATGATATCCTTCTTTTCGGCCCAACCTCTGCGGGCTTGGGCGATGCCGTATCGGAGAAATTTAAGATGTGCCACAGAATGAGCATCGGTATCTATTGAGAGTTTTACGCCCAGTTTTACCGCTTTGCGGATATATTCGTCTTTTAGGTCCAGGCGGTCAGGGAAAGCATCAATCTCCATGACTGTTTTGGTTTTCTTTGCGGTTTTCAAAAGCTCATCCATGTCTACCTTGTAAGCTTCGCGTTTTTGAATGAGTCGTCCCGTCGGATGGAAGATTATGTCCACATTCGGATTTTCCATTGCCCGTTTGATGCGCGCGGTCATATCTTTCTCGGACATATTAAATCTGGAGTGAACCGCGGCGCCGACAACATCCAGTTTAGCTAAGGTTTCATCGTCTATATCCAACGTGCCATCGGGCATTATATTTACTTCGGCGCCTTTAAGTATTTTAATGTCTGAAAACTTTTTCTGGATTTTATCTATCTCGTCCATTTGTTTGACCAGGCGCTTCTCATCGCTTCCTCCAGTCATAGCAAGAGACTTGGTATGGTCAGTAATGAGAATATATTCATGACCGAGTTCGCTTGCAGCTTTAGCCATTTCTTCAATTGAGTTCTTACCGTCAGTCCAATTGGTCTGAATTTGCAAATCGCCTTTCATTTCATCGTAGCCAATAAGGTGAGGCAATTTACCCTCAAGCGCCGCTTCTATCTCGCCGGTATTGTTGCGGATTTCCGGCGGTATCCAATCCATGCCAAGCTTTTTATAAACTTCCTCCTCGGTTTTAGAGGCAAGGAGCGTCTTACCTTGCCATAAACCATAATCATTCAGCATCCAGCTCTTCTTCTCCGCAAGAGTCCGCAAAGTGATATTGTGCTGTTTATCTCCGGTCCATGCGATAAGTGCCGAACCCAATGATTCGGGAGACACAACTGACAAATCGGCATCAGTGTCTATGTTTAAACGAACAAGGGTTTTGTGCTCGCCTTTAGAATGGATGTCCTGAATTTCGGGGAATTTGATAAATTTTTCAATTACTTCTGCTGGCTTGTCTGAAAAAGCAATGAAATCAAGATCACCGACTGTTTCTTGCATCCGGCGCAGAGAACCGGCAAATTCAACCGACCGGACTTCCGGCAAAGATCGGATGCGTTCAAGAATTATCTGAGCTACCGGCATTATTTCGCCCAAAAGATACCGGCCATGTTCTTTTTTTAGAAAACCGATGCTTTTTAAAATATTCTCCTCTGTTTTTTTGCTGAATCCTCCTTTTGCAAGTCTTCCTTCAGTAGCAGCTTCTTCTAATTGATTTCTTGTTTTGATACCAAGTTTTTTGTAAAGACGTAAAATCGTTTTCGGTCCAATGCCCTCAACAGCTACCAAACCCTCAATGTCCACTGGAATCTCTTTTTTGAGATTCTCGTACTCTTTGATATGCTTTGTTTTAATATATTCTTCTATTTTCTCGCCGATAGACCGGCCAACACCGGGAATGTCTTCAAGGGCTTTCAATCCGCCATGCTTATAAATTTCTTCCACGTCTTCGGCCAACGCTTCAATGACGCTTGCAACTTTTTCATACGCGCGCGGTTTAAAAGACACTTCTTTCATTTCAAGCAAAATAGCCATTTCATGCAAAATTTTTGCTATTTCTTTATTTATCATATTATTTATTTTGTTTTTATAAACGCAGTCTGTTTGGCCAAGTTCAAGGCAAAATTGAGCATTGCGATGAGCCATAGTGAACTATGGGAGGAGCAAGCGGAGATTTTAACGAAGAAATTGGCTAAACCTGAAAGGCCCGTACCGCTTAATTATTTAAGCGGAGGGCAGACAAGTTTATTTTTGACCATCCGGCAAAGGCCTAACTGTTCCTTGAGATACTTTACCCTTCAAATCCCTGAAAATTCTAACTTGCTGAACGGCACCGAAAATAGCGAGCATCCCTCCCAAAATAAATACGAATTGAAAACCAAATCTTTCTGCCAAAAGTCCTCCCAAGGCCGCTGATGCAGCTGCGCCAATTCCAATAGCTATTGAGTCCAAAGACCACTCCACATTTTCCTGCATCTTATCCAAATGGCGTGAAAAAATTGCATACCAAGGAGGAATGGCAAAAGATGCTCCAATACCATAAAGCGCCTGAATTGCGTAGACGTGAATTGATTTGGTAGCAAATAAATACAGAAATGGCACTATCGCAATAAGAGATGTGCCTAAAACCATAGAATAAAAATCGTCGTATTCGCCGTGGTTCTTATCTAAGTATTTAGCAATCGGTATTTGAAGACCTGATTTAAAAATTTGAAAAATAGCAGCGGCAAAACCGACTACCGCTAAAGTTCCCCCGTCAATTTGTTTAGTAACAAATACGGCGAACACTGGAGCAAAAACAGAAAAGCCGGCATTAATAAAGAAGTCGGACACAACCAAGGTTTTAACAACATGACTTATTTTCATTACTTGATTTTAACTAAATAAAAAAGGTCTCGCAAGACCACTGAAAACCGCTCAGGCCATATGCCTTCATCGAACCAGAATAGATTTGCTTCCAGCGGCAAATCTTTCTTCTCCCTACAGAGATTCCCGGCTAAAGCACGGGAACCTTCTCCGAGCAGGCACTTGGCAGAACCAAGCCCAAGCGCCTGCGGGTTGTTCTCTGAAGACATATGGACTGAGCTTCTTAAGAGCGAGTGCCCCATCCCGCCTTCTCATCGTCCTGGATAAGTTTGCTTAATAAATAAGCCGCTAATCAAAGAAATCTTAATGTAGCGAAGCGCTCTTAAGATTTCTGAATTGATTAACGGCTATTTATTCAAACTTAGGAAAAAGA
>Ga0172379_10010816_pt1 | contig 10974 bp, 9 predicted proteins | sample GrowelOW334metaG_FD_119756 | JGI IMG/M metagenome (GOLD analysis project Ga0172379, IMG submission 119756) | Groundwater microbial communities from an aquifer near a municipal landfill in Southern Ontario, Canada - Groundwater well OW334 metaG | ecosystem: Environmental > Aquatic > Deep... | reverse complement strand
GCGGGCCCGGGCGTCGCCGCGCTGATCGTGTGCGTGCTCGGCGTGACCATGCTCCTGCCCGACCGCAGGGCATCGCCTGCTGACAGCGCTGCCCGGAGCGCCGCGCAAGCCGCCACGAAGAAGGAGAGCCTGCCGGCACCGGAAGAACGCGGCGCGCGCCCGTCGTTCGATGACGGCCCGCCGTCCCCCGGAGACCGGCCCGGGCCCGGCTTTGGCGATCCGATGGAAAAGGGCAGGGGCGGGCTGGGCATGAAAGGCCTGGGTGGCGGCCTGCGGCACCCGTGGCCACGCCGGCCCGAGCCGGACCGCACTCCGCTTCGTGACGGGCCCATTCCGCAGATGCTCGCCGAGGCCGATGCCTACGCCGCCGCCAACAAGGACGATTTCGTGAACATCATGCACCGCTACGGACAGCTGGAGGACAAGGCGGCCGGCACCCAGTGGGAGAAGGAGGTCTCGCGCCGTTTCGACCAGGCCCGCCAGCAGATGGACGCCGCGTCCAGAGCCTACATGGCGCAAATGGAGGCGAAGATGGAGCCGCTGATACAGGCCAGGAAGTTCCAGGAAGCCTACGAGGTCTGGCGGGATTTCCCCCAGCGCCTGCAGACGCGCGAATCGGACCAGGAAATTTTGCAATTGCTGCGCCGACGCCTGCCGCCGGATTTCGTGCCCCGATGAAAACAAAACCACGATCGGCGGCGGGCTGCTGTTCACTCGAACTGGCGGCGGGAGCGGGAATCCGGGCACCGAAGCGATGGCGTTTGCTCCCCGGCATGATTGCCCTTTGCTCCGCCAGTTTGTTTTCCACCTTCGCGGCCGACTCCGACTGGCCGCGCTTTCGCGGGCCGAACGGCTCGGGCATTGCCGTTGGCGCGCAGCCGCCCACGGCGTGGAGCGACACGCAAAATCTCAAGTGGAAGACCGGACTGCCCGGCCCTGGCACGTCGAGTCCCATTGTCGTTGGCGAACGCGTGTTCCTCACCTGCTGGACCGGCACGGGCACGGTGACCCGCCAGCTTGTCTGCGTGAGCCGTGCCTCGGGCAGGATTCTCTGGGCCAAATCCGTGGTCGGCGAAAACTCGCCGGACCGTTACGACGGTTTTCTACAGGAGCACGGCTACGCCAGCCACACGCCCGCGAGCGACGGGAAAAATGTCTTTGTCTATTTTGGCCGTGGCGGCGCGGCGGCCTTCGATCTCGACGGCCAGCAGCTCTGGCACGTGAAGCTGGGCGACAGTTCGAACGGGAAAAACTGGGGCTCCGCCGCCAGTCCGATGCTCTACAAGGAAACCGTCATTGTCACCGCGACGGAGGAGGCGCACGCGGTCGTCGCGCTCGACAAGGCGACGGGCCGGGAAGTCTGGCGCGCGCCGGGTTCCGCGCTGGAATATGTCTTTGGCACGCCGGTGCTGGCGGGCGACAGCGCGCGGCCCGAGCTCGTTTTTGCGCTGCCCGACGAGCTGTGGGCGCTCAACCCCGACACCGGCAAGCTCCGCTGGTTCGCCACGTCCGGCCTGCCCGGCAACATCGCGCCCGGCGTCGTGGTCGGCGATGGCGTGGTGTTCGCCTTTGGTGGTTTTCCGCAGCTTGGCGCGGTCGCGGTGAGGACCGGCGGCAAGGGGGACGTGAGCGGTTCGCATCGCCTCTGGTCCACCCGCAACAGCAGCTACGTCCCCACGCCCGTGCTGCATGAAGGACGGCTCTACGTCGTCACCGACCAGGGCTTCGCCCTTTGCCTCGACGCGAAGACCGGCGAGCAGGTATTCAAGGAGCGGCTGCCCGGCGCGAGCGCCACGGGCCGGGGCGGCAAGCCCTTCTATGCGTCGGCGGTCCTGGCGAACGGAAACATTTACGCCGTCAGCCGGCGCAACGGCACGTTCGTGATCGGGGCCGGACCGCAGTTCAAGCTCGTCGCGCAAAACTCCCTCGCCTCGGACACCACGCAGTTCAACGCCACGCCGGCGGTCAGTGGCGGCGAGCTGTTCCTGCGTTCGGACAAGTATCTTTACTGCATCGCAACCCGGTAAGCGCTCTCTCATGAAAACCATGCTCCCGCTCCTCACCACGTTCACGGTGTTCGCCACTGCGCTGCATCTCGGCGCGCAAGAGCCGCAACGCCCGTCACAGGGCAGGTCCGGCCAGGGTGGACAGAAGGGCCCGCCCGGCGGACGTGAAGGCGGTTTCGGCGGCGAAGGTTTCCGTCCGCCCGTGCATCCGCTGGAAACCGCGCTCGACGCGAACGGCGACGGAGTCATTGACGCAAAGGAAATCGCCAATGCCGTCGCAGCGCTCAAGAAACTTGATAAGAACGGCGACGGCAGGCTGACCGGGGACGAGTATCGGCCCGCTCCGCCCGCCGGTGGATTTGGCGGACCAGGAGGCGCCGGAGGAAGAAGTTTTGGCGGGCCTCCCGGCGGCAGGGGACAGGATGGTGAGTCACGCCGTCGCCCCGAGGGTCAGCCGGGATCGGGTGGCGGGCCGCCGGACAGGCCCGGCGATGGAGACGGCGATTTTGCCACGCGTCTCTTCCAGAACGACAAGAACAAGGATGGCAAGCTGACGAAGGACGAGCTGCCCGATCAGATTCAGCGCATGTTCGATCGCATCGACACGAATGGAGACGGGATGATTGACCGCAGGGAAGCCGAGGCGTTTGCCGAGCGCATGAAGCAGCGCGGTGGCGCTCAAGGGCAGGGGCAGGGCACCGAGGGCAAACGTCCGCCGCTGGAGAAGTAGGCCCGGACTCCGAAGCAACGGCAACCGCCGGCGAGGAGCGCGGCCTTCAGGCCGCAGAAACGCGCGCAAGCCAGCGGTTTTCGAGCGATCTTTTCCAGCCGGGCCTTCTGCGGCGTGAACGCCGCGCCCCGCTCCGCCTGCATCCGCTGACTTTGAATTCCCGTTCAATTTCCTGCGGCCAGGTCGTAGCAGCGCACGCGGTCGCGGTGGCGGAGGAAGACCTTGCCGCCGGAGATCGTGGGTGAAGGAATCCACAGCGCGCGGACATTGGCCTTGCCGAGTTCCACGCGATCCTCCGGCGTGGCCTTCATCATCAGGAGATTGTTGCCGTTGTTCACCAGCACGAAGATTTTCCCGTCGGCAACCACCGGCGACGTGATGGAGGAGGCGACCTTCTGGCTCCACGCGATTTTGCCGGTCACCAGGTTCACGCAACGGTGCTCGCCGTCTTCGAACAGATAGGCGTGGCCGTCGTGAATCACGGGGCTGGACTGCGAACGGAGCGCATCGGTCGGGTGGCTCCAAAGTTTTTCCGCGCCGGTGACCGACATCTGATACGCGGCGAACCCGACGCTCGCATTGCGCGAAAGCACCACTGCGCGGTCCCCTGCAATCGCGGGCGTCGAGTCGCCGCCGCCCGGCGTGGTCCAGAGCACCGCACCGGTCTTGAGGTCCACACCGGCGAGTTCGTTGCGACCGTTGCAGACGATGATTGTTCGGCCGTCCTTCCGCCACGCGCTGGGCGAGGCGTTGCTGCCGGCGATCTTGGGCTGGTCCCACAGCGGTTTTCCGGTCGTCGCGTCGTATGCGGCGAGCTTGCCGGCGAGGATGACCACGATGCCGTCCACCGCGAGCGGCGATGAGCCGGGGGCCTTCGCCGGCAGCGGTTGTGACCAGAGAAGTTTTCCGCTCGTCGCGTCCACGGCGTGAAGGTGCGTGCTGCCGATGGCGAACACGCGCCCGCCCGCGACGCACGGCGTGCTGGAGCAATTGCGGCCCCTGGGTTCGCCCGGCGTCCGGGTCATCCAGAGCGTTTTGCCGGACTTCACATCGAGACAGACGACGGTGTCTTCCGCCACGCGTTTGCTGGGCGGCACGGCCGCAAGCACGGCGGCCTTCACATGGCCGGCGAAGCCCTGATCGTTGACCCATTTCTCGAATTCAATCTGCGAGGCAAAAGGTTTTTCCACCCGCGCTTGAAGCTTGTCGTAGTCCCCGAGCGGAATGGCGAGCGCGCCCTTCTTGAAACGCCCGCTGACGAAGCCGCTGAAAAGCTGGCGCTGCTTCTTGTCGAGGTTCTCCTCGATGAATTTCTGCGTGAACTCATCGAGCTTCGCACCGCGCAGCGTGGGCGGGAGCGATTCGCGCGTTGCCTCGATTTTGGCGATCAGTTCCTTGCCGAGGCTGGCGGGATTTTGATGGCCGAGCTGCGTGCGCAGGATCAGGTCCGTGATCGTGCGAGTCTCGCTCGGCTCATTGCGGTGCCACACGACGGACAGATAGGCCCGCCCGCCGGCGACGATCACGCTGCCGTGACCTCCATCGTCGTCGCTGGGAATCGGCTCGCTCTCCCAGAGTTTGGGCGGACCGTCGGTGGACCATGTGCTCGTGAGCGCGGGCCCGCCGCGCAGCGCGCCGTTGCGATCCGGTCCACGCCACTGAGGCCAGTCAGATGTTGCGTCCGCAAACAACGGAGTGATGAAACCCAGAAAAAACACGACGGCGAAAAATGTGGTTTTGCTTGGCATGACAGATGGCAGACGCAAACGCACCCGTTGCGGCTTCAACTCAAACTCGGAAGCGGAAACTGGCGCCCACGGAAGAGCACGATATTTGAACACTGCCGGAGCAGGAGTGGTCAACGCAATGTGACAGGACGAAAACACGCGGCGACGAAGCGGATCGGGCCTGTGCGATTGAAGATTTAGCGCTTTCAGCCGCGCTGTGAGCGTGGTGGCAATGGCAAAAAACAACTGGCTTTCCATGCGATTTACAGCCTCTGCGCCTCCGCGTTGAATCTGTGTCGGTTTTTAAAAAAGTTTTGAATTGAACCAGATCTTGTCGATTTGAAATCAATGAGAAAACAGCCTGAAACCGGGTCTTTTTGCACCGAACTGCGTTTTCCTTGGCGTAAAACGAGAGGCTTAAACTTGGGCGTCACGCGCAGACATTGTGGCTCGTGCTCTAATCGGTGTATTTCGACGCGGATGCGAATATGAAAAGCTTATGGCAAAAAATGGTTGGCTCCGTTTTTCGTTCTGTAGAGACTGGGAGGCGTGAAGAACGAAAACCAACCAGATCTGAACAACCAACCGATAGCGCAGCCGTCGGGCCATACCTGGGTGGCCTCGGTGGTGCGCTGGGGCACTGCAGCCGCGGGCGTGCTGGGTGCCGTGATGATGGTGTCCTGCTCCACGGTCTCCCGGACCGTCATGGACATGCCGAACATTCCCGGCGCTGAGTTCGTCGGGAACGAGAACTGTTCACAGTGTCACGCCGAGACGGTGCGTGACTTCCACACCTCCACACACGCGCGACTCCAGGCCAAGGGCACCAACGCCGTCCAGCTCGGCTGCGAGGGCTGCCACGGGCCGGGCAGTCTGCACGCGCAAGCCGGCGGCGGACGCAACAACATCCTGAACCCGCGGCGCGACTCGGAGACGTGCTTCAAGTGCCATCTGGACAAGCGCGGTGAATTTTCACTGCCGCACCACCACCCAGTTCTTGAGGGCAAGGTCAGCTGCGGCGACTGCCATAATCCGCACAAGGGGTCGATGATCGCGGGCGGCGGCACGCAAATGACCTCGGAGAAGGAGACCTGTGGCAAGTGCCACACGGCGCAGATGGGGCCGTTCGTGTTCGAGCACGAGGCGATCCGGGAAGGCTGCACCACCTGCCACAAGCCTCACGGCTCGGTGAACCGACGTCTGCTGACCGAGCGCAACTCGACGCTCTGCCTCAAGTGTCACTTCCAGGAGCAGCAAACGGCCGGAGCCCTTTATATCGGCGGAGGAAATCATGCTACCGGCAGAATGAAGGAAGGAACCTGCTTCAGTGGCGGGTGCCACGAGGAAGTCCACGGTTCAAACGTCCATTCGTCCCTTCGCTATTAACTTCGAGACACCATGAACACCTCAAAACATTCCCTCCTCAATCCAACCACGGGCCGCGCTGTCTCCGCCCTGTCACTGGCTCTCGCGGTGTGCGCATCGCCACGCGCTGAGGCACAATCGACCGCCACCAACAAGGTGGCCGACCCGAAGAAGGCCGCCGAGGCCGATCCGAATGCGGAGCCAGTCAACTGGATTACGCTCGGAGGCGGAGGCGTCTCCATCAGTGGCGACAAGGCCCGGTTCCAGGAGCGCTACGGCAAGCAGCAGGGTGGCCTTGGCGGGCTGAAGGACTTCCATTACGAGATGATGGTCGGCCAGAAGGGCATGATCGAGCTGGATGGCAAGGCCATGTATGGAGACGAAGATTACTCCGTGAAGCTCAAGTGGGTGGACCCGGAAGTGGGCTTTGTCCGCGGCGGATTCCGCCAGTTCACCACATGGTATGCCGGCGGTGGTGCCTACAATCCCTCGACAGGTCTGGCCATTTCTCAAGGAGACAATGAACTCAGCCTGAGGCGTGGTGAGTTCTGGATCGAAGGCGGGTTGACGCCGCCGGATGGGCCGATGCTGACCCTGAAGCTGTCCCGGGAGTATCGCAAGGGCATGAAGGACTCGATCGAGTGGACTGAATCGAACAATGTTCTTGGCAACGTCGTTGCTGGAACGACCCGGTGTGTGATGCCCAGCTTTCGTGAACTCGACGAAATCAGAAACCGCATTCAGGCGGACTTGAAGCACACGGTTGGCAAGACGGATTATGGCCTGGCCTTGCGTCTGGACATGGTGGACAATGACAACAAGTTTAAGTCCAGCCGGTATGTTACGAGTGTGACTCCACTCCAGTATGTCACTCAACGTGACGTGTTCGAGTCGGATCTGTTCCACGTCCGCGGAACCACCGAGTCACGTCTGAATGACCAGACGATGCTGACCAGCGGCTATTCCTACACCCGGATCACCACGGACATAACGGGCGGGAGCCGCATTTTTGGCACGGGCTGGGATGTCCCTTACAGCCCGGCATTTCCTTCAGCCAGTCCTTACGTCAGCGTTTCCGGAGGTTCGATTGTGAACCAGTATGTGATGAATCTGTCACTGCGCTTGGAACCGTTCCAGGATTTTGTGATCGTTCCTTCGGTGCGCGTCGAGCATAACGACACGAGCGACAGCTCTTTTTATACCACCGGGCCGGTTGCACCGGCGCTGCCGGTAAATAACTCCACTGCGTCGGCAACCGGCCTCCTGACCGTTAATGAGGCGCTTGAAGCGCGTTACACGGGCGTCACCAACTGGACTTTCTATGCCCGTGGTGAATGGTCGGAGCAAAACGGTGCCTTGCAGGAGTTGACCACATCCGGGCCAATCTACCGGAAAACCGAGTCGGAACGTTTCACCCAGAAATACACCCTGGGTGCCAATTGGTATCCGCTCCGTCGGCTGTCCTTCTCGGGGCAGTATTATCACAAGACCGCCGAGAATAATTACGCCAATGCGTGGGATAGCACGTCGAACGCAAACCTGCCGCTCCCCGGCGGCAGCGGCAATCGTTATCCCGCCTTTATTCTCCAGCACAGCTTTGAAACCGATGACATGAACGTGCGCGCCACCTGGCGTCCGCTGCCCAATGTCACGGCGGTGACTCGTTACGATTATACGATCTCCACGATTCACATGCGGGCTGACCAGTTGAACAACGTTGAAAACGCGAAAACCGTTGCGCACATCGCCAGCCAGAGCCTGAGCTGGGCGCCGTGGTCCCGGTTGTTCCTGACGGGCAGTTTCAACTATTCGCTGGATTCCACGAGCTCCGCCTCTCAAAAGGTCGGCGACCTTTTAACCGAGGCCCGCAACGACTACTGGATGGCCAATGCAGGGCTGACGTTCATCGTGGATGACAAGACGGACCTCACGGCGAACTACTCCTACTACAGCGCCGACAACTACGTCGACAATTCCCTCTACGCCATGCCCTACGGCACCAGCGAGAACGATCAGACGTTCAATGTCGGGATCAAGCGCAACTTCACCAAGACGGTCAGCGGCTCGTTGAGCTATGGCTACTTCATGCACAACGAACCCAGCTCCGGCGGGCTTTACAATTACAACGCCCACCTTATCTTCTCGTCGCTCACCTATCGCTTCTAAAACCCATATGACTACGAAGAAAACACTGCTACTCACGGCCGCGACGCTCCTGCTGGCCGGCGCTCAGAACCTCAGCGCTGCGGATGTCGCGGCAAACTGGACCAAGCATTGCGGTTCCTGTCACGGTGCTGATGGCACTTCCAAGACCAAGGCCGGTCGCATGGCCGGAGCCAAGGATCTCACGGACGGAGCTTATCAGAAGCTGTTCACTGATGCGCAGCTTGTTGAGCGCATCAAGGGCGGCGTGATTGACAACGGCAAGGAGAAAATGAAGCCGTTCAAGGACAAGTTGAGCGATGATGAAATCAAGGCGCTGGTGGCGCGCGTGCGGTCCTTTAAAAAATGAAGTGATGCAGGATTCCGGAGGAACAAATATGAAAAAGATTACCACGATCGCATTCCTCATGGCCGCCACTGCGGCGGGGACTTTGTTGGCGGCGGATGTTCCTGCCCTGTATGACCAGCACTGCGCCTCCTGCCACGCCAAGGACGGCAGTGGCAACACCAAGATGGGCCGGAAGAACGGCGCGAAAGACTATCGCGACCCAAAAGTTCTGGCAGCTGTGAAGGATGACCAGGCATTCACGGCCATCAAGGAGGGTCTCATCGAAAAGGGGAAGGAGCGCATGAAGGCGTTCAAGGAAAAGCTTAAGGACGAGGAGATCAAGGCGCTGATCAGCCACTTGAAAGAGCTGAGCAAGAAATAGCGCGGTTGTCCGCGCTGCCGTTGTTATTTGACTGTAACGCGCCGCGCAAGGCGTGAGCGGCTAACTCCGATTTGGATTATGAATTCCGATGGCAAGCAAAGATTCGTGATGGCCTGCTTGACGGCGGTGTCCCTGGGGTTGGTCGGCGCGTTTCTCCTGGATCTGTGGGGCCGGCCGGCCGCCATGGCTCCGATACCGCTCACCGACCCTCAATTCACCAACACCAGCACTGTTCGCGTGTCCGGCGCGCAACTGATCAGCACCGGCGGTGATGCCTCGGGTCTGGATTGCTACGCATGCCACGACCAGAAGAAGCCCAGCAAACTGAAGTTTGACGCCCGGCAGAACATCGTTCTCCCGGTGGAACATCAGGACATCGTGCTGGGCCACGGCGGGCACAACCGGAACAACAACTGCTTCAATTGTCACGATGAGACGAATCTTCTGTTTCTGCAGACGCGTGACGGCCGGCAGCTGAAGCTGCTTGAGAGCACGCCGCTGTGCGGGAGCTGCCACGGCCCGACTTACCGTGACTGGGAAGCGGGCGCCCATGGGCGCACCAGCGGTTTCTGGGCGCGTCAGCTCGGGCCGATCGAGCGTCAGAACTGCGTCTCCTGCCACGATCCGCACAAGCCCAAATTCCCCCCGCAAAAGCCGGGGCCGCAACCGCACCCGCTCCGCCCGGCCGGGGAGCAAGCCAGGGGGCACTGATATGTCCGAGCTACAAAACAACCTCACAAAGCCGCTCGAAGCGCCGACAGACCGCCGCAGTTTCCTGCGCAACTCCGCGGTCCTGGCTTCCGGTTTCGCCGCTCTCGCCGCCAGTCTGGCACCCTTGCGCGACCTCAAGGACTTTACTTCCGTGGATGAGTTCATGCAGAAGTATTACAAGGAGCTCACCCCGGACGAGATGTCCAAGGTTCTGAAGAGGATCGAGGCGCAGGTCGAGCGCGAGTATGGCCTGCGTCCCCATGTGCGCGATCTCAAGCCGATGGACGGCGTGGAATTCGTCTATTGCCTGAACCTCACGCGCTGCATCGGCTGCCGCAAATGCGTCCATGCCTGCGTCGCGGAAAACAACCAGTCGCGCAATCCTGAGATTCAATACATACGGGTGCTGCGGATGCCGCACGGGTCGATTGACATGGAGAAGGCGGTGCATAACTACTCGCCGGAATCTGTGCCCGAGAAAGGCTTCTTCTACATGCCGGTGCAATGCCAGCAGTGCGCGAATCCGGCCTGTGTCAAAGTCTGTCCGGTTCATGCCACCTGGCAGGAGAAGGACGGCATCACGGTGATCGACTACGACTGGTGCATCGGCTGCCGCTACTGCGAGGCCGCGTGCCCCTACTTCGCGCGCCGGTTCAACTTCACCAAGCCGTCCATACCAAAGGACAAGCTCAATCTCGACATGGCCTACCTCGGCAATCGCCCCCGCCGGCAGGGTGTGATGGAGAAATGCCACTTCTGCATCCAGCGCACGCGTGTTGGGCGCTATCCGGCCTGTCTGGAGGTTTGTCCCACCGGCGCGCGGAAATTCGGCAACATTCTCGACCCGAACAGCGAGGTTTCCTACATACTCCGCAGCAAGCGGGTGTTCATCCAACTCAAGGAGGAGATGGGGACATCGCCCCGGTTCTTCTACTACTTCGACGTATGAAGACAGCCATCCGGAACTATTTGGTCTTTCTCTGGCGGTGCGCGAAGGTTTCCGTCGTGGGCGACTGGCGTTATTACGCCTGGGTGGGCCTGCTCGGGATCTTCTGCCTCCTTGGGTTGAACGCCTACGCCAAACAGCTCGTCCAGGGCCTGATCAGCACCGGCATGAGCGATGAAGTATCCTGGGGGGTTTACATCGCCAACTTCACCTTCCTCGTCGGTGTTGCGGCGGCGGCTGTCATGCTCGTCATCCCCGTTTACATCTATGACAATGAAGAGTTGCACGATCTGGTGATCTTCGGCGAACTGCTGGCGGTCGCCGCGATCATCATGTGCCTGCTTTTCGTCACCGTTGATCTCGGGCGCCCTGACCGCTTCTGGCATCTGATTCCCATCGTCGGGCAGTTCAACTTCCCCGCTTCGATGTTGAGCTGGGACGTGCTCGTGCTCAATGGCTATCTTCTCCTCAATGTCTACATCTGCGGTTACCTGCTCTACTGCCGCTACGACAAGAAACGGCCGTCCAAATGGTTCTACATCCCGTTTGTGTTCATCGCGATCTTCTGGGCGGTTTCCATTCATACCGTCACTGCGTTTCTCTACGTGGGTCTCGG
>Ga0172379_10010815_pt1 | contig 10976 bp, 7 predicted proteins | sample GrowelOW334metaG_FD_119756 | JGI IMG/M metagenome (GOLD analysis project Ga0172379, IMG submission 119756) | Groundwater microbial communities from an aquifer near a municipal landfill in Southern Ontario, Canada - Groundwater well OW334 metaG | ecosystem: Environmental > Aquatic > Deep... | reverse complement strand
TTTTAATGATTTTGTTATTTTGTTGGGATATAAAAGCTATTACATCAAAGAATATTTTGCTAATTATTTTTTACATCAAAGTGATATTACTTTTGATATTCAGACGGGTCAAATGGAAGTTCATAATAATACCAGTGAGCCATGGAAAGTTACTTTAGTCGATACGGGACGTGATACAATGACAGGTGGACGGATCAAAAGAGCTGAAAAGTATATTGGAAATGAGCCTTTTTTGCTTACCTACGGCGATGGGGTTTGTGATGTTAATATTACTGATACGGTAGCCTTTCACAAAAAAAATGGCAAGACATTAACGATGACCGCTGTCCAGCCCGAAGCACGATTTGGGAATTTGGAAATTTCTGAAGATATGAATATTAAAAGTTTTGTTGAAAAGCCGCTTGATGAGGGTGGATGGATTAATGGCGGATTTTTTGTATGCGAATCAACAATATTTAAGTATTTAACTGAAAATGAAGCATGTGTTTTTGAGCAAACTGCCTTGCAAGCGATTGCAAAAGAGGGTGAGCTTTTTGCTTATAAACATCATGGTTTTTGGCAGTGTATGGATACGCTTCGAGATAACCAAAAGCTGAACCAATTGTGGCATGATAATAAAGCCAAATGGAAAAACTGGTAATGGATAATCTTTTTGGTGGCGTTTACAAAGATAAAACGGTTTTATTAACAGGGCATACAGGATTCAAAGGATCATGGCTGGCATTATGGTTACATCAAATGGGAGCCAAAGTAATCGGATATTCACTTCCTGCCCCCACAGAGCCTAACCATATTTTGCTTCTAAATCTTGATATTATCTCTATCATCAGAGATATTCGAGATTTGGACGCATTAAATACTACTTTTGCAACCTATAAGCCCGATATAGTATTTCATCTTGCCGCTCAACCGCTTGTGTACCTCTCCTATGAAAACCCTATCGAAACGTATGAGATCAATGTGATGGGAACACTTAAAGTCTTTGAGGCATGCCGTGCAAACGGTGTGAAAGCAATCGTCAACATCACCAGCGACAAAGCGTATGAAAACCGTGAATGGGTATGGGGATATCGTGAAAACGATCCTATGGGAGGATATGACCCTTACAGCTCGTCTAAAGGGTGTGCCGATTTGCTCGCTAATTCTTATCGAAACTCATATTTCAATCCTGTCGATTACAAAAAATCGCATAATACTCTTTTAGCATCGTGTCGCGCGGGTAACGTGATTGGGGGCGGAGACTGGGCGAAAGATCGCCTGATGACCGATATTATGTTATCCGTTTCAAAAGGAAAAAAAGTCAGTATCCGAAATCCCAATGCTACTCGCCCATGGCAGCATGTTCTTGAACCGCTCAGTGGATATCTTGCTATCGGACAAAAACTTTTGGAAGAAAAAGTCGAATTTGGAGAAGCATGGAACCTTGGTCCCAGTGATGAGGGGAGTATTACCGTTGAAGAGGTCTTGCATCATGGAAAAAAACACTGGGATAAAATTGATTATGAGATCAATCGAGATCTTCATCAACTTCATGAAGCGAATTTATTAAAACTTGATTGTTCAAAAGCCCATATTCGTTTAAAATGGAAAGATGTTTGGGATAGCGAAACTGCTTTTGAAAAAACTGTGTTGTGGTACAAAAACTTTTATGAGAATCAGAGTATAGATACAATGAATGATCTGAAACAATATATAGCTGATGCAAAAAAGAAAAACTTAGAATGGAGCATATTTTGAGTATTAGGGTAGCAGACTATATTGCAAATTTTTTAGCGGAACATAACGATACTGCAAAAACTATTTTTATGGTTTCAGGTGGCGGAAATATGCATATTATCGATGGGATTGGAAAAAATCAAGCTCTTACGTATGTATGTAATCATCATGAGCAGGCCTGTGCGATTGCAGCAGAAGGATTCGCTCGTGTTTCCAATAAAATAGGTATTGCGATAGTTACAACAGGACCGGGTGGAACGAATGCAATTACGGGTGTTATGGGAGCATGGACAGATTCAATTCCGATGCTTATTATCTCTGGTCAGGTTAAGTTTGAAACGACGATTGCATCTCAGCCAGAATTGACTCTTCGACAGATCGGAGATCAGGAACTCAATATCGTTGATGTTGTTAAGCCTATCACAAAATATTCTGTGATGGTAACCGATAAAAATAATATTCGTCGTCATCTTGAAGAAGCCATATATCTTGCTAAACACGGTCGTCCTGGTCCTGTTTGGCTAGATATACCGTTAGACATTCAAGCAGCGATTGTGGATAAAGATACTCTTGTTGGTTTTACACTGCCTGCATCTCCAATCTATGATTGTAAAATTGATGCAGTTATTGAAGCGTTAAAAACAGCAAAACGCCCTGTCATCATCGCTGGAAATGGGATTACCCTTGCAAGCGGTGTTGAAATATTTCGAAAATTAGCGATTACTTTGAATATCCCGGTTATTGGTACTTTTGCACGATATGATATTGCTAAAGATGATGACTCATTTTATTTTGGAAGGTCTGGCTCACTCGGTCATCGTGCCGGAAATTTTGTTGTCCAAAACAGTGATTTGATTATTGCGATTGGTGCTAGACTTAATATTCGCGTTGTCAGTTATAATTGGGAGTTTTTCGCACGTGAAGCGAATAAGATCGTTGTTGATATTGATCCTAACGAGCTAAAAAAGCATACAGTAGAGATCGATATTCCGATCAAAGCGGATGCTAAAATTTTCTGTCAAGAACTTTTAAATCTCATTACTACTTCAAAACTACCTTCTTATAGCGAATGGATTGAACGATGTGAGGGATATCGTAACGATTTCCCAACAATTACTTCTGAACGACAAGCAGTTACGGAAGTAGTGGACTCTTATAATTTTTATGATGTGTTTTCGAATGTATCACGAGATGATGATATTTTTGTCTTTGGAAATGGAACGGCGTGTGTTGCATCCTACCAGAGTCTCCGTTTACGGAACAATCAAAAAGTTGTTGTGAACTCTGGTTGTGCTTCGATGGGTTACGATCTTCCTGCCGCGATCGGTGCGTGTTATGCCAATGATCAGCACGATGTTATCTGTGTTACAGGGGACGGCAGTCTTCAAATGAATATTCAAGAGCTTCAAACCATTGTCCATAATAAACTGCCGATCAAACTGTTTGTCCTCAATAACGATGGCTATATATCCATTCGAAATACGCAGGGGGGATTTTTTAAAGGGCATTATGTTGGATCGACGAAGGAGAGTGGAGTGAGTTGCCCGGATACGATCAAAATTGCGCAAGCGTATGGGCTTTCGGCTTATAGAATCGAAAACCAAAATAATCTTGCTGATGATATTGCTAAAATTCTTGCAATGCATGGTCCTGTTGTGTGTGAAGTAATGCTCAGTCCGATTGAGAAAATGGAGCCGAAACTTTCATCTGAAGCTAAACCGGATGGACGAATCGTTTCAAAGCCGCTTGAAGATATGTTTCCCTTTCTTGATCGGGAAATTTTTAACTCTAATATGATTGTGAAGACGATCGATGAGTAATCAAATCGTTTTAATTACGGGAGCATCCAAGGGGATCGGGGAAGCGATTGCCGATCTTATGAAAAATAGCCATGCGTATGAGGTGCTGACACCCTCACATAATGAACTCGATCTTTCGGATATGAAGTCAATCAAAGAATATTGTCGACAACATCCAAAAATAGACATTCTCATTAATAATGCCGGAATTAACATACTTGGCGCGATTGATGCAATCAGTGACGGTGATATGGATGTAATGCTGGGGACCAATCTTATCGGGCCGATTGCTCTAATTCGTGAAGTTGTTCCAGCCATGAAAAATACGGGTCATGGTAAAATAATCAATGTTAGTTCCATTTGGGGTATACGATCCAAAGAAAATAGAACATTGTATTCAGCAACGAAATTCGCCCTTAACGGAGTGACAAAAGCATTAGCACGGGAGTTGGGAGAATATAATATCCTTGTTAATTCCATTTGTCCCGGATATGTTAATACTGAGCTGACGCGTAAAAACGTTCCCCAAGAGGAGCAAATCAAGATCAAAGCAACGATCCCTTTGGGTCGTTTTGCCGAACCTGATGAAATTGCGAAGGTGGTCGATTTTTTAATTTCCAGAAATAATACCTATATCACGGGACAAACGATTATTATTGACGGAGGCTTTTTAGCATGACACAACTTCAGATACACTCTAATATCAGAGATTATACTGTTTCTTTTGAAGATACCTTTGATTTTTTAGGATCAATGGCTACGATTGAGTATAAATGTATTATGATAGATCGAAATGTCGCTACACTGTATCAAAATCAATTTAATGTTGTATTTAAAGAAGATGAGATTATTTTATTTGATGCTCTTGAGGAAAATAAGACTCTTGAGTATGCGAGTGTATTGATCGAACAAATTATTACTCAAGCCGCTAAAAAGAATCTGACGATCATCTCGATCGGTGGGGGAATCACACAAGACTTGACCGGTTTTATTGCATCAACACTCTATCGCGGTGTGAACTGGATTTTTGTCCCGACCACTTTTTTAGCACAGACGGATAGCTGTATCGGCAGTAAAACTTCTATCAATTTCAAATCGTATAAAAACTTATTGGGAACTTTTTATCCGCCGTCAAAAATTCACATCAATCCTGTTTTTCTGCAAACACTGACCCCGCTTGATTTTTACAGCGGTATCGGAGAAGCGATCAAATTTCAGCTGATGAAGGAAGAAGAAAACAAAAATTTTGATCAGATCATTGAAACGATTGAGAAGGCAAAAGAAGATCGTACCCAACTTCTCCCGTTGATTGAAGACAATATGCGTGTCAAGCTCTCGTACATGGAGGGGGATGAGTTCGATCAGGGGCGGCGAAACTTGCTTAATTACGGTCATTGTCTCGGTCATGCGCTTGAAACAGTGACTGATTATTATATTCCACACGGTGTTGCGGTGACAGTTGGGATGATTTTTGCCAATGCGATTTCTTTGGGACGAGGATGGATGAGAGAAGATTTTTTTAATCATCTAAATCAAAAATTATTTGTACCTAATATACCGCTAGCTCTCGAAGATAGCCATTTTAACTCTGAACGGTTATTGCAGGCAATGAAAAATGATAAAAAACGTATAGGTAAAGCACTGACCGCCATTATTCCGGATTGTGCTTTTGTAATGCAGAAAATGGATGATGTGAGTGAAGAAGAATTTGATCAAGCATTAAATATGACGATGAAATTATTAACGGAGAAGAAACAATGAATATGATAGAACGAGAAATGGTAGATGTGCTAAAAACACTTCGTGATGAATATGGCGTATTTGAAATCAAAGCCGAGTTTGAGGCAGAGGGAAGTCGTATTGAAGAGATGATGCGCCTTAAAGACATAACATCGAAACTGGATTTGCCTATTATTCTTAAAATCGGTGGAGTTGAGGCAGTTACAGATATTTATAATGCCTTATCAATAGGGGTGAAAGGCATTGTTGCCCCGATGGCAGAAACTGCTTTTGCCGTATCAAAATTTTTAAGTTCTATTGAGATGTTTGTTGCTGAAGATAACCGTGAAGATATTGAATTTGCAATTAATATCGAAACACAAACCGCTTATGAAAATCTGGATAAAATTTTTGCCCTTAAAAACCTTTCCTTGCTTAGTGCTATCACCGTTGGACGTGTTGATTTTGTGGGCTCTCTAGGGTATGATCGTAGTCAAGTTGACAGTGAAGAAATATCCGCTATTTGTCAAACAATTTTTCAAAAAGCTCGTGATAAAAATCTAAAAACAGGTTTAGGTGGAGCAATTTCCACTGAATCAATTCCTTTAATTCGGCTATTAAGTAACGATGGACTGCTTGATAAGTATGAAACAAGAAAAGTTGTTTTTGCATCAGGCGCTGTTTATAAAGATCCAGAAGCCGGCATCCTAAAAGCAATTGAGTTTGAGCTTCTTTGGCTAAAAAGTAAACGACGCTACTATTCCCGTATTAAAGCTGAAGATGAACAACGGATTGATATGCTTGAAAAACGACTAGGCAAGCGATGAATATTTTTATGACAGGTGCTAATGGTTTTGTTGGTTCCCATCTTAAAGAGTACCTTACTCAACATTATCACTATACACTTTTTACCCCTTCAAGTTGTGAACTTGATCTGAGCGATGAAAAAGCAGTAGATGAGTATATTCTGGGTAATAAGATTGATATTATCATACATATGGCAAATCGTGGTGGTGGTCGCGATACAGTTGATATGAAAAATAGTACGGAGTACAACTTACGACTGTTTTTTAACATTGCCAAGCATGAAAAGAATGTTCAAAAGATTATCAGTTTTGGTAGCGGTGCCGAGTACGGAAAACATAAGCCGATTGTTGATGCCAAAGAAGATGATTATCTTGCGACTTTACCCTTGGATGAATATGGTTTTTATAAAGCGATAACATCTCATTATATTGAAAAAACAGATCGAATAGTTCAGCTTAGAATTTTCGGGGCGTATGGGGAGTATGAAAACTATCGATATAAATTTATTTCGAATGCCATCGTTAAAAATCTTTTACATTTGCCCATAACGATTAATAAAAATGTCTTTTTTGATTATATCTATATTGATGACTTACTAAAAATGATTGATTTTTTCATACACAATGAAGCAAAAGAAAAAATTTACAATGTCTCAACGGGTCAAAGAATCGATTTGATTGCATTGTCAAATATTATCAATGAAGTAAGTGATTTTAAATCTGAAATCCGACTATTACATGAGGGTCTAAATAATGAGTATACTTCCAATAATGAAAGAATCTTGAGTGAAATGGGTAATTTTGAGTTTACTTCCCATAAAAATGCAATCACAAAGATGAGAGACTATTTCAAGCACAATTTGGATAAATTAGACGCAGAAGTAATAAAAGAAGACCCGTATTTAAAAGTAATTGCTACTATGTGGAAAGAATGAGCATGACGAAACAAGAAGTCCTAAAAAACGAAATTTTGGCTAAGACCAAAGAGTATTAAGTAGAAGTTAAAAGAATTTGTATGAGATGTTAAGTGGAGGTGGGAAGATGATTTCTCAAAATAGTTTTTGAGATTTGGTGGCCATATAACCAGATATACAAAGCAGTTTGTTTCCGAAACATATATTGATAAATTTTTAGTATTTTTAGTATTTTTAGTATTTTTAGTAGCCTATATATTTAAATATTACAATACAGTAAGTATCCATAATTATAAAATAACAGATGAACAGATTAAGTTGGGATATCCATTAAATATCAATGGAGATGTATCTTTAGAGTTTGAATTTTTTATTTACCCTTTAAAAAATGAAGTTGCAGATGTTAAATATGAAAATATATTTCAAACAGCAGATTATAATGCAGGGATAAGAGTCGAATTTGCAAGAAAAACAAAATCAGCAACCTTGTGGGGCTTGCTATTCACTGATAATAATGGCCAATTGAAGTGTTTAGACTTGGGTACAGCTCCAAGTGAGTCTTTTTGGCATACTATGAAAATTAATTATCTAAAGAGTAATGATAGAATTGATGTATTTGTGGATGGGATAGCTTTAATGAGTTATCAAAATGCAAATATTAATTTAAATTTTTATAATGTAATAGCTGGAAATGGATACTATAATAGAATATTTAATGGCGAAATTAGAAATTTTACTATTCAAAAAAATATTATACCAATTTATATATATATAGTATTGGCCATGTTATCTGTATTAGTATTCTTGGTTTTAATTGTAAAAGGCATGAAAGAACATTTAATAAACGTAGATATTGATAGTAAAAAGTCTAAAAATAAAATACTTTTTATGAAATTATTTTTTACTTTACTTTTGTTGTCTATTTTATCTATATTTATTTATGCTTCAGAATCTTATTTGGTCGGTGAAAACGGGGTTTTCCGAGGAATAATAGCATTTTTTACGATTATAAGTTTTTTGATATTATTGATATTTTTTAATAATCTGAATTTAAATAAGATGATAATAAAATCTATTTTAGGCGGGTTATATATAATTTTTTATTCATACATTACTTTATATTTCAGTGCAGCATTATATGGTATAGAAAAGTTTTCAGATCAAACAAGAAGACCTTATGGATTATCAATAGATGAGATCGCGGCAATTTATCAAAGTTCAGTAGGGGAGGGGTTCCAATTTATAACATTGAGTTTAGGATATTGGCATTTAATAATAATCTTTATGGTGCCTTTAGTTATAACTTATTTTGTATACCTTACTTTAAAATATACGCATCCTATAAAAAACCATAAGTTAAATATGTCTTATTTATTAATTGTCATTACGTCATTTTATTTAATACTTCCATCAATACCAACATTTCCAAAGGTGTTATATGCTGGATTTGTCAGATATTCTCAGCAAGTAGAAGAGATGAAAATTTTTGCTGCATATAGACAAAAAATTAATTTTAACCTGTCTTTAAATAACAATATAAAAGGTACACATATTTTGATTCTTGGAGAATCTGCGAATAAAGAACATATGTCCGCTTATGGGTACTTTCGGGATACTACCCCTTGGCTCAAAAGCAAAAAAGATAATGAAAATTTTATTTTATTTGAAAATGCTTATGCGCCATATTGTCATACAGTTCCATCATTATTAAAAGTCTTAACTGAGGCAAATCAATATAATTTAATGAAACAAAATCAAGCAATATCAATAATAGATGTAGCTAAAAAAGCGGGTTTTAAAACTTATTGGATAAGTGAACAGCATGGGGCTATGATTGACACCCCCTTGAGCGTAGTTATTAACGAAGCTAGCTATATAAAATATGTAAATGAAGGAGGAGAAGTTATTGACGCCGTAAATGGAGTTATGAAAAATATTGATCAAAATAAAAACAACTTAATTGTCATTCACTTAATGGGTTCCCATGCAGATTATAAACAAAGACTTGCTGGATGTAATAATATATATACGGATATTAAAAAGGAAGAGGTAGGTAATTTAATCCAAGATGAAAAATTTATGAAAAATCTACTAAATCCATATGATAGTACTATAAGATGCACAGATGATAGACTAAAAGAGATATTTGAATTAACTGCTGGTAGTCACGACTGGATTGATAGTTTTACTTATTTATCTGATCATGGAGAAGATGTTTTTAATCAAAAATTTCATAATTCTGCAGATTTCTCTTATCCTATGGTTCATGTACCTTTAGTAATGTATTTTTCTGATAGATACAAAAAACAATTTTCTGATGATATGGATAGACTCAAATCACATAAGAATATTATTTTCACAACAGATTTATTATTTAACACAATGATTGATATATTAACAATAAATTATCCAAAATTTGAAAAGGGTTATAGTATCCTTGATGATAATTATTTAATATCAGATAAAAATGCTTTAACTATGCAGAGATCACCTGATGAAGACGAAACGTACTATACTATGACTAACAAGCGATATATAAATGATGATCCTTTGTATATTGCTAAGAAAAATTTAGAATATATTAATAAATATTTTCCGAATAGATTTATAGCTGATCACTGTGATTCTTTTGCAAAAGCGAGTGAAGTATCAATGATTGGATTTAAAGGCGTTGAATTCAATATTGCATTAGAAAAATTTGTAATTGGTCATCCTCCGGAATATATACTTAATACATCTGTTAAAAAATATTTAGAATATCAAGATATTTTTAATATAAATAAATTATGGTTTGATTTAAAAAGTAGAAAAGTAGAAGATATAGGATATGTTACAGAAAAATTTGAAGAATTGGATTCAAAGCTAAATATAAAACAACGCTCGTTAATTGAATCAACTGAAAATGGTCTTGGATTACTTAGTAAAAAAGGTTGGAAAACAGCATTTTATATTAAGCCCTTTAATTATACAGAATGCAAAACTATGAATGATATTTGTGCAAAAGCGATAGTAGGTAAAATACAAAACTCTGGAGCTGTTGCTATTAGTTTTCCATATATTTATTATGGCTTTATAAAAGATAAAATAGAACCACTTTTATCTGAACAAGTTAAATATTATACCTTTGGTCTTTCGAATGAGTATTCTATTTTTAGTAATGATTTTATAAAAAAGATTCAGGATTTGGATGTTGTTCAAGATAAAAGGGTAGAAACAATATTATTAGATTCTTCTCAGAGGTATCATTATTAAGCCGTTTACACGAAAAAAATGACTATTATTAATAAAAATTTGGATAAATTAGGCATAGAACTTATAAAAGAAGACCCGTATTTAAAAGTGATCAATACTATATGGAAAGAATGAGCATGACGAAACAAGAAGTCCTAAAAAACGAAATTTTGGCCAAGACCAAAGAGTATTATGAATTGGTTCATAAACCGACACAAGAGAAAGAATTTGTAGCGGGTAAAAGCCGTGTCAACTATGCAGGACGTGTATTTGATGAAAAAGAGATGATTAACCTCGTCGACAGCTCTCTGGATTTTTGGCTCACCTATGGAAGCTATTCCAAAACATTTGAAAAGAAACTCGCCGACTATCTCGGAGTACGATGGACATTTTTGGTCAACAGCGGTAGCTCGGCAAACTTGCTCGCATTTTATACCCTTACCTCACCATTGCTTGGTGATCGTCAAGTCAAGCGTGGAGATGAAGTGATCACCGTTGCGGCAGGTTTCCCGACGACGGTTGCCCCGATCGTCCAATACGGCGCCGTTCCGGTTTTCGTTGATATGGAACTGACCCATTTTAACATCGATGTAACACAACTCGAAAAGGCGCTCAGCCAAAAAACCAAAGCGGTCATGATCGCTCATACTCTCGGTAACCCGTTTAACCTCCGTGCGGTCAAAGAGTTTTGCGATAAACATAACCTCTGGCTTATCGAGGACAACTGCGATGCTCTTGGCTCTACGTATGAAGGAAAACCGACAGGAACATGGGGAGATATCGGAACATCC
>Ga0172379_10010814_pt1 | contig 10978 bp, 4 predicted proteins | sample GrowelOW334metaG_FD_119756 | JGI IMG/M metagenome (GOLD analysis project Ga0172379, IMG submission 119756) | Groundwater microbial communities from an aquifer near a municipal landfill in Southern Ontario, Canada - Groundwater well OW334 metaG | ecosystem: Environmental > Aquatic > Deep... | reverse complement strand
TTAATAGTACCGGAGTTGGTAAAACTCGCAGGCACGGTGGAAGTGGTGGCGGTACCGCTTATGGTTACTGTACCAGCATTAGTTAAAGTGGTGATCGAACAGGAACCGCCGGTAATGTTGACTATTCCTGTAGAACTGATCGATAATGTTCCCGTATTTGTAATTGATGTTGAGGAGTTTATTGTTCCGTTATTGGTAAGAACAACGCCAATGACACTTAATTGTGTTGCGCTCGTCAGCGTCCCATTGTTGGTTGAAGCTATCGAAAAAGTCGCAGTGGGAATGGAAAATGTTCCATTCAGTTCTTGCACGTTCGTTGTAAACGTATAGGCTCCAGTGCCTGCCGTAAATGTACTCCCGTTGTCGGTAATGCCACCGCGGAAATTCACGGCTTCATTAATCGCATTGTTCCATGTAGCACCGGCATTAAGTGTGACAAGTCCTGTAAATTGTTTTGTCCCTGTCACTGAAGCAAGCGTCATCGTGCCACTTGTTCCACCTCCAATAGTCGTTGTGCCGTTGAGAGTTAAATTAAATCCTCCTACAGATAAAGTGATACCGTCATTAATAATAAGATCACCAGTAACTACTGTAACTCCTGTTGTAGTCTTTATGCCGCTTCCGGAAAGAGTCACACTGCCCGGATGAGTTGCAACCAAAATATTTTGTGCCGCGCCATCGTACACAACGTTACCGGATGTTAATGTTCTTGTTGTTGAAACAGTTGGCGTAATAACAAAGTGCAATGTCGTAGTAGATTTCACCATGACAAACACGCGACAAGAAAGCGCACCGGATATTGTTTGATCATCTGCCGTGCCGGTCATTCTTACAGTAAGCCGAGAACCAACAAATGCTCCGGAAAAACTCCAATCGCCGGATGTAAGAGTAATAGTGTTTGTCGTCCCGCCAGTGTTGGCAGCAGTAATTGTTCCGGTACCGCCAACAGTTCCATACGTCAATGGTGTCCCCGATCCGCCGGTAACCGTTAACACAACACCGTTTGTTGTAATTGTTAAGCCACCGATAACATTAACAGCACCCACCGTTGTACTTGCACCAACAGTTACTGTGATTCCCAATGGTATAACACAAGAATCTCCTGCTACTGGTGCAGTTCCTCCCCACGTCGCTGGCGTTGCCCATGTGCCGGTCACGGTCGCAGTTCGTATTGTCGCCGTCGCTGTAAACGACAACAGTACTCCAAGGACTGATATAATCAGCAACCTGTTAAATGACTTGGGCAATATGTGAGAGAAAAATTTCAACAGTTAAATAATTACAATTTGAACTTCTTTCTTTGTGTTTCTCCTTGCATTAGATAGTTACCGCATTAGCTGTTTGTTCAACGGCACAAAGTCGATTCACAATTTCAGAGAATGAATGCATCTGGGTAGAATCCGTTGAATGAATCTGATTCGATGATTGTTCATCAAAGAAATTTGATGTGTACACACTTCCGCCATAGGATGATACTCCGGCGACAAGAGAATCGAACTGATGAATAATTTCATCGGATGAATGATCGAGCGAGAGAACAACGAACACATCTTCCGGCCTACACTGATTAACGATATCGTTCGCTGCATACTTTGTCAGTACTGTACCGAGGTTATAGACAGTCAATCCCATGTTATCCAGCAGCAATTCCACCGCTTTCAGTTCTACTTCATTCATTCCTTCGTGAACGGTAAGGCAATACAACTCCGCATCCCTCTTTCCCGCTTTCGGTAAAAGATCGGTAAAGTGAATCAAGGCGTGGATCAGTGTATTTTTGGCGATCTGAAATTCAACGGAAGAAATCTGCTGCTGTAGGTGTTTGGCGTGAATCAGACGGATCACCGGGGTCAACAAACCATCAAATATCATCGGAAGAGTCTTCCCTTGCGACATCACCGCGGTAAATGCCCCTTCAATCATTTGCCGTCTTCCTTTGATAGCACCAATGAAACATTCCTCTATCGGCAATTCCGGACTGATTGTCATTGCATCGGACGCTATAGTCTCTTTCGTCCGGGCAAACGGCAATAACGGAGTGACAATCTCATAGTGATATTGCGCGATAAACTCATGGACATTCGATGGTTTGAATTTTCGATGTCCGCCAGGTGTTTTAAAACATTGAAGCTTCCCCTCGTCTGTCCACCGTTTGATCGTTGATTTTCCAACTCGGAACATCTTTGCGAGATCTTCGGTAGAATAAAGTATGTCTAACATGTTACCTCCTACTGTATTGTTTTTGATTGATTTTATTTTTGTAATATTTTCCATTCATTTTCGGACTATATGGGCGGTATGGGCGTTTTGGACTTTAATAAAATAGGATTTCCTTTAATTAGAAGTATGAAATATCTCACAAATTAGAAAATTCTAAGATTTCGATGATTTTATGTGATTTTTTTAATATTTTTATGAATATTTCTTGAAATTTATGCGTTTTTACACCCGACAATTGGATCCAAAAATCGATGAAGTCCACAAAAATTCTCTTTATATGCCTTGGAAACATTTGCAGGTCCCCTGCAGCAGAAGGGATTATGAAAAAATTATCTGAAGGATTCCCCATAGAAATTTCTTCAGCAGGCACGGCAGGGTATCATATAGGCGAGTTTCCGGATCCAAGAATGAGATCCCACGCCAGGAAACGCAGATACGAACTGATCAGCAGGGCGCAAAAATTCGATCCGACCACTGACTTCGATACCTACGATATGATCATTGCCATGGACGATAGCAATTTTCGGGATCTGCAATCGATGGACAGATCAAAAAAATATTATCATAAGCTTTCTAAGATGACCGACCACTCCCAAATAAAAAAAGTGGATCATGTCCCCGACCCGTACTATGGCGGTCCGGAAGCATTTGAACAAGTATTGGATATTTTGGAAGACGCATGCGGTGGATTGCTGAAAAAATTGCATTCGCAAACACAATGAGATCTCACATCACTCAACTCATCCTGACTGCGCTTAATCGTCCCATCGAATCGATATCACCAATCGGCGGAGGCTCCATTGCGGTTTCACACCGCGTTACAATGGAAGACGGTGCTCAGTATTTCGTTAAAGTCTCTCCGCAACACACGGATATGTTTTTGAAAGAAGCGAACGGATTACAAGAACTGAATAATGCTCACGTGTTCCGCTTACCGGAAGTGATCGCCGTTTCTAATACAATATTGATTCTGGAATTCCTTCCTGCCGCCACGCCGGAACACCGTACTCAATTCTTCGAACAGTTCGGGAAACAATTCGCTGAACTTCATCGAACTGCGGGAACGCAATTCGGATTTTACGAAAACAACTACATCGGTAGCACTCCGCAACTAAATGTTCCGCAGAAAAAATCTTGGAAAGAGTTTTTCTTCGTTCATAGGCTGGAATTTCAGTTTCGATTGGCAGAACAGAATGGATATGCACATCAGGATATCGCGGTTCTCTTTCATCGATTGGAAAAAAGTTTTGACCGGATGATACCGGACGACGGTGAGCCCCCCGCGTTGTTGCATGGAGATCTATGGAATGGAAATTTTTTATGCACAACCAACGATATACCCGTACTCATCGATCCAGCGGTGTATTACGGACATCGTGAAGCAGATGTAGCAATGACCAGGCTCTTCGGTGGTTTTAACGAAGCATTCTACCGATCATATAATGAATCATACCCGTTGAACGATGAATGGGAACGACGAATGGATCTCTACGCACTTTATCATCTCTTCAATCATCTTAATCTTTTTGGAGAAGGGTACTCTTCGCAAGTGTACGAATCGTTAAAGAAACTGTTGAAATAAAAGAATCCCGCTTTAGTGTGTCAAAGCGGGATTCTTTATTTTCCTCTATCGTCAAATATTCAACGATGCAGTTGCACAAATAGATTTTTATTTCATCATGATCATTTTTTTTGTCTGAGCAAAAAGCTTTTCGTTATTATTAGTCACTGTCACTTTATAAAAATACACTCCGGAAGCCACCAATTCTCCCGCTTCATCTTTTCCGTCCCATTCAATAGTGTACGAACCGATCTGCTGCAGCTCGTTCCGCAACATACGCACTTTTTGTCCGAGTACATTAAAGACTTCCAGCTGAACATTTCCGCTATGTCCAATAGTGTAATAGATAAATGTGGAAGGATTAAACGGATTCGGATAATTCTGCCGCAGCTCAAATTCCATTGCCATCAAAGGAATACCATTGGTGTTCTTCTCAACAAAGTCCGGATTTCCCGCCACGAGACGGAATTGATGCCGTGTTAAATTTTTTTCCATGGTAAATTCATAGAAAAGCGTGCGGTCAAACCGTGTCACTCGTTCTGTCACCTTATCTAATAGATACAAGCCAAAATCTGCTGGAAGCGTGCCCATCTTATCTAATGTTAAGCGTATTTTTGACTGTCCTTTTGCCGCCGAAACGTCAAATTCCCAGAATAAACCCTCGGTGTTAATCGGACGGATATCTGCTGCATATGATCCACGATGTTTTCTCCACTGCTGATTCGTAAACCGCAGACGGATATAGTCGGTTGGTGTAGTCGGTGGCTCACTCATATCGAAACGGTCAAGCTCTTCGTTTGCACCAACAGAGACCCCTGCATAATTCTCATTGTCTGCTGCTTTTCCAGACGTCGCTCCGATATTGATTCTCCATTCCTGTGCCGTAAAGGATTGACTGATTCCTTGCTTTGCCAATTGTACTTTTTGCGGATTAATATAGATCGTAACACTGTCCTGTGAGATATTCTTCACAAAATACCCGGAGAATGGTGCAAGCATTAACGATTCAGGTGCAAATGTATTCACCGTCGGATCGAATCGCCATAACACAGTCTGCACCGAATCACCTTTGCGGGAATTTTTCCAACTAATCGGATACGGAAATGGATTACCGATCATTGAATATCCCGGACCGATGGTAATTGGATAATAATCCTGCGCCGGAAGAATTGTTGCACTTCCGAAATCGAGTGCGAACTCCCCTCGGGTAATAAGCCAATATGCTTCACCCCGATTGAATGTTGAAAATCCCGCGCTCGGAAATTCGCGATATCTTTCCGTCACCGGATTAAACTTACCGAACAACCTCCACTTCAGTGGATTGATCTCCCCAAGACTTGCCTTGAGCACAGAAAGTATATCAACATTGTTTAATTCCAAAGGTATGCTAATTAATTGATACACTTCATTCGGCGTTTTTTCCGGCATAGAGACAAGATAATTTTCTTTCACGCTGAAAAGATTCAACGCAAAAGTAAAGTTATCTTTTGCCGCTATGTTGAATGGAATTTGTTCGTTGAACGGCGGTGTGTTTCGCCATAATGACGTATTTCCAATCGCTACGATTGTCCCTTTTCCATTTTTTTTCAATCCGATAACGGCTGCGCTTTTTCCGGGAATCTTCACCGTATCGGAAGAAGTGGTAACGGATGCGAACGGAATAGCGGTACTATCCGTAAGAATAACACCGCTTTCAGAACAAACGATTGAATCAACACCGTTCAGATATGGATGTTTGATGTCGGCGAACTTTGTAATCATCGGAGCAAAAGGATTCCCGAGATAATTATTCGCTGAGTCGACAATTACGGTAGGTTGAAATTCCATTCCGCTTGCCAACAGTGAATCGCGAAGAAGATCATTTACGATGGTAGTGTGAGAGTCAGCAAGGACATCTTCCATCAACACCGCCAATCCCCCTTCTTGAATAAACTGTCGCAGCGTCGCTTTTTCTTTCACAGTAAACTGTTTCCGGGGAGCTACCAACAATACAGCATCGTACCCATTCAACAATAACGCTGAGTCGGCGAATGTCACATCGATACCGCTGTTTCGCAGCGCTCCGAATAATTGCGTCATCCCATTCAGCGAATCTTGTAAAGCGATTCGCGGTAGATGCGAAAGGTCGACGAGCAATTTTCTCTTCACTGTTGCAACCGAAATTGCCATTCCTTTTAACAGCACACCGAAATATGGCTGATTCGGATCATTTGTTTGGAAAGCGATACTACTGACATGGGAACCGATCTGTTGCGGAGTGAATGTGACCGCTATAAAGACTTCTTTCCCCGGATCGACGATACTCTGAGAAAGTGCATTCGATGTAAAGTTGTGTTCGTTTGGCAGTCCGGTAACCTTGGTAAGAATCAGCGGAACCCGTCCGGTATTCTTCACCCCTAACTGCTTCACCGGAAACGATCCAAAGACCGTAGTGCCAAAATCGATATCAGTTGTTGAAGCATGTAAAATTGCGATACCCTGAACGGTAATGATTGCAGAATCACGGACCGAGGCAATTCCATCGCTCAACGAAACAATCACGGTTTCACGAAGCACCTGGACAGGCTTCCACGTGAACGTACCGGCTTGTGTCATCGCAGCGCCTGCCGGATATTTGATTAACGAAAATGCGAGGGTATCTCCATCCGCGTCATTTCCAGAATAGTGAAATGTAAAATTACTATCCACGAAAATTGCCGTATCAGCAATGGTTGCCGTAAACTGTGGAGGCCGATTTGAATTTGTTACAGTAATAACTGCCGGAAGATGTGTGAGCCCGCCGTTTCCATCGGCTGCGATAAACTCGATGGCGTGTTTACCCGACTGAATAAATGAGGGACGCCATGATATCACACCGCTAGTTGAATCGATCGACATACCCGGTTGAATGTTCTGAATGGAATACCGAACAATATCTCCATCCGCATCTTTTGCCTTCAGCATGAATGAAAGCAATTGGTTTTCCGAAATTGTCGTATCGGTGAACACGTTCGTAAACTCTGGCGGCACATTCGTATTCAACACCGTGATCGTTACACCATCCGTTGCCGTGCCGCCTAGAAGATCTATCGCCCTAACGGAAAACGCATGTTGACCTGCTTGCAACACCGAGGGTGTCCAGGTAAACGCCCCAGAGTTTGAGTCGATCTTCATTCCTACCGATGCGCCTTGCAAAGCGTACTTCACCGGTGTTCCATCCGGATCGATTGCATCGATGTCGAAGACGAGAGTTTCTGTTTCTCGAATCGTCGTATCGTTCATCGGGCGATAAAAGACCGGTGCTCCGTTCACATCCAACACAGTAATTATCGCTGTGTCGGATACGGTAAAATGTGAATCTCTCACTCCAACAACAATACTATGCAGGCCTGATTGATAAAATTTCGGACTCCACATCAATAATCCTTCGGGTGAAAGAGTGAGTCCGTTGGGTATGTCCGACATTAAGAACCAGTGAAGCGAATCACGTTCGGAATCTTTTGCTGTATATTGGAAGGAGAGCAACTGTCCTTCATTGATCGTTGTATCTGGAAGTATTCGGGTCAACGCCGGTGCGGTATTTCCAGAGACTACTACAATTAAAAGTGTGTCCCGAACTTCTGCTGTTCCGTCCGATAATGCAATAATAGCACGATGCATTCCAACCTGTGTTGCAACCGGACTCCAGTGGAAAATACCGGCCTGTGTCATCGACGATCCTTGCGGCCCCTCGACTAGTGAAAAGACCAATTGGTCATTATCAGCATCAGTTGCAGTAAACTGTACATTCACCGATTGTCCCGTCTCTATCTGCAGCGATTCTGGACGTGTTCCGGTGAACGTGGGTGGTTGATTAACATTCAATACAGAAATACGTGCGGTATCAGCAACGTCAAAGGTGGAATCATTCACACTGACAATGACTGTATACATTCCCGACTGGTCAAATTTCGGACTCCACGTCAATAGTCCTTTTGATGAAAGAGTGAGTCCATTGGGAACCTCCGAAACCAATGTCCAGTGAAGCGAATCAAGTTCGGAATCTGTTGCAGCATATTGGAAGAACAACAATTGCCCCTCTTCAATTGTCGTATCCGGCAGCATATGCGTCAATTGCGGCGGGGTATTCCCGGAAACAACGTTGATATAAAGCGTATCGCGAATATCCGCGGTGCCATCCGACAATGCAATAATCACTTGATGTAATCCAGCCTGTGTTGCGGCCGGCCCCCAACTGAAGATACCAGCTTGCGTCATAGATGCTCCTTGCGGACCTTCAACAAGAGAGAATACCAATGGATCGTTATCTGGATCTGTTCCGGTGAACTGAACATTTACAGTTTGCCCCGGTACAATCATAATAGTATCCGGTTGTGTTCCGGTGAAGATCGGGATTCTATTAACATGGAGCACAGTGATGCTGGCAGGAATTGTTACTACCGATCCTATACCATCTGATGCAGCTAATCCAATATTATATACGCCCGATTGTGAAAATGTCGGTCGCCAGGTAATTACACCGGTATTGGTGTCGATATTCATTCCTGGTTGAATGTTCTGGATGTAATAGTGAACGATATCTCCGTCCTGATCCGCTGCTTTTACAGAAAACTGAAACGGTTGATTTTCGGAGATTGTCGTATCGGTAAAATACTGTGTAAACACCGGAAGAATATTTAAGTTCAATACTGTAACAGTTACTGGGTCCGTTACGCTTCCCCCCTGAAGATCTGACGCTTTGATGGTGAACGGATACACTCCAGCTTGTGTCGTGGTAGGGAACCAGGAAAATTTTCCGGAGAGAGAGTCAATGTTCATCCCTGGTGAACCGCCGATCAGCGAATAACGAAGTGGCGTACCATCCGGATCAACCGCATCAATATCAAACGCGAGTGATTGTTCTTCATGTATCGTTGTATCATTCATCGGTCGGCTGAAAAATGGAATACGGTTCACATCCACCACAGTAATCACAGCACTGTCTCTCGTTACACCGTCGGCATGATAATCACCCACATCATACAATACTTTATACGTGCCGGATTGTGCAAAATTCGGCTGCCACGAAAAGAAACCCTTTCCTGTCATTGTCATTCCGCTTAAACCGTTAAATATTCCGAAGAGAAGAGAATCGCCGTTCGCATCGGATGCGCTCAACTGCACTTGCAGTATTTGGTTCTCGTTGATTGTCGTATCACGAAGCTTTGCGGTAAAAACAGGCGGGTAATTGGGAACGTTGGTGATGGAAATACTTCCTGGCTTTTGCGTGTACGTTCTTAACGTTGCGCCATTTTCGTTTAACATCATTTGCGAAAAAAACATCGGTTGAACATGGCCGACCGATAACAATCCTTTTGACGCAAACCGCAGCACAATAAACGTTCCGGCACCGCTCAACGGTGTAACACTCGAAAGCGCAAATCGTAATCCGGCAGAATCGTTTATCTCCATTGCCATACCGTTTGTCAGTGTCCCTCCTTGGAGCGCCGACACGAAGCGGATCTTTGATGTATCGAAATGGAGAACGAATTGCGTAGAGACGACCGATTGACCAGTGAGTGAACTGACTGTAATCGGATAGTCAATTGTATCAGTATAGATAAAAGTTGTATCGAGAAATCGGAAGCGAACATCGGCGATCAAGATGCTATCAATACCGTCAAATCCGTTAGCATCGACTGCTGCGTATACCGCATACCCTTTTTGTTTGGCGGTCAGCAATCCGCTGATTGAATCAATAGACGCAATCGACACATCCGACAGCATTTTCCAACGGTATGGCATCGTTCCTCCCGATGCAAAGAGCGGGGCAGTCTCCCCGACAATCATATCTGTTGGCGTGCCGGAAATGGAGATCACCGGTCCGGACTTATAATAGAAATAGCCGTTGCTGATCGTTGCATTCAGGTTTTCATTAAAGAGGACATTGCTGAGCGACAATGGCGCATTAAAATTCGCATACCGTTTTACTTTAAATTGGACATACACTAGTGTGCCGCTGTCGTTCAACGCCTCCGTACCTGCCATCGCCACATCAATGTAATTACTTCCATAAAAGACTGTCGGTTCAGTCCAAGCATTTGTCATCGTCCCAGATTTTATAACGCCGAGTGGTATCAACAACGATGGATGATACGATAAGCGGAACTGCGCCGACGTAATGCCAAGACCGGTGACGGTTGAAACCTTGATCGGAAGTAAAAATGTGAGATTCTGCATCACCGTCGTTTCCGGTACCGAAATTGTTAATGACCGCAGCGTTGCAGGATGAATCGGGAACAGTGACGAATGGTCTGATAATCCAAGAGTATCCGTTACCATAACGGTTGTTTGACCGATGTTCTTGCCGATGACGCGTCCAGAACCATCGATAGAAACAACATGTGTATCCCCTACGGACCACGTTACCGGAGGATGGACATCTCCGCTCACGGTAAACTGGATCGTATCACCAACAATTCTGTCCTGTGGTGGATTTTTTGGAGTGATAAAAATATCCATCGGTCGCATAGAACCATTACTGATGGTACTGGAAAGATTTCCTTCATTAATCAACATATTCTGCAGCGACGTTACGGAAGCGCCGGATGCCGTAGGTTTGATGGTGATGAGAAAGTCGATAAAAATACCGGTTCCGGTAATCGGCTGTGTGTTGGAAAAGGCAAGAATTCCGGTTGCAGGATTAAACTGAACATCGGCAACACTGCTCAACATCGTTCCTGTTTTTTGAATGCCGACGATGTCGAACACCGTATTATTATGAGTGACTGTCAATTGCCCCGAATAGAGAGAATCGGCAACTGTAAGCGTGTCAGACAGTTTCAATGGATACGCATAGGTTTCCCCTCGCTTTCCGATACCATCGGAAAATGAAAAGTGCAGCGTAGTTGTCTGTGCTGACAATACAGTGAAACTACATACCCATAGTATGAATATGGTAGAAAAATTCTTCAGTGGCACCTCAGGTATTTCACGATGAAACTATTTTATCAAAAGCATTTTTTTGATGTTTACAAATTTTTGTTTTGCACCGGTAACGGCTTCCATGCGGTACAGATACATGCCGCTGGATAACGGCTTGCCGGAATCATCTGTTCCGTTCCATTGCAGTGAATAATAACCGGGAGATTGAACTCCGTTCATCATTGTGCGAACACGTTGCCCAAGAACGTTATAGATCGTTATGTTCACGTTCCCGGCTTCGGGCAATTGATAGTTAAC
>Ga0172379_10010813_pt1 | contig 10980 bp, 12 predicted proteins | sample GrowelOW334metaG_FD_119756 | JGI IMG/M metagenome (GOLD analysis project Ga0172379, IMG submission 119756) | Groundwater microbial communities from an aquifer near a municipal landfill in Southern Ontario, Canada - Groundwater well OW334 metaG | ecosystem: Environmental > Aquatic > Deep... | reverse complement strand
CCACACTGATCGCTCAAAATAATCGATTTGATATTATTTTGGCAGCTAGAGCGATTGACTCTGACAGGAGTACTGATCCTCGCAATCCGAGTCGGAATGGTAAAAACTGAATAAATCAAAAGGAGGATAATACCCAGGATTGTGAGAACCCATATAATCCTTGATTTTAAAGAAGGCTTGCTCCAGGGAAAGTGGAGACGTAAAGGAGTTTTAAATAATTTCATAGCTAAAGATAGTTTAGAGTTTCTTAGGGCAATAAGTCAATTGGGACTTTATGAGCATGTATTTTGCGGAAAGTGAGGAAGCTAGTTACGGCAAGGAGAAGGAAACCAGTTCCTACTATGAGCGCGGTCCGAAATCTAGAGTAGTTTAGTTTTGGCTTTAAAATTTCTGACTGGATACGTGGGGAGGGGGATGCACCATAGCCAGAAAGGTCAATCTCGGTGGATTCCCCAGCGACGGTGCCGACTGGAGGTGGAGACCCCACCTCTTCCTGGAGGACTACGCTAGGGGCAGGTGACTTGGGAGTAGGAGTAGAGGTTGGTGTTGGGGTAGGCAAGGGAGTGGCGGTGGGACTAGGACTTGGACTTGGGATAGGAGAGGGACTAGGCGTAGCAGTGGGAAGAGTAGCTAGCAAACTAAGGGTAAGTGTATTGGACTCACCGGCACTACTAGTTGAGCCCCCAGTAAAGCGACGGAGCTTGAGATCATAGAGACCGGGACCAAAGTAACTGGGATCATCTACCTTGAAACGGAGCTTTATCATGCCAGACCACGTAGCATCTTTGATTTCGGTAGCAAAAAAATTACTGACAATGTACTCTTTTTCTGGAGAACTTATATAGTCTACCCAATTACCTTTGTTATTTTGAGTTTCACCAAAATATTTACTACTAGATTGGCTACGAAGGAGACCTTGGAGATAATAGTTTGAACTGGCTGATAAGGAAGCACTCACAGAGATTTCGAGATTATTTACAATTGGGTCTTTGATGACTAGATCTACCGCGCAGATTGGACGAGGAAAAAGGAAGACCAGCAAGAAGGCGAGCCAAAACTTGTACATTTAATAACTAGTTTAGAGAATTAATAATTGACATGCAAATAGTAGGTATCAAAATTGTCGGCCTGCTTGACGCGGACATAGAGAATATTCCCACTTTTTCCACATGCGATGGTGCCTTGATATAGTTCTCCTGATTTGACAGCCTTTACAGTATTATTGTCTGTGACCATATCTACACCCGTATGGATATCTCCAGTATAACGAGAGGAATAAGCGGTGTGTCCATATCCTTGTGTAATACGGATCGGATCGTTTAATGGCCAGTTCCAAGTACCAGTCCCATTTTGGGCAGAATCTGAATTGTCCCAGATGAGACTAGTGTTTTTGAGTAATTCAAAGGGATTACGACGATTGGCGTTTTGTGCAACCTCAAAGTGGAGATGGGTACCTGTGGAACAGGGTGATTTGCCCTGAATAACTGAGGCGATCCGCTCCCCCTCCCCAACATTTTTAATCTTGACCTCTTTACCTAGGCCAGCCACAATCCCTTTGATGGCAATCAGCTCTGCTTGAGCTTCGGCGAGAAGTTTTTGATAGGTAGATTCGTTATTTTTGGTTTCAGAAAGTAGCTGATTTTTGGATTTAACTTGACTAGCTAAGGCGGCCTTGTCGGCGTCTAACTTCTTTTTTAGAGCCTCGATTTCTTTTTGTTTTTGTTCCTTGGCTTGTTTTTGAGTATCATAATCAAGCCGCGATTTTTCGAGTGAAATGAGAATTGTGCGGTCATGATCGCGCACTATTTTGGTGTACTCAATCCCGCGGAGAAGGTCGGGAAGCCCGGAGACTTGAGCGACAAGAAAAGAATCGTTTCTCCCTCGGCGCATATAGGTTTGGCGGACGCGATTGATAAACATTTTCGTTAGGTCAGTTAACGAATAGTCGATACTACTAATGCGTCCAGAGAGGTCATTAATCTCTACTTCAAGTTTGCCCAGCTGTGCTACATTGGCAGCAATTTTTGTTTCTGTGAGCTTGATCTGTGTGGAAAGCACTGCTAAAGCTTGAGAGAGGGTTTGCTTTTGACCTGAGAGTTCAGAAAGTTTGGCTTGATACTCAGCAATTTGTTTTTCTAGTTCCTCTTGGCTGATGGCATGGACATTGGCTGTGATACTGTAAAACAGTGACAACGTGACACAGAGAAATAAAACGAATTTCTTCATCGGCCGTAACGCCTGGTCGCTATCAGACTCGCCAACGCTCCAATCAGACAAGCCAGGACAACCTCTGCTCCAAGCAGAGAAAGCATAACCCAGAGTGGTACCGGTAAGAGAGTAATATCTTGCATGAAACCAATAATATTGGGAGTCATATAGAGGAGCGCTAGATAGGAAAGTCCGACCCCAACAAGAGCACCAGTGACGGCATAAATAATACCTTCGGTCACAAAGGGGGCGCGGATATACCAACTGGTGGCACCAAGTAGGGAGAGAGTATTGATTTCGGATTTTTTGGCCGTAAATTTAAGACCCAAAATCATCACAATGGTGACAAGTGAGGCAAAAACTAAGAGACTAGACAAGGCGATGCCTGCAAGACGGACACCACTTACCCATTTGCGCAGAGTATCGATAACGTCTTTTTGGAAAACGACTTCTTCGACAAAAGTATTTTTTTGCATAATCTGAGCAATTGTTTCTAAATCTTTGACATTTTTGGCGCTAACTTCGAGACTGGCGGGGAGAATATCGGCGGTAACCATCTCGAGAAGCAGGGGATTGTCTGTATTTTGTTTGCGATAAATCTCGAGAGCGTCATCTTTGGAGATGTAAGTCATTGATTCGACTGCAATGCTACTACTTATCTCTGACCTTAAGCCCTCGACCTCGGTCATAGTCGAGAGATCTTTGAAAAAAGCGGTCACTTGGGGGCGAGATTCAAAATAGCCGAGCATACTATGCGCTCCAAGAACCACGAGCGCAAAGACGCTGACAATAAAGAAAGTGGTAGTGGTCATAAAAATGGCAGCAAGTGACTGATAGGGAGAGCGGCGCATGTGTTTGAAGATAGTGTTTAATTTTTTCATGTTTCACCTGCCTTTTCGTGGTGTTTGTGAGCACCAGAGTCATGAACTAATTTGCCTTTGTCTAATCTGAGGCGACGAAGTTTGAGATCTTTGACAAGTTCTAGATCGTGAGTAGCCATAATGACTGTCGTACCGGTCTCGTTTACGTCCTGCAAAAGCTTAATGATGGACATGCCGGTTACTGCATCGAGATTGCCCGTGGGTTCATCTGCAAATAAGACCTTTGGCTGAGGAGCGAGAGCCCTGGCAATGGCTACCCTCTGGACTTCTCCACCAGATAGCTGGATAGGAAAATAGTTTTCCTTGCCTTTTAAGCCAGTGAGTTCTAGTAGTTCTGTGCGTCTTTTTTTAATAACTTCGCCTTCTAGTCCAATGATATCTAGGGCTAGATCAATATTTTCGGCGATAGTGCGGTCCATGAGTATTTTGAAATCCTGAAAAATGACACTGACTTTGCGACGCAGAAGGGGGAGGTTTTTGCTGGCGATTTTGCTGACATCATCGCCTTCGATAACAATTTTACCGGTACTCAGGGCTAGGTCTTTGATAACGGCGCGCATGAGAGAGGTTTTACCAGCTCCTGAGTGACCTTCGACGATGACAAATTCGCCTTCGCCGATTGCAAATGATACATCTTTTAACGCGGTCGCGCCGCTTCCAAAAGTGATTGTGACATTGTCAAAGACTATCATGTTTTATTCTTGGTTCCCTGTTTCATCTTCGGCTGGGGCAGCGTTTAGCTCGAGCACTTTGAGCTTACCAACATCCATTAGCCAGCCAGCTTTTTTACCCTGATTGGTTTCTCCCCAAATGGTGACGCGAGCACCCACGAGGAGATCGAGATCGACTACCGAGGAAGTGATATATACCCACTGCGTCTTATTGGCACCGCGCTCGATATGATGGCTCCCCTCGCCATCGATGCCACCAGCCATCAGGATACCCTCTGCTTGGTCGCGAAAAGTCTTTTCATCAGCACTACCAAAGGTATCACCGACTTTGACTTTAGTACTACTATTAAGTTCTTGGGCTCCGGTGGCCATGGCTCCAGTACCTGAGTTTGCTAGGAGCAATTTCTTTTGAGCGACAAAAAATCCAGTCCCAAGGCCCAGGATAATACCGACAATGACTAAGATAGGCATGAGTTTAGATTTTTTAACAGGCTCCATAACACGATCCTCCATTAGATTTGTATCGTTTTGATTACTAAGTTCTGATTCGGTAAGATTTATTTGTTTTAGATCGTCCATAAAAACCTCCGTGTAGATATACGACTTTTCCCACTATACCATACCTAGATCAGCATTTTTAGCTCGGCTTGGATAAAGGAATCGAGATCGCCGTCGAGAACCTGTTCGGCCTGACTAGTTTCATACCCTGTCCGGACATCTTTGACTAGTTTGTAAGGATGGAGGACGTAGGAGCGGATCTGATTGCCAAAGCTAGCCACGCGGTGTTCCCCTTTGACGGCACTAATCTCTGCCAGTCGCTTGGCTTCATCTATTTCCCAGAGCTTGGCCTTGAGTTGGCGCATACAAATATCACGGTTTGATTGCTGATAGCGCTCCTGAGAAGAAACAATCACAATACCAGAGGGCTTGTGAATGAGACGAACAGCCGTACTGACCTTATTCACATTTTGACCACCATGACCACCTGCCCTAAAAAATTGCCACTCAATATCCTCGTCGCGGACGACTACGTCAGGAGTATCTTCTTCGACAGCAGGCAAAACCTCGACGAGTGAGAAACTGGTTTGGCGGAGTTTGTCGGCATTGAATGGACTCTGACGTACGAGACGATGAGTACCCTGTTCGCGCTTGAGCAGACCATAAGCATTTTTACCCTTGATACGGATAGTGACAGACTTAATGCCAGCCTCGTCTCCGCGGGTCTCATCCATGATCTCGTAGCCCCAACCACGGCGCTCAGTAAAGCGGAGGTACATGCGCTGTACCATTTCTGACCAATCCATGGCCTCCGTGCCACCCGCGCCAGCGTGGATACTAAGGATCGCGTCCAGGCCGTCGTAGCGACCAGAAAGATAGGTTTGCATTTCTAGTTTAGAGAGCGCAGACTCGGCAATGCCCTGATATTTGACATTGTCTGCTATTAACTCTTGGTTTTCATAGTCTTCGGCAAGCATCAGTGCCGCCGTTTCGGCATCACTAATGGCTGACTGGACGGATTTGTGGGTGTCTAAGAGATCATCTATTTCGGCCAGGCGTTGAGATTTTTTTTGGGCACCCTCGCGACCCCAAAAATCTCCAGCCTCCATGTCTTTGAGGAGAGCCTGTTTTTCTACAGTGATTTCTTCCAAACGAAGTTTGGTTTTGAGATCGTCTAGGCGAGCAGCTAAATCGGACATGATGATATTGTACCAGTAAGATCTGACTTATAACCCCGGGGGTTGTAAGTTAATATGCTAAGAGATTTTTGACACGATCGATGTTCACGCGGTCGGGACCAAGGCCTTCTAGGCCTGGGACCTCGAGGATGAGGGGGAGATGTGACAGCTTGGGGTGGTTAATGAGACGACGTAGACCATCGCTCCCAATAAAGCCGTCGCCAATATTTTGGTGATTGTCGTGACCACTGCCGAGTGGAGTCTTGCTGTCATTTAAGTGAAGGAGTTCGATTTTAGCTAAGCCGATCGTAGATTCAATCTCTTTGATCCACATCTCCAAACCCTCCGGAGTGGTAAAGTTGTAGCCAGCTTCAAATGCATGGGCAGTATCGAGACAAATACAGAGACGAGGAGAGGAAATGGCCTCCAAAATATCTTTTAGTTCAGACAATGAGCCGATTTTGCCTTTTTGGCCAGCGGAGTTTTCTAGTAGCAAAATTGAACTTTCGGGAGTCTCCTCTAAGACTTGCTTAATCGTACCTATTACTTGTGCGCGGTCATGTTCCCATCCCCTACCCTGATGAGAGCCAATGTGGAGGACGACCCCGGCACTACCGATTGCCGCTGAATTAACCATATCGGTGGTGAGAGCTTTGATAGATTTGGCCAACATTTCTGGATTGTCGGTGGCTAAATTGGTGAGATAGAGAGCATGAATATAAACGGGATTTACATCATTTTGCAGGACGCTTTCTTTAAATGAATTGGCTTCGGATGCCAAGTAGAGCGTGCGGGCCCACATACGAGGACTGCCGGCAAAAATCTGCATACAGTTGCCACCTATATCCAGCGTGTTTTTAATGGCGTTCTGGAGACCACCACTACAGCTAACATGCCCACCTATTCGCCTATTTGTTTTCGTATTCATTTATGACACCTTTGCAGAATTCGTACTTAATTTTTTCTGCTTCTTTGCGAGGCAGATCTTTTAGAGTCTCTGTAGTTTTGCTGACTAGTTCGTTGATGATGGGCTCAGAGGCACCATCTGTGGCATTACTTAAAAGATCTTTGCCATTTTCATAAGTATTACTAATGCTGGCACCCAGCACCGAGGCCAGATTACTAAGTTTGTCGCCTGACTGAGAAATGATTAGCTTGTTGCTAGATTCCATGAGTGAAGAAGTAATTGGCGCACTGTGAGTTGATTGACGGTAATAAATATATCCTCCGTAGGTAATACCACATAACAACAAGAGAACTAGAAAGAACTTCATGCGATAATCATAACATCACTCGTAGCGGAGAGCTTCGATTGGGGAGAGGGCTGCGGCCTTTTTGGCTGGATAAACGCCAAAGATAATACCTGTGGCAAGCGAGACCCCAAAGGCGAGGAGAATAGAGTTGAGTGACGGAGTAGCAGGAAAGAATGCGCGGATACCCCAAGCTCCCAGAATACCAAGAATGATCCCAATCGTACCGCCAACAGTAGAGATGACGGCTGATTCGATGAGGAATTGAACCATGATATTGTTTGGAGTAGCGCCGAGCGCTTTGCGTAACCCAATTTCTTTGGTTCGTTCTGAGACTGCCACTAGCATGATATTCATGATCCCAATACCTCCAACGACAAGTGAGATAGCAGCAATACCAGCCAAACCGAGCGTTAAAGTACCAAGAATCGTTTGAATAGTCTTGAGGATTTCGCTTTGATCAGTGACGGAGAAATCTTCTGTATTTAGCCTTTTATCTAGTGCTTCTTTGACCTTGGTTTTGGCCCTTTCGATTTCTTTTTTGTCGGCAGCCTGCACTAGAATATAGGAGATTTTTTCTTGACCTAAGGCACTCCTAGCGGTAGAAATCGGAACATAGACGGAGCTATCAATGTCTGGTCCACCCATACTGCCACTACTTTTAGATTCGGCAACTCCTACCACCTCAAAACGAATACGATTGATGGTCACTTTTTGCCCGACAGGGTTCTCCCCGACAAACAATTTATCCGCTATTTTGCTACCGATGACAGCCACTTTGCGACTACTACTAACATCGGACTCATTGATAAAGCGACCCCGCGTAGTTTTGGTATTGCGGAGCTCGCTATACTCGACAGTCGTAGCCACGGAAAAACCTTTGCGCTTGCCCTGGTCAGTCCTGACGTCAATACTACCCTCAATGACTGGGGCGACAATACCTAGAGGATACCCAACTCTCTCGAGTGCACTCACGTCGGACATGGAGAGTTTGGATGTTGACATAGATAGAGCAGCTGCCTCTTGGTTGAATCCACCTTCTTCACTAATTATTTCTCCTGGGGCAACGATTAGTAGGTTGGAACCCAAGGTCTCAAACTGCTTTTCGACAAAGACTGTCAGACCATTGCCGATAGACGTCAGAAGGATGACTGATAGTACTCCAATGACCACCCCGAGCATGGTCAGGAATGACCTCGTCTTGTTGCGAGAGATAGAGAGAAAAGCTGATTTGGCGAGGGTACTAGTTTTCATAATTTTTTAGTTGTATCACTGACTATTTGACCGTCAAATATCTTGATAGTACGATGTGCCATCTTGGCTAGTTCTAGGTCATGTGTGACTATGACAATAGTACGACCATCTTTGTTGAGTTGTTTTAAAATTTCCACTACTTCATGACCACTTTTGCTATCCAAGTTACCAGTGGGCTCGTCAGCAAAAATAACGGCTGGGTCATTGATGAGTGCCCGAGCGATAGCTACCCTTTGTTGCTGGCCACCTGAGAGCTGATTAGGATAATTACCTAGCCGCTGCCCCAGACCGAGGTCAGTAAGCAACTTAGTTGCATATGCAGCCTTGCCAGTTGCACCTTCTGTGTAGACAGTTGGCAACATCACATTTTCTAGGGCTGAAGTACGAGACAAGAGATTGAACTGCTGGAAAATAAAACCAATGTATTTGTTGCGAAGTTTGGCCGCTTCTATCTCCGTGAGGGATGAGGCATCGTGACCCGCGAGCATGACCGTGCCACTAGACTGCTGATCTAGGAGTCCCATGATATGCATGAGAGTAGACTTGCCTGATCCACTAGGCCCGACGATTGCGACCAACTCTCCTTCACAGATTGTAAGAGAAATATCTTTGAGAATATTTAGGGTTTGATCACCTAGTTCATAGACTTTCGTGATGTGAGAAAGAGAAAGAACAACCTTGGCTTTAGATTTATTTTTGGGCGTAGACATGATCACCCTCACTTACGCCCCCAATGATCTCTATGACTCCACCATTTTCTATCCCTGTTTGGACGTCTTTTTCAATATATTTATTGTCTGATTTTATATATACAAATGATCTGCCACCCTCATTACTGATTGCGCTGGATGGGAGAGTGACTACTCCTGCTTTTTCCGACAAAACTATTGCTGCCGTGCCATTTAGACCTAGGCGAAGATTTTTCATATCATCTTGCGAGAGACTGATTTTGACTTCGTAGGTAGTGCCTGTGGTTGTTTCTTTGGGGCTATAGGAAATTGAGGTAATGGTAGAGTGGAGATCCAACTCGGGATAAGCATCGAGGGAAACAATGACTTTTTGACCAATACTCACTCGTCTCAGATCAGTCTCGTCGAGATCAGCTGAGAGGTAGAGTGTACTTGGGTCTACGACAATCCAAGCGTCGGTAGGGGTTACCTGCACTCCGGCGGTCGTGATCGGTGACTGCACGAGTACACCACTCATTGGACTACTGATTCTCGAGAGTTTGAGGGTAAGATCTAGATACTCGACATCTTTGACGGAGTTTTCTAGGGAAAACTGATTGCGCTCTAAGACACGTCTGACGGTGTCATCGATCTCTTTAGATTCGATCTCGTCTTTGTATCCATCTTTGACGTCATCAAAAGTATTGAGCTGAGATTTGTACAAATTAAGTTTTTGTTCGAGAGTTTTTTGAACCTGGCGAGTATCTATGGAAGCGAGTGTTTGCCATTTTTTGACAGTATCTCCCTCTTTTGGCCCAAGGTAAGTAATGAGACCGCCAGCCAAGAATTTGAGACTAGCAGACTTTTCGGCACTGACTTTGCCGGATAATTCTAGGGTTTCGTTGATATCTCCCTTCTTGACTGTATATTCGTCATAGACTACGGTGGGTTTACGACCGAAAAAATACCAACCCGCAACTAGTACAAGCAAGATAAAAACAACGGCTAATTTGTGGGTACGAATCCAGGTAAACATATGGGGTACATTGTACTAGAGGTGGAACAATTTGCCAACTAGCATACCGATACCCACGGCAGCACCACCAAGTAAAAGCATTTTGAATGCACGCTTGAATGGATGTGGCCTACCAAAATAGAGTGAGGTGCCATAACCAAGTAAAAGGAGACCCAGGAGAGAGACAATCACAGACAAGGAAACTGCCTGATTACCGCTAAGAAAAACATAAGGTGAAAGTGGGAGGAGCCCAGCTAGACAATAGGAAATAAGCATGGTGATGGCACCTTTGATGGCTTCGAGTGTACGTGGCTTTTCACCGGCCATCTCCTCAGTGGTTTCTTCGGTCAAAAAACTGCCAATACCCATGGAAAAACCTTCAACGACAATGAGGACTAGACCGGTCGTGAGAATGGCGCGAGGAGTGACCCCACCCGCAGCTACTCCTGCAAGGAGTCCGACGGTGCTAACAAGCGAATCTTCGACTCCGAAGATAAAGTTGCGGAGATAGGTGTCATGATGGTCTGGATGATGGAAAAGGCGAGAAAATTTCATAGATTATTATAATAATTTATTTACGGATTAGATTGATATATCAAGCTAATCTTTCGGGGTAAGAAGAGTCGAACTTCTGTCTCACCGACCCCATCGGCGAATTCTACCGTTAAACCATACCCCGCTGTTCTTTGATGAACTTGTATATTTTATCATGAAGAACCCCTCTTGACTTTACGGGTTGTATTTGGGTAAATGGAACTATGAAGAAATATGCCTGCACTAACCCAAATTGTCAAAATACTTTCACTCGTAATAGGAGCGAAGCTAAGGGTTCAAAGTTATTATTCTGCTCTATTTCTTGTAGTACCAGTTATTACAACGCCGTCAGACAAGGTTCAATTCGACTGAGGAAGTGCAAGCGGGTCGGATGCAATAATTATATTCACACTACTGACCAAAAGATAAATTATTGTGGGGGCATATGTTCGAGATTGTTTAGACAAGGACTTACTTCTTATACTCCAGAATCAGTTATTTCCCTAATTCAATCATTCGTCAATGAACATGGTCGAATACCTATTCGCAATGAAATGGGAGAACTAAATCGACTGGCTCGCAGATTCTTTGGTACCTAGAACACTGCAATCGAGACGGCCGGGTATGACTCAAACCCAGTCATGTTTGCTAAACACTATATAGCCAAAGACGGTCATAAATGTGACTCGATGGCAGAGAAAATTGTGGATGATTGGCTATATGCTAGGAAAATTGAACACACGGTCCATGTCCCATACCCATGGAAAAATGGGATGAAATGCGATTTCCTTGTTGGAGATACCTGGGTAGAGATATTTGGACT
>Ga0172379_10010812_pt1 | contig 10980 bp, 8 predicted proteins | sample GrowelOW334metaG_FD_119756 | JGI IMG/M metagenome (GOLD analysis project Ga0172379, IMG submission 119756) | Groundwater microbial communities from an aquifer near a municipal landfill in Southern Ontario, Canada - Groundwater well OW334 metaG | ecosystem: Environmental > Aquatic > Deep... | reverse complement strand
GTCCACTTGGCGACGATCTCGGCGATGTCCTCGGCCGTCACTTCTTCGTGCAAGAAGCGTGTGCCTCCCTGGCGCTGCTCGGTGATCTTGGTCTCGATCTCCTTCAGCTGGCGATCAAGCTGCGGGATGCGACCGTAGGTGATCTCGGCCGCGGTGCCGAGGTCGCCGGCGCGCGTGGCGCGGTCGGCCTCGCCGCGCGCCTCCTCGATCTGCTGCTTGAGCTTGCCGACGCCGCCGAGCGCGTCCTTCTCGAGCTGCCACTGCGCTTTCATGGAGGCACTCTGCTCGCGCTGCTCAGCGAGCTCCTTCTCGAGCGCATGCCGCCGCTCCACGGAGGCCTTGTCCTTCTCCTTGGTAAGCGCCTGCCGCTCGATCTCGAACTGCACGATGCGGCGCTCCACCTCGTCAATCTCCTGCGGCAGCGAGTCAATCTCGATGCGCAGGCGCGACGCGGCCTCGTCCATGAGGTCAATGGCCTTGTCGGGAAGAAAGCGGTCGCCGATGTAACGATGGCTCAGCGTGACCGCGGCAACGATGGCGCCGTCGGTGATGCGCACACCGTGGTGGCTTTCGTAGCGCTCCTTGAGGCCGCGGAGGATGGCGATGGAACTCTCCACCGTCGGCTCGCCCACGTATACGGGTTGAAAGCGCCGCTCGAGCGCCGGGTCCTTCTCCACGTGCTTGCGGTACTCGTCGAGCGTGGTGGCACCGACGACGCGCAGCTCGCCGCGCGCGAGCAGCGGCTTGAGCATGTTGCCGGCGTCCATGGACCCTTCGGCTCTTCCGGCGCCGACAATGGTGTGCATCTCGTCGATGAAGACGACGAACTGTCCCTCGCTCGAGGTAATCTCCTTGAGCACGGCCTTCAGGCGCTCCTCGAACTCGCCGCGGAACTTGGCGCCGGCGATGAGCGCGCCCATGTCGAGCGCGACGAGGCGCTTGTTCTTGAGCGACTCGGGCACGTCGCCATTCACGATGCGCTGGGCGAGTCCCTCGGCGATGGCGGTCTTGCCGACGCCGGGTTCGCCGATGAGCACCGGGTTGTTCTTGGTGCGACGCGAGAGCACCTGCATGACGCGGCGGATCTCCTCATCGCGGCCAATCACGGGATCGAGCTTGCCCTTCCGGGCGCGTTCGGTGAGATCGATGGTGAACTTCTGCAGAGCCTGGTACTGGTTCTCGGGTGTCTGGTCGGTCACGCGATGCGAACCGCGCACGGCCTGGATGGCCTCAAGCAACGACGCGCGTGTCACGCCCTCCGCGGCGAGCGCCGTCTTGCTCTCGGTGCCCTTGGCGTCGCTGAGGGCGAGCAGCAGGTGCTCGGTGGAGACATACTCGTCGCCGAGCCCCTTGGCGTCCTTCTCGGCGCGGTCGAGCACGGCCGTGAGCTCGCGGGCCAGCGACGGGGTGGCGCCGCTCTGCTTTGGATAGCGGGCGATCTCGCGGTCCAGCGTCTCGCGCAGCGTCGGCACGCTAACGCCCAGCTTCTGCAGCACCGGCACGACGATGCTCTCGTCCTGTTCGAGCAGGGCGGCGAGGAGGTGCGCGTCGTAGACGAGCGGATTGCCGTGGCGGCGCGCGAGGGCGAGCGCGTCGTTGAGGGCATCGGCGCTCTTTACGGTTAGGCGGTCGGGGCTGAGCATCGGACCAAGTGGAGAGGAGGGGTGCAGGGGCTTGGTGCGGAGGGAGGAGTGGAGTGCGGAGGGAGGTGGGAGGCGGACAGCGCTCCTTCGTGCAAACAGGATGCCACCCTCGCCCCGCCGTTCCGGCACCCGTGCGCGCCGCGGTTGCCCTACGGTCCGCCGCAGCGGCAGGGGCCTACTCCACTATACGGTATTCCGCACGAATCTTCTTCATCTGCGCGAGCCCCTTCCCCTTTGTCGCCCACGGGATCAGCCGCCACACCCACCAGAGCGCCTTGGCATAGAACGGGTAGACGATGAGCGCCTCGTTACGCTCGAGGCCGGCGAAGACGCGCTGGATCAGGCCCTCCACTGGCACGATGGGAAATGGCGCCATCGTACGCGTCGCGTCGGGCTTGAGCCCGGCTACGATCGTGCGGCTGTAGATGTTGCTCTCGATGAAACCGGGACAAATGGCGCTGACCTTCACGCCCAGTGCGGCCCCTTCGAGGCGCAGCGAGTGCGAGAGGCTCACCACCGCCCACTTGGACGCGCCGTACGCGCTGAGTCCGGGCGTGGGAATCAGTCCGGCGAGCGATGCGGTATTGACGAGGTGCCCGTACCCCTGCTGCGCCATGCGCCGGAAGGCGGCGTGCGCGACATGGATGACGCCGAGGAGGTTGACGTCCATCACGCGCCGCCACTGATCGATCGTGGAATCGCGGAACTCGCCAGCGAAGCCGATGCCGGCGTTGTTGAAGCAGTAGTCGAGCCGCGCTTCGGCGGCGACCACCTCGGCGATGGCGCGCTCCACGTCTGCGGCATCGGTGACGTCGAGCCGGCGCTCGCGAGCTCGGCCACCGGCCGCACGGCACTCGCCGGCCACGGCGTGCGCGCCGGCCGCGTCGATGTCGGTGACGCAAACAATCGCCCCGCGGCGCGCCGCCTCGAGAGCGAGTTGGCGACCGATGCCGGAGCCGGCGCCGGTGATGAAGACAACCTTGTCCTTGAACATTGAGGAGAAGGTGGGGCGCGGCGGACGTCGCGGCAACGGCACTCGCGGAAACGAAAAAAGCCGCCCGGGAGGTGGATGGTCTCCCGGGCGGCCGGTATTCGCTACTTGGTAATCAACATCTTCTTGACGGTCCGAAGACCATCCACCTCGACGACATACATGTAAATGCCCGAGGCGACTTCGTTGCTGGTATTGCGGTAGTTGCCGTTCCAGTACGCGGTGTACTGGCCGCACGTCAGCAGAACATTCTCCAGCGGTTGACCCCCTGCCACACTGCCCGTTCCCCCCTGAAGTACCGGGACCGCGACAAACTGCGCGAGCAGGTTGTAGACGCGGACGGAAACCTTGAACTGCTGGCTCGGATCATTCGTGCAACCAATCTCGAATGGAATCCAGGTTTCCGGGTTGAACGGATTTGGGTAGTTCTGTTTGAGCGTTACTACAGGTCGCTTGGCGGTTCCCTGCGTGGTGCCCTGGGCCTGCGCAAGCTGTGGCATGAGGGTGAGGGTCAGCACCGCTGCGAGTGCTGCCCAACGAAACCTCATCTTGACTCCTTTTCTGACAATACAGGGTCTTTGAGTTGTTCTCCTCTAGGATTAGGTGTGGATGTGATTGGCCAATAACGAACTTAGGGTTCGCCAACGGTACTGTCAAGCAATGAGGCAACGGCCGGGTTTAGGCGGTCCCAGTGGAACCGGCGCCCCTCGCCGACTCTGGTGCACACACCCAGGCGGTCACAGCCCTCAATGAGCGGAATGGCGAATTTCCGACTAATACCGAAGATTTCCCGAATCTCGCCAGCCGAGTAGCTTCTGGCCTCTCGCGTGCCATCGCGCAGGGCGCGGAGTGCGCCGCGCCAGGCCTCGGGCGCCAGAAAGCGTTCTTCGCCGACCGGCACCACACGGCTCTCCCGTTCAAGCAATCGCAGGAGGGCCGGCGCTCGCGGGCCCGCAGCGATCGTAATCTCCGCGACACTCGGCCCTTCCCGGCCGGCCGCCTCCAGCAGTCGCTCAATGGCACTTATCGCGGCGCGATCGTCGGCGGACAGCCTCGGCTGCCAGCCTGCACGCGACACCAGCCCGTCCGCGATCGCGATTCGTCCCCGCTCGATGGCCTGCGCGATTACCCAGTCGGCGAGTTCCCCGCCCACGCGAAGCCGGACGCGCAGCGGCTGGAGCGGGATGCCGCGGTCGAGCGGCCGCGCGACGTGTCCGGCGTCCACAGCCTGCAGCAGCGCCTCCTCGGCGTTATCGAGTCGATGCCTTTCCACCAGGCGCTCACCGACCGGGACGATGTCCGTAGACAGCAGTCCGATCATCGACGCGCAGGCCTCGGGGGTGAGGCCCAGCCGCATCGGCAACGCCGCAACGGAGAGACCGTGCCCTGCCTCCTCCTCAATCATCCAACGCAAGCGCTGCTCCGCGGTCGCGCCCGACGAGGCAAATGGAGGCGTTCGCCGGAAGGGTGGCGCGGGATCGGTGATCACACCCCCGCCAATGGTCGTCGCGGGCGACGCAGAGCGCAGGACGAAACGGTCGCCTCCGCGCGCGACGAGCGGGTGATCGAGCACGAGCCGCACGGGCGCAACCGCTCCGGGGCGCACGGGGCCGCCGCGCGCCACCACGCGAGCACCGACGTCGGCGGTGCCGAGGTGAAGTCGGACACGCGTCCGTGCGTTGAGCAGAACATCCGAGTCATCGAAGAGCGCGACGTCGGCGCGCATGCGATCGCGCTCAACCCACTTCGCGTCGGCGCCCACGAGGACCGCACCGCGCTCCAGCACCTCGCGGTCGGCGCCCGCGATCGCGACTGCCACGCGCTGCCCCGCGCTGCCCGACTCAGCGGCGTGGCCGTGCGTCTCCACGCCACGCACGCGCAGCGTCGCACCGCCCGGGAACGCCCGCAGGGCGTCGTCGCGACGCACGCTGCCGCTCCAGACGGTTCCCGTGGCCACGGTGCCCGTACCCTTCACTGAGAAGACGCGATCCACCGGCATGCGAAACGCGTCACCGACGTCACGGGCCGGCACGGCGGCGGCCGCCGCGGCGAGCGCGCGACGGAGCGCATCAAGTCCCTCACCGGTGCGAGCCGAGACGGCGATGATCGGCGCTCCGGCGAGGGCGGAGCCATCGAGGAGCGCTGCCACGTCCTCCGCGGCGAGGGCGCGCATGTCATCGTCCACGAGATCGGATTTCGTGAGCGCCACGACGCCGCCGCGAATGCCGAGCGCGCCGAGGATCGCCAGATGCTCGCGGGTCTGCGGCATCACGCCCTCGTCGGCGGCGACAACGAGCAGTGCGAGGTCCACGCCTGCGGCGCCCGCGAGCATGGTGCGGACGAACGCCTCGTGCCCCGGTACGTCCACCACGCCGAGCGTTCCAACTCCCTCAATCTCGAGCGGAGCGAACCCAAGTTCGATGGTGATGCCGCGGCGCTTCTCCTCTGGGAGCCGATCGGTGTCCACGCCGGTGAGCGCGCGCACGAGCGCCGTCTTGCCGTGATCAATGTGCCCGGCGGTGCCGAGTATCACGCGTCCACCTCGTGGCGCTCCCACGCGAGCATGGCACGCAGCGGGCGCCCGCCATCGGTGAGGTGTTCTTCGAGGAATTCGCGCAGCAGGCGCTGATGCGCCCGCAGGCTCGGAGCTTCGAGCGGCGGCGGCACCTGACGACCGAGCCACGCCCGGATCGCGTCGCGCGCAGCGGGCGGCAGGGTGCGCGCCCCCGGCGCCTGCCGGGCACAGTTGCCACAGAGCGCGCCACCGGCGCGGTGATGGAACGTCACCGGCGCGGCGGGATCGATGGCCGCATGGCAGGAGACGCACTCGTCGAGCGACGGCGCAAAGCCCAGCTCCGCGACCAGGCACCAGGCGCCACCGAGTGCCACCGGTTCGGCTGCGCCCTTCGGCGCCGCTGCGATGGCATCGAGCGCATCAGTGACGGTGTCGAGCAGGCCAGGATCTTCCTGCTCAGGCGCGAAGCGCAAGAGCAGCTCGGCGAGCGCAGCGGCGGCGGAGAACCGGTCGAGCGATTCCGCCAGCGCGGGCCGCGACTTGGTGGCCTCGAAGGCGTTGAGGATGTGAAGATCGCGCCCCATCGTCGTCACCAGCTGTGCCTCACCGCTCGCGAACAGGTCGAGCGCCGCGCCGAACTTGCTGCGCGGACGCCGCGCCCCACGGGCGATGGCCGACACGATCCCCAGCTCCCGCGTGACGAGTCGCACGATGCGCGACGTCTCGCGGTAGTCGAAGGCGTGGAGGACGAGGGAGTCAGTGGTGACCACGAGTCAGGAACGATTCAGGATTAGGAACTCGGATTGGGATTGCGGATGGCGATTTGCGAGAACGATATCGACTGGGGTCTCGATCGCGATGGCGATCCCGACTCCGATGATGATCACGATGCCGATGACGATCACGATCCCGATTGCGATGACGATGGACCGGCGGAGCAGCGGCGTGTCGCGGCTGCCCCGCCGGTCACCGCTCTAAGATATCGCCGCTACGGACGGCCGACGGTCAGGCCGACGCGGAGGGTGCGTCCCGGGGCACGAAACCCGTAGATCCCCTGGTACTCGACGTTCGTCACGTTGTCGGCGCGCAGGCGCGCGCTCAGGGGCACGGACGCGTCGGTCGCGGACAGCCGGACGTTGGCCGCCAGCTCCACGAGCGTGCGCGCCGGCAGTTCGACCGGCTTGGCCGGCCATGACGCGTAGTCGCGATCGTGCGCGCGGCCGGTGTACGCGGCGCCCACCACGAGGTCGACGCGCGCCGCCACCCGACGCGACAGCTCGACGCGCGCGGTGTGCGCCGGGCGCCGCATGAGGGGCTGTCCGCGCACGAAGGTGGCGCCGTCCCCCACATCAAAGCCCTCGTCCGTCACGCGCGTGCGGGAGTACGCATACGTCAGGCGCGCGCTGATACCACCGGCTCGCACGAACGCCGCTTCGGCTTCCACGCCGTCGGCATCGGCGGCTGCCACATTCACGAAATTCGGCGCGGTGGGGCTTGCCGTCAGCGCGTTGTACTGGATGAGGTCACGGAAGCGCTGCTGGTAGGCGGTGACGCTGAGTGTCGCAACGCGAGTGGTTCGCTCCAACGCGACTTCACGGCTGTGTGTCTGCTCGGGAACGAGCGCGGCGTTTCCTCGCACGTAGCCGGTGGCGAAGTTCTCGAAGAAGCTCGGTGCGCGGAACGCCGAGCCGACGGCCGCGCGCGCACGCCACGCCGGCGTGAGCTGCCAGCCGGAGGCGAGCCGCGCCGTTCGAAACGTGCCGAACGCACTGTTATCATCGAGCCGGACGCCCAGCTGGTAACTGCCGCGCGCCCCGAGGCCGCCGACGGCCTGCGCATAGAGCGCGCGGTCGTTGCGCGCGGCAACGAACGTGCCCGCGTCCTCGCCGTATTCGCTGAGCGAGCGCGTGGACGAACGCTCATGGTCGCGCGAGCCGTCGACACCGATGGTGAGGGACTGCGTGGCGCCCACGCGCGCGGTCATGCGCAGTTCCGCCGAACGTCGGGACACGGTGCCCCGCGAGAAGAAGCCATAGAAACCGAGCGTGTCGGCGGCTGAGTCGGGACCGTCGTTGCTGCGCGGGAAATGCTCGCTCGACGTGAGAGTCCACGACGCCGCCAGCCGCTCGCCGAGAGTACGACGCCCGGAGAAAGCGAGCGCCAGCCGGCGCGTGGTGTTCTCGGCGTTGTGCTCGCCGAGCGTTCCGTCCGACTCGGTGGGATAGTGATACGCCGCCGCGAGCCAGCGCGCCGAAAGCATCGCCTCGGTGCGCGCGTCGGGCGCGATGCGGAGCGAGGCCGCCGCGGACTGGTTGCGATACTCGTTGTTGTACGGCAGGATGCCGCGCGACGTGCGATCGGCAATCGCGGTGCTGGCGGACAGGCGCTGTCCCCCGATTGCGCCGGCGAGCGCGACGTCGCGCTGCCCGTACGATCCGCCATCCAGCGCCATCGCGGCACGAGCGCCGGCCGCGCCGGTGCGCGAGATGAGCTGGATGACGCCCGTCACCGCATCCGCGCCATAGAGCACGCTGGCGGGGCCGCGGACGATCTCCACGCGCTCGATGTTGTCGAGCGTGAGTGCGCCGAGGTCGATGGCGCCGCCCGGTTCGTTGAGCGGCGCGCCATCGAGCAGCACACGCACGTAGTTGCCCTGGCCGCCGCGCACGAACAGGGCCGACTGGGACCCGAACGAAGAGGCCGTGACCACGCTGACGCCGGGCACGAGACGCAACGCGTCCGCGAGGTGCACGATGCCGCGTGCGCGCAGCGAGTCGCCACTGAGCACGGACACGCTGGCAGGCGCGCGGACCGACGTCTCCACCCGGGTGGCGGTGACGATGACGGGCGAGAGCGGCGCGGCGGCGGATTGCGCGTGCAACGCGGCGGGAAGGGCGAGCAGAAAGAAGGGGCGCATGGTAGGGGCGGAAGGGAGACGGGAGACGGGAGACGGCAGATGGCAGATGGCGGATGGCGGTTGATTCAGCGACGCTTCAGGGGAATGAGCACGGGCGCGCCGACGGCGGGGTCGCGCGTGACAACGAGGGGCCAGTCGTAGACGGGTTCCAGCACGTCGCCGCGCATCACGTCAGCGGGGGCGCCCGCAGCGGCCACGCGGCCGTGGTGCAGCAGCACGATGTGCGCAGCAAAGCGCGCCACGAGGTTGAGCTGGTGACTCACGAGCATGATGGTGCGCCCTTCGCGCGCGAGTTCGTCGAGCAGTCCGAACGCCGCCATCTCGTGCGCGACGTCGAGGAACGTGCCCGGTTCGTCGAGCACCAGCACGTCCCCGCCCTGCGCCAGCGCCCGCGCGAGGCGCACCCGCTGCCATTCTCCGCCGGACAGTTCGTCGGTGCGGCGTGCCATCAGGTCGCTGGCGCCGGCGCGCGCGGCGGCGGCCTCCGCCACATCGACATCAGCCGGACCGAGGACGCTCCACGCCCCGTGATGCGGGTATCGCCCGAGCATCACGTACTCGCGCGCCGCCAGCGGAAAGGTGGGCTCCTCGCGCTGGGTGACCACCGCCAGCGTGCGCGCCATCGCGCGCCGGTCTGCCGTGGCCACGTCGAACGGGCCGACGCGCGCGCTCCCTGCGGCGAGCGGCACCTGACCGATGAGCGCGCGCACCACGGTGCTCTTGCCGCTGCCGTTTGGCCCGACGACGGCCGTGATGCACCCGGGGTGCGCCTGGAAAGAGGCGCCGTCGAGCGCGTTGACGCGCGCGCCCGGATACCGCACCACGGCGTTTGCGATGGTGATCATGCGGCCCGCCGGAGGCGCACGAGGAAGAACGGCACGCCGACGAGAGCCGTGACCGCGCCCAGCGGCAACTCGGCGGGGGCGCGCACGGTGCGCGCCACGACGTCCGCGAAAACCACGAGCGCCCCACCAAGCACGGCGGACGCTATCAGGAGCTCTCGCGCGCGACGGATTCCGAATGCGCGGCCGAGGGCGGGCACCACGAGGCCCACGAACCCGACGAGCCCCGCGCCGGCCACGGTGACCGCCGCGAGGAGCGCCGACAAGAGGAAGACGCGGCGCGTGGCGCTCGAGACCCGCACGCCCAGCCCGGCGGCGGCATCCTCGCCAAGCGCGAGCAGGTCAATGTCACGCGCCACCGCGACCAGCAGCGTGCCGGCGACCACGGCGTACAGCGCCAGCCAGCGCACGTTGGCCCACTCGGCGCCGGCGACCGAACCCATCATCCACCAGAGCGCGTTGCGCACCGTCCCCTCACCGGCGCCGGCGAGCAGCACCATGATGGCGGCGTTCGCGAATGCACCCACCACGACCCCCGCCATGAGCAGGACGCGCGGATCGGCGCGCCCGCTCGCGACGCGCGCTATAACGAGCACCAGCGCCACGGCGGTCGCCGCGCCCGTGAAGGCGGCCACGGGCAGCGCGATGGCGGCCGTGAGGCCCGCGACCACGGCGAGCACGGCACCAACCGCGGCACCGCCCGAGACACCCAGCAGGTAAGGTTCCGCGAGCGCATTGCGCAGCGTGCCCTGCAGGGCGGCGCCGCTCATGCCGAGTCCCGCGCCGGTGATCATGGCAAGGCAGACACGCGTGAGCCGCAGGTCGCGCACGATCGCCACGGTCTGGGCGTCGCCGCTCCCAACGAGCGCGCGCATCACGTCGCCGACGCCGATGGGCACGGGCCCGATGACGAGCCCCGCGACGCAGGCGACCGCAAGCGCGGCGAGCAACAGCACCCAGCGCGCGTTGGTCATGGCCGTGTGCGCGCGGCGGAATCGATGAGTGCACGCAACGAACGCGCCCCTTCGCCCAGGCGGACGCCGGGGCGACCCACGAGCGACGTATCGAAGACGAAGACGCGCCCCTCGCGCACGGCCCGCACCGCGCGCCAGCGCGCGTCCGCGCGCAGTCGCCCTGCGGCAACCGGGCCAGCGAGAATCAGATCGGGATCGCGCTCGGCGACGCTCTCGAGCGTCACCAGCGGCGAGGGCTGGGCAAGGTCGCCGAAGACATTGCGCGCTCCAGCAAGCGAGATGAGCTCGTCGAGGTAGCTCCCCGCCCCGATGGTGATGATCGGCGACGGCCACGCGTACCAGAAAACGGAGATCGGCCGCTGGCGAGGCGCTATTGCGCCGACGGTATCGAGCGACCGGCGCACGGAATCGGCGACCACCTGCGCGGCGGCGGTGTCGCCGACAGCGATGCCAAGCGCGCGCAGCACCCGCGCGAGATCGGCGATGCGGTCGGTGCGCACGGAGAGCGTCTGCACGCCCGCACGACGAAATGCGGCCGCGGCCGTTCGATTGGCCTCCGCGGCATAGAGCACGACAAGATCGGGACGCGCGGCCAGCACGGCCTCGACGTTGGGCTGGAGGCCGTCGCCCAGGTCCGGGACACGGAGAACCTGCGGAGGGAACGCGTCCCACTTCGTACGGCCGATGAGCCGTGCGTCGGCGCCGATGGCAAACATCGCCTCGGTCGTGACGGGATTCAGCGAGACGATCCGTTCAGCCGGCCGCGCGAGCCACAGCGTGTCGCCGAAGTCGTCCACGAGTGGTCCCGTGGGTTGGACGCCGTGCGGCGCGGCAGCCTGCACATCGTCGGTCGTCGCGGCTGTGGAATCGCCCGACGCGCGATCCGCCGCGGGAGCGGCGCACGCCCACAGCGCCAACGCGAGCGCTGGCGCGAGACGGGAAGTGCGACGACGGATGGCTGAAAACACGACGGGCTCGCTCCGCCTGGGGAACGAGCCCTGCACGCCGAACGCACCTGCGATGCGCCCGCCGCCACGTGGCCTCCCCCGAGGCATCTGGTGTGGCACGGACGCGGGGCGTCTCCTGGCTCCGGGCCCC
>Ga0172379_10010811_pt1 | contig 10981 bp, 11 predicted proteins | sample GrowelOW334metaG_FD_119756 | JGI IMG/M metagenome (GOLD analysis project Ga0172379, IMG submission 119756) | Groundwater microbial communities from an aquifer near a municipal landfill in Southern Ontario, Canada - Groundwater well OW334 metaG | ecosystem: Environmental > Aquatic > Deep... | reverse complement strand
CGATTTACGGACTGGTTGGATGCGCGCTTTCAGAAGAATCGGTGGCGCGAATTTATCAAGTACGAAAGCGAAGTCCTGAAAAACCGCTCATCGTTCTTATAAGCGGTATCAAGGATATCCAACTTTTCGGCATATCAGAAGAGAGTCCGGAGGTGAAAATAGCGAGAAGATCTTGGCCGGGAAAAGTGAGTATCATATTGCCGTGTGATAATCCGAAATTTGAATATTTGCATCGCGGAACAAAAACATTAGCCTTTCGTTTGCCCGATAAACGAGAACTTTTGGAAATTCTTGAGGAAACCGGCCCGCTTGTCGCGCCGTCTGCCAATCACGAAGGGAAACAGCCGGCGCTTACCATAAAAGAAGCAAGAGCGTATTTTGAAAACGAAGTTGATTTTTACGAGGATGGAGGAATCATTCCTTCCGAGCCTTCTACCATTCTTAAAATAACCGGAGAAGAAATAATTATCATTCGTGAAGGTTCGGTAAAGATCTAAATCGATATACACGTTTATCGCTTTTCTCCCCGCGTGCTTTGTTGTATTATAAAGATACATGTTCGGACCTTTTGATCTTACGTTTAAAGTGCTCGGTTTCTTAGTTTTGCTTGCACCATACTGGCTGCCGGTTTTTTTAGGAGCGCTTTTTTGGACCCTGTGGATGCAGTACGTTCAGCTTCAGCATATGTCAGGGATCAAATGGGTGCTTTTGGGAATACGCCTTCCGAAAAACATTATGAAAACACCGCTCTCTATGGAACTGGTGCTTTCGGCATTGCATCAAACTTCCGAAGGAAATTGGTATGAACGCATGTGGAAAGGGAAACTCAAACCGTATTTTTCTCTGGAGCTTGTTTCCATTGGAGGCGATATTCATTTTTTTATTCGTACGAGCGCACAGTTTAAAAATTTTATTGAAGCACAGCTCTACTCGCAATTTCAAGGAATAGAATTGTACGAGGCGGAAGATTACACAGAAATGCTGGATTATCGTCCGGAAGAACCAGAGTGGGAAATGTGGGGAACAGAGTTTACTCTCACGAAGCCCGATGCCTACCCGATAAAAACGTACGTGGATTACAAGCTCGATACGGCTATCAAAAAAGAAGAGGAGGCCGCGGGGAGAACGGACCCTCTTTCTCCTTCGGTGGAGTTCATGGGTTCTATCGGAAAGAATGAACAAATTTGGCTTCAGATACTCGTGCGCGCGACTGGAAAGCGATTCAGAGAACCGGGAAAGTTTTTCGGCAAAAGGGATTGGAAAGGCGAAGCAAAGGATCTGATAAAAAAAATACAAGCCAAAGCGGGTGAGGGGAAATTGAGTAAAAGTGATTCGGAAGCGATCTCTGCCATTGAACGCGAAGTTTCAAAATTCGGATTTGATTGCGGTATTCGCGTCATGTATCTTGGCAAAAAAGATGCATGGACCCCGCTCAACATTCCGGGAGTGGTGGGCATGATGAAACACTACAATTCCGAAGTATTGAACGGATTTAAACCGAAAAATGCGACAAGCGTTGATTATCCATGGCAGGGAATATTGTGGAATACCGTACCGGACAAGAAGAGAAAAATGTTCAAAGCGTATAAGGGGCGCGGATATTTCTACTCTCCTTATAAGAAAAAACCATTTATTTTGAACACCGAAGAGCTTGCGACCATCTATCATTTCCCGGCCGGAATGGAAGAAACTCCGGGATTCATCACTTTGAGCTCGCACAAAGCCGAACCGCCAGCGAACTTGCCCGTGTAACAACCAACCTAATTTTTATTTATCCAACTGTGTACGAACCTGAAAATATTTTAGACGCGGAAATAAAAAGAAGAATGATATTTCGCCGGCATATGCGTTGGTTTTTTACCGTCCTTCTTTTTGCTGTGATCGGGTGCATTGCGTTTTTTATATTTGTTCCCCCCTCTTCCTCTCCCGCTGAAAAAATATTCGAAGTACCGTCAGGATACACGCTTTCTCAAACGGCGGAAATATTGGAAAGGAAAGGCGTTATTCGTTCCGCCTTTTTACTGCGCGCGTACATCGCTGTGGTGAAAGAAGATAGCCCGGTTATTTCGGGATTTTATTTATTGCCCGATAAAGAGTCGCTTTCTATGATTGCCGAGAGGGTTGTTGCTGGCGATTATCGCATCACTCGGGTAAAAATACTTTTTCCGGAAGGGCTGGATGTGGGTGATATTGAAAAAACTTTCACGTCGGCCATTCCCGTTTTTGACGGCAAGAAGTTTTTGTCACTTGCCAAGTCGCAGGAAGGATATTTGTTTCCGGACACGTATTATTTTTTCACGATCGCAAAACCTGAAGATGTGATCGACACGATGCGAATAAATTTCAATACAAAAACCGCGCCGATCGCCGGAAAAATAAAAGATTCAGGACATTCGCTTGCAGATATCGTCACGATGGCGTCAATCATTGAAAGGGAAGCCGTAACGCCCGTCGATCGGCGCATTGTATCGGGAATTTTATGGAAGCGGATAAAACTTGGCATGCCGCTTCAGGTTGATGCAGCTTTCGATTATGTGAACGGCAAAACGACGCACGCGCTCACCAGAGAAGATTTGAAGATCGATTCACCCTACAATACGTATATCAACAAAGGACTTCCGCCCGGACCTATCTGCAATCCCGGACTTGATGCTATTCTTGCCGCCGTCGAATCGACCAAAACATCTTATTTGTATTATCTGTCCGACACGAAGGGGAAAATGCATTACTCAAAAACTTTTGAGGAGCACGTGAGGAATAAACAAAAATATTTGAGATAGAAAAAGGTCGGACAGGCTTGAAAAAAAATAAGCGTTCTGTTAGTCTGTGGACAGACTGGTTTTTTGATGAATTAAAATGACATATGTTACAGAGAGGAGAATTTTGCATGAAACTTAGTCTGAATCTTCGCGCGATCCTGAAAAATATTCTCGATCGTATCCCGATGGCGCTCGTTATGTTTGTTATGCTCCTCGGCGCCTTTTTGGGTTTTGGGGGAACGAGCAGAATGATAATCAGCATCATTATACTCATTATTACTTTTTTGATCGCCGTTCAGTGTGCCATCTTTACTACCATGCGCGGTGTTTAGTGGACCCGATTTTAAAAAGCTGCCTTTAGGCGGCTTTTTTTTGCGTTCTTATTATGAGACGGCTCGATCAAAATCAATCAAATAGATACGCGGCATTTTATTAAAATTCACATCACCATTCTCTTTTCGAAAAAATCGGAGGCAGAAATTATCGCCGTGAGGATGTCCGTGTTTTATTCCGGCTTCGGTTAAGATATTTTTTATTTTTTCTTTTTGCTTTATCAGTTCGCGCGAAAAATCACCGGACATACCTATCCATGAGTTGAGAGAAAGATCAAGAACGCCGCTTGCCACGTCTACTAAGCCTTCCTTATCCATCCGAAAAGAAACTATCGGTTCTATCGGGACATAGTCAAAGCCCGCTTTTTTCCACATTTCATGATCTTCATACACTTCCTGCCACGAGAGAAACGCCGTGGGCGTAATATGTCGGAATATTACTTTATCTTTCAGTTCTCCGCCGATGAGCGTCGTGCCGGAGCCGGATTTTTTCAGTTCCTCTCTGGAAAAGTTTTCTTTTGAAATTTGAGTGTCATCGTACAGCGACGGCTCCACCAAAGCGTTTCCAAGTTTTTGCTTTGCCAGCGCCAGAAGTTCTTTACGATCTTTTTCTTCCGGAACATAGCGGATTACTTTTGCATAGGTTCGTTGCAATTTCGGATCATTTTCTGTAAGGCCGGCGCGTATGAGTTTTGCGCGGAGTTCCTCGGGCGCATATTGGATCATTTTTATCGACGCCTTTTTTACTTCTAAATGATTCTTAGAGAGTCCGATCCTGAGGAGTTTCATTCTTTCGTTTTCTGGAATATTACTTATGGTCTTTACACATTCCATCTGCACATCTTCGTTATCTATTTCAAATGCTTCCGTCAAAATATCCGCTCTCTCATTCGCATGGGCGCGTCCGATCTGGCGGATGTAAAATTTCCGGAGTTCGGGATCATTTGTTTTTAATCCTTCTCGTATGAATTCCGGAATTTCATTGATCGGCAGATCGCCTGCTTTTTCCTCAAACTCTCGCTGGTTATTGCCAGCACTGCCCGTTGTTATCTCTTTGAGGTGCATGCTCGCCGGAGTTTCGGTGGGGATTGAACGCGGTATATCCTTTGGGAAATTTTCCTTGTTTTTCAGATATCGTTCAAATGAATGTTCGGTTATTTTTTCCCGTCCGGGTATCTCATACATTTTGAGAAATGCGGGTATTTTTTCTTGCACAGGTTGTGTTTCCATGGGTAAATTGTAGCACATGGGCGTTTGATTGAAAAACAGATCAAAAAGGCTTACTATAAGATGACTATGGATTTTCTTAATGCAAAAAACATTCATTTCGTGGGTTTGGGCGGGATTGGCGTTTCTGCTATCGCGCGATATTTTGCGACACAAGGAGCGAAGGTATCAGGTTCTGATCGGTCGGATTTTGACGGGGCGAAAGAATTACGGAAGCGGGGCATAAAAGTATTCATAAAGCATGATGCCAAAAATTTGCCCGCAAAAACGGAAGCGATAGTGTATTCTTCTGCCGTTCCTTACGATAATCCGGAACTTGAGCTCGCACGCACCAAAGGCATCCCGATGTTTAAGTATGTGGAGGCGCTCGGAGAAATAATGAAAGGGAAGTATGGCATCGGCGTTTCAGGGACGAATGGGAAAACCACGACGACAGCCATGCTCGGCAAAATTTTAGAAGCGGACAAAATGGACCCCATGGTGATCGTCGGCGGAAAAGTCCCAAACTGGGACGCGAATTTAAGATTGCCGAATTTACCTAGGTCAGTCCTAGGTAAGAACGGTGGTTTACCTATACCTAGGACTGACCTAGGTAAAGAATTGTTCGTGGTGGAGGCTTGCGAGTATCGACGGCATTTTTTGAAACTGGCACCGAAAGCTATTGTACTGACGAATATTGAAGCGGAACATTTGGATTATTTCAAAGATATTGAGGATATCAAAAACGCTTTTTCCGATTATGTCGGGAAATTACCAAAAGACGGATTTTTGGTTTATAATGCGGACGATAAGAATGTCGTTGAGGTTGTCAAAAAAACTTCGGCGAGAAAAATTTCTTGTTCCCTCAAGAAAAAAGCTGATGCTGTCGCAAAAAATATCCGTTATGAAAAAGGAGATCAGGTTTTTCAGGTTTGGTGGAAAGGGAAGGATTTAGGAGATTTCAAGATCGGCGTTCCGGGAATTTTTAACGTAATGAACGCACTGGAAGCTCTTGCGTGCGCGCTCGTTCTCGGTGTAAATCCCGAAAGCGCGAAGAAAGCACTCGCAAAATTTCATGGCACTTGGCGGAGATTTGAACGAGTCGGCAAAGCAGGAAAGACAATCGTTATTTCCGACTATGCTCATCATCCCGCGGGTGTCGGAGCGACCATACAGGCAGCGAAAGAATTGTATCCTGGCAAAAAAGTGCTGTTCGTTTTTCAGCCTCATCAGAAAGATCGGACGCTCAAACTCATGAGTGAATTTGCGGAAGTTTTACAAACAGCGGACGATCTTATTCTCTCTGAAATTTATGAAGTTGCAGGAAGAAACGAAGCCGCGAAAAAAGTCAGTTCATTAGATCTCATAAGCGAGATATTAAAACTTCGCGATACCCTTCGACATGCTCAGGGCGGGTCAAACATCGCATATGGCGCATCGCTTAAAGAAACGGAAAAGATCGTTCCCAAAATGCTCCCCTATTATCATGCCATCGTCATAATGGGAGCAGGCGATATTTATCAGATCGCAGAAACTCTGATAAAATAAAAATATGAAAACACATAACCTTGCATTCATTGATGTGGAAACGACAGGTCTGGATGCCGACCAACATGAACTTATCGAGATCGGGTGCGTGGTGGCGAGGCAGGTACCGCAATCCGGAAAAGGTCCGATGCTTGAAATACTGGACGAATTTGAATATAAAATTTTACCGGAACATTTAGAAACCGCGGATCCGGAGTCGCTCGCGATAAACGGCTATACGGATGAAAAATGGGTGGGGGCGATTTCTTTAGAAGATGCGATGGAAAAATTTTCCGATCGCGTCCGCGGCGCATCATTCGTGGCGCATAATGCCTTTTTTGATTACGCTTTCATTGAGCACGCTTTCAAAAAAACCGGCGTGAAAAATTTCATGCATTATCACCGGCTGGATACGGTTTCCATCGCCTTCGCAAAACTCTACGATAAAACCGAGGTTGAAAAATTCTCGCTCCGATTTCTCTGCGAATATTTCGGCGTAAAAAATAAAAACGCGCACACCGCCCTAAGCGATGCGCGCGCGACTTTTGAGGTTTATAAAAAACTTCTTTCGTCGGAATGAAATTAATTTTTCATTAGCAAAATCTTCTTTCATCCCATGGGATTCCATGATCGAGATTTTCAAGCGAGGTTTTTCCAAAATTTAAAAAAACGATGATATCCGCTTGAGCGTTATAAAGTTCTGATTCTGTCCAATATATTTCTTTTTCCCTTTTTAGAAAATCATAAATTTTTTCTGTTTTCCAAACACTATCGGTCCCAAGAGAGGGATCGGCAAGATAAGGGGGAACATATGATTTCATTATTTTTCTCCTGTTTCTTGAACATTACCCGGGGTTTAGATTATCACTCTTGAAAAAGTTTGTCAAATCGAGTAGAATGAGCAAATGATAAAAAAGGGTCGGGTATTCGTGGGGCTTTCGGGCGGAGTGGACAGTTCGGTTTCGGCAGCTTTACTCCAGAAAGAAGGATATGACGTGACGGGTGTTTTTATTAAAACGTGGCATCCTGATTTTTTGCCGTGCACATGGAAGGAAGACCGGTTGGATGCGATGAGGGTTGCGGCGCATTTGGGAATTCAGTTTATTACGCTTGATCTGGAAGAAACGTACAAAAAAGAAGTCGCGGACTATATGATAGAAGAATACCGAAAAGGTAGAACGCCGAATCCGGATGTGATGTGCAATAAGAACGTGAAGTTCGGCGGGTTTTTGAAATATGCTTTAGGGCAAGGTGCGGATTTTGTTGCTACCGGTCATTATTCCCGAATAGAAAAATATGAAAATAGAAAAATAGAAAAATACGGACTACTCGCTGGGGTTGATAAAAATAAAGATCAATCATATTTTCTTTGGACGCTGACTCAAGAACAGCTCAAGCATATTTTGTTTCCGGTTGGGAATATTGAAAAACCCGAGGTGCGGAAATTTGCGAAAAAGTTTAAGCTTCCGACGGCTGAGAAAAAAGATTCGCAGGGGGTGTGCTTTTTGGGAAAACTCGATATGTCGGAATTTTTGGAACATTACGAAGAAAAAAAACGCGGTAATGTTTTGAATGAATTGGGCGAAGTCATCGGCTATCATAACGGAGCGATCTTTTTTACGTTGGGAGCGCGTCACGGATTTACGATTACAAAAAAAAGCGCGAGCGATGCGCCATACTTCGTCGTGGCGAAAGATATTCTTGCGAATACGCTGACGGTATCGCACAAAGAGAAGGGGAGTCTTAAAGGAAAGGGAGGTCAATCGCTCATTCTTGAGAATGTGAACTGGATATCAGGAACTGCGCCAAAAGTCGATAAAATCTATTCCGCCCGCACCCGCTATCGCGCAGAACTTTTTCCGTGCAAAATTTTAACGGGGAGAGGAGAAGTAAAAGTGGAGTTTCTCGAACTGCAGGAACCGTCCGCGCCGGGACAGTCTGTCGTCGTTTACGATGGAGAAGAATGTCTCGGAGGAGGAATAATTGCTTGATTCAATTAGGCTTATTTTTACTACCGCTGTTAATCTCCGCGTACGCGGAGATTAACAGCGGTGGAATTTTAAAGAAAAGGATTCACTGTCGGGGGTTTGTGCATTTTTTTAGCTTTTTGGTATAATAGCTCTATATTATAAGGAGATTAAGTTTTACTATATATGAAACAAGAAATTGTCGGTGCTGTTCTGGTCGTGGTAGTTTTTTTGGGTTCGGTGTGGTATTTTTCCGACCACTCCACGAAAGGTGGAAATTTACAAGTGACTGAATCCGGGTTAAAAATTGAAGATGAGGTTGTTGGTAATGGCGCGGAAGCTGTAGTTGGGAAAAAGATATCAGTACATTACATCGGGACACTCGCCAATGGCACAAAATTTGATGCGAGCCGTGATCGTGGAGATGTTCCATTTTCTTTTATGCTCGGAACGGGAGAAGTTATTAAGGGATGGGACGAAGGTGTTGCCGGCATGAAAGTCGGGGGAAAAAGAAAGCTCACGATTCCTCCGGCGCTCGGATACGGCGATAGAAATGTCGGTGTTATCCCGCCCGGTTCAACGCTTGTTTTTGAGGTAGAGTTGATGGGGGTGGAATAATGAAATGTTAACTGCGTGGATTCTCGCCTGCGCGGGAATGACGAACTGAGGGTTTTTGAAAAAATATGAAGAAGATTATTTCAGCTTTTCTGTTGTTTGCTCTGGGGGTATTTATTGTTGTGTTCGGAAAGGGGTTTTTTGAGACAGCAATCCAAAAGAGAGAGGTGATTACTCAAAATACAGAGAAGATTCAAAATGTCGCTACGAGTTCGGTGCGGGAGAAAAGTGCCGCATCTGGCGTTTCGGAAAACCTGACTTCCGAAACCCCCGTTACCGCGCTCCAGAAAAAAATAGTAACGCCCGCGGTATCGCCAAAACCGTCCGTTGTGTCTGAAGCGATCATTCCTCCCATTCCTCCCAAAAAGATCGTACAAACGACAACCGAACCCCTCGTTTCTTTTGCGGGAAGCGGGAAAGCCGTTGGGATGCTCGAAAGTGCGGAGGTGGTGCGTTGGACAAATTATCAGCGAGAACAAAACAATTTGTTGCCTCTCGCAAGAAATTCGAAGCTTGATGCGGCGGCGATCGTCAAAGTTCATGACATGTTCGATCATCAATATTTTGAACACGTATCACCGAATGGAAAAGATGCGTCTGCTCTTGTGACCGGTGTCGGTTATGAATATTTATGGGTTGGAGAAAACCTCGCCCTTGGTATTTTTGACAGTGAAAAAGCTTTGGTCGATGCCTGGATGGGAAGCCCCGGGCATCGTGCGAATATTTTAAATCCGCATTTCGAGGAAATTGGCGTCGCTGTTGATGAGGGTCAATTTGAAGGGAGGCATGTCTGGCTTGCGGTGCAAGAATTCGGAAAGCCGGCATCTTCTTGCCCCGCTCCGGAAATTTCTCTTAAATTGGAGATTGAACAGAATCAGATGACGATCGCTTCTTCCACTGCTGAGGCGAATGTTCTTGCCGTAGAAATAGATAGTCTCGAACACGGGGGAGATCGGGCGCAATATATTCAAACGGTGGCGGATTATAATACCATTGTAGACTTCCTTAATCCTATCATCACACGGACTCGCGGACTTGTGGATACATATAACCAAGAAGTGGCGAGCTATAATGCGTGCATCGGTACGGCTGATCCGGCGCATATATAGAAAATAAGTCTATTTTAAGCACTCTGAAAATATTTCGGAGGGCTTTTTTTGTTTTTTTCGGTGGAGCACTGTGGATAAGTAGTGTTGCGTTTTGTTACCAAGTGGTATAAAGTATAATCAAGTGGTAAGAAGTGGAATGTCTACCATTTATGGTATTGGCACTGAAAGTTAGGAATAACGCATTAGCAGTTCCTATCTTTTGTCTGTCTATAAAGACAGGCAACAATAAAAGTTATGTTATTGGGAGAATACACACATACGCTTGATCCGAAAAAACGTCTTTCATTGCCTTCAAAATTCCGCCAAGAGGTTGGAAAGAAGGTGGTTTTGACGTATGGATTAGACAAGTGTTTGGCGTTGTATTCTACAAAACAGTGGGAGAAAATGGCCCAAAAGCTTTCCGAGCTTTCGACCGGTCAGTCTGATACACGCAGTTTTAATCGCTTTATTCTGGGAGGCGCGGTTGAAGCGGACATTGATTCTCTCGGACGTATTCTTATTCCCGATTTTCTGAAAGATTTTGCCGAATTGGGGACAAAAGTGGTTATTACGGGAGTTCATGATCGCGCAGAAATATGGAACGAAGAAAGATGGATTGAGTATAAGAAGAAAGTTTCCGAGCAGGCCGATGTTTTGGCACAGAAATTGGGAGAGTTGGGAGTGTTTTAATGAAATTTCTAATTTCTAATTTCTAATATCTAATACACCGGCGATTGGCGTTTCATTAGAAATTAGAAATTGGATATTAGAAATTCAATAAGCCGAAAAACTGTGATTAACGACATGACAGAAATTAGAGAAGAAAAAGTTCAGAATAGCACTATTCACATAAGCGTTCTTTTACATGAAGTTATAGAAGGTCTCGCCGTAAAAAAGGGGGAGACATTTGTGGATATGACCACCAATGGCGGGGGGCACAGTTCCGTCATTTGTCCTTCTTTGGGTCCGAATGGCACGCTTGTCGGCATTGATGCCGATGCAAACGCTCTCGTCGCGGCAAAAGCAAAACTTTCCCGATGCGAGGCGGCGGTTCATTTAGTTCCCGAAAATTTCAGAAATATAAAAACGGTTTTGGAAGGACTCGGAATATCAAAAGCGGATAAAGTTTTGTTTGATCTCGGACTTTCCTCAAATGAACTGGAGAATTCCGGCAGAGGATTTTCTTTTCAAAAAGACGAACCGCTTGTCATGACCTTTTCCAACGATCCTTCAAAAGTCACTTTCACAGCGGAAGATATCGTGAACACGTGGGACGAAGAAAACATTGCAACGATACTTTCAGGGTACGGAGAAGAACGTTTTGCCAAAAGAATTGCGAGCCGGATTGTGGAAGCGCGCGGAATGCAGAAAATACGCACGACCAAAGAGCTGGTGAGTATCATTCAAAACGCGGTTCCCGGCTGGTATCGTTCCGGAAGAAAAATTCATTTTGCCACGAGAACGTTCCAGGCACTCCGCATGGCGGT
>Ga0172379_10010810_pt1 | contig 10982 bp, 11 predicted proteins | sample GrowelOW334metaG_FD_119756 | JGI IMG/M metagenome (GOLD analysis project Ga0172379, IMG submission 119756) | Groundwater microbial communities from an aquifer near a municipal landfill in Southern Ontario, Canada - Groundwater well OW334 metaG | ecosystem: Environmental > Aquatic > Deep... | reverse complement strand
TACGAAGATTGTGGGATCACCCTTCGCGTCATTCGAGGCTGAAGGCGGGATGGTCTCCGATGGAGCCTGGTCGCCCGACGGGAGAATTTGGGGGACCTACCTCCACGACATATTCAGTTCCGATGCGTTCAGAAAGGCTTGGCTGGCCTCGCTGGGCGTCGCGGCCCGGGAAGTTGGGAGGAAGGCGGCGCTCGAGGCTTCGATAAACGCCCTCGCCGACGCCGTGGAAGCGGCGCTCGACATGGACAGACTGCGCGACATCATTGGGCTGAATGACAGGGCGCGACAACAACAAGGAGTATCACATGAACAAGCTTGAAGCGACCATCGCCGCTATCGTCGCGACGGATAAAAAGTCCGAGGACGCGGCCCGAGCGAAACAGGCATCTCTCACGAAGCCAGCGGGCAGCCTCGGCGACCTCGAATACCTTTCGATACGGATAGCCGGCATCGAAGGCAGGCCTGATCCGACGGTCGATCCTGGGGCCATCTTCGTGATGGCGGGCGACCATGGGGTATGCAAAGAAGGCGTGAGCGCCTACCCAGCCGACGTGACACCCGAGATGGTACTCAATTTCGTCAATGGCGGGGCTGCCATTAACGTGCTTGGCGCCCACGCGGGCGCTCGGGTCATCGTCACCGACGTTGGGGTCGCCTATGATTTTGACAAAAGCCTTCCTATTTATCACAAGAAGATCGCCAAGGGAACGAAGAATCTGGCGAGGGAAGCGGCGATGACCCGCGAGGAAGCGAGGCGAAGCCTGGAAGTGGGCATCGAAGTGTTCGAGGCCGAGCTCGCCTCGAAGCCATTTGGCATGGCGGCAACGGGGGATATGGGGATAGGCAACACGACCGCGTCGACGGCCATGGCGGCGGTGCTCACCGGCCATAGTGTGCTGAAGCTTGTGGGACGCGGCACGGGCATCGATGACAAAGCCCTCGAACGAAAGATCGGCGTGATCGAAGGAGCGCTCGCCCTGCACAAGCCCGACGCGGCCGATCCCATCGGCGTGCTGTCCGCTGTTGGCGGATACGAAATTGGAGCCTTGGCGGGCGTCATTCTCGCCTCGGCCGCCCACAGGGTTCCCGTCCTGATCGACGGATATATTTCCGGGGCGGCAGCCCTCCTCGCGAAGGCAATCGCCCCGCTTTCGGCCGACTACATGATCGGAACCCACGTGTCGGGCGACGCCGGCCACGCGATCATGCTCGACTCGCTGGGGCTGAAACCGCTTCTGAGGTTGGGCATGCGGTTGGGGGAGGGCACGGGCGCAGCTCTCGCCATGATGATCTGTTCGGGCGCCTGCAAAATACTGAATCAAATGGCCACCTTCGAGTCGGCCGGAGTGAGTAGGGAAAAATGAAAAAGAAGCTTTTATCCATTGTCGCTCTTTGCTTTGCCGCGACCTTCGCTTTCGGCCAAGCCGGCGGCCGCGTCCAGGCCGTGGATTCGCTGGGGGCCACTATAGGCTTGCCTAAAGCCGCCACGCGCGTCGTATCGCTGTCGCCCGCTTGCACCGAGGTGCTGTTCGCGGTGGGAGCCACGGTCGTCGGCGATACGACCTACTGCGTTTACCCGCCCGAAGCGGTGAGTGTCACGAAGATTGGGGGATTTTCGGCCAGTTCCATGTCGGTCGAAAAGATCCTTTCGCTGAAGCCGGATCTGGTTGTCAGTTCGGGAGCGATCCATAAGCCTGTGACGGATGAACTCGCCCGGTACGGCATCGTCAGCTTTGCCTACGCGCCGAACAATTTCGACGAGATCGCCGCGGGAATCGTCGCCATCGGGACGCTGACGGGGAGAAAAGACGCCGCGGCACTTGTCGCTTCGACCATGCTGGGAAAGATCGCGAAGGTGAAAGCGACGGTTGCCGCGATTCCCGCCGATCAGCGCCTTAGCGTTTTTTGGGAGATCTACGATGACCCCCTCATGACCAGCGGTTCAGCCACCTTCCAGCACGCCATTGTTGAAGCGGCGGGCGGCAGGGATATTTTCTCGGATCTGCCGGGTTCATGGCCCAGGGTGAGCGCGGAAGAGGTCATAAAGCGGGCTCCCCAGGTGATCATGGGGGCCGACGATCATGGTGACAAGCTGACGGTCGCCTCGATCGCCTCGCGGCCCGGCTGGAACCTCATCCCGGCGGTGCGTTCGGGAAGGATCGTGCTCTTGCCGACGGGCCTCGTCTCCAATCCCGGGCCGCGCGTCGCCGACGGCGTGCTGCTCGCGGCCAAAGCCCTTTACCCGAGGCTGTTCCCGTGAAAAAACTCGCAACGGGCTTGGCCTTGGCGGCCGGCTTGGCGGTCGCCCTCCTGGCCAGCCTCTGCCTGGGCTCGGTCCCGCTCAAGCCCGCCGAGGTGATGGGGGCGCTTGGCGCGAAGCTCTTTGGGGCCACGAGGGGCATCGATGAGGTGACGATCGCGATCGTCTGGCAACTGAGGCTGGCGCGAACCCTCCTCGCCGGCGTGGCCGGAGCGGCGCTCGGGACTTCGGGCGCCGTCCTCCAGGGGCTGTTCCGCAATCCGCTCGCCGATCCCTATTCCCTCGGCGTCTCTTCGGGGGCTTCGCTTGGGGCGGTCGCCGCCATAGCCCTCGGCTCCAAGATCGGGCTCGCTTTTCCAGGCGCCACCGAAGCGGCGGCCTTCGCGGGCGCCCTCGCCTCGGCCGCGGTCGTCTACGCCGTCGCCACGGCCAATCGGCGCGCGGCGCCGACAGCCGCCCTTCTCCTGGCTGGAGCCGCCGTTGGCTCCTTCCTTTCGGCCATCGTCTCGCTCATCGTGTCGCTCAACGACAAAGATCTTCATACGGTGTTCTTCTGGATGCTGGGCGGCTTTGGGGGAAAGGGCTGGGCTGATCTGGCCACGGCATTGCCAGCGGCATCGATTGCCGTCGTGGCCTCCCTCTTCCTCGCCCGTCCCCTCGATATCCTTGGAGCCGGCGAGGAATCCGCCGGCATCCTGGGGCTCAACGTCAGCCTTCTCCGAGGCCTCGCCGTGGCGGTGGCTTCGCTCGGGGCGGCGGCCGCCGTCGCCGCTGGCGGCGTCATCGGCTTTGTCGGCCTCTTGGGTCCGCATTTCGCCCGTCTCATCGTCGGATCACTCCACAAGCGGCTCATTCCGCTTTCAGCCGCGGCCGGGGCCATTCTTCTGATGCTGGCCGACACCATCGCGAGGTCGGCCGCCGCCCCCATGGAACTGCCTGTTGGCATCATAACGGCCTTGCTCGGGGCGCCCATATTCCTCAGGCTTCTCGCCACCTCGCGGGAAGGGAGAGCGCTATGAGAAATGATCTCGCGAGAGAGCTGCCGGTTCGCTCGCTCCGTCGTCCCATCCTGGCGGCCGAAGCCGTCTTCGCGGGCTATGCCTCCGCCGCCCCTGTCCTCCATGACATATCGATCGGCCTCGAGCGTGGGGAAATCCTGGCCGTTATCGGTCCGAACGGGGCGGGGAAAACCACGCTCTTCAAGGCTCTTTCAGGCGAACTGGCACTGTTGAGCGGCAAGGTGAGGCTTTATATCGATGGCAAAGGTTCCGCCCAGGGACAGGATCTGCATCGTCTCCCGGCGCGACGTCGGGCCCTCCACATAGCCAGGGTCCTGCAGAATGAGCGGCCAGCCTGGTCGGTCCCCGTCGCCGACTATGTCGAGGCCGGCCTTTTCGCCAGGGAAGGCTGGTTCGGCAGCGAGCCCGGGGGCTCGCGGGGCATAGTGCGTCGAAGCTTGGAGCGCATGGGCATCGGCGACCTTTCGGCTCGCCTCGTCACCGAACTTTCGGGCGGCGAATTCAGGCGTGTGGTGATAGCGAGGGCTCTCGTTCAGGATCCCGACATCCTCCTCCTCGATGAACCCACGGCCGATCTCGACATGGCCCACCAGATTGAAACCTTGAAAATCCTGCGGGATCTGGCGCGTTCGGGAAAGGCCGTGGCCTTCTCCGTTCACGACCTCAACCTGGCCTCCATGGCGGCGGACAAGATCCTCCTCATGGAAAAGGGAAGAATCTCGGCGATCGGCTCCCCGGGCGCCGTTCTCACCCCCAGTATCATCGAAAAGGCTTATGGAAGCAGGGTGATCGTCACCGGACATCCCGCCGGATCCATTCCTCACATCATTCTCGATCCGGAATGGCTGCATTCCAAAGGAAAATTGCCTTGAAACAGGGATATGTCCAGGTTTACACGGGCGATGGCAAGGGCAAGACGACGGCAGCCCTCGGGCTCTGCCTGCGAGCCCTTGGCGCGGGACTTTCGGTCTACATCGGCCAGTTCATCAAAGGCATGAAATACTCGGAAATACTCAGCCTCGAAAAGCTTTCAGCGCTCTTCGGCGGCGAAAGGCTGACCGTGGAGCAGTACGGCAGAGGCTGCTTTATAAAGCGGGCTCCGGAACCCGAAGATATCGCGGCCGCCGGCCTCGGGCTCCAAAAGGCCATGACGGCCATGCTCTCGGGACGCTACGACCTCGTCATATTGGATGAAATCAACGTGGCTTCCCGCTATTCCCTCATCTCCGATGAGGGAATAGCCGCCCTCCTCGACGCCCGCCCCGCTTCGGTGGAACTCGTCATGACCGGGCGGTATGCCCCGGCTTCGCTTATCGCGAGGGCTGACCTCGTCACCGAAATGAAGGAAATCCGCCATTACTACGCCAAAGGCGTGGAAGCCAGAAGGGGCATCGAACGGTGAATTGACAACTCCTCTTTCCTGAATGTATATTTCAGCAACTTAAGCTCCACTTAAGAAGGCTGTCATGAAATACCGGTTTGGGGACAAAATCAGGGCTGTGCGCGAAAAGCGCGGTCTCACGCTCAAGGAAGTGGCCGAAAAGGCCGGCGTCAGCGAGAGCATGGTCTCCCAAATCGAGCGCAATCGAGTCTCACCCGCCATCGATACGCTCCTCTCCCTCGCCGATGCCCTGGACATCGATCTCGAATACCTCTTCTCCGATTACAAGCGCGAGCGCTCGGCCCAAATCGTGAGGGTGGGGGACAGAACCACCTTCTCGCGGCCCGGCGTCGTCTATGAGCGGCTTGCCCAACTCGAGGGCCTTCTGCCGGGCATCGATGGGATCGAAGCGTATCAGATCGACATGGAGCCCGGTTCGAAGACGGGAAGCGAGGAATACGGCCATAAAGGCTCGGAGCTGGGCCTCGTCGTGGAAGGCCGGGCCGAACTCACCGTGGGCAAACAGTCATACATTCTGGAAAAGGGCGACTCGGCCGGATTCGCCTCGGATTTTCCGCATATTCTCGCGAATGCCGGCGATACGACCCTGCGGGTTTTTTGGGTCATAACGCCCCCCAAGAATGAAATTTCCAAGAGGAGTTGATTATGGGAAAGACGCTCGCTGAAAAAATCTTCGACGCCCATCTCGTCGATATGCCTTTCGCGGACACCTGGGTCCTGAATCTCGATGTCGTGTTTTGTCACGAGATAACAACCCCCATCGCCATCGACGACCTGGTTGCGAAGGGGATGGACAGGGTTTTCGACGCTTCGAAGATAAAGGCCGTCATCGACCATGTGTCGCCGGCGAAAGATTCAAAAACTGCCGAGCAGGGCAAAACCCTGCGCTCCTGGGTGAGGCGGCAGGGAATCAAGGATTTCTTCGACATCGGGAGCAACGGTGTCTGCCACGCGCTCTTTCCCGAAAAGGGCTTTGTCAGACCGGGCTACGCCCTGGTCATGGGCGATAGCCATACCTGCACGCACGGGGCCTTCGGGGCATTCGCCGCCGGCGTCGGGACGACGGATCTCGAGATCGCCGTCCTCAAGGGCGTCTGCGCGTTCAAAAAGCCGGAAACCATCAGGCTTGACCTCAATGGCGCCTTGAAGCCCGGCGTCTACGCCAAAGACATCATTCTCTACGCCATCTCGCGCCTCGGCGTCGCGGGCGCCACCGACAAGGTGATCGAATTCCGCGGCCCTGTCGTCGACGCGATGAGCATGGAAGGGCGCATGACCCTCTGCAACATGGCGGTCGAGGCAGGGGGGACAAGCGGTGTGTGCATGCCCGACGCGACCACCGTCGACTATCTCTGGCCCTTCATCGGGCCGGATGGGGAGAAGCTCTACGCCAGCAAGGCGGAGGCGCTCGCCGATTACGCGAAATGGCGCAGCGACGATGACGCAGCGTACGCCTCGACCATGGCGATCGATTGCTCCCTCGTCGAGCCCTTGGTCACCGTTGGCTTCAAACCCGACCAGGTGGCGCTCGCGAAAGATATGTCGGGCGTCAAGGTCGACCAGGTGTACATCGGATCCTGCACGAACGGCAGAATCGAGGACCTGAGGGCGGCCGCTGCCGTCCTCAAGGGCAGAAAAATCGCTTCCGAGGTCAGGGGCATCGTGTCGCCCGCGACGCCGGCGGTTTTCGCCCAGGCGCTCAAGGAAGGGCTTATCGGGATTTTCATGGACGCGGGCTTCTGCGTCACGAACCCGACCTGTGGCGCCTGCCTCGGCATGTCCAACGGCGTCCTGGCCGCCGGCGAAGTCTGCGCCTCGACGACGAACAGGAATTTCAACGGCAGAATGGGCAAAGGCGGCATGATACATCTCATGAGCCCCGCCACGGCGGCGGCGACGGCGATCGCCGGCCATATAGCTTCGGCGCGCTGAGCGGCGTCGATCGACCGCGAAGCAAGGAGGGACGCCATCATGAAACAGCTGGGCGGCAGGGTACTTTTCCTCGACCGGAATGACATCAACACGGACGAGATCATACCCGCCAAGTATCTCAACGAAGATTCGAGGATGGCGCTCAAGCCATATTGTTTCGAGGATCTCGCCCTGGAGGGATTCGACCGCGCGAGGGATCTTCCGGGCAAGGGCGTCATCGTCTCCCGGGGGAATTTCGGTTGCGGCAGCTCGCGCGAGCACGCCCCTTGGGCTCTCGAGGTCAACGGCATCAATATCGTCGTGGCGTCAAGCTTCGCTCGCATTTTCAGGCGGAATATGTACAATTGCGGCATGGTGGCCGTCGAGCTGCCGGGCGATAGCATCGAGGAGCTTTTCGGTCGCTTCTCCGGAGAAGCGACGCAGATGGCTTTCGATCTGGAGGGAAAGACGATGAGCTTTTCCTCGGCGGGGGCGGGCGGTACTATGAGCCTGCCTTTCGCGCTCGGGGATTTTGAGGTTGCCATGGTGAAGGCGGGAGGATGGGTATCCTTCGCCGCTGAAAAGTACTGACGCGCGCGGCCTCGGCGAGGCCGCGAAAAAGCGCAGTGTATGAGGAGGGGCGTATGGCCCGCGCGATGAAAATTTTCGATACGACGCTCAGGGACGGAGAACAGGCTCCGCGCTGCAGCATGAATCTCCAGGAAAAGGTGGAAGTGGCGAGGCAACTCGAGCGGCTTGGCGTGGACGTCATCGAGGCGGGCTTTCCCGCCGCGAGCCCCGGCGATCTGGCGGCGGTGAAGGCGGTGGCCGAAGCGGTGAAGACGTGCACGGTCGCCGCGCTCTGCAGGGCGGCCAAGGGCGATATCGACGCTGGTTGGGCCGCGCTCTCCGCGGCCGCCCACCCCAGGATCCATACCTTCATAGCGACTTCGCCGGTCCACATGGAATTCAAGCTCAAGATGTCCCCCGAGGAGGTCCTGGAACGCGCGACCGCCTCGGTGGCCTACGCGAAAAAATTCTGCGACGACGTGGAGTTTTCGGCTGAGGACGCCTCCCGAAGCGATCCTGATTTTCTTTGCCGCGTCTTTGGCGCGGTGATCGCCGCGGGAGCCACCGTCGTCAACGTGCCCGATACCGTCGGCTACGCCATGCCGGAGGAGTTCGGCAAGCTCGTGGCCTATGTCAAGGCCAATACGCCGGGCATAGAAAAAGCCACGCTCTCCGTGCATTGCCATGACGATCTCGGCCTCGCCGTCGCCAATACCCTTGCCGCAGCCGCCGCTGGGGCCGACCAGCTCGAATGCACGATCAACGGCATCGGCGAGAGGGCGGGCAACGCCTCGCTCGAGGAAATCGCGATGGGCATACGAACGAGAAAGGAACTTCTCGGCCTCGAGTGCCGCATCGACACGCCCCAGATCTACGCCACCAGCCGCCTCGTGTCCAAGGTCACCGGCGTCAAGGTCCAGCCCAACAAGGCCATCGTTGGCGAGAACGCCTTCGCCCACGAGGCGGGCATCCACCAGCACGGGATCCTCGCCAACAGGATGACCTATGAGATAATGACCCCCGAATCGGTCGGCTTCCTCAGCAACCGCATGGTGCTCGGCAAGCATTCGGGTCGCCACGCCTTCGAGGAAAGGCTCAAGAGCCTGGGGTTCGAGCCGGAAACGCTGCAGGTGGACGAACTTTTCGCGCGTTTCAAAGCTCTCGCCGACAAGAAAAAGACCGTTGGCGATCGGGACATCGAAGCCCTCGTCGTTGGCTCGGTCAAATCCCTGCCCGAAACCTATTCCCTCGACCGCTGGGTCGTGAATTCAGGATCTTCCCTGAGTTCGACCTGCACGATCCGCCTCAAGCACAAGGAGGGCAGCTTCCGTGAGGAGGTCGCCGTGGGCGACGGACCGATCAACGCGGCGTTTACCGCCATCAATCGCATCATCGGCAAGGACTTGGACCTCGACTCCTTCGAGTTGGGGGCGGTCACGGGCGGCGAGGACGCCCAGGGCGAGGCCACCGTGAAGGTGAGCCTGGACGGCATCCAGTGGAACGGCCGCGGCCTCTCCACCGATGTCATCGAGGCCTCGATCCTGGCATACCTGGCGGCCATCAACTCCATGGAATGGGAATTGTCAGCGGTGGAACCCCAGGCCAGGAAGCGAGCAGAAAACGTCGACGGCGTCTGAGGACGCGAATCAGGAGCAACCATGAACTACAAAATCGCGCTTATTCCGGGTGACGGCATCGGCCCCGAGGTCGTTAGCCAGGCGGTAAAGGTACTGCGAGCGGTGGGGGAGCGATTCGGGCGCGGCTTCAATTTCATTGAGCTGGCAGCCGGCGGCAACGCCATCGATAAGCACGGGGCCCCGCTTCCCGCCTCCACGCTTGAGGAGGCGAAAGCCGCGGACGCGGTGCTGCTCGGAGCCGTGGGCGGTCCCAAGTGGGATGTCCTGCCCGGCAACCTCAGGCCCGAACGGGCACTCCTTGGCTTGAGGGAAGGTCTCGGCGTCTACGCCAACCTGAGGCCGGCGAAGCTTCTGCCCCAACTTAGGGGAGCCTGCCCTCTCAAGGAAGAGGTATTGAAGGCCAGCAGCCATGACGGATCGCCCTCGTTCGATCTCCTCATCGTGCGGGAGCTCACTGGCGGTCTCTATTTCGGAAAAAGGGGGAGGAGCGCTGATGGACTCTCCGCCTTCGACACCGAAACCTATTCGGTAATGGAAATCGAGCGGGTGCTCAGGGCGGGGTATGAGGCGGCCGCCTTGAGGCGAAAGAAGCTCTGCGTTGTGGACAAGGCTAACGTTCTGGAATCCTCGAGGCTCTGGAGGGAAGTGGCGGCGCGAATCGCGGCTGAATACCCCGATATCGCGACGAGCTATCTCTATGTCGACAATTGCGCGATGCAGCTGGTGCGGGGGCCAGGGCAGTTCGATGTCATCGTCACCTCGAACCTCTTCGGCGATATCCTTTCCGACGAGGCTTCCGTCCTCACGGGTTCCATAGGCATGCTGCCCTCGGCGAGCCTGGGAGCGATGACCAAGAAGGCAGCCAGTCCCGTTGTAGCGGGCGCAAAGCCATCCGTGCGCGGTCTCTACGAGCCAATTCATGGATCGGCCCCCGATATCGCGGGTAAGGACATCGCGAACCCCCTCGGCACAATCCTTTCAACCGCGATGCTTCTGCGCTATTCCTTCGGCCTCGAGGAAGAGGCGCTGGCCGTCGAGAAAGCCGTCGATTCCGTGCTCGACGCGGGGCTGCGGACGGTGGACATCGCGTCGAAGAACGAAGCGGAGCGTCGCGTTGGTACCCTCGAGATGGGCGCGGCCGTCGTCGCGGCGCTGCTCGCGGCGCGCTGAGGCTTTTTTACCCGCGCGCTTGCCTAAACATGGTTCGCGATGTGCTCAACGGCGATCTTGAGCCCGATGAGCATGAGCACCGAGCCGCCGACGATTTCAGCCCACTCTTCCAGGACCGCTTTCAATTTCCTGCCGAACTGGATTCCGAGAAAACTCGTGACGAAGGTAGTGACGCCAATGACAATAGCGGGCTTGGCGATGGACGATCCGAGGATGCTGTATGAAAGGCCGATGGCGAGGGCGTCGATGCTCGTCGCGACAGAAAGCAGCAATAGCGTATTCAGTCTCATAATGCCGTGGCTTTTCTCTTCGTCGGGATCAGGGCAGGAAGCGGGATCCCGAGCGCGCACGCCATCCCATATCATCTTTCCGCCGACAAAGGCCAGAAGCATGAATGCGATCCAATGGTCATAGCCCTGGATCAGTTGCCTAAAGGCTCCCCCGAGAAGCCATCCCGCGATGGGCATGGCGAACTGGAAGAAGCCGAAGAAGAGGGCCGCTCTCAAGCCAATCGCCAAGGGAATTGACGAGCTGCATATCGAGGCCGAGACGGATACAGCGAAGGCGTCCATTGAAAGGGCCAACCCTATCAGAATATTCGTCATCATGGTTGCTGATCCCGCTGTTTCAATACTTCCGGGTGAGGAGAGTTTCGGTCACGGCGATGAGGTCGGCTCTCGCCTCGCAGCGCGGCAGGGCGCCGATTTCCTTGCGCGCCCGCGCGGTGAACTGTTGGGCGACAACCCTTGCCCGCTCCAGGGCGCCTGAATCGACGACCTTCCTCAGGATGAGGGCCACGGTCGCGTCATCCATGACCTCGCGCTTGAGGAGGGGCCTGAGTGTCGCTTCGTCCTTCTTCATGGCGTAAATGAGCGGCAAGGTGCAGAGCCCTTCCTTAATATCGTTGCCGACGGGCTTTTTCAGCGTCTTACCGTCGGATTCGTAGTCGAGGATATCGTCGATGATCTGGAAGGCCATGCCAATGTCGTAACCCGCCCGCCTGAGGGCCTGGG
>Ga0172379_10010809_pt1 | contig 10982 bp, 6 predicted proteins | sample GrowelOW334metaG_FD_119756 | JGI IMG/M metagenome (GOLD analysis project Ga0172379, IMG submission 119756) | Groundwater microbial communities from an aquifer near a municipal landfill in Southern Ontario, Canada - Groundwater well OW334 metaG | ecosystem: Environmental > Aquatic > Deep... | reverse complement strand
TGGGTTCGACAAAGTGAACGATTTAAACCCAAGAAACCCTTTTCCCTGCGAATGTAACAAGGCTCCTGTATATTTATAAGTGGTAGTAGCTGTACCACCGATACCATTAGGTGTTTCGATACTCTTTACCACATACAGGGGATTTTGAAATATCCTTACAGGGAACGATGGCTGATACGTACCTTTTTCATATACCGAATTATCTTCGGCAATGGAAGCATAGTTAATACGAGTACCATTTCCGAAGCCATTTTGAATATAGGATGCCAATAAATTGTAGTTTGAGGGTGTAAATGTTACTATATGCTCATATCCTCCTACTTCATTTTTTGTGATCAAGTCCATTTTACCATCTCCATTATAGTCAATGGTTTCAGCACCAGTCAAATCAGTTAATTCTTGGTGTTCTATTACCTCATCAAATTTCAAGTTCCTTAATTTGTATTTTGAAATAGAGGAAGCACTTCCCCAATAATATTTGATAATTTCTGCTATACCATCACCATCAAAATCGGAACAAAACAAATCCTCTAATGCGTTTTCGCATGTTTTATCATAGTCAACTACTTTTCCACCATAATAGTAAGTACTGCCGGTTGATAAAAAATAATGCAGTTCACCCACATACTGATTGTCACCCGTGCCTTCTGGTATAGGTCTCCTATATTCTAGCAAATAATCAACCTTACCGTCCCCGTTTAGGTCGGCAAAAAGCTCATTGCCTATATTATCCGAATTTTCAATTATGCTGTCAGTATTAATTATTGAAGCTGGTAGTGTGTAGCTTAAAATTGTATTAAACCCATTTGTTCCATTGTATTCGTAAATATCAATTTGATTGAAATTCCGGTAAAAAAAATCAGTTTTACCGTTACCATTAACATCAATGAAATACTTTCTTTCAGGAAGCATCTGGGTGGGGAGTGATGTATATGTTATTCCCGTAATACTCTCAAAATGTCCCGTGTTATCAATCACGATTTTTTCAAGAGTTCCATTACCATCAACATCAAAACAATTCAAAATCTGATCGCCTTCAAGTTGAATAGATTGCCCTGTTGAGATAATATCATCTCCGGAAAGTTTTAATAACCTAGCTAAATTATCTGTTTGCCTTGTTATATAAAACTCATCAATTCCATCAAAATCATAGTCGCAAACGGTAACGTCTTTTGGGTCACATTGAACACCGCTGCCAACTTGGGCAGAAGTAAAATTTGAACCTGTCCCATTAGATAAATAAACCATAAAGTTGCTGGAACGTTCTTCGATAAAATCTTGTCTCCCATCACCATTGAAATCACCCACGAATTTATTTTCTACGGAAGTTACTGATTTATTCAACGTAAAATCACTAAAACCATTGGCAAAATAATTGGCAGCTCCCTGATATACTATCTTTGTGGAATTCAATTGTTCGTTTCCGCAACCATATTCAATAATTTGATTGAGCAGACTGTAGGGCAATTTACTTTCAGTTGGCTGTATTTGAGATCCTTCCACAGAATATACAAAAGAATATGATTTTACATGAGTACCTTCTGATGTTACCTTTATTTTTCTTAACAGATGATTTTGATAAATATCAACATCACCAATATATTTGACGCTCATTTCGGGTTTTTTATCATAAAAAAACTCAACTTGGTTGTAAGGTGCAAAAGTATTTCCTGTATAACTGATTGAAGTGATTAAATGTTCGTTATCTGTATTACTATAAGTAAATGTCATATAATTACCAAACCGATCGGTAATTTTATTGATCTTCCAGATTACGTTTTTATTGTATTCAATAAATGAGGAGCCGCTTTTCCCATACTCAATAACTGCCCCTTCATTTGTAACCACTTCAAACCATTCCGGGCCTGAAATTGAAGCATCAGTATCATGGGAAGTCACGTTAACAAAAGATTCAATTTCTGTACCATAAACGGTACCCTCAGCCCCATAAGTGCCGCCATTAGTTACATTTAACCTGTTACCATCTAATGCAAATCTATCTTCGGAGGTTAAATCAACTGCATGAATACTTCCATCTTGAATTAATGTTTTTGGTACGCGTGTGATAGATGAAATACCTGCAATGTCCCACCCCATGCCCAAAAGACCATCACCTGCCTGACTATTATATACAATAGAAAGATTTGGTTGTATGCCTCCTGTTCCAGGGGTAATAATTATTGGAATTTGATAAATGGCTCCTCCAGAATTTGAAACATTAAATGTCCCATTTGTTGATCCAACAGTCAACGTTTTATCTATTGTAATCGATGATTCATTTAAAAGGGGAATATAAGTAGCATTAAATACCAAGGATTCATTGATATTTGCTTTATACGTTGTTGTCCCATTAGAAGAAAACTTAAATCCTGCATTCATTTTAACAAAGTCGCGTGCCGTATAGGAGGCAGTGGTTGTAATTGGTGTATTTAATGTATAGTTCACAGCACTTTGTGCCCAAGCGTATAAAATAGTTGTACTCAATATAAAAGCGGTAAATATTCTTTTCATGGGGATTTATTCTTTAATTATTTTCCATTCGGTAACCTTACCGTTTACAATAATTTTGGCAATATAAGAACCGGCCGGTTGGTTCAACAGATCGATTTCCGTTATTAACCCGGAACTGTTTTTATGCAAAAGCAAAAGCCCTTTTAAATCAAATAACCATATTTCAACAGCGTTTTGTGGCTCTTCATTTTCAACAGCTACCTCAATAATGCCCACGGTAGGGTTTGGATAAAGGGTTACCGTTGTGTTCCCGATAGCCGAACTCTGCCCGTTTTTTGGGGGTATTGCCTGTTCATTTTGGTTGGAACTATCTCCTTTAACTTGCAGGGTTGTATCAATGGTTGCCGATTTAAGGGTCACTACAGTACGGGTAGTCCGGTTGCCTGCATTATCGTAAACATATTCAAAGGTGGTTTGGCCAAAACCGTATGATTGCGTGCATAACACAATTAGACCAATTTTTATAATTTTGTCAATCAAGTCCATGTCGGTATTATTATAGGTATTTCATGATGGATGCTTTTATAATTACATCTTGTTATATTTATATAATTCTGGTCAGATCATCATCTAAAATGATGGTTTCATAGAAATCCCAACCCGTGTTAACTGAAAAAGAATATATCCGCTTAAACAATGAATTCTCATCAGTATATGCAATCATTAGATAATTTATATCCGATGGTAATTTGTTAAGTGTTATTTTTCCTGTGCTATCCAACTTGGTTTTATACATGGCATTCTCGATATAGTAATTCAGATCATCACTATGACCAACCTCCTGCGCTCGTAATAATATAATGTTTAAATTTTCCCAGGGTGTTCTATCCACCCCGTTATCATGTTTTATCACGATTTCAGCATTTCCTACATAATTTTCAGGAAACACTTCAACTGCGTTCTCCTTTCCATTGATTACCTGCACCCTGACACTAGGTTGATAAACCATTCCATTTATCATGGGTCTTTCCGGGTAAACCAGATAACTACCCTGCAATAGATCGCCAAAATCAACTGTTCCCTCATTATCTGTTATGTAATAATAAAGACTTTTGTATTCCTCGTCATACAAGTGAATATACACATCGGTAACCGGTGCCTTATCTAAGGTTAAAACCTTCACTTTTAACTTACCAGAATAGGCTTCTTTTTCGCAATTATCGCAACTTTGAAATATTATTATAATTCCTAGAAGTAAATAAATTTGTTTCATATCATTATTTTATTTTTAAATTATTACCTGTCGGCCTTCGTTTTCAGTTTGTCCACCTCGTTGGTCAGGGTCTCAATGGCTGCCTGTTGTTCTTTTATAGCTTCCAACAATACAGGAATGAGCCCAATGTAATCAATACCCAACAGCCCGCTGGGGTCTGTTTTTACCAGTTCGGGATAAACGGCCTGTAACTCCTGGGCCAATAGGCCAAAATGGGTCTGTTCGTAAAGGGCGGCATCAAAAAGGGTGTTGGGATTAGCCACCGTGTCGGTGGTCTCGGCACCGTACTGCCCCATTTCAATAGGGTTCTTGTACTTGTAGCTCACCCCGTTCATCTGTTTTAGCTTAACCATATTGTTTTTATCCAACGGTTTAACCTCCTTTTTGGCCGTTTCGTCCGATGTATATGCTGTAGTATTGACCCATAAGGTTCCAACCACTTTGGTGTTTCCATTAAAATACCCGGCATATTGCCCATCCACTAAAGCATCAGTCCCCGATAGCGTGCCATAAATGCCCGCCCCATTATTTGTGCCAACCAAACGGCCATATACCCCATAATTGTAGCCCGTTTGTGCATGCCCCGCCTGCGCATAAATGCCGTAGGAGTGTCCTGTTGTTAGTGCGGTGCTGTTATAGGATGAGGCGAAAATCCCTACCGCAGTTCCCACCCCCGAGGTGATGGTGCTCGATAACCCGTATCCATAAACACCGCTTGCCGGCTGTGCCTTTGTGAGGTATAACACCCCTTGCCCGGTAGCCGTACTGGGGTTATTAATGCAACTTATGTAATTTGAATTTCCGGTGGTGTTTACCGAAAGCATGGAGTTAACCGTGCTGATGGTACCAATACCCACCTTGTTGTTGCTGTAAACTTCGATTTGGGCCTGTAACTGGTAGGTAACAATAAATGTTACCATTAGGGTTGAGATAATCTTTTTCATCTGTTTTTTATTTAAGTTGTGTTTTGACAATTGTTATGAGTCCTGATATATAAAATAGTTCTTTCTTTATATCAACATGCAATGATACATAAAATAATTTGGATGGTATATACCCAAGGATATTTTTTAATGCAATGTTAACATACTGCTTGCCAGGTATTGCTGGTCCACCTCTTTAAGGAAAGGCACCTCCCCTTGCGGCAAATGAAGGCGGTCATCAAAAAAAAGGTAATTTTATTTCAATGTAGCTTGCCTGGATCAATGTTGCACAAACCTGCTAAAACCAAGATTGTGAATTTACTGGGTTCAGCTTCCTCTCTTTTTGTAACTCAGGGTCAGCGTTTTGTGGGCATAATCAATGACGGCTTTATGCGAAACGAGAAAATCGCTTCCCAACAGACCTGTAATTTGGGTGTTGGTGTATTTTTTATACAACTGGTTGATGTGCGATAAATCTAAAAAGACAGATATTATGTTTTTCAATTTCAACTCGCCGATCTGGAATCTCTCAATTTCTCCCTGGAAGGCATGGGGAATCATCGCATTGATACCTGAAGAGTCCTGATCGGGAACCTCCTCCATTTTAACTTTTAGTTTTGTTCCTAACGACTGGTCAAAAACGGTTTTTGAAGCCCCGGTATCAATGATTAAATTGCCTTGCACCTTTTTGCCGAACCTGGCTTTTACCATGATGTGGTAGCTGGCATCTTCGAGTTTAATTACTTCGATGGGGATGTGGGTTTTCATGTGTTTATTCTTATTTTTTATATCAAGGTCACATGGAATACGCCATAAATAATCATTTGCTGTTTGTATGCAGATTATTGCTTATGGCTATTTCATAGGCATTTAAAAAAACAGAGACGCCAGTTAAGCGTCTCTGTCAGGTTTATTTATTTAATTGTTAAACGTTTGGAATTGGGTTCAAACGACCATATTTCTGTTCAAACAGATTCATGTCGTCCAAGGCTACCATTATTTCTTTTACTGATTTGGCCGATTGGTACAACAGTTCTTTTTCATCGGGCAATAAATCCAGTTCTATAATTTTTTCGATACCTTTTTTTCCAAGGACCACAGGTACTCCCAAATAAATATCTTCCAATCCGTATTCACCGTTCAGGCTGGCGCAAACCGGGAAGATACGGCGGCTGTCTTTAATAATGGCTTCCACCATTTGGGCAGCGGCGGCACCCGGAGCATACCAGGCAGATGTCCCCATCAGTTTCACGATTTCACCACCACCTGTTTTGGTACGTTCAATAATGGCTTGCAAGGTAGCTTCGTCCATCAGTTCGCGGATTGGAATGGAGGCTACAGAGGTATAACGAGGGAGCGGTACCATGGTATCGCCATGCCCTCCCATCAGGATGGCGTGAATGCTTTTTGGCGAAAGGTTCAATGCTTCGGCAATAAATGCTTTGTAACGGGCAGTATCCAAAATACCGGCCATTCCAAAAATCTCGCTCGAACGTTTTGGGACCACCTCATTGGCAGCAAGGTAAGCTGCATACGTCATCACATCCAACGGGTTCGATACCACAATAATTTTAGCTTGCGGGGAGTGAACGATAGATTTTTTGGTCACATCTTTCACAATTTTGGCGTTTACTGAAATCAGGTCATCGCGGCTCATTCCAGGTTTGCGGGGCAATCCCGAGGTTATCACAATGACATCGGAACCAGCAGTAGCTTCATAATCGCCAACCACACCACGGACTCTCGTGTCGAATTGTAAAATAGAAGAGGTTTGCCATAAATCGAGGGCTTTCCCCTGAACCATACCTTCGTTAATATCTACAAGAACCAGTTCGTTCACCAGGTCCATGTTGATGATCTCGTTTGCGCATGTGGCACCTACATTACCTGCTCCAATTACTGTAACTTTCATACATTTCTAAGTTTTTAAGTTGCTGTGTCAAAATTATTTTTTAAAATTTCTCATCATATTTTGTAAAGAAAAAGTCCCCAAGTTTCCATGCTTCGTCAACAGCCCGGTTTCCCCACTCAAGGGTATAATCGGTCAAAAACTGTTTTCGCTTCTTATATGAATCAATTGTAAGGGCTTTTTGTTCAATTATCGATTGGTTTTTAAATAGTTCCTGCTGCAGAGGAACAAAAACAGTAGCTGCATCTGCCCGCATTTCACCCCACCGTTGCGCGGCCAGCGTACTCATATAGTTGAATGCCCACCAGGCTGACTGCCTGGTAAATCCATTGGGGCGCCCCGGGGTTTTATAGGATTGAGGCAAATCCTCAGTACCTGCATAAACAGGTACATACAACGAAGTAGCAATATTGTCGAGTGCCAGCCAGGTAACTCCTCCAATTTCATCGGGGAGCCAATCGCGCAATTGGATAACCGTCCCATACATGGTGTACCATCGGGCTATAGTCCGTTCGCCAAGAAAATCGATATGCCCGGTTTTGGAATCGGTATGGAACCATCCTCCCTGGATATTGTGCAACGGAAGCTGGTCGTATGGCATAAACGGGTTCGCTAAAGGGGAAACCACTTTTTCCCCCTCACTATTGGTTGTAGTAATGTTCCGGGTCATGTCGTAAGGGGTACCTTCGTAATAATCCTTAAATAACTGGACCATGTCGCTGAGTGAGACTTTTTTGTCGGGTTTCACAGAGAAAGGAAAATCCTTATCGTTAGGATCGAAATGCTGCGAAGGAACCAATAATTGGAATACACGCCACTCCCGGCGGCGCGAAGCCACTGATTCGCGGCTTTCGGGTGCATATACATAGCAAAATTGAAATGGTTCGCCCTCTTTCCACCAGTTATTTTCCTTAGCTAAGGAATAGATGTTGGCAGATGCCATAAAAAAGTCCGGCTGGTTTAAATCTATGCTTTTGATGGTACTGGCATTGGCATTCACAGCCACATGATCATCGGGAACCCTTTGAGCGGCCCATACAGCACCGGTTCTATCTTTTCCGGAACCTAAAATTTCAAAATGCCAAACCTCTTTTTTATCTGCAATAGTCAGGCACTCGCCAAAATCGTTCCACCCATATTTTTTAGTCAGCTCATCGGCAAGCAAAATGGCTTCACGCGCTGTTACACAACGCTCAAGCATCAACTGACAAAGGCGTTGGCAATCAATGAGCCCTTTATCGGATTGAAGTTCCTCGTGGCCACCAAAGGTTGATTCCCCAATTCCTAACTGCTTTTCGTTCATACAAGGATAGGCTGTATTAATAAAAGCGAACGAATGTTTTACCTGCGGAATGGAACCTATAGGAATATTCTTATAAGTGGGCATGGCCAATGAATCGTAAGCTTTACGGATATAAAGGATAAACGAATCCTGAGCCGTATAGTCTTTGGCTGCTATAATGTTCATCTCTGAACGTGTCCGGTGGCTATCATCGGTATGCGATGTCATTACGGAACCATCTTCCGAGGCAAGTTTACCTACCGTGATACTTGTACAGCCATCGGGAAAACCGGCCACCCAATCTGACTTGTCTTGACTGAAAGAATATAACGAAAACAAAAGGAATACTGATAATTCTAAACCAATGATTGTATTTTTCATCTTAACCTTTAATTAAGGCTGCCAATATACAAAGTTTTATGGTTTATCAAAATGATTCTGAGCTTTGGGAGCATGAAATTTCTGTCAATACTTTTTTAACTTTAATGGAATCGGAATTGTTCCGTCACTTAAAATTTTTATTTTGTTAGATAATTCACTTATATTGCTTCTTTAATTACCCGATTACGCTCAAGAAACTAAAACTTCTATTAATGAAAAAACTCTTCTTTTTACTTGCAACCTTACCAATGGCCTTATTTGGGCAAGTTTGGATGCAAAACATTCCTGCTGACAAAGCTCAAAATGGAACATTGACTTTTACCGACATTCAACAAATTTTCTATAACTATGAAAAGGAACATGGAGTGATCAATGGCAAGATGCTGGTCAATGGCAGGCAGGAAAAAGTTCCGGGTTGGAAACAATTCAAACGCTGGGAATACTTCTGGAAACAGCGTGTAGATGCCACCACAGGTGCCTTTCCCAAGGTTCATGCTGCCGACATTATGGAACAGTATGCGGCTTCTCACTTAAATGGAAAGAGTAGCCTGGGAAACTGGGTTACGGTGGGACCCTCTGCATCCGATGGAGGCTATGCAGGCATTGGCAGGGTCAATTGTGTTGCCTTTCATCCTACCGACAACAATACCTTTTGGGCAGGAACCCCTTCGGGTGGTCTTTGGAAAACCACCGATGGAGGTGGTACCTGGACTGTACTGACCGATGGAAACAAAGTCTTAGGAGTGAGCGATATTGCCATTCCTTCCGATTATGCTACCTCCAACACCATTTATATTGCTACCGGCGATAAAGATGGTGGAAGCGTTTGGTCGCTGGGAGGAGGAAGTTCTGCCGATAATAACAGTGTAGGGGTGTTAAAATCTACCGATGGTGGTGTAACATGGAATACCACCGGTTTATCATATTTGGCATCGCAAGGGAAATTAATTGGCCGGTTATTGATACATCCAACAAATACAAGCATTTTATTAGCAGGAACCAATGAGGGGATTTATAAATCCATTGACGGCGGAACTAACTGGACCAGCGAGTACACGGGTACTTATGTTATCGATATGGAATTCAAGGCAGGTGATCCTTCTGTTGTATATGCTTCGAATAAAGATTATTGGGGGGTGGCCAAGATTATCAAATCTACCGATACAGGTGGCACCTGGAGCACCATGAAAAGTTTTGCAGATACTGATTACCGGGTTGAGATTGCTGTTACAGCCAATGATGCCAATTACATGTATGCCATTGTTGCAAACCGCAATAGCGGTTTGACAGGTATTTACAAATCAACCGATGGAGGAAGTGCCTTTACTCAAATGGTCAATGGCAACGATGCCAACAAATCCTATCTTTATTATTACAGCGACGGTTCCGGTGACAATGATGGTCAGGGATCTTATGATTTGACCATTGCCGTTTCGCCCACCGATAAAAACCAAGTGATTATTGGTGGCGTTAATTCCTGGAAAACAACTGATGGCGGGACAACCTGGAACATTTGCAATATGTGGACTTCCTATTCGGGTTACAACTTTAGTGGCGCCCCCGAGGTACACGCCGATAAACATATTCATGTGTATCGGGCCGATGGAACCCTGTTCGAAGGAAACGATGGGGGCATTTACAAATCAACCAACAGTGGAACCTCATGGACAGATCTTTCCAATGGAATTGTCAATAGCCAGATATACCGGCTAAGTGTTTCGCAAACCGATAATAATATGACCATTAATGGTTTGCAAGACAATGGCTCAAAACTGGTAGATGGCACTTTCTGGTACGATGTTACCGGTGGTGATGGTATGGAATGTATCATTGATTATACCAATAAAAATACCCAATACGCCACCTATGTGAATGGTACTATTTACCGGACCAACGATTTATGGAATAATTATGTTACCATCTCTGACAATATAGGAGGTTCAGGGGCTTGGGTGACTCCGTACATCATCGATCCAAATAACAACAGCACACTATATGTAGGTTATGCCGATGTTTGGAAAACAACCAACAAAGGAGACTCATTTACAAAAATATCCACCATCAATACGGCTGATCTGATCCGTTCAATGGCCATTGCACCTTCCAATTCAAATTATATCTATGTAGCCGACCACAATAATTTATGGAAAACCAACAATGGAGGAACCTCATGGACAGAAATTACCGGAATATTGCCTGTTTCGACTAATAATATTACCTATTTGTCCGTGAAAAATTCCGATGAAAATACCATCTGGGTTTCCATGGGAGGATATAATACCCAGAAGGTTTATCAATCCACCAATGGAGGAACCTCATGGACAAGTATTTCTACCGGGTTGCCCAGTTTACCGGTAATGTGTGTTATCCAGAATAAACTGCAAACATCGGTTGACCAGTTGTATGCAGGTACCGACGGCGGCGTGTTTGTAAAAAACGGGACCGGCGATTGGCAGCTTTTTTCACAAGGGTTGCCCAATGTGGTGGTGACAGAATTGGATATATATTATAATACAACAACACCTGAAAGTAGCAAACTCAGAGCAGCCACATTTGGTCGTGGACTCTGGGAAAGCGATTTGTATTCGGTTCCTGCGGTAGCTCCTGTGGCTGCTTTCACTGCAAATGCAACAAGTATCAGCCAGGGACAAACAGTTACGTTTACTGACGGATCAACCAACGGACCCACAAGTTGGGAATGGACTTTTGCTGGTGGTACACCTTCCAGTTCTGTACAGCAAAACCCTCAAGTGGTATATGATG
>Ga0172379_10010808_pt1 | contig 10983 bp, 11 predicted proteins | sample GrowelOW334metaG_FD_119756 | JGI IMG/M metagenome (GOLD analysis project Ga0172379, IMG submission 119756) | Groundwater microbial communities from an aquifer near a municipal landfill in Southern Ontario, Canada - Groundwater well OW334 metaG | ecosystem: Environmental > Aquatic > Deep... | reverse complement strand
GAACCGTATCCACAGCCTTATCCACAGCCTTGATCTTGCGCTTGGCGGGTTTGGCATTGGTCATCGGCGGAGTCCTGTCTTGGAGGGGGGAGGCGAAGAGCGCTGGCGGACCGCACGCAAAATCACGCCCCGCGCCAGAAAAAGGCCAATGGCGGCAAGCGCAATGCCCAGGCGTACCGGGCGACGCCGCGCGCTTTCCACCGCGCCGCGCACCGCATCCACGCCGCGCGCCTTGAGCGTTTCGGCTACGTCCTGCGCAAGCGCTTGCGGGCTGGCGCGATGTTGCAAGGTGCCGATCGTATTTGCCAGGCGGGTGCGTGCTTCTTCTGCCCGTGCCTGGGCAAGGGCGAGACGTGTGCCGATTGTGCGTCCGGTCATGGCAGATCCTCGGTCGCGCCGAACAGCCGCTTGAATTGCCGCATCGAAAACCACCCGAGCAGGATCGCGAGCACGACCAGCGAGCCGACCACCACCGCAGTTGCACCCAATGGCCCGATATATTGCGTCAAAACCAGCAGCGCGCCCACCACAAACGCCGTCAACGCGACCGCCCCCGTGGCGATTGCCGCGACCAGCAACAATATGGCGTCGCGGGCGTCATCGATTTTGGCGACGACCTTCGCCTTTTGCAGTTCGATTTCGGCGCGCGCGACCTGCTCTGCATCGCTGGCGACGCGCGCCAGAAGCGCGGCAAGGCTCTCCTGTTCGACCGGATCTTCACGCCTGTCCATCATCGCCCCCCGGTGTGGCCGGATCAGGCCTTGTTTTCGTGATTGGCGTCGTCGTGATCGGCGGTGAGGCCCGACTGGATCAAGCGCACCAGCACAAAGCCGATTGCGGCAGCCGTACCGATCGCGATTGCCGGGCTCTTCTGCACGAAACCGCGCGCATCCTCGATCAAGTCGTCGAGTTCCTTGGCCTTCAGCCCTTCGGAAAATCCGGCGACCTTGTCGGCGGCGGTGCGGGCATATTGGCCATATTGTTCGCCCAGCTTTTCATCGACGGTGCCCGCGGCATCGTTGATCATCTTAACGATTTCGTCGAGCGCACCACCAGCGCGGGCCTTGCCGTCCTCGGCGTAGGTCTTGGCGCGATCGACGGCTTCCTTGCCGAGCTTGGCGGCGCTGTCCTTCAGCAATTGGGTTGCGCTGAGCGTGGCCTTGGTGGCCTCCTGCGCGGTTTCGGTGGCGGCTGCTTCTACGCCCTTAAGCGTCTCGGACAGATCGTTAGGAGTGGTGGCCATGACAAGCGTCCTTCAGTGAAGTGTCTGCAGCAGATAACCGGCAAGCCCGTATCCCGGTTCCATCGGCGGCCGCAAATGCGCAAGGGGCCCCCCATGCGAATTGCGGGCGTTCGACTTAGCCGATAGAGGCACGCGCGAACCCGTTTAGACCGTTAGAAGGATCGTTCCATGACCGCAATCATCGACATTCACGCCCGCACGATCCTGGACAGCCGCGGCAACCCCACGGTCGAGGTTGATGTGATGCTGGAAGACGGCAGTTTTGGCCGCGCGGCGGTGCCTTCGGGTGCTTCGACCGGCGCGCATGAAGCGGTCGAAAAGCGCGACGGCGACAAGAGCCGCTGGGGCGGCAAGGGCGTCGATGCCGCCGTGCAAGCCGTGAATGGAGAGATCGCCGATGCCGTACTCGGCTTCGAAGCCGAGGATCAGCGCGACATTGACGCAACGATGATCGAACTCGACGGCACCGAAAACAAGGGCCGCCTCGGTGCCAATGCCATCCTTGGCGTCAGCCTCGCGGTGGCCAAGGCGGCGGCGGACGCGCGTACGCTGCCGCTGTATCGTTATGTCGGTGGGGTTTCGGCGCATGTGCTGCCGGTGCCGATGATGAACATCATCAACGGCGGCGAACATGCCGACAACCCGATCGATTTCCAGGAGTTCATGATCGTGCCGGTTGGCGCGAGCTCGATGATCGAGGCGGTACGCTGCGGGTCGGAGATTTTCCACACGCTCAAGAAGGCGCTGCACGAAAAGGGGCTGGCGACTTCGGTCGGTGACGAAGGGGGCTTCGCGCCCAACATCGCGTCGACCAACGAAGCGATCGAATTCATCCTGCGCTCGATCGAGACGGCGGGCTACACTCCCGGTGACGACGTGATGCTTGCGCTCGATTGCGCCGCCACCGAGTTTTACAAGAACGGAAAGTATGAGATTTCGGGCGAGGGCAAGAGCCTGTCGAGCGTCGAAATGGCCGAATATCTCGCCGACCTGACGCGGCGTTATCCGATCTTCTCGATCGAAGATGGCATGGCCGAGGATGATTGGGAGGGCTGGAAGGCGCTCACCGACATGGTCGGCAACAAGGTTCAGCTCGTTGGTGACGACCTGTTCGTTACCAACCCCAAGCGCCTGACGCGCGGCATCGCGGGCGGTTATGCCAACTCGCTGCTGGTCAAGGTGAACCAGATCGGTACGCTGACCGAAACGCTCGAAGCCGTTTCGATGGCGAACCGAGCGGGCTATACCGCCGTGATGTCGCATCGCTCGGGGGAGACCGAGGACTCGACGATCGCCGATTTGGCTGTTGCCACCAATTGCGGACAGATCAAGACGGGCAGCCTCGCGCGCTCGGACCGGCTTGCAAAGTACAACCAGCTTATCCGCATCGAGGAGGAGCTGGAAGGCGCTGGCGTCTATGCCGGACGCTCCGTCATCCGCGCGTAAAAATGTAGTAAATACGGGCTTGATCCACGAGTCGCGATGCGCGAGAATCGCGACCGTGATCAAGAAGCCGTCTCTCCTCCGCACCATGCTGCGCCGCGCCATTGCACCGGCGGCGTTGATGATCGTCGGCGTGTTTTTTGGGGGGTATGCGATCTTCGGGCCGAACGGCGCACTGGCCTATGGCGATATCGAGCGGCAGCTTGCGGTGAAGAAGCAACAACTGGCAATGTTGGACAAAGCCCGCGCCGAGTTGAAGAACCGCGTCGATTTGCTCGATCCGAAACATGCCGATCCTGATCTTGTCGATGAGCTGGCGCGCAAGGATCTGGGTGTGGCGCATCAGGACGAAGTGATCGTCCCGTTGAAATAGCGCGGATATTCCCGATCGGCCGGGCTGGCGCGATCGATCGCAAACTGTCAGCGTCCCGCATTCGGCGAATCAATCGAGATGATGTGGGAGCGTGTATGCGGAAAGTGTTGCTGGCGGGAATCGCCGGATTGGCGTTGGTGTCGTGTTCCGCGCGACCGGCGGAGCCGGTGGGCACGATGGCACCGCTTGCCGCCTTGCCGACGACCGACTGGAAAAGCTTCCGCGACACCTTCATCGAGGATTGGTTCAAGATATCCCCGGCAGATGCGGTGTATCAGGGGCGGCATGATTTCGATGGTGGGCTGGGCGATTGGACTCCCGGCGGGCTGAAGCGGCAAGGCGACTTCTTCCGCGAGGCGATCACCAAGGCGAAGGCGTTCGATACCGCCAAGCTGAGCCAGGACGAGGCGTTCGAGCGCGATTATCTGGTGACGGTTGCGCAGGGCAAATTGTTCTGGCTGGAAGATGCGGATTCGCCGCACCGCAACCCGGCCTGGTATGTGAACGCCGGGCTTGACCCCAACGTCTATATCGCGCGCCATTATGCCGATGCGCCGACGCGGATGCGGGCGATGATAACCTTCCTGCGCAAAATCCCCAACGCGGCGGCGCAGATCAAGGCTAACCTCAAGGCGCCGATGCCGCTCAGCTTTGTCAATTTCGGCGTGGCGGCGTTCAACGGCTTTGGCGATTATTACACCGGCGACGCCAAGAAGGCGTTTGCCGACGTGAAGAGCCCGGCTTTGCAGGAGGCGTTCGACAAGGCAGCGATGGCGGCGTCCAAATCGATGCACGATCTTGGTAAATGGGTGGAAGGCCAGCGCGGAACGGCAACGCAGGACTTTGCGCTCGGGGCCGACCGTTTCTCGCGCATGATCAAGATGACCGAAGGCGTCGATGTACCGCTGGCCACGCTGGAGGCGGCGGGCAAGGCCGATTTGTTGCGCAACCAGAAGGCGCTGGCCGAGGCGTGCGCGCACTTCGCGCCGGGCGCGACGATCCCGGCATGTATGGCCAAGATGAACGCCAACAAGCCCGCCAATAGCGATCCGGTCGCCGAAGCGCGCAAGCAGATCCCCGAATTGCGCGCGTTCGTGCTGGCCAACGATGTCGTGACGATCCCCGACAACGAACAGGCTTTGGTCGAGGAGAGCCCACCCTATAACCGCCAGAACAGCGCCTATATCGATCCGCCGGGGCCGTTCGAGAAGGGCATCCCCTCGGTCTATTACATCTCCCCGCCCGACCCGTCGTGGAGCAAGGCCGAGCAGGAGGGCTTCATCCCTGGCAAGATGGATTTGCTGTTCACCTCGGTCCATGAGGTGATGCCGGGGCATTTCCTGCAATTCCGCCATGCCAATGCCTCGCCATCGATCTTCGGGCGGCTGTTTGTCGGCTATGCCTTTGCCGAGGGCTGGGCGCATTATACCGAGGAAATGATGTGGGAGGCGGGGCTCCACAAGGGCGATGCGGAGACGCATATCGGGCAATTGTCGAATGCGCTGCTGCGCGATTGCCGTTTCCTCTCGGCGATCGGGATGCACACGCAGGGCATGACGCAGGAGCAATCGCGCAAGATGTTCGTCGAGCAATGCTATCAGGACGAGGGCAATGCCAAGCAGCAATCGGCGCGCGGCACCTATGACCCGGCCTATCTCAATTACACGATGGGCAAATTGATGATTCGCAAGCTGCGCGCCGACTGGACCGCGGCGCACAAATACCCCTTGGGCGGGCGTGTCGGGTGGAAGGCGTTCCACGACCAGTTCCTGCGCTATGGCGGGCCACCGATCCCGCTGGTGCGCAAGGCGATGCTGGGCGGTGATGGCAAGGCGGTGTTCTGAAGCTGCGGAAGGCCGGTCAGCGCACTTGGCTGGCCGGCTGGACGTCCGCGGCTTCTTTCTCCTGCGGCATACGGATCGAGGGGCGCAGGCGCGCCAGGCTGCATAGCCCGGCGATGAAGGCGAGCCCTGCCGCAACCAGCGGTGGGGTGGCGCCGCCACCGACGCCGAGCGCGAGCAAAGCGGCGACCAGCGTCGCCCCGGTCGTCTGGCCGAGCAAGCGCGTGGTCGAGACGAGGCCGCCCGCCGCTGCTGCCCGCTCGCGCGGGGCGCTGCCGATGATGAGCCGCGCATTGGGTGGCAGGAAAGTGCCAAACCCGCCACCGCACAGCGCCATCCGCCAGATTACGTCGAAATGCGTCGGGTGCGCTGGCATGTCCGCGATCAGCAACAGCGCGACGATCGAGATCGCCATGCCGATCCCGCCCAATACCCCCGCCGGAATGCGGCTCGACAGCCAGCCCGACAGCGGCGCGACGATGATGTTGGTAAGCGGCCACGGCGCCATCAACAGGCCCATTTCAGGCGGCGTGAAGCCAAATTCGCTGGTCAGGCGGAACGGCATCGAGATGATGAGCGTCATCGAGGCGATGAAGGCGGTATACGCCCCGATCACCGACAGGCGCAGCACCGGGCGTGCGAGCAGGTCGATCGGCAGGATCGGATCGGTTTCCCGCCGTTCTCGCCGTACGAAATAAACGCCGACCAAAAGGCCGCTGAGCACGATTGCCGCCGATATGACCGGGCTGTCGCCATGCACCGCGGTTTCCAGGCCACCAATGACCAGCCCGAACATCGCGGCGCACATCACGCCGCCGATCACGTCGAACGGGGTATTGCCGGGCGGTTCATCGGGCAGGGCGCGGCCGAGGATCAGCGATCCGATCGCGAAGGGGACGGCGCTGGCGAACACCCACGGCCACGGTGCAACGCCCAGGATGAAGCCGCCAAGCGAGGGGGCGAGCGCGGCGCCCGCCGACACGATCGCGGAATTGATGCCCAGGCCGCTGCCGAGTTGCTGGGCCGGATATGTGGAGCGGATCAGCGCCGATGATACACTCAACGCGGCGGCAGCCCCCATTGCTTGCGCCGCACGCACGATCAGCAGGAAGGGTAGGCTCTTGGCGAAAAAGCACAGTAGGGTGGCGATGGTGAACACCATCTGGCCGATCTGATACAGGCGTTTCAGGCCAATGCGCTCGCCCAGACCCGCAAAGGGCAACAGCAGCATGACCAGCATCAACTGATACACTGTCACCACCGACACCGCCGCCGAACGACCAATGTGGAGGTCACGCGCGATCGTTGGCAGCGCGATATTGGCGACGCCACCGTCGATGATGATGAGCGCCGTACCGAGGCAAAGCGCCGCGATGGCCGCATAGCGGCGGGGCAGGGGAAGGCCGTCGGTCATCGATGCGTGCCTAATCCTCGGCACGCGCGGTGCAAGCGGCCTTTCTCCCCTTATAGTCAGCCGGGCGGAACTTTGGCGACCGTGTCGTCGCAAACTTGGCAATGTTGTTTCACATCGTATTTGCCACTTCTTTTCGGCGGGTCAGTCGGGTGACCAGCCCGGTGGTGCGAGCTCGAAGCCGACGAAATCAAAGGCCGGAGTAACGACGCAACTGACCAGCGCCCACCCGGAGCGCGCTTCTGCCGATTGCCAGGCGCTTGCGGGCACGATCGCTTGCGGGTTTTCCCCGGACAGCACATGCTCGGTTCGGTCGATCAGCAAGGTGAGCGGCGCGCCGTCGTGCCACAACCACATTTCGGTCGCATCGACGCGGTGCCAGTGCGAGCGTTGCCCCTCTTCCAGCAAAAACAGGATCGCCGTCGCCAGCCCGCGCCCACCATCGGGGGCGGGCTGGCGCATCGTTTCACGATACCAGCCGCCCTCGGGGTGCGGCGCCAGATTGAGCGAGGCGATCAACGGATGGGGCATTGCGCTTTCTGTGGTTCAATTCAGGGCCGATTCCCCCATCAGAACGTCAGCTTCACGTCGGCGGCAAAGCTGCGTTGCGGGAAGGGATGGAAGAGAAAGTATTTATCGTTGTTGACGTTATCGATCCCGAAGCCGAATTCCAAATGTTTGGCCACCCGGAACTGCGCGCGCAGATCGACGACGAAGTATTTGTAGAAGCCCTGATACGTGTTGCCGACGATGTCGTTGTTATTGAGCGCCCCGTAATTGCGGCTCGCGTAGCGCGCGGCGGCGGTCAGCGCGACCGCATCGACCGGTCGCCACGTGGCGACGGCTGTTGCTTTCCAGTGCGGCACGCTTGGCAGCAGCTTGCCGATCGCGTTGGGGAAAATTGCATCCTTCGTGGTGATGGCATCGGCATAGGTCACGCTGCCCGACACATCGATACGCGGCACGATGTTCTTGCGGGTGATGTACAGCTCGACACCACGGGCGCGGGTTTCATCGACATTCTGGACATAGGTGCCCTCCGCAGCCGGGATTACCGGCAACGGGCCGGTCTGCGAAATGAGCGCGTTCTTCACCACTTCGTTGAACAGTGACAACCGAACGGTGCCGTGGCTGTCATGCTGCTCCAACGCCAATTCCAGCGACCGTGCGCGTTCTGGGCGAAGGCTTGGGTTTGGGACCGAGGGAACCGGCGTGGTGACGATTTGATAGAGTTCCCCGACCGTGGGGAAGCGCCACGCCTGCCCGAACGACAGGCGAGCGGTCAAATGATCGTCAATCGCATAGGCGAGGGCCGCCTTGGGCGAAAATTTGGCGCTGGTCAGCACCGGCTGGTTGACCGGGCCGATCACGGGCGATTGCGAGAAATTGACCCCGCCATACGCCCGCCACCATTCGTAGCGGCCGCCAAGCGTCAGCGTCAGCGGTGACAAAATGCGCCACGCATCCTGCGCCCACACCGCATAGGTGCGGGTCTTGCCGCTGCCTTGCAGGTTCAGCGTGCCTTTCGACCCGTTCACCCAGTCGGTCGTGTTGTAGCGATTGCTGTCGAGTTCGTACCAGTCGGCATGGGCGCCGAAGCTGACCGTATGCGTCGCCGCCGCGTCCGAGCGCCACGCGCCCTTGGCGTCGAGCGTTTTCCAGCCGGTCCCGGCGAGATCGGTGAGGAAGCCTGCGCCCCCCGTCTGCCCGGCCGGCAAGGCGGTATCGGAAATCCGCTGTTCGTCCTTGTCGACATCATAAAGCGTGCCGATCACCTGCCAGTCGAACCGGCTGCCACTGCCGTTTAGCGATAGATTGTGCGACCATTGCCGCTGCTCGGTGTGATAGACGTTCCCCGCAAAGGTGCTTCGGGAGACCGAATAGGCCCGCCCATCATTGTTGATCGATCCGGCATAGAGCGGCGCGCCCGTGGCGGTGTTGGTGAGGTAGCTCTCGACCGTGGAATCGGTCGTGTTCAGGAACAGGCTACCAACATAGGTCAGGCGCAGCGCCGACGACAGGTCGAGCGCTGCTTTGATCTTGAAGCGGTCCTGCACCTGATGCTCGAACCCGGTCGCGCCCAAAATACGGATTGCGCCGCCCGTGCGGTTCAGGTCGTTGAAGCCGCCGGTGGTTGGCGTGCCGGTCGCGCTTGTCGCCGCCGGTCGGGTTGCTGTCGCAAAGCCCAATGGCTGGCTGTTGCTGTCAACATGGTCGGCGCTCGCGAAAACCGCCAACGGCCCGAACCGGTCGCCGATCGTGCCACCGAGCTGATACGCTGGCAGCGTGCGGTGGGTATTGTACAGATCGAACTGCTGGACCGTGGTGCCGGCCACCAGCGTTCCCTCAAATGTACCGGGCAGGCGCGTCGTGATGTTGACGACCGCGCCGATCGAATTGCCGGAATAGGCCGCCGAAAACGGGCCATAGAGCACATCGATCCGCGCGATTTCTTCGGTCGATACCAGGTTCCAGCGCGGGCTGGCCGAGGTGTTGTTGTTGCCGATCAGCGCCGACAGGATCGCGCCGTCGGCATAGATCAGGCTGCGCGCGCTGGCGCCGAGTCCCGAGGTGCGCGTCGCCAGCGGTGCCTGGCTGTCGCCGATATGGCGTTTGCGGACGACGAGGCTGGGCAGATATTTCAGCGTATCCTCGACGTTGCGGGCGTTGATCGTCGTCGCGATCGTCGCGGCATCGACCGATGCCTTGGAGGCGGGCGCGTTTTCGATCGTCTGCGTGCGGCGTTGCGCGGTGACGAGGATATCCTCGTCGCTGGTGGTCGCGGCGGGGGTAGCGGCGTCTTCGGCAAAGGCGGGCGAGGCGATGGTGGCGGACGCCAGCAACGCCAACGCGCGCACGGCGGCGCGCGAAGGGATGATCTTCATGAAAAGGGCTTTCGTCTGACGGAAGGGAAAGGCGTCAGGCGAGCGTAGGTGGTCCGGTCTTGGGCGGCGGCGGGGCGGCAAGGCCAAGGCCCGGGCGTGCGAAGATGTACAGCAGCGTCGGAACGTCGGAATGATCGAGCGGTGTCGAGACCGGATGAATTTCGGTCGCGAGATCGAGCGCCGTGCTGGCGGCGGCGAAAGCGCAGGGATGGTCGGCAGACTGGCCATCGTTATGATGCCCACCACCGTGATGCTGCATGTCGGCGGCCATGCCGGGCATGGCCGGCATGGGGCCGAAGCCCGAGCAAATCACCATCGTCGGCGTGCCGTCGGCGCCGGTCGACCACATGAAGCCCTGCGGCACGAGCACGCGCACTGCGAGCGCGCAGAGCAGCAACGCGACCGCACAGGCGCGATAGAGGTTACTGGTGCGCAGGAGCGACATGCGGCGGGTGCTACAACTGGCGGCTGCGCAACTCAAGGGAGACGGAACCGATCGCCGCCGAGTTGGTTCTTGCTGCAGCGCACCATTTTGGGTACATCGCTGGCATAAACATTCCCGAGTAGCAGGGCGAAGCTGTGCAAAATCCCTCTGGGCCGACCGGCCCCGTTCCGACCGTTTTCGAAGCCATCGTGCGCAAGCGCTGCCTGCGGGCCACCTATAATCGCACCGACATCACGCTGGCGCCGCACATCATCTACACCCGCCACGACGACCTGTTCGTCGATGGCGTTGTGCTCGAACGCGATGGCAAGCCGCCGCGCGAATTGAAGCTTGGCACCTTTAAGCTGGCCGGGCTCAACGGCGTCGGGCTGACCGAGCGCGACTTTGATGCCAACCCGCTGTTCGCCGCCAACGACCCGAAATATGGCGAAGCCGCGTTGATGGCGGTCGAAGCTTAACGCCCGCGCGCCGCCAAATGGCGGCGCACCTTTGCGACCAGGGCAAGCGCCGCGCCCGCGACGGCGGCGCCGATCAGCATATCCGCCAGATAATGCGTGCCCTCGACCGGGGTTGCGAGCAACATCGCGGTGCTGAGGACCACGACCGGCCCGCGCAGCCGGAGCAACGGCCAGCCTGCCGCGATGTACAGCACCGCACTTGCCGTGTGGAAGCTGGGGGCAGAGACGAGCCCGCGCAGCGATCCCAGATCGACCTCCAGCAATATATGCGCGCGCAATTGCGGAATCAGCTCCGCTTCGTACAGCGCGCTTTCGGGCAGATACGGGACCGGGCCGTGCCACAGCGTGGCGAGCGGCCCCACCGCCGGAAGATAGCGGAACAACAACAGGCACAGCACCGCCGCGACCCAGAAACTGGCGAGGAAGGCGCGGCCCTCGGTGCGCTTGTCGGCCCAGGCGCAATAGCCGAGGATGAGTGCGGGGGTGACGAAGATGCTCTGGTAGGCGGCGGTCCCCAGCACTTGCAGCGTGCGATGCGCGGCGACGGCACGATACCAGGCGAGCCAGTCGAACCGCAGCGCCACGTCGATTTGCTGGAGCAGCGGATCGATGCTGCCGCGCGTATCGGCGGCAAGCGGATAGGTGGCGACCGCGCCGAGCAGGGCGATGCCGGTGAACAGGCCGACCGATTCCGACAAATCGCGGGCAACGCGCTGTGCCGGGCTGGCAGGGGCCCGCATGGCATAGCGCAAGCCGAGCGCGAGCGCGGCGAAGGCCGAGAAGATCAGCGAGCTTGGCGTGCGTGGGTTGATCGTCATCCCCGCATCCCACAGCAACGCCCCCACGCACAGGGTGCTGATGGCGAGACCGAGCGCGAGCCAGCG